>Ga0247812_10000995_pt1 | contig 16175 bp, 13 predicted proteins | sample UWRJL149409B1_FD_178011 | JGI IMG/M metagenome (GOLD analysis project Ga0247812, IMG submission 178011) | Plant litter microbial communities from Arlington Agricultural Research Station in Wisconsin, United States - UWRJ-L149-409B-1 | ecosystem: Environmental > Terrestrial > Plant litter >...
ACGGCCTTCGTCATCCTGGTGGTCCAGCAGGTGTCGGGTGCGGTCTATGCGACCCACGCGCCTGAAAAGCCCGGCTATTTCGTCAACGCACCCGAGGAAGCCGCCGGCGGCCCCGAGGAAGTCGTGTTGCCGACCGACTGGGGCACCGTCCTGCCGACTGCCGACATCGCCGCCGGTGAAGCCGCCTTCGCCCGTTGCAAGGCTTGCCACAACAACGCCCAGGGCGGCGCCGACGGCATCGGCCCGAATCTGTACGGCGTCGTGGGTGGTCCGGTCATGCACCGCGCCGGCTTCGCCTATTCGGACGCCATGGCCAAGCACAAGGCCGAGTTCCCGACCTGGGGCTATGACGAACTGGATCACTTCATCACCGCTCCCGGCCGGTACATCCAGGGCACCAAGATGTCGTTCGCCGGCCTGCGCGACACGGCGACCCGCATCAATCTGATCGCTTATCTGCGCTCGCAGGGCTCGACCGGTTTCGCCATTCCGGCGCCCGATCCCGCCCGCCAGCCCGGCGCGGCTCCGGCCGAGGGCGCCGCTCCGCCGGAAGGCGCACCCGCCGATGCCGCGACCGCTCCTGGCGCCGCTGCGCCGGCCGACGCCCCTGTCGGCGCAGCGGCGACCCAGACCACGCCGGCGGCCCCGCCGGCAGCGACCAGCCCGGCTCCGCCGAACCACTAACGGCCTGCGATCGATCGAGATGTTGGAAGGCGGCCTCAGGGCCGCCTTTCTGCTGTCAGGGATTCAGACGCCGGAAGACCGGGGCGGCGAAGGCGTCGGCCCGATAGCGGGCGTCTGCCTCGTTCAGACCTTCGATCACGACCGCGCCATGATGGCCGGTCGCATGAATCACCCGCTCGCCGTCAAAAGCCAGGGCAGAATGGCCCGTCCAGCGCTCTTCGCCCGGCGCGCTCAACCAGACGACCAGATCGCCGCGACGCAGATTCGCGCGGTCCACGGCGTGGCCCAGCTCGGCCTGCAGATCGGAATGTCTCGGCCCCGGCAGACCGCAGGCGTAGAGCGCCTGCTGCACCAGTCCCGAGCAGTCGGTTGCCAGCGAGGATCGCGCACCCAGCGAGTGTGGCACGCCCAGCAGCCGTTCGGCTACGGCGACCAGGTCGTTCTCGAAATGGCCGACCGGCGCCAGGTCTTCGCCGATGACGCCGGACCAGTCATGATGGATCAGCGCGTTCAGCGGCAACACGGCCCGGCTCGCCGCCACCCTGTGCGTTGCCAGCGGCGCGCCCTTGGCCAGCACCCCGGCGTCCATCCAGCCGACGACGCCGTCGCGACGCGCACGGCCCCAGACGCGATCCCCGCGCTGGTCCAGAACGTCGAAAACTTCTCCGAACAGCAGCTGGTCGATGCGACCGGACGCGGGGTCGGCATCGGCCCGGATGTCGGCCACGCCGACGCGCCCATGCATGGGCCGGGTCGCCCGATAGGTCGTCGCGCGGACGAGCCCCTCCACCGCCTGCTCGGCCAGATCGGGCCGGGCGAGCATGGATCGCTCATCAAGGGCGGCGGAAACGGTCAAACGGAAGGTCCGTGCGATTGGACGGATGTTGTCCCACACGAAGCCGAAAGTCCCGTTAACGCGAGTCGTTTTCGCGGCTTACGCGGTCGCTTTCGGATATCGGGCCGACAGCATGGCGTAGCAGGCCCTGAGCGACTGGGCCTCGCCGCCCTCGGGCCATCCCGGCCGGGCGCGGCTGTTCCACGCGAAGATGTCCATGTGGGCCCACGCGCCCGTTGTCGGGGCGAATTTCTGCAGGAACAGTGCCGCCGTCACCGACCCGCCCTGGGCCCAAGCGGCGGAATCGTTGCGGACATCGGCGATCTCGCTATCGATCGAGACGCGATAGCCGGCCCACAGCGGCATGCGCCAAAGGGGATCGCCGACCACCTTCGCCGCCACCAGCAGGTCCGTCGCCAGCGCTTCGTCGTCGGTATAGAGCGGCGGCAGTTCCGGCCCCAGCGCCACCCGCGCCGCGCCCGTCAGGGTCGCGAAATCAAGCGTCAGGTCCGGCGAATGCTCGTCCGCCCGCGTCAGGATGTCGGCCAGGATCAGCCGTCCCTCGGCGTCGGTATTGCCGATCTCGATCGTCAGACCCTTGCGGCTGTTTAGCACATCCCCGGGTCGGAAGGCGTCGGCCGAGACCGCGTTCTCCACGGCGGCGACCAGCACCACCAGCCGCACCGCCAACCCGGCCTGCATCACCAGCCGCCCCAGCGCCAGCGCATGGGCCGAACCGCCCATATCCTTCTTCATGTTGCGCATGCCGGCCGCCGGCTTCAGGTCCAACCCGCCGGTGTCGAAGACGACTCCCTTGCCGACCAGGGCCACCAGCGGCAGGTCGGTGCGGTCCAGATTCCAGCCGATCTCTATGACGCGAGGCTGGCGATGCGCGGCGGCGGCCCGGCCCACGGCGTGGACGGCCGGATAGTTGTCTTCCAGCAGGGCCTCGCCCTCGGTCACCGCGATAGTCGCCCCCGCGCTCTCGGCGATCTCGCGCGCGATCGTCTCGATCTGCAGCGGCCCCATGTCGGCAGCGGGCGTATCGACCATCTCGCGGGCCAGGGCGCAGGCGGCGACGATCCGCAGCGTCTCCTCCAGATCCAGCCCCTCAGGCGCGACCAGCCGCACCTGTCCCCGATCCGGCCTCGCCTTGTAACGGTCGAACACATAGTTCCCCAGCAGGAAGGCCAGGGCAGCGCGACGCCCTTGTTCGTCCTCCAGCTCCAACCGATACAGCCCCTGCGGCAGACGTGCCGAAAGCCCGCGCGCAGACATGGGATCGAAGGCCTCGCCCGCCCCGATCAGCACGGCGCCGATCGCCCCGTCCACGCCCGGCGCCACGACCATCTGGCCGGGCTTGCCCTTGAAGCCGTGAGCCTCTGCCCAGACGCGGACATCATCGCCCAGCAGGTCGTCGGGCCCGACGAACCGCACCGGAATCGCGCCCGCCGCCGCCGGATCGTCGAAAGCGATCAGCAGATCGGAATGCAGGGTGGACATGGCGGACCTCGTCGAAAGGCGGACGTTAACCAATGATTGACGCCGACGCGGGACTCTAGGGCGGACAGACTCCACTGGATCCCTCCATGTCGCGCACCGCCGCCGCCGCCGCAATCCTGATCAGCGTCCTGACGAGTCTCGCCGCGCCCGCCCTGGCCGCCGACCCGACTGTGGCACCGGTCGTGGCCCCGCCGGCGCCGGCGCCGCGCCTTCCCGCGACCGCTGCGGACCGCGCGGCCTACGAGCGCGCCGATCCGCTCGCCCGTTCGGTTTTCTGGTCGCGCGAGCAGGAAATCAATCCGGCCGATCCGGTCGCGGGCGTCAAACTGGCGCAGGCCCTGCGTGAAATGGGTCAGTACGATCAGGCCGCCGACACGGCCCAGCAGGTCCTGCTGGCTCAGCCCGCCAACACCGAGGCCATGCTGGAACTGGGCAAGGCCCATATCGCACGCGGCCAGGGCTTCTACGGCATCGCTCCCCTGGAGCAGGCGAAGGCTTTGGCCCCCGCCGACTGGCGTCCCCTGTCCCTGCTGGGCGTGGCCTATCAACAGGTGCGGCGCGTGGATGACGCCCGGGCCATCTGGAACGACGCCCTTCGCCTGTCGCCGGACAATCCCGAAGTCCTGACGAACGCCGCTGTGGCCCTGACGTCCGAAGGCAACGCAGCCGCCGCCGAGACCCTGCTTCGCCGCGCCGTGGCCCAACCGGGCGCGACACTGAAGATGCGTCAGAACCTGGCCCTTGTTCTGGGCCTGCAGGGCAAGACCGCCGAGGCCGAACAGCTGATCCGCCGCGATCTGCCGCCTGAGATGGCCGACCGCAACGTCCGCTGGCTGAACGACAAGGTCGCGGCCCAGACCGCCGCGGCGACCGCCCCGACGGACCTCGCTGCGACGGGTACGGCCCGGACCTGGTCCTCGCTGCAAGGCCAGTAAAGCCACGCAGTCGTAACGGCGTTTCATTTGCCGCCTCTGCCGCCCCGTGGTGGAAGGGATCATGCCCTCCCCCACCCTGCCCAGCCGCGCCTATGACGCCTTCCTGTTCGACATGGACGGCACCCTGATCACCTCGACCGCCGCCGCCGAGCGGGTCTGGGCCGCCTGGGGCCGTCGGCACGGGCTGGATCTCGACGTCTTCATGCCCACCATTCACGGCGTGCGGGCCATCGACACCATCCGCAGCCAGAACCTGCCCGATATCGATCTGCAGGCCGAGGTCGACTGGGTCACCCGGGGTGAGATCGGGGACACCGAGGGCGTGACCGAGGTCCCCGGCGCCATCGCCTTCGTCGCCACCCTGCCGCCCGACCGCTGGGCCTTGGTCACCTCGGCGTCGCCGGACCTCATGGAGGCCCGGCTGCGCGCCGCCGGCCTGACCCCGCCCCGCCGGGTTATCACCGCCCAAGACATCGAACGCGGCAAGCCCGATCCCCAGGGCTTCAGGCTGGCGGCCGAACGCCTCGGCTTCGCTGTCGAGGACTGTCTGGTGTTCGAGGACGCCCCCGCCGGCATCGCCGCCGCCGAGGCTGCACCTGCCGACGTGGTGGTCATCACCGCCGCTCATTCGCACCCGATGCAAACGTCCCACCCGACGCTGGCTGGATATGACGGGGTGCGGTGCGAGATCGGCAAAGACGGGCGGCTGACGCTGATCTGAAGATCCTCTCCCAGCGAGGGATGGATCGAGGTTTGAATGGCGACGTCCTAACGCCTATCTTCATCCCATGATCGACGAGCTCTACAGCGCGCGCATCCTGTCGCTGGCGGCCAACCTGCCGCACAGCGGACGCCTGTCCGCACCACAGGGCACTGGCGAACGCGTGGCCAAGCTGTGCGGATCGAAAGCCATCGTCGATGTCGTCATCGACGCCGACGGCCGCATCGCCGACTTCGCCCAGGATGTGAAGGCCTGCGCCCTCGGCCAGGCCGCGGCGGGCGTGCTCGGCGAATCCGTGATCGGCGCCACGTCGCAGGACATCGCCGACGCCCGCGACGCCATGCTGGTCATGCTAAAGTCCGGCGGCGACGGTCCGACCGGCCGGTTCGAGGGCCTGCGCGCCCTGAAGCTGGTCGCCGGCTATCCTGCCCGCCACGCGTCGACCATGGTCGCGCTCGAGGCCACGCTGGACGCCGTGCGGCAGGCCGCCTCTCGCGAGCGAACTACCCTCGCCGGCGCCGCCTGACGGCGGGTTGCTCCTTCGCCTTGCGCGAGGGATAAGCCCCCTGAAATGGCCAGCCCGGATACGCTCAACGGCAGCACCCTCTACGAACGCGGCGTCCGTGCGGCCCATCGGGGCTACAAGCTGACCCTGTCCCCCTTCTTCGGCCAGTCGTGCCGGTTCCTGCCCACCTGTTCCGACTATGCCCGCGATGCGCTGATCCAGCACGGCGCGGTCCGGGGCGGATGGCTAACCGCCAGACGCCTTTGCAAGTGTCACCCTTTTGGCAAATCGGGCTATGACCCGGTTCCACCCGTAAAGACCGACCTATGATCGAACTGAAATTCCCCGACGGCGCCGCCCGCGAATACCCGGCCGGCTCCACCGCCCGCGACGTAGCCGCCTCCATTTCGCCGTCCCTCGCGAAGAAGGCCGTGCTGGCCGAGCTGAACGGTCAGCAGCGCGACATGGATCGCGTGCTCGAGGTCGGCGGAACCTTCCGCCTGATCATGCGCGACGACCCGGCGGCGCTGGACACCATCCGCCACGACGCCAGCCACGTTATGGCCGAGGCGGTGCAGAAGCTGTTCCCCGGCACTCAGGTCACGATCGGCCCGGCCATCGAGGACGGCTTCTATTACGACTTCGCCCGCGAGGAGCCTTTCTCGACCGACGACTTCGCCGCCATCGAAAAGGAAATGGCCCGCATAGTCGATCGCGACGAAAAGCTGGTCCGCGAGGTCTGGGACCGTAACGACGCCATCAAGCACTTCCTCGACAAGGGCGAAACCTACAAGGCCGAGCTGATCCGCGACCTGCCGGAGACGGAGACGATCACCGTCTATCGCCAGGGCGAGTGGCTGGACCTGTGCCGCGGACCGCACTTCCCCTCGACGCGCCACGTCGGCAAGGCGTTCAAACTGACCAAGCTGGCCGGCGCCTACTGGCGCGGCGACCACCGAAACGCCCAGCTCCAGCGCATCTATGGCACGGCCTGGGCGACCCAGGCTGACCTTGACGCCTATCTGCAGCGCATCGAGGAAGCCGAGAAGCGCGACCACCGCCGGCTGGGCAAGGCCATGGGCCTGTTCCACATGCAGGAAGAAGGCCGGGGCATGGTCTTCTGGCACCCCAAGGGCTGGGTGCTGTGGCGCGTGCTCGAAGCCTATATGCGCCGCCGCCTCGACGCCGCCGGCTATGTCGAGGTCAAGACGCCCCAGGTGCTGGACCGCACCTTCTGGGAGAAGTCGGGGCACTGGGAGAAGTACCGCCCCAACATGTTCGTCTGCGAGACGGTCGAGGGCGAGGAGCTTTCCCTCAAGCCGATGAACTGCCCGGGTCACGTGCAGATCTTCGATCAGGGCCAGCGCTCGTACCGCGAACTGCCGCTGCGCATGGCCGAGTTCGGCGCCTGTCACCGCTATGAGCCGTCCGGTTCGCTGCACGGCCTGATGAGGGTGCGCGGCTTCACCCAGGACGACGCCCACATCTTCTGCCGCGAGGATCAGATCGTCGAGGAGACGGCCGACTTCATCAAGCTGGCCCGCAGCGTCCACGCCGACCTCGGGATGGAGACCGCCTACATCAGCCTGGGCACCCGCCCCGAAAACCGCGCCGGCTCGGACGAGTTCTGGGACAAGGCCGAGGCCCTGATGGCCGAGGCCGCCCGCGCCGCCGGGACCGAACCGGTGGTCACCGAGGGCGACGGCGCCTTCTACGCGCCCAAGCTGGACTTCATCGTCAAGGACGCCATCGGCCGCGAGTGGACCTGCGGCACGATCCAGCTGGACTATGTCCTGCCCGAGCGTCTGGGTGCGGAGTACGTCGGCGAGGACGGCCAGAAGCATCGGCCGGTCATGCTGCACCGGGCCATCCTCGGCTCGTTCGAACGCTTCATCGGCATCATGATCGAGAACTACGCCGGGGCGTTCCCGTTGTGGCTCGCGCCGGTCCAGGCCGTGGTGGCCACCATCACCTCGGACGCCGACGACTATGCGCGAGATGTCGCCGAGCGCTTCCGCAAGGCGGGTCTTCGCGTCGAGACCGACCTGCGCAACGAGAAGGTCGGCTACAAGGTGCGTGAACACTCGGTCGGCAAGGTGCCTGTCATCGCCGTCGTCGGTCGCAACGAAGCCGAAAAGGGCGAAGTCGCCATCCGCCGCCTGGGCTCGCAGGCCCAGACGGTCGTCAGCGTCGAAGAGGCCATCCGCATCCTGACGGAAGAAGCCACCCCGCCGGACCTGCGCCCCTCCGTTTGAGGCAAGCCTAGTCGGTCATCCCGAACCGTCGCGTCAGAAAGTCGCCGATCGCGTTCCACATGTGGACCTGATTGGCGACCTTCGACACGCCGTGGCCCTCGTCGGCGAACCGCAGGTACAGGACGTCCACGCCATTGGCCCGGACACCGCGCACCAGCATGTCCGACTCCGTCGTCGGATCGCGCGGGTCGTTTGCGCCATGGACGACAACCAGCGGCGTGCGGATGCGGTCGATGTTGTTGATCGGGCTGATGCTGGCGAAGAAGGCGCGATCGGCTGGATCGTCGATGTCGCCGTACTCTACCCGGTCCGAGGCCTTCAGGGCCGGCGAGGCGCCTTCCAGAGCGCTGACCCAGTTCATCACCCCGACCATCGACACGCCGGCGTCGAACAGCTCCGGATAACTCCCGACCGCCGCATTGGTCAGGTATCCGCCGTACGATCCCCCCATCACCGCGACCCGGTCGGCGTCTACCTGCCCGGCGCCGCGCACATAGGCGACGGCGTCCTCCAGATCGCCCAGCTCGTTGGGCCGCAAACGCTTGTCGTTCAGCATGGCGAAGGCCTTCCCGAACCCGGTCGAGCCCCGATAGTTGAAGTCCAGCACCGCCATGCCGCGCGCGACCAGATACTGGGTCGAGCCACTCCAGCCCGAGCTCGCCTGGCTGCTCGGTCCGCCATGCAGTCGCAGGATCAGCGGCGGCTTGGACCCGTCCGCCGCCGGCGCCGGCAGGTACAGCAGCCCCGACAGCGCCGTGCCGTCGCGCCCCGTGAACCGGACCGCTTCCGGTTTCGACATCGTCGTGGGATCAAGGCCCGCCCAGTTGGTTCGCACCGGTCGGCTGATCGATCCGTCGATCAGGTTCCACACCATCGGCTCGCCCACGGCGTCCGAGGCCGAGACGTTGACCAGGGCGACGGGCGCGTCATCGGCGAAGGCCAGACCTACATTGCCGTGCGGCAGTTCCGGGATTGCGACGTCGCGCCCGGTCGTCAGGTCGCGCACATGCAGGGTGTCGAACCCGTCCTCGTTCGAGGTCCAGCCCAGCCAGCGCCCATCCTTCGACAGGGTCATCTGCTCCAGCTCGTGATCGTCCTGTTCGACGATCTTCAGCTGGCCGCTCGCCAGATCGTAATGGCCGATCGCCCGGAAATCGCGGTCGACGTTGGTGATCAGATAGAAGCCCTTGCCGTCCGGCGTGAAGACGACGGCCTCGTTGGCCGAGGGAACGTCCGGCTTGATCAGGCTGCGCACCTCGCCGGTGGACAGGTTCAGCAGGCTCAGATCCGCCCCGTCCTCACCCCGGGTCTCGCTCAGCACCACCAGATCGCCATCCGGCTGCCAGGCCGCGACATAGACCCCGAACGATCCCTGATGAACCAGCCGGGTCTCGCCGGTCGCGACGTCTCCGACATAGACGTCGAAATCGCGACCGTTTCGCTCGGTCGAACTGTAGATAAATCGTCGCCCGTCGGACGAGAAGCCGCCGAACTGACGATAGGCCTCGGCCTTGGGGATCAACACCCGCTCGTGCAGGCCGTCGGGGCTGAGCAGGTAAAAGCCCTGCCGCTCGTCCCCGGCCGTATCGGCGGCGTAGAGCAGGGCCGACCCGTCCGGCGTCCAGTTCACACTGTTGACCGTCGATCCGAACGTCAGCTGCTTCGGCGCCCCGCCGGCTGCAGGCACAACCCAAATCTGCGGCTCGCCGGTGACGTTGCTCAGATAGGCCAGGGTCTGACCGTCGGGCGACAGCCGCGCGCTCCCTGCTCCGCGCACCATCAGATAACGCACCAGATCCGGCGTCGGCGCCCCGGCCAGACCGACCGCCACGGGACGCGGCGTCGGCACATCTTCTGGTGACGGCGGACCCGAACCCGCCTCCTGACCAAACGCCGCCCCGGCCATCGCCAGAATCGCCGCGCTCGCCATCACGGCTGTCGTCCCCAGCATCCGCATCGTCATTCCCCATACGTCGTTCGACGATTTGTCCGTGGGATGAGCCCGGGCGTCCAGCGGATTCTCAGGACGAAGCCTCCAGCCGCACGGTCTCGACCAGATAATCGATGAAGGCCCGCACCCGGCTGGGCAAGGTCGTCCTGTGCCCGACATAGACGGCGTGAATATCCTCCGGATCGCCCGGATCGAACGCCTGCAGCAGCGGAACCAGACGCCCCGCAGCCACATCGGGCGCGACATGATAGGCCGCCAGACGCACGATCCCGGCTCCAGCCAGCGCCAGAACCCGCGCAGTCTCGCCGTCGCCCACGGTGACGTCTCCGGTCGCCGGATAGCCGCTGATCGTCCCGTCGCCGTTCAGGAACGGCCAGTCGACGCGGCGGCGACTGAAGTTGAAACTGATCAGATTGTGTGCGGCCAGGTCACTCACATCGCTTGGCGTTCCTCGCCGGGCCAGATAGGCGGGGGAGGCCACCACCACCGTGCGGCTGGTCCCCAGCTTCCTCGCCATCAGCCCCCCGCCGCTGAGCACCCCCACCCGGATCGCCACATCGGCCCTCTGGTCCAGCAGGTCGATCACGGCGTCGGTCAGGTTCAGGTCCAGCGTCACCTCGGGATAGCGCGCGCTGAAGGCTGGAAGAATCGGTAACAGGTGATGCAAGCCAAAGGCCACGGTGGCGCTGACCCGCACCCGGCCCCGCGGCGCCGCCCCGCCTGCCGCCGCCCGTTCGGCGTCGTCGATATCGGCCAGGATGCGTCGCGCCTGCTCGTGGAACGCGCCCCCTTCCGGCGTCAGAATCAGCTTGCGCGTGGTGCGGTTCAGCAACCGCGCGCCGATCCGCGCCTCCAGTCGCGACACCAGTTTGGACACCGCCGAGGGGCTGAGTCTCAGGTCACGAGCCGCCGCCGAAAAGCCGCCCGTTTCGACGACGCGAGCGAACACCTCCATTTCCCGGGCCCGATTGACGTCCTGACTCATCTCACCGCCATTCATGACGTTAACTTCACAGGTCAATGTCCTTACCTGCTCATAGTTCAAAGACGCCATCGCGGCCATATGGCGACGATCACGCCGTTTCGGAGTCGTCCGCCATGCCTGTCGCCATTTACGCCCTGACCGTTGGCGCCTTCGGGATCGGGGTCACCGAGTTCGTCATCATGGGACTGCTGCTGCAGGTCTCGAACGATCTGGGCGTCGGTCTGCCCGCCGCCGGCCTGCTGATGACCGGCTATGCGCTGGGCGTCTTCGTCGGCGCGCCGGTGCTGACGATCGCCACCCGCCGCCTTCCGCGCAAGACGACCCTGCTGGTGCTGATGGGGATCTTCACCCTCGGAAACCTCGTGTGTGCGCTGGCGCCCAGCTATCCGGTCCTGATGACCGCACGCGTCATTACAGCGTTGGCCCACGGGACCTTCTTCGGCGTGGGCTCGATGATGGCCGCCGGCCTCGTTGCACCTGACAGGAAGGCCAGCGCCATCGCCGTCATGTTTACCGGTCTGACCCTCGCCACCCTGCTGGGGGTGCCGTTCGGGGCCTGGCTGGGCGTCGCCTTCGGCTGGCGGGCCACCTTCTGGGCCGTCGCCGGGATCGGCGTTCTGGCCCTCGCCGCCCTCGCCGTCTTCGTCCCCCGAACTGTATCCGAGCCCCCCGCGCCCTTGCGTGAGGAACTGGCCGTTCTGGCCCGGCCGCAGGTCTTGATAGGGCTGGCCATGACGGTGCTGGGTTTTGGCGGCGTGTTTGCGATCTTCACCTTCATCCAGCCGATCCTGACCGAACTTGGAGGCTTCTCGACAGAGGCGGTGTCGCCCATTCTGCTGGTCTTCGGCGCAGGCCTGGTCGTCGGCAATCTGGCGGGCGGCAAGATCGCCGACCGCAGGCCTGGGCCCGCCCTGCTGGGCAGCATCGCCCTGCTGACCGTCACTATGGTGGCGGCCGCCTTCGCTTTCCATAATCCGGTCGGGGCGATCGCGGTGACCTTCATGCTGGGCCTCGCCGCCTTCGCCACCGTCGCCCCCCTGCAGCTGCGCGTGCTTCAGCAGGCGGGCGGTGCGGGCCAGACACTCGCTTCCAGCCTGAACATCGCGGCGTTCAACCTCGGCAATGCGTTCGGGGCCTGGCTGGGCGGCGCGATCATCCTCGCGGGGCTGGGCCTCGCCGCCATTCCGTTGATCGCCGCTGCAGTCCCGCTGGCCGCGTTGGTGTTGGCGGCGGTCAGCCTCTGGCTGGACCGTAAGGCGGCGTGATCATCTGAGCGGCAGCCAAGCCGTGGGCGAGCGCGCGAGCGATAGCGCCCTCAAATATGAATGGCGTGCCCCAGCGCCCGCAGGGTCGCCTCATGGAAGGCTTCACCCAGCGTCGGGTGGACGTGGATCACGCCGGCGACATCCTCCAGCACCGCCCCCATCTCCAGCATCTGCGCAAAGCTGTTGGACAGTTCGGCGACGTGCTGACCAACGGCCTGGACGCCCAGCAGGCGGTGATCGGTCTTCGACGCCAGCACCCGGACGAAGCCGCCGTCCTCGCCCGCCTCGATGGCCAGGGCGCGGCCGATGGCGGCGAGCGGGAAGACGGCGGTGATGACGTCGTCGCGGCCTTCGACATCGATGGGCCCCAGACCCGCCGAGACGATTTCAGGCTCGGTGAAACAGACGGCCGCGATGGTCACGGGATCGAACCGACGGTCATGGCCGGCGATGATCTCGGCCACGACCTCGCCCTGGGCCGACCCCTTATGGGCCAGCATCGGCTCGCCGGTCAGGTCGCCGACAGCCCAGACGTTCTTCATCGACGTCGCACAACGGTCGTCCGTCTTCACGAACGGCCCGGCCATGGCGACGCCCATGTTTTCCAATCCCCAGCCCTTCGTCCGCGGACGACGCCCGACCGTGACCAGCACCTTGTCGGCCTCGAGCGAAAGCGGCTCGCCGTCCTTCGTCGTGATCGACAGCTTGCCGTCACCGAAGCCGCCGGCCCGGGCGCCGAGGTGCATCTCGACGCCATGGTTCGTCAGCCATTTCATGACCGGGTCGGTCAGGGCCTTGTCGTAGAGGGGCAGGATGCGGTCGGCCATCTCGACGATGGCCACCTCGGCCCCCAGCTTCCGGAAAGCAATCCCCAGCTCCAGCCCGATGTAGCCGCCGCCGACGACGACCAGCTTAGCGGGCACCGCGTCCAGCGACAGGGCCTCGGTCGAGGAGATGACGTCGCCGCCGAACGGCAGGAAGGGCAGTTCGACCGGCTCGGATCCCGTGGCCAGGATGACGTGTTCGGCGGTGATGGTGATGGGGCCGTCATCAGTCTCGACCTGGCAGGTCTTGGCGTCGGCGAAGGTCGCCCAGCCCTTGATGACCTTGACCTTCGACTTTTTCAGCAGGGCGGCGACGCCGTTGTTCAGCTTTTTGACGATGCCGTCCTTCCACGCCACCGTCTTCGACAGGTCGATGGCCGGTTCGGAGGCCGTGATGCCGAGCGTGCCGTCGCCGGCGGCCTTCAGCACCGTCTCATACTTGCCCGCCGCATGGATGATGGCCTTGGACGGAATGCAGCCGACGTTCAGGCAGGTGCCGCCCAGCCCGTCCGAACCGTCCACCAGCACGGTGTCGAGGCCCAGCTGACCGCAGCGGATGCCCGCCACATAGCCGCCGGTGCCGGCGCCGATGATCAGGACTTTGGTTTTGATCTGCTGCATCTTTTTACCGCTCATCCCCGCGAAAGCGGGGACCCAGTCCTTGAATGAGGCGATCCGATCGGGATCGATACCGTGCCGTCCGTTTAACGCCCATCGCCCAAAGCGCTGGGTCCCCGCTTTCGCGGGGATGAGCGGAGTGGAAAGTCACCCCATCCACAATGTCGCGGGCTGCTCCAGCAGGCCCTTGATCCGCTGCACGAAGACCGCCGCGTCGTGGCCGTCGACGATGCGGTGATCGAAGGACGAGGACAGGTTCATCATCTTGCGCACGACCATCTGGCCGTCCCTGACCACCACCCGTTCGGCGATCTTGTTGGGACCGACGATGGCGACCTCGGGGTGGTTGATGATCGGGGTGTGCACCACTCCGCCCAGCGTCCCCAGCGAGGTGATGGTGATGGTCGAGCCTGACAGCTCTTCCCGCTTCGCCGTCCCGTCCTTGGCCGCCCCCGAGACCCGGGCGATCTCCAAGGCCGTGTCGTACGGATCGCGCGCCTCGGCGTGACGGACCACCGGCACCATCAGGCCGTTCGGCGTCTGGGCGGCGATGCCCAGATGCACGGCGGCGTGCCGGGTCAGGACCCCGGCCTCGTCGTCATAGGTGGCGTTGATGTTCGGCTGGTCGCGCAGGGCCACGACGATGGCGCGGGCGATGAAGGGCAGCAGGTTCAGCTTGGGCTGTTCCTTCGACTTCGTCGCGTTCAGGTGGGCGCGCAGCTCCTCCAGCGCCGTGACGTCGATCTCCTCCACATAGGTGATGTGGGGGATGCGCCGCACGCTCTCGGCCATCTTCTCCGCGATCTTGCGGCGCAGGCCGATGATGCGGACCTCGGTCGTGCCTTCGGCTTTCGCATAGGTCGAGCCGGTCGCGGAAGGCGCGGACGCCGGCTGGCCGCCCCGCGCCACGAAGGCATCCAGGTCGTCGTGCTGGATCCGCCCGGCCGGGCCGGAGCCGGGCACGAACTGCAGCTCGATCCCCATGTCCCGCGCCCGCGCCCGCACCGCCGGCGAAGCCAGCGGGCGCACGCCGGGGGTCTGGGCCGTCCTTGAGCCCTCCCCCTTGAGGGGGGAGGGTTGGGTGGGGGTGACAACGGCAGGAGCAGCGGACCTTGCCGGCGAAGCGGGCACGGGCGGCTTCGCGGACTGAGCCTCACCGGACAGGCTTTCACCCCCATCCCCGGCCCTTCCCCCCTCAAGGGAGAAGGGAGCAGTGACGTTGCCTTTACCCGCCACGTCGAAACTCACCAGCGGCCCGCCGACCGGCACCTGCTGGCCCGGCTGGCCGAACAGACCCGCGACCTTGCCGGCGACCGGCGAGGTCAGTTCGACAGTCGCCTTGTCGGTCATGACCTCGGCCAGCAACTGGTCTTCCTCGACGAGGTCGCCGACCTTCACATGCCAGCTGACCAGCTCGGCCTCCGCCGTGCCCTCGCCTACATCAGGCAGTTTGAAGACATAGTTGCCGCTGGGGGCATCCCCCTGGATGCGGGAGGGCGTGGAGGCAGGCGCGGCGAAGGAGGGCACGATCACCCGGTCCTCTTCGACGGAGACCGGTTGTTCAGAAGCCGCTTCCACGACCGTCTCGGCCGCCGATGCATTCCCCGCGCCTTCGACCTCGAACTCGACCAAAGCCGAGCCCACGGCCGACATCACCCCGGGCTCGCCATGCAGGGCCGTGACGACGCCCGCGACCGGGGACGTCAGCTCGACCGTCGCCTTGTCGGTCATCACATCGGCCAGGATCTGGTCTTCCTCGACCCGGTCCCCGACCTTGACGTGCCAGCCGACCAGTTCGGCCTCGGCGGTGCCCTCGCCCACGTCGGGCAGTTTGAAGACATGGCGGCCCATCAGCGGGTCCCTCCCGACATGACGGATTTCAGGGCGGCCGAGACCCGCTCGGGCCCCGGGAAGTATTCCCATTCGAAGGCGTGCGGATAAGGCGTGTCCCAGCCGGTGACGCGGGCGATCGGCGCCTCGAGATGATAGAAGCAGCGCTCCTGAACCAGGGCCGACAGCTCGGCGCCGAAGCCCGAGGTTTTCGGCGCCTCGTGCACGACGACGCATCGGCCGGTCTTCTTCACGCTGGCCTCGATGGTCTCTATATCCAGCGGCACGAGGGTGCGCAGGTCGATGATCTCGGCGTCGATCCCGGCGTGTTCGGCGGCGGCCAGCGAGACCCAGACCATGGTGCCGTAACACAGCACTGTCACTTCGGCGCCTTCACGCACCACCGCCGCCTTGCCGATCGGCACGACGTATTTGTCGGTGGGGACCTGGGCCACGTCCTGGGTCTTCCACGGGCTGACCGGCTTCTGGTGCCAGCCGTCGAAGGGGCCGTTGTAGAGCCTCTTGGGCTCGAAGAAGATCACCGGATCGTCGTCCTCGATAGCGGCGATCAGCAGGCCCTTGGCGTCATAGGGATTGCTGGGGATCACCACCTTCAGACCGGCGATATGGGTGAACAGGCTCTCAGGGCTCTGGCTGTGGGTCTGGCCGCCGAAGATGCCGCCGCCATAGGGCGAACGCACCACGATCGGGGCCGAGAACTGTCCGCCCGAGCGATAGCGCAGCTTGGCCGCCTCCGACACGATCTGGTCGTAGGCCGGATAGATGTAGTCGGCGAACTGGATCTCGACGACCGGACGCAGACCATAGGCGCCCATGCCGATGGCGGCGGCCACGATGCCGCATTCGCTGATCGGGGCGTCGAAACTGCGGGTGATGCCATGCTTCTGCTGCAGCTGGTCCGTGACCCGGAAGACCCCGCCGAAGAAGCCGGTGTCTTCGCCGAAACTGAGGACATTGGGGTCCTCGGCCATCTTGTTGTGCAGGGCCGAGTTCAGCGCCTGGATCATGTTCATCGGCACGACGGCGCCGCTTTCGGCGGCCGGAGCCGTGGCCTCGGCGGCGGTCGCCATGTCGGGCTCGATACCGTCGGTGCGGTCGGCGTCGGTGAAGGTGGCGTCGGACATCAGAAACCCACCTCGCGACGTTGTTCGGTCAGCCGCCAGTCCTCGGTCGCATAGACCTCCTCGAACATCTCCTTCACCGAGGGGCGCGACTGGCCCAGGGTGCCGATGGCCTCGGACTC
>Ga0247812_10000998_pt1 | contig 16153 bp, 14 predicted proteins | sample UWRJL149409B1_FD_178011 | JGI IMG/M metagenome (GOLD analysis project Ga0247812, IMG submission 178011) | Plant litter microbial communities from Arlington Agricultural Research Station in Wisconsin, United States - UWRJ-L149-409B-1 | ecosystem: Environmental > Terrestrial > Plant litter >...
ATATTACAGAGTTTACTTCGTATGCTTTTTGCAAGTACGGGGTACTTGTTTAATCCATCCAGACTTGGGAAACCTAAATGGCTGAATCCGAGTGCTGAGGAGGAATGGGACGGGATGCCCAAAAGTAGTTGCCAGGTTCTCCTCCCCAACGTACATGGGCAGTGAACGAAGTAATTTGGGTACGACATGCCATTACCCTGGGCCTGGGAGAACAGAAGCTATACAGGGGATTGCTATTACTGCAATTTCCAGCAGTCCTGTACGTACAGATGCTTCCTAGTGTAAAAATCAGCAACCAACATGTTCCAAGAGATAAGAGCCTTGGAAGCGGCCTTGGCGACATGCATACCAACAATTGCTAATATTGTCTTCTTGTCACTTTCCATAAGAGGAGATGCCCCTAAGGTTAGGCTATCGTGGTGATACGAAGTATTTGTTGCAAAGCTGGGAATGGTGGCTGGGTTTGTTGCTCTTCAACAAGCAAGTGGAACGACGATAGGATGGGATGTTGTCGCCGTCGCCGTCACCGTAGTTCAAGTACTGTACGGCGTAGTGAGTGAGTCGCCAACCTGCCCCCAGCTGGAATAGTTGCCACCAAGCAGTCTTGCGCTCCACAAGCTCCTGGAAATGTTCTACTGTAGAGTATCTTGGCTATCGGGTCTCCTGTTCGTGCGTCTAAAAGCTTACATATGCTGTACTCGCTATAACCACATCCTACGAAAGTACAGTAGTATTATTGCCTGTGCCACGAATACTTAGCATAGTCTGTAAGTATGGCCCGTGTGCAGCGTGGTATTGGATCCCATGCCAGTCTACCATGCCAGTCTAGGATTCAAGGCCGGTGCAACCAATCACCAACGAGAACCAAAGGTGAAGAGCTGGGAACGTAAATAGCCTGCCGGGCCTGTATTATTGTATCATTGATGGCTTTGAGACCTATTTTGGAGGAATAAAATATGGGCAATATGTCGTTGGTTGTAGGGATAGGAACGACTGTTCAACGACTGACAGGAGTAGTAGCTAGTGGCCACTCGGGGCCATTCGAGCACAGATGTTGTTGATAAGGGTGTGGCCGTGTTGGGCTACAGTACAGTAGCAGAGTAGTCGCCAAGTCGGACAGGAAGGGAGATGTGTGAAGATGTGTGGATTTGAGTGGATTTGTGAGTCAAGATACAGCTGTAATATGTTGCGTGACTTTCCTAGCTATGCATATGTGATGCCTTTGCGATTCCTATGCGATGCCTATGTGATGCCATGCAAGCCATGCCGGCGATGGAATCTTGGTAGAAGCTTGAGAGAAGGCTTGGGCTTCAACTTGCTCTTGACACCGTACTCATGCCATCCTATCTGTTGCCTCTACTGTAGAATTCTTAATAATTCGGTTGCATGCTTTCTTCGGTTTGGGAGGTCTCACTTCGATCGCCGGTACTCCTCCTCTTCTGCGGGGGTGCCCTGCTGCCCTGCAGTTCACTGTGGAGCGAATGTTCGTTATCTGGTAGTGCACCGTAAGATACAGCATTGGGGATAAACATGCGCGGAACAATGTGGATCTTAGAGAACCGAGCTTTGATAGGGAATCATCGGGCTTTTTGTTGGTTGCAATAGTAGCGCTAGTGAAGTGGCAACAATAATGTACTGTACTCGAGGAAATACACCAAACGTGACTGATTTATATATCCGGGCCGTGGCGTCCTGAGGGCCGGGCTCATAGCCGATCCGATCCTAAAATACCCGCCAAGATTTTCCCCTCCTCCCTTCCACCCACCTCGTCCAAAGGACCTACCACTCACAACCTCCACATCAATGATCCTCCATACATCTAGTACTCTAAGGCTCTGTCAGATATGGTCATGCCTCACTTCGACACCTCGGACTTCTCCGGCCTTATCCTAGACATCGTACCTCCACCAAATGGTAGCAGCGTCAATGTCTTGATACTGCTGCATGGGCTTGGAGATTCCAAAGAAGCTTTCACACAATTTGGAAAGAACATAAATCTAGCAGAAACAACCTGCATCTCCGTACGAGGCTTCACCCCAATTCCCGCGCTGATCCTTGGGGACGATACACCATCATTCCACTGGACAACTGATATCGTGGTGGATAACAACACTGGCGAGTTAGATATAGATGGCGACTTTACCCCCTCCATATCGCGGCTTTCCTCCTTGCTTATCACCCCTTTGATCTCAACCCACAAGGTTCCCGCTCGCAACGTCTTTTTCTTTGGCTATGGGCAGGGAGGAATGCTTGCACTTTCACTCCTTTCAACCGCGGCTTTTTCCACTGTTGAGTTTGGAGGCGTGGTGTCAATTGGCGCCTCTTCTATCACCTCAAATACGCCCAACATTAAATCTAATAGCGACAGCAAAAGCCCAACCCCGATTCTGGTTTGTGGCGGCAAGAAGAGCAAGCAGGTCACAAAGAGTGCGCTTCAATCCCTTAGAGAGACGTTCAAGGACGTTGAGTATGTGGGGTGGGACAAAGCCGGAGATGGAATGCCGGCTAGTCGGGAGGAAATATTACCTATCTTTAAATTTTGGGGACGGAGGCTGAGGAGTAGAGCTGGGGTAGTGGATGGTGCGGTCGAGCTTTGATACCACCATGCCAAGGTCTTGATGAAAGTGACATCTCAAGCAGTCATTGTGAGAAGCGGCTACTCAACATGAATGAGAAGAGGTCTGGAAGATCCTAACTATGAGATTGGATCTATGCTCCATTATGTTACCAATTTTGTTCGGGCAAACTCCCCCTTATAAAGTCTTGGTGTTCTGAGAGTATAATGAGTGCAAGACACAAGCATTAGAATGCACAAGCAGTAGGATCTGTGTGCTTTACGAACGTACAAAAGAAGGAATTGTACGATCCTACATACAATCAGGGCCGATGTTCTTTTTACCTTTCTCTTCAAATGTCTCCTTTAATGCTTGTTCACTTTTGAGGGAACTCTGTAGACCTCGCAACTCTCAAGCATAGATTGACCAGCCCCTCGATCGAGCAAGAAATACACGCCCTTCACTTGCTATTACAATTCATGGCCCTCGTCAAAGCTTTCGAAAAGAGCTGTTCTTAGAGTCTCCCATGACGAAGGTAGCCTATCTTATAATTTGCATAAAACCTTTCGCGATATTGTTGATGCCACAGTTTCAGGAAATGATGGCTTGAGCTCCTCAGTTAATCCCATCCTCTCCTGGTATGATTAATGAACGACTTCGTAGGGAAAGTTAAATGGTTACTGAGCAGAATGTTCACTTAATATTCCGCCCCGTTTATCAGCCCAGTGATTATATATTGAGATGGCATCCGTTGGTGTACAGTACTTGAGAGTTTATGTTTGCAGGGAGTAATATCACATTGGCGTGCCTCATTGATTGTTGGCTTACATTGACGCACAAACGCAAGATGATCCCCTAGGAAGAAGCATGAATTAAGAATCAAGTATTTTCTTTCGCTGTTTTCGCTACTCTCATTCGGATCCTAATACGGCCGAGTCTAGCAATCGCCGAAACACGAAATTTAGGGACGCGCGGAGGTTCAGTTGCTAGAACCTAAACCAAAGCGTGACTTAAGTCTGGGTTGGTATATCTTAGAGCCATGCTTCCCCTATCAGATCTGTACTTTCACCTAATGCAATAACCAGCGAGAGAATTGAAACCAAGTGTTAGAACCCAATCTTTTGCGCCTCTCGCTAAACGAAACCAGTCCCGGCCTGCCGGCTTCGTTTTCCCATAGGAAATGGATGGGGCGAGCGGGACGGACACAGGCGGTCAAGCTTTGTCAAGCTTTCCCAAGACCTTGGCCAAAGCTTGTTTCTATTCGATACCAATGCCCGTGGCTGAGACTTGAAGCCCTCTAGATCCCAAGCAATCACAGCGTGTAGAATAGAATAGCCGTGTTTAAGCTCGAAATCAAAGCCATCATCGAGATCAAAGAAGATTACAGCTTCCGTGACTCCTCTTAGTTGGGATTGAGGCCATACATGAACTACAGCGGCTGGCGTGGATCGGGGAGACCGTCGAGTGCCGCACTTCCATCCGTTGATTCCGTTTCCGAAACAAAAGTTCTGGGTTGCTGACGCACGATTCAGCTGGGATTTATATTGACCCCTCTTTGCCCCTCACCTCGTGTATGAAGTGGCATCTCTGGACTTGAGGGATGCCTCTTGCGTCGTAAGTCTCTGACGTCTCGCTCACCTACAAATCGTTATGTAACGCATGCTTGATGGAGTATCTGCAATGCACAAATTACATACACGAACCGCGTGTTTGTGTGTCTAATTTACTCCCCATTTATGACCGCAAAGAAGCTACTTCTGTACCTGAAGGGATGGTACCTACCAAATCGGAGGCTCCAAACTAGTGTTGAGACATGCTGGGTCATGCATGATGAGCTATTTGCTCACAGCCACTCGACGATCGATTGGATATAGACGGGTATGCAGTGAAAGGAACGAAACAAGCTTTAAACTGCATGCATTAGTAAAGGCTTAGACTCCTGGTTGGATTATGCCGGCGGGGATTCCGTGAGGAGCTGAGTCTGTAGAGAGGTATAAATACCCAGCTTGGTTTCCTCGAGCATCCATCAGTATACATCTTGACAAGACTTCAAATCACTCAACTTGACGAACTCCAATCACTACTCTCTCTATCCACTTTCCAAAATAAAAATCACAGTCAGCAAACATGGTTTTCGGCTGGGGTATGTATCTCATCACACTATGTTCAAGTTTTAATGAGCAAGAATTGGTAGAGAAAAAAGACGAGACTAACGAGAATATCTAGGTGAATCCGAGCAGGCATACAATGACGTCCAGCAAAGTGACAACGAGTCGAGCTTCGGACATGAGGCGTTAGCTGGTGCTGCGTCTTTTGGTGCCTTTAAGATCTTTGAAGATAGACAACGTTCTGAAGGTATGCATATCCTCTCATGCGGGATACGGTGACACTTCGAAGCGTTTCATTGGAAACTTCCATCCGTCATTAGTTGCCTCACCTACTTTTCACACTACTATATTCCCACTATTATATTCATGATTGGCGGCTAACATCGTCTACAGGAAAGCCGGTCTCTCATGCTTTTGCAAAGGAGCTTCTTGCTGGCATTGCTGGAGCGGAGATTGACAAGCTGGCCGAGACCAAGGGAATGGATTTTGTCGATCGCGAAAAGGCAAAGCATCATGCCAGGGAACAGACAGAGAACATGTATGATGAGCACTATGTACAAAATCAAGGTGCTGATCAATATGATCCGTGAGTATTTCGAAAGAGATGAAGAATTTCTTGGAACTGACAGAGTATAGAAATCAATACGGCCCTCCAGAGAGACTCAACAGATATTAGATGGGATTCCGAAGCTTTTATTTAAAGAATTTGGCACCATTTATGGTCTTTTTCTTTGGTGCTCTAGTAAAGCTTTCTGTCAATCAACTGGTTCAACCGGAATTATAAACTAGTTGCACCTGAACCTACCTATGAAAACATACGTGAAACTCCGAAAGCGACAGTATATTGAGGGCTGTTACACTAGATCATAATAGGCCAACGTAATCTTTTCACAAGAAATCTGTTCATTGTATATTCTATCTACTTCTCACTTCTTTTCAGTTTTAACGGACAAACCAACTACCAACCTAACGACCTGCTGAGTATTTGTTATGGAAATGGCATAATTTATACCTATAAAAATGGGGTTAAAACATATATGGAACTGAATATACCACTTTGTTTAGAATATATCACTATTTTTTTATAACGTTGGGTGATTTTCATAATCACCATCACCCACTTCTTGCTGGAGCTGTGGAGAGGCTAGGCGCCAAGGCCAACTCCGCTACCTGTTATCATGTCCCCTGGTCAACAATGATCGATATAGCTATCTATCACTCTCACCTCATCTTCACACATCCCACTCTCATTCACTCATCATACTATATTATCTAAACAGTTGCAATGGTCAAGAATCTCAATCGCAAGCCGTCGAATATAGACCATATGTCTCGGTCCAGAGAGCACACTCCTGCCGAGGCCAATAACAGACTTGTGGTCGAGCAGGCACCAAGCTCCATTGCGCCCGACTCCTTTGCTTCTACCACACCTTCCATGACCTATAGAGCTGCAAGCGAAGTAGGGCAATCAAGGCTTAATCTGCCAAACGTAGCATCTGTTGCTGCTCCCATTGCTTCGTCGACAGCATATGATCGTGCGGACAGGGTCATGACAGAAGCCACCGCCCAGGATCGCAACATGCCTTCTGGAGAATCACATGCGGCGTACCGATTATCCCCAAACTTGCAAGCTTCGGATCAACTAAAGTCGATTAAAGTACCTAAATTTCCGGAATTGGCCCTAGCAGCCTATTACGAATCTCTGTTAGAATCCGAGGCAACCTCCACGAATGTGCCTCACAAGTCGATTACAGTACCTAAATATACAGAAGTAGCTCTAGCAGCCTACCAACAATTCAAGCTAGAATCAGAAGAATCCTCCACGAATTGGCCGCGCTACTATCCACACCTTGCCCCGCAGGGCTTCCCCACAGCTAGTGAGAGCCTCTACGAGAGATATCAGAAATGTCAAGAAGAGAGAAGAGCCACCCTTGGCGGTGAGAATAAACTCAAAGCCGCAGAGGAATACACAAAACCTTTCTGCCAGTTTATGACTGAGAACCCGACCGTCTGGCACGCAGTTTCTGCTTTCGAGGATAAATTGACAAAGTCAGGGTTTAAGAAGGTATTACAATATCTCACCACTTTCTAGGCTTAACTAACACAATTTTTAGTTGTCAGAGCGAAAAACCTGGAATGATGAGCTCGTCAAAGGCGGCAAATACTTCATCTCCCGCAATGGTTCATCTCTCATCGCTTTTACTATTGGGAATTCATACAAGAGCGGCAATGGTGTTGCGATGGTTGGTGGACATGTAGATGCATTAACCGCTAGATTGAAGCCGGTCTCCAACAAGCGAACTGCTGCCGGTTACGTCCAACTTGGTGTTGCGCCATATTCCGGTGGCTTAAATGAAACATGGTGGGATCGAGATCTTGGTGTCGGAGGGCGTGTTGTGGTGAAAGACCCCAAGACTGGCAAGATTACAACCAAGCTCGTAAAGCTTGGGTGGCCGAGTAAGTTCTGTCACCATGATTTTGAAGCCATTCTAATGTAAACAAGTCGCGCGCATCCCTACACTAGCACCTCATTTTGGAGTGGGAATGATGGGTCAATCCAACCAAGAAACACAAATGATACCGATCATTGGTTTAGACAACTCTGATGCGTCCTCAACCACGGAAGAGTTCGCCAATCTCACTTTGGGACAGGCGGGGTCTTTTGCAGCAACCCAACCCCCAAAGTTGATCAAGGCGATTGCTGGTGAACTTTCAATCACTGACTATTCATCTATTATCAACTGGGAGTTGGAGCTTTATGACACCCAACCTGCACAAACTCTCGGTTTAGACAGGGAATTTATCTCTGCCGGAAGAATCGATGACAAGGTATGCTCTTGGGCAGCTATTGAAGGCTTACTTGCAGATGCTGCATCGTCGAGTTCTAAAGATGATGGCATTGTGAAATTGGTTGGCGTTTTTGATGATGAAGAAATCGGAAGTCAATTGCGTCAAGGTGCAAAAGGCAATTTACTCCCAAGTGTCATCGAGCGGATCACTGAGGCATTTGCTCCATCTGGATATTCGAGCGGCGCCAATTTGTTGAGCCAAACTTATGCAAACTCATTCCTCATCTCTGCCGATGTCACCCATGCAATCAATCCCAACTTTCAGGCATCTTACCTTGAGAATCATGCGCCCAGACTCAATGTCGGTCTCTGTATAGCAGCTGACTCAAATGGCCATATGACAACTGATGCTGTCTCTACAGCACTTCTCACAAGGATCGCAGAAAAGACAAACAACAAGCTGCAGCTATTTATGATCAGAAACGACAGCCGCAGTGGCGGAACTATTGGTCCTGCCTTGAGCAGCATGATGGGTGTCCGGGCAATTGATGCGGGTATTCCACAGCTCAGCATGCATAGTATTCGGGCTACGATTGGAAGCCTGGATCCCGGACTCGGGGTTAAGATCTTTGCAGGATTCTTTGAGAATTTCGAGGCGGTGGATGCGGAGTTTGACCCTGCCATGGGATAAAGGCTGCATTAGACATTTGTTTGGGGCAAGCATTTAAATAGAGCGATATTTAGACATGTATCATCAAGACATTAATGCTCTGAATTCAACAACATCTGAGAAGCAATTCTGATTATATATAGTTGTGAAAACTCGGCTTTTTGAAGTGATATATCGTTATCGTCATGTTATATATTGTCTAGCATCTTGTCCCTCCCGCAAACGAGATAACTCAATGCTATGTCAATCAATCTTCTCCTCCTGTGGAAACCAAGATACTTCTTACAACAACCACCCCCCAAAATCAATAATACTATTGTAGCCCAAAAGACATTTTTTTTCTTCTTTCTTTCATTTCCTCTCCATATCATGTCCTCGCTATAGCAAGCACACCAATCAATCACCATGCAAATAACACCGAGCAGTTCTCTGATTGATTATTAAAAAAAAGATGACATTGACAATTGTACCTCTGCACTCTATCTTAGGAGGGAGGTGGGAGAAGCATGCTGAACTGAACAAATTGAATATATGTATTGTATTGTAGATTGAAATAGAGGCAGGGATAAGCAAGTGTATTTTACGTACGCCACGAAACAAACGTTCTACTCAAGAGGAATTTCTCACTGTCTCATTCCCACCCCCTTCGTAGATTTCCCCCAAAGTTCCTGGTGGAACTCCGATACCATGGACAGGATGGGGTTGTGAGAGATTGGTTTGTCACATACAGAAATTCTGATTCTACTAGGATTAATGCTTATATTCATTCAAACTATCATTAGCTCTCCCCGATTATGAGGTTCTGAGAGTAGTGCCCAAAAACTAATGCTAATGCTACCAAACACAAACATCTATTCTGTTTTGGTTTCTGGTGATTGTGGTACAAGTACATCGGCCTCGCAACCAAATGGGTTGTCACAGCGTGTTACGCCCTTGTGGCATTTTGCTCCACACCTCTGGGTATTATTCGCGCAGCCGCATCGACCTTTCTTGCAAGCGGATGCACAACGACAGCTCATGCTATTTCCTCCAATTGCAATGCAATCCCGCTCAAACTCATCGAGTCCAAGAGGACCCAGGTATCCACAACTCTCAGGATTCGCTCGCACTTGGCGCCGGAAGTAATCCAGTATCGTCCGAGCTTGTTTGGGCTGATCTTCGTTGGTACAAATGTCATTCTCAGCACAGAATCGCCATTCGCGTATACTTCGCCTCATTTGCTTCTTTTGCATAACCATCCCTCCACGGAACAGACAGTCTGTAATTGTTATTGGCGCGTGAATGGTTCCGGGTGGCATAATGAGTGTGTCTCCAGCGGTTAGTGCTAAAATCCGAACAAGGCTCGGATCCGGATGATATGCTAAGCCTGTCCTCTGAAATTCACTCTTGATTTGCGATTGCTCGAGTGGTGACAAATGATCAGTGCGTACGTAGGCCCAAAGTTTTAAGACATCTTCCGGTGGCTGCCCTTTAGCATTCGGTTCGAGGGTGATATATGTGTAAGGACCAATCGAATCCATATGCCAGGAAGATATGGCTCCTGCCTGGCCGAATATCATAAAGTGCATACATGACTGCAAATCAATATATTTGGAGATGACTTCGGTGGCTTGTTTTCCAGCAGTGGCATAGAACGAGGACTGTGCTAGGGAAGCTGCCGAAACGGCTGCTTGATTCAGTAAGTTACAGTGCTTCGCCAATGGCCAGGGTACAGTCCCATCCGCCCTACACATCAAGCTCAATAAATTGATAGGAGCCTCTGATTCAGCACGAGTAGCAAATTGTTCAATGACCTGATCTATTGCCATAGGCTCGACAGAGTGATTATCTTTATCAGCGCTCATAAGCTTTCCTAGATGCTGGACTTCTATCTGCATCTCTCTTCTGTCAATTGCCGTTGTCCGAAGTTCCTCAAGAATAGTGGAGCCGTACGCTTCAGGTCGAGTCTGTAGCCAGTCCGGATCGCGAAGAAGAAACAATTTGTCGCCATTACCAGTAGTGAGCCAATCTTCAAGCTGTTTACTGTCCCCAACGAGGAAATCCGCATTTCCAGCAATATCACTTGTCTGGGCCGAAAGACCATATTGTAGGATATGTAACCCAACTGGTGCAAACGCACCGTAGTACGTTTTAGGCAGATTTTCTTGGGCCTTCTTGAAACGCTCTACCTGTTGAAGGACCCGGGGATCAGCCAAAAGTCTACGTTGCTCTTCGTTGATTTCATTATATAGATTGTATACCGGTGCGCTTTCGGGACAGTACAGTTGCTCGTCAGGCCGTTTAGAAAGCACCTCGTTGTAAGAAGGTGGCGTCAAGGGTCCCGGGGATGAGGATATACTCGGCTCCGAAGATTTTGACTTGATAAGAGAGGGCAAAGGGCTTTGTGGGGAGGCCACTTGTCTTGAAGGATACGAAGCTCTAGTGAAGTATCGCGATTCATCTGGTACCGGGGATCCACTATTTGCTTGCTGGATATCACCTGTATATAAAGTGATTAGGTCATAGTCTTCCATCTGTATCACGCGTTTCTTTTCTTCCTTTACGACACGATAGATTGTCCTCGTCATCTAACGAATGGCTGTGGACAATCGCTTGCATCGTAAGAGAAATCGCAACCACAATCCGTAATATTCTTCGTTTTATTTAGTTGAAAGTAGGGCTCACTTGAGCTTGAGCTATATACTTAAGAAGAAAGCTGGGTAAGTCATACCTGATGCAACTCTAGCAGCTTGTAGCAGAAGACCAATATTATGTTTTGCCTGGTCATTTTGGTCTATGTAGCTCTCAGCAGATGAGATGGAGTCGCTTTCACTGTCCCCAATGGTGGTTTCCGATGGCGAGATGCGCTGGCGTTTGTGTATGTTTGCACCATATTCGTAGCTATGTCGAGGATCGTCCAGTGAGGGAGAAGGGTGACTTTTCGTTAGTCGGGCCGGTTGTATAGCTTCTGTATGTGTATATCTGGGAACTGGCAGAGGCTTCTGGTTATACTGGTGACCCCGCCAGGTTCCTTTATTATATGCTTCTTTCATCACCCTACAATCATACCCCTGATGATCGAATTCGCAGTTGTCGGGCAGCGGTCGGTAATCCATTCTTCACCGGCGCCTACTTAAGCTCTCTCCCGCAGAAATTCTATGTTATTCTTTGCTTAAATGCCTAGCCGTAATTCTAGCAGAGCCTCGTGTCAGGCCTTTCCAACGTCGTGCCCCGCCTTGGGGTGCCGGCAGCTCAACGTCTCCTAAGATTGACCAAGAAAAGAGGACGCTGTGCTATATATTCGCAAGCCGCATTCTGATATGAAGAACTTGAAATCAATTGGTCTGAGCGAAGGGGATTTTGAGAGGGTTGCCGATCGTTGTACGTCTTATTTGGAGGGGTTCGCGGCTGGCCAAATAGTGCGATACTGTGGATGAGGCTCCTGGGACTGTTTGGGAGCGGTACTTCTGGCATGGCATAATTAGCAATAGACAACAGAATAGAAGCGCAACATACGAGGCAGAATTTATGATCGAGGGTAGATAGCTTGAAGTTCCGTAGCTGGGCTCGCTGGGGCAGGAAGACTGTATTTCGTAACCATGAAGTTGGTTTCGATCCCTGCTCTGATCTAATTGACAGCCGCCCCACAATTCAAGCTTTCGGGTATAATACCCCAAAGGCCTCAGGCTTCACAACACTATTGTGATAGTATTGTATACCACTTGGACTCTTCCTCTTTCCCTCTTCTCCTTCATAAAAATGGCAGAGTACGGTTGGGATTGGGGATGAGGTATGATGGCGAAAACAGGAATCCTTTCGTTCGCTTTGGAGCACCATGGGAACGAAGTTATGCGGAAGCCTCGTTGGCTGGGCTGGTCTCTCTATCCTTTGCAAAGACCTCCATCTGCTTGTTCTTCTTTATGCACTGCATTGACAGTCATGTTGATTTCGTTAAGTCTTTGGGTCCCTTGATTTTTGGGTTGAGAAGGCTAGCTCTTCTATTGGAGTAGGAGTTATATTTCGAATAAACGAGGCGTGAAGCATGATTTCTTGTCAAGCTCCATAAAGGTCTCTTCAACCAGATTGATCTATCTCTCTGCTGTTAATGTTCCAGTCACCTTATTATTAGGCACGGCGCCTGGGAAATAGGAACATTCTAAACACGAGGATTTGCGCATCCGCTTGGTCGTCTGATCGGTAGCCAAGATTGGTATATGTATTGGCAAGTGAATGGAGAGCTGTGATACAGTAATAAGCCGCCTGCCAGGAGCGTCAAGCAACAGGGCTTGAATTGACGACCATCAGCTCAGCTCGCGGCTAATCTCTTGTCCAATGCCCTGTCCTGTATGTTGTGTAACGTCAGAATTTGATTAACGGGCTTATATATATACATATATATATATATATGGAAACATTCATATATGTGTTCTTTGCTTTGCTTTAGCATTCAGCCTTTTGCCTGTACTCTTGTTAAGTATATTAGATGCTCTCTGCGCCGTCTTTCTCCAGTCCATCATGGAGCTCCATCTCGATCATCTTTCCTTACTTTCTCCAGATTGTACTCCCGTGTTATATTTGCCATGCACACTCTGTTTCTCACCATTTTAGCTCTAGTTTGTTGCGTCTTCGGGAGCCCTATTCTAGAGCTGCAATCATGCTCTTCGCCTGTTTCTCTAGCTGGCAATCCTTTCTCAGAGAGAGCTCTTCACCCTACCAAAAAGTACACATCGGAAGTTCAAGAAGCTGCAGCAGCCATAATTGACCCTAAAGCGAAGGCTTTGGCTCTGAAGGTTGCAAATACTGGAACTTTCCTATGGCTTGATACTCCATTACAGCTAACCACGCTAGAGAACGAGCTTCAAGACATTCCATGTTCAAATGTCTTAGGGATCGTACTTCGTGGCCTCTCGCAACGATTCTGCGCAGCGATCGAGTCACCTCCGTATCAGGTCGACGACTACAAGTCCAAGTTCATCGATCGTGCGTACAATACATACTTTCCTGCAATAATGGCCTGTCTAATCGTGAATAGCCTTGGCTAAAATACTCAAGAAGTATTCCAACAATGCTGTTGTAGCCATTGTAGAACCGCATGCTATCCCACCTCTTGTAATCAACCGAGACTTGAGTACTTGTCAACAAGACACACTACCCATCCTGGATGGTATCGCATACGCCATGCGATCACTTAACCTACCAAATGTGAATATGTATCTTGATCTCGGTCACGGCGGTGCACTGGGATGGAATAATGACACACGTGAGTAAGCGGTAACACTGTCAACCTTACAAATCTCACCCCCTATCAGAGGCCGCTGCACAAATGGTCAGCAAAGTCTTCATGCAAGCCGGATCCCCAAAAAACCTCCGAGGTTTCGCCACCAACGTCGCCAATTACAATTCCTGGTCCATGAGTCCAGGAGAGTTTACGCCCGCAGATGATGCCAAATATAACCTGGCTCAGAATGAAAAGATATACGTCTCATTTATGTCCACCGCACTCAAAGCAGTCAATGTTCCAAACCAAGCAATTGTAGACTCAGCTCGTAATGGGATTCAAGGGCTACGTGAAGAATGGGGAGAGTGGTGCAATGTGAACGGAGCAACATTTGGAACTTTCCCCACGAACCATACTGATGATCTACGAACCGATGCATTTGTATGGGCTAAACCTCCCGGAGAGAGCGACGGAACTAGTGATCCCAATATGAATACGTATGATTCCTATTGTGGGAGGAATAGTGGTATGTCGAAATCCACAGGGTGCAGATGATGGCTAATGAGTTTGTAGCATTTAAGCCGTCCCCTGATTTTGGAGTGTTCGATCATGCATACTTTGAAATGATGATTAGGGGGAGGTTATAGTGAAGAATAATACATTGATGGTATGCTACTTCGAGAACTTACGCCAGTAAATCCGATCCATGATACCAGAATCCTTTGGCACAAAGCACCCGGCTCAGTCCTCGGATTGGTTGTTCTAACTTTATTCCCACTAAGAAGTCTATTGTTTCTCTCAATGTCAGATCCTTTTCCCTTTTCCCCAACTTATCGATCGCCGCCTTCTTGCTCATTGGGTTTCTATCTTATGACCACGATATCTCCGTGCTATGACTCCAAGCGTTGAAATTCTACTTACTGCTTGGTCCACAGAAAATCCATACGACCTTTTTCTTCTTCTTTTTTGCGCCGGCCAAATTAAAAGACAGCATTCCCAAGTGTAAGAAGATCAACATGAGTAGACGTGACGCACACTCCTACTGCAAGTTTAAGGAATGCAGAGATCGGACCTCTATAATAACGAAGTAGTTGCGGTTAACAAGCTTTAGCATTATGCTAGGGCCAGTATTCATCATGTTGAGCTACAATCATTGCTTCTTGTGCTTTGATGGTTCACCGATAAACGCGATAGTATCGCTTGAAGCAGCTCAGGATTATATCGCTGTTCACAATTCAAAACAACTGCAATTATAATCCTTCATTTAATATATTGCAAATGGTAATTCGCTCTAAATGCCTCCGTTCCCCATCCATTTTGGATACCTCACGCCCGTTAAAATGCTCCTAACAAAAACCAACCGCTCAATCATCCCGATTTAGACTTCCACTCCTCGTAGACTTTCTTCTGCTTCTCCCACTCCTTGGTGACCTTCTTCAGCGCGCTAGCCGTCAAAGCTGTACCATCCTTCAACTGCGTAGGTAATCCTTTGTCGTCCCAAGCGCTGTATTTCTCATCGCTCTTGAACATTTCCGTGTGGGGTATTCTTGCCTTTGCTTCCTTCTCGGCCTTCTGTTGTTCAAGAATGAGCCGCTTTGCCTCCTTTTCCGCTTCTTTCTTGGCCAGTTTGGCAGCTTTTTCAGCCTTCTGTGCGAGAAGTTCTTCCTTAGGTACAAATTTTATGACGGTACCTTTTGGACTATCATCGAGGTATACGCCAACTTCGGTAAGGTAGTCATCACGGATCTCGTCAGAGATGTCCAGAAGCTCTTTCTTAGTCTCCTTTGATGATGACTGGGCGAGTTGGCGAACCTCGTCTCTGATCTCAGATATCGCTTTCAGGTATGGCATTGCAAGTGTCTCTTGGAACTTCACAGTGCCTTGAGCGAGGGTCTTGAACTTGCTGTCAACATCAACAACGAGAAGCTTTTCCAGTGCTTCGGATTTCAAGCCGATTGATTCCACCCGTTTTTTTACTTGTTTGTAAACATGTTCAAAAGGTGCCACATACTGCTCTGGCGTTAAGTTCTTGTCAGTGGTACCACTTGACCACCCAAGACCATTGTATGGAGGGCAAGCATGTGCATCTAATCCAAAAATTCCGACCATTTTGGTGACCCAACGCCCCACTGCCTCGAGACCAGTGATATCTAACTCCTCTGAGGGCTTTGACATATGGGTATTAGCTGAGGTTATAAGTTGGTCGATAACTTGAGTTGCACTGTTTGTATCGAATGAATCAGAAAGCGCATTGTGCATAGCTTCCTCTGCTTTCTTCAGCACAGATAGCAGGCTATCTGGCTTGTGGTTGATGTCAAGCGTGTTCAAAGTAGGTTCGCCAGCTTCGGAAGCAAGTACAACTGCTTTAACGTTGGTGAAGAAATTCTATAAGAGTCAGTACGATCCATTTTAGTGATGGTAAGTCCACTTACATCAACACTGGTTTCCCAAGCCGCTGCCTGAGATCTCATTTGGGTTGAAATCTCAACACCTTGATTCCAACGACCAAACAAAAAGATAATCCGCATGCTTCTAGGAGTATAATCTGTCTTGAGCGCATCTCTAATGGTTTGAAAGTTCTTTAGAGATTTTGACATCTTCGAACCTGAAATGGACAAGTGTCCCATGTGTAGGAAATACTTCACCCATGAGTGTTCATGACCATGCTCGCAATAATATGCCTCGCTTTGAGCCAACTCATTGTCGTGATGGGGGAATGCGAGATCGACTCCTCCGGAATGGATATCCATCTGAGACCCTAGGACATCAGAAGCCATTACGGAACACTCAATGTGCCATCCTGGTCTACCTTCACCCCATGGACTTGGCCAACT
>Ga0247812_10000999_pt1 | contig 16148 bp, 7 predicted proteins | sample UWRJL149409B1_FD_178011 | JGI IMG/M metagenome (GOLD analysis project Ga0247812, IMG submission 178011) | Plant litter microbial communities from Arlington Agricultural Research Station in Wisconsin, United States - UWRJ-L149-409B-1 | ecosystem: Environmental > Terrestrial > Plant litter >...
GATCTGGCTCATCTAGACTATCGGGTATATAAGATCAGAGATATACGTCACTCATAATGTAGCTAAACAGGTCACCTTTCATGACGTTGTGACTGACGTTGAATTTGTCTTGTCATTTTGTGATTTGACTCGAACCTTTAATTTAAATGTTGGGCGTTGTGTTAAGGCATTCTGGACCAATCACGCCCTCTAGCCTTTTTGCAGTGATGTGGTTGCGATAATGTAAGATCGCACTATCGCATCGGCTGAAGCAAGCCTGGGTGAGGTTGCATGTATATTCGTTTGACCCCAATTGCCAGATAATGATGGACCCACCTATTGCCGTCAGCGATATACGAATGAAGTGATGATGAACATGTCGTGTCCCCAAAAATAGAATTGGTTGAATACGGTGATGTTTCTGGTCGAGGGAGAAATAAGTGGACAGCCGCGTGCTTGGGTTCAATCTAGCAATATCCGTAATCTGGACATCTGTGTCTATTCGTACTTGTCCTGATGTGCCAACGTGTAAGTTATTGGATGAGTAACGGTTTGGTTGCGTACCAACAGTCGACCGTGTGATCTAGTGATCTGTTATGTCACATACATTGGCCAGCGTTTTGAAGTTGGGTTGGCAGCAATCGTTGCAGATGTGGTCGGATATCGAATACGGTTGTTTGGTTTTGATTGTCTATGTTATGCCAACGGAGAAACAACACAACGCCCCGCGGCAACCTGCGCTCGGCGTGCGGGGTGTTTCAAATGTTCCATACGCGCTGAACTATTCTTGAACCCCATTTGAGTTGGACTACCCACATCGAGTGAAACCAGTATAGTTTTGCGGGATGCGAGGTGACGTAAACCACATATGTGAGCCGATGACGGTACCGTAGACTATCTTTGGCACTATATTGTTGAGCTGCAACCTCACGCAAGCCACGATGTCTCTGTGACTGTAAGTATTTATAATTTAATGATGGTAAAGATAAAGTAGTGCCACTGATCCTTTCAAGGAATATATAGATGTGGTTTTGGTTCATGTGGTTTGCGTTTTGACGCGCTCATGCTGTGCGTATTACAAATCCCGAGTTCCGCGTCTAATAAGCGCTATCACTCCGAGTCATTCGAATATCCGCATGCGTGATACATCCGGCATCTGTAGTGGGCGTTGTATTCATGTTATAAAGTTGAGCATACTATGATTTTGACAACACTGTACACAATCTCGTTTTCCCTCAAACCATCTGGACTCAGTTTTGCTAGATCCCTAGCCCATACAAAATCTGTTCATCAACCTCATAAGGCGGGCGTCCCACGTTGGTTCCCGGTTGAACACTTTTGTTACTCCCTCGACGTCTACTACCTGTTCGAGATGGTACGTGTTTTTTGCGTATTCCTTTTTTGAGGTTTGCTGACATACTATTTGTTTAGACAGCCCAGCCCGTGCGCTTTGCCGAGCTAGGGGAAGCATCTGCAGTTTCCAGCCCCTTTGTTGGGCCTGTCATCGACTCCATGTCACTATCTTCGTGGTATGATTTTGTCGCTGTGTACAGAAATGTGTCGGAATGTCCTTTTGTCTTTGTAACTGACTACGCTCCTCAACTACTACTGACTATACAAATCAAAGACATAGTCACTTCCTTTGACCATTTTACTCTGAGAGAATTGCGATCTTTATCAGATTCGATTGGCATGCACTTAGCACCTTCGTGGAGGCTCAATAGAGTTATACAGCAGATATGCGTTCATGTAAATAGGTCTTGTGAAGTTTCCGTTTTGTTCCGAGTACGTCATCGCCCCCGTTTACACGTAGGGAATAAAAGGTTGCGATACGAACCAACTGAACATGAACGTCAACCTAAACGCGTTAAGATATCCGATAACGCAGATGACGAGTTCCCTGTCATTCTAAGCGAATCGAGCGTCAGAGGTATCATACGTGATTTCCAACGTGCATTCGACCCTGACAGTTTACTATCTCGCGTTTGTGCTGTTTGTGGAGAGAGATTGTTTAAGAAGGACGTAGTATGTTTAGACAAAAACGCGTTTGATTTTGCCTTACTAGCAAACCCCGATCTATTCCCTTATTTGCTGCCGAATTCATACAACCTACAAGTATACTCCAATGCTATTCTTCATCCAAAAGGTATGCACAACATATCAGCGTTAGCAAGCATAGACTCTTGTCGGACGTGCTCTCACCATTTATGTACGAAGAAGGAGATGCCTCCTCTTGCTTTGGCTAATTGGTTTTATTATGGTTTTGATATGCTGTCCCCGGAAGTGAAGCAGTCGTTCGACGAAGCGTCATTATTCGAGAGGGTGCTAATTGCAAGGTGTCGTGCCAGTCGTATAGTGTATAAATTTTCGCAACGTGGATACAATGCAGGAGACGTTAGCAATGCTGCGCAGGGGTATAGCAAAGGGAATGTGTGTGTCTTACCTCATAATACTACGAACTTTCACAGCATATTGCCGCCTCGACTTGAGGAAATCGGTAAAGCAATATGCGCGCTATTCGTGAGCCATACTGCACCTACTCATGATAATATTAGGCGGTTGGGACCTTTTTTGGTGGATAAGGACAGGGTGTCTACTTTAATAGAATTCCTTATTAAGCACAACACTGTGTATTTGCACGAAAAGGTTAGCTTCAGTGAAGCCAACCTGGATGCAATATGCACCCAGTCACCCGACCATAATGGAAATGTTGACGGTAATAGCTGCATGGGTATAGAGATATCGCATTTGGAGACCTCAACGGCAGACGATGTGGGGTACACCGATGGAAGTGGCGATTATACTGACAGGAATGAAGTTGAACCAGACGTTGATGGGATTATAATGGATGGTGTTGGGTATACCGATGGTCAATATTCTATGAAAAACTTGGTCAATATGAAATTAGCTGCTGTAAAGCATTGCGTCGACGGAGGGAAGTTTGTTAGGATCAATAGTTCCACATTACCTATTAGCGATAGAGACCCGACGATGCTCACTTCATTATTCCCCCATCTTGATCCGTGGGCTATCGGAGGCTTCAATGATCCAAGACGTAAGATTAAGGTGTCGTTTGATGCTCAAGTTAAGCATATGCTGAAAATGTACGGCATGCCGTTCGCTACCGATCCCCATTTTGCATTCGTTTGCTTCAATATTATACAAAGAAGACAGGCCGGGATTGAGACTAGATTTAAAATTCAACCGTCACAATGCGATAAGATTGTTAAAGAGATAGAACTTATCGATCCCCAGGTTCTGCGACGAATGCATGACCGATACGAGAGTCAACCGTATGCTAAACCCGACGGACCATACGAAGAGGCTATCGCGTCTACTATTAGTAGAATACAGGTTACGACGCGCGATCTTGTTGGAAGCAACGGCCACAAATTGAAGATGCGAAACGAGATCCGCGCATTGATAATGTCCATCGGCACACCCACATTGTTCCTCACTATAAACCCGGCTGACATACATACACCGATAATGAGTATACTGACCGGAGAACATATTGATCCTGAGTATGTCTATGAGTCGTCTTCGCTTGATCTGAATAAGTTTCAACGTATGATACGCGTAGCCAAAAATCCAGCTGCGGCTGCGGTTTTCTTTGATCTTATGATAACCAACATAATAGAAAACATATTGAGATATGGCAAGACAGAACCAGGGTTGTTCGGACCTTGTACAGGGTACTATGGAACTGTTGAGGCACAAGGGAGAGGCACTTTGCATTGTCATATGCTCATATGGATAAAAGGGAACGATAACCCTAGCGCACTGACCGAAAAATTAATCTCTGATGGTTTATTTAGGGATAAAATGGTTAGATGGGTTGATAGCATCATATCGTGCCAACCGCCTGGATTGAAGGCAGTTGATAAGAATCCTTTAAAAGATGACAGGTTAACTGAAATAGATCCTCGCACCTGTTGGCCGCCTGATATAGATAGATATGATGTGGATACTTTTCGTGTTTTGTTTAAACAGTACGTGAATGACTTGGTCGCGGTGTCTAATTGGCATATTCACACGACAACATGTTGGAAGAAACTAGCAACCGGTGAACCTAAGAATGATACCACTTGTAGAATGAGAATGGATGGCGTGACGCGGGAACTAACAGAAGTCGACCCATCAACGGGTGAAATATCCATCAAACGGCTGCATCCTTACATCAATCCTTACAATGACGTGGTGGCTTTCTCCGTATGCAGTAACACTGATCTCAAATTGATTGGATCGGGTATAGCCGCTAATGCAGTAGTGTATTATGCGACTGATTATATTACAAAAGCGGCTTTACCTGCCCATGCCGGTCTTGCCGCACTTATACATGCTATAAGGAAACACAGTGCACAATTAAACATGGATGCCGGATTGAACGAGCGACAGAATAGGTCGTCTTTATTGACAAAATGCGTGAATGCCATGAATGGCAAAATGGAAATGTCTCATCAGCAGATCATGAGCTACCTGGTAGGTGGAGGTGACCATTACACCAGCCACAAATTTTCGGCTATCAGGTGGTCAGGTTTTGATCGACGTGTCAGACAGCACTTTGAACAAAATGAGGAAAACGCGCGTGTTGGTATTAATGTGCCAACTAACGGAGAGTTACCAGATCCACCGTTAGTAGAGTCCACTTATTCAGAATCTTGGACAGCTCAGCTTGATTTGTATACGGCAAAGGCTACTGCGTCCGATCAAGTTGACGACTACATGTTCCGCGGAAGAACGCCAGGCGTCTTAAATATCTGTTTGTATGATTTCGCTGCGTTTGCATATAGGACGAAGAGTGCCATTAGGGGATCAGCTGAAGGGCAAGGATGTCGTGAGGAACGATTTGATACCATTCACCCTCTATACCAGACACACGTGATGCATATAAGGAATGTTCCTTATGTCCCTGTATTGTACGGGAAGAAATTGCCTAAACGACAAATGTCAGAAGGCGCTGACAACGAGATGTGGTTCAGAGCGATGCTCATCTTGTTCAAACCGTGGCGAAACCCCTCAGATTTGAAAGGCCAAGATGAACGGTGGGGTGACGCTTTTAATCGGTATGTGTTCTCTGACCGACATACGACGGTTATGCGTCACATGAACGTGTTACATGAATGTAAAGAGGCGAGGGATAACGACATGACTTCTTTTCTGAATGGACGTGAGAGCATTGCCGGCATCAGCCATTTACGTACACGTGACGGGGAACATCTGGACAATGACATCGACGAGTATGAGGGTGTTGACGCAGAAGACCACGATGTACATGATGATGACGTTAGCTTCTCCACACGGGTTATGCTGGAGCATATGAATGTTAGTACTGTTGCGTTAGATTCATGCTTAATTGGCGACAGTGTAGATCCGCGTTCCCCTTCACCAAGCGCTGTTTTCAATGACGCAGAGAGTATAGATATCACTGATCATATTGCCGATATGTCGCGGCTAAAATTACTGCGTCGCCCAGCTGATTTAGCGTCCGAACGAAATAATATGGCCAGAACGCTAGCGTATACCGCACCGGTTACAAGGCCGTCTGTTGAGCTAACCACTCTACCAGATGACACTCTAGTTAATCGAGTACTATCTGTACCGTCGTCGGCTTCCGCATTAGAAAAACTTGGTGTTTTGGATTCTATTGTATCGCAATTTAACATCAATATTAATGAAGAACAAGAAAGGGCATTCCGTATTATAGGCACACATATGGCTATAGGTAGTAGTAATCAATTGACTATGTATGTTGGGGGTGTAGGTGGTACTGGAAAGAGTCATATAATAAATGCACTAGTAGAGCTGTTCGATCGATGCGGTGAACCCGAAAGTATGGTACTGACTGCTCCCACTGGCATAGCTGCTCTTTTAATTGGTGGTTATACGATTCACTCTATGATGTCGATGAGAGATAGGGATAAGTCCATCAGCGACAGCGATATTAATCAATTACACGAGACTTGGAGGATGAGGAAATATATCGCTGTAGATGAGGTTTCTATGGTCGGGGTTCGTATGCTCAACGAGGTATGTCGTAGACTGAAGATAGGAAAGTTAGGATCATTTGATGCCGATAAGCCGTTCGGCGGAATGAACGTGATTTTCTTCGGAGATTTTGGTCAACTAAAACCGGTTGGAGATCGATGTCTGTTTGCAAGAGAGACAATCTACCAGTTGTCAGCTTCGTTTCTAGCGTCGCTAGATGGGCAGGATTGTTTGAATGGCTTGCATCTATGGTATAGCGTCCAACATGTCGTACTACTCAAACAAAGTTTAAGGCATTTCACCGACCCTAGATATGCTGCTTTGATAGCCCGTATTAGAGTAGGCTCGGCCATAAGCGAAATCTCATCTAAACGTATGAGCATCACATCTGTATCATATGAAGTGTCAGATTATCGCGTTTTGCGCACTAGAATCCTTGATCTCGTGCATTTTACTAATCGGTCGGAGTTGTCCAGATTTATACAGGCGCCCTTTATAGTTGGCACTAGACGTATACGCAATGCATTAAATGATAGGGTGGTCAAAACCAAGGCCGAGCGCCTTGCGTTGCCTTTCCGATATTACCATTCAAAAGACATCCACAACCGGGTTAGACTGACTGGAATGTATCGGAATCAACTATGGGAAGGAGATTTCGCTTCAGCGGGAGATGCACTAGGCAAGATACCGATGGTGATCGGTACACGTGTGATGTTTACTGAAAATTATTTGTTTGCATATCGCGTGGCTAATGGGACAGAAGGGATTGTTGTCCGTATATATCACGAGTCAGATGGAGAAGGTATTATCTATGCTACTTGCGTACATGTTTATGTGAAAGGTTGCGGATTACACCTACATGGCATAGAGGAGGATGTCGTACCAGTGTACCCCATCAATAGGTGGTTTAGTTGCAAGACCGTGAATAACAAAAGTATAGCAATAACGAGAAAACAGATACCTTTGATTCCATCTTACTCTTACACCGATTACAAAGCGCAAGGAAGAACTTTAGATCATGCAATCGTCGATTTGGCTAGTTCGCGGAATGTACAAAGTGCATACGTAATGTTGTCTCGTATCAAGGCTCTTTCTGGTCTTCTGATACTTCGGGATTTTCCTTCTGGGCGTGTAGAAAAGGAGTTGTCCTCAGAGTTTAGGGAAGAATTCAAGCGCTTGCGCACAATTGATGATCGTAGCAAGAATTGGTATAATATGCATTTGGACTCTCCGGACTTGAGCGTAGACGATATGGCTTCGGCTTTTTCTTAGCCGAACGTGTTTGGTCTATGGTAAGTTATTACGCTCTATTTTGGATAATCCTCTACTAGCCGCTTATGTCTCTATCCTCTTACAAATACAGATACACAGTTCATCGTTTCGTATCGTTTTGCGCTGCACTTGCTATCTATTAGTTTAGATTTTGCAATAATGGGGTTTGGTAGGAAAACTAATTGAATGACATCACTCGCCGGTCCCATAACTTTTGGACTCTCTGGAACATTAATAGCGCCCTCCATCGCACCACTACCACGTGTTGCACTTCTATTTGGGGTATATATTATAGGTACAGAATCGCAATGTTACCCGGCTCAGCCAGCGTTTTTCGTTGAACTGACAATGTTTCTGTAAACCCATATACGTATTTTCCCGTCTAAATCGTGCGTTGTGACCAGCTCGTCGGCGTGTGCTGTGGCTTATGTAATCGGATTTGAGGGTTGATTGGTCACTAAATTAAGGGATGTACTCTATGGGTTGCACGTGGCAACCGTCATCGAATCGACGGTCTCCGTGTAGCCGAGGGAGCAGAAACCGTGTAGTGATGCTTCTAAGTTTCGTTACATCTGTGTGGTTTGGTACCGAATCATCAAGCCTAGAACTTGAAGGTTTTGCTAAATTCGCTTCTTTATTACGCGGCGATCTAATATCCACTGTGTCGTTTCGCACATGAATAATCAATTGCTTAGATGATCCGGTATAGAGGTTTTGCACTTCCGTATAAGTATGGCGTTTATCCCGAAGACGCCGCTCGTTTTATCGGTACAATATGGCTATTTTTGGTTTAATGTTTCCTTCGAGCAAGACGCTATTCAGTTTTACGTACCCATAGATAGGGGCTCCCCCCTGTTGGATCGTCTCGTCGTTCGACTTCGAATTGTTAGGAGAATCGGGACAGGATCTCCGTGTTCGTTGCGTGTAAACCATACCGTAGATAGAATACATGTGAGGTAGTAGTCTAATTGCCGGCATAGCGGCTTCGGATATCAGCATGCCGTCTATTGAGTTGAGTTTGGTACGTTCCGTTCACACTCTTTGTAACACCATTTGCCGCAGCTTGTTTTCTATCGTGTAAGCTTAATCTTTTGTTCCGGACTGATTTTCTGTCAATACCAAATATCTATTCAGCTGTAATGTCGATTAGCACCAGTTTAACCAGCACGTATGATACTTGGTGGCATCCCATTACCGATCGTGTTGTATCTGTTTCATGCTACTTTCAAGTTATATGGACCAGGTCCAACTACGAACAAGGGTATGACACTCGTTCGTTATTGTAAACATTTATTCATTTCAATACATCTTGTTTAGCATTGTATTCACTATATCCGATGGGTCCTACTTCATGGATGCCATCATGCCCAACTCGGATCAGTGGAGGCTCCTAGTGTCTCACGACGCATCGTTGGCTCTACATATCATCTTCGTAGATAAGATATACGTCGATAAAGTCTTCGTGGATGAGTACGCTGAAGAGTCAAGGTTCGGACTACCATTGCTTCTACAACATTATCGCTGATGATACTCCCTATTCTGAAGGGTTGTACATATAGAGTCCGCGCGCGTGCTGTGGGACCTTGATCAAGATTTTGTGATTGGGAAGCCGGTTGAGCTCCCTATATTCTCTCTTAACGCGGTTGAACCCACGGTTGCTAGGTCTATTCAAATTCTGAAGTACATGTTCGCGGGAGTCGCTGAGGATATGGACATAATTGTGGACTACGGTCGGCCTACGTACGATCTGATGTTCAGCGACTTCGAGGACGCTTTGGAAGCTGAGTCTGAAGATTACTACGCAGACACATCTGTGGGATCTGTGTCCTATGTTCGACATCTAATCCGTCACACGCGCCAGTTTGTTTGCAACCAGATTAGCGGAGAGTCCATTGAATCTAACTCGACTATTGCTCGTCATCTTAGGTCGATCCTAGAGCTCGTCGTGTCCATGGCGGCGACTTCTACTGTTTTTATCAACATAGATGAGCCGGATGTATTGGCTTTAGTTTCCGATGAGACATCGAGGCGTTTAGATATCATATTGGAGATTTGTGGCCAATTTTAGACCTTTAAGACTCGTATATTGAATTGTGTGTGTTATCCTTGTGCTGTACGAGATAATTGATTTGAATGTCGTAGTCCTGTTGCATACGTCACCCGGTTTGGATCGGCATTGTTCCTATACCTATCCTGTGTTTTTAGCTTACGCCGTGATGTCGGAAAACGTGAAACCGCTGGTGGGCGTCAAGACAGGATTGCGCCCAATTGTATCATTTTCTACGCGTCTGTATTTTATGCGTCTACGACTGAATTCATTTGTTTTGATGTGATATGGGTTTGCTCCGTATTCTTATTGTTATTGTTCTCTCAGTTTTTGCATTAAATTTATCTGAGTGGGGTATATATATCAGTATATGACATAGCCATTCTACCTCATACAATCCGCTCTTTTCTACATTCGCTCTCACTGTTCAAACATCTATCTCGTTATGGACCCCATGGCAGATTCAGAGTACATGAGTCTTAGGGACTTTCCTGGTATAGAAGAGAGACTTGCAGTGGCCATTCACGAAGTAGCGGGGCAGATGAGGGACAGCTACGAGACTTGCCCCTACGAGTTTCGTAACCCTGTTAGAAATCGATATGGGGTCAGTATACCGCGTTCATTTTTTTTATCATCGATTGGATTTCGCTTATTATCTACCATTCTATTACAGATATATCGTAAGGGTAGCACGGACCCAGTCATCTTCTCAACCGTTTCCGTCTTCAACTACGGTTTTCCGTACAACACAGGGAACTTGGTTCCCCATGGAAAAGTGCCCCCTCTTGGTATGCGACCTGATCAGATGTGAGTACATAACATACTCAGGTATAGACTTTGTCAAACTAAATTGAACTTACTAGACGCGACAAAGTGGACTGGAGCTGCCAGTACAAGCTTTCTATCGCATCGCGTGATGAAAGGTTCAATGGGGCGTTGATGGTGAGATACTACTCTGGTGTACAGTGATATGTTATTGCTCATCATGATTATTAATAGACCTTGGAGACTCTGTTGCATGATAAAACTGACTTTAACATGCAGTTCACGAGGTCACGAAAGCCGTTCAACGACCCCAGAAATAATATGCCAATCATGACTTTTCAGTCACCTATGTTCATGAAACGCACTCCGTTTTTGCGAGCGACAGCGCGTCTCAATTATGAACCGCACGAATGGGTCACCTCGTCATCAAACGACACTTGGGTACCAAATGTGAGTCATCAGTATATTTGACGTTTTGTGTCGTATATCTCGTCTTTGTTCGCTAACGCAAATCCGTATTGTCTTTGTATAGACTAACAGACCCGAATACGGTGTATTATCGGGCGAACAACTCACAGTATTTAACGATATACCGGGTGCCGTGAATTTCGAGAGGGGCAACATTCTGTGGATAACTTTCATCGTATCTTGGTGGGTTGGAGGCTCCGATTGGAATGTAGATCTCCGACATTTGGACGCGATCGCAATAGGTGCCATCGACTCGAGTGTATCCAATTCAGGGACGTCGGACTTACATCAGGTACCAGTTCGTCCAACACTAGTATCCGGTACCCTCAAGAGGAAGGCTGTCCCTATAGGTATTTGCATACTTTGCTGATTTTCATTCATGTCGATCATCTTACTTTCGTCTTGTTTCCGATCTAGAACCCTTGTCTGATACCACTTCCGGACACCATGGTGGGATTAACAGGACAGCGACCCAGTCCACCATGACGTCCAGCAACGACGCGGATGACGAGGACATCGTGCCTGTCGGAGTAGATTCTGATTCCGGTGTGTCGGGTAGACAGGCGAAGCGCTCGCGGGTCACGAGGCGATCCAATAAATAGGTTACATTTCGAAGTAAAGTTGCTTTCTTGGTTGGATTCAGGGCTTATCTCTAACTCGTGTCGCTTTCTCTTTCAGGTCACATCTTCTACTCCTCGTTGGTCTTGAATTCCGGTCTGTTTTCTGCTTTACTGTAAATGCCTGATCCAAACTATATTACATTTTCCTTTTAATTACGGCTTTCCAGCCGTTTCCTGGGTCGCTACATCATGTCCGTATGGTATCTTTCATATTGATACGCCGCTTATGTTTGTATTCTTCGTAATGACAAGTCACACTCTGTGTGTTTGGTGTCGGTGCGTGATCTCAGTGCGGTGTCACGTGTTGTATTTTTGGAATGCGTTGTTCACATACGAATGGTAGACCAAGTGTATCTTGTTTTGCGTACGGGGTCAGCTATGGCTTATTCACATCGTCTCATTCTCTCCTGTCTTTACACATATTCCCCATTATTTTGGGTGCGTTTGACGCCTTTCTTCTTGCTCTTATCCTAATTTGTTCGGGCGTCAGAAGTCGGATTAAACTACGCTACTGTCTAGAACACCGTACAAAATGTTGCATTATAAAAATGCATATACTTTCATCTTCATTTGAACATATTCAATCTATCTCTTCATTTCTCTCTATCATCATGCTACATATCCCGGATGACTTGCAGCACGATATCGCCACTGCAGTTGACGCAATCGAGAATCAGGGCATGTAATCCATCCACATTTTTTGCTTATATAATGACAAATACTCTTATCGTTGTGTGGGCATGCTAGACTTTCCCGGTACATCGTCTGATAGCGGTCGTAACCCCTCTCGTCCTGAATCTGTGGACGCTACAACCGAAGGTAACTCTATCATAATACTGAAAGTATATCCTCCGCTGAATCTTTGTTCTTGTTCTCGTTAGCGGCTTCTTCTATGAACGCCAACGCAGAGCTCCCGCTATCTGTCCTGTTGGCCGAGCATAATGAGACGGCTTTGACGCGAGATGATGCTACAGGTGAATGTCCTTAGCAAGCTTTGACCATAATACCTATTAATGCTCTTAACTATGTATTGAAAGGAGGTAGTCCTACTGTTGGTGGCGGCGTCGACACGGAGGCGGAATTGGCCTTACTCGCGGACTTTGATCAAAATAACGAATCTGTCGTTGTTCCTTTATTAAAAAATCCGTTTATCTTAAAGTGAGCTGATATCGTTCTATGCTTTGTTTGTACGGCTGAATCCATGTGCGCTTGCTTAGGTTGACGGCGGACTTAATATACCATATCGCCAACTTCCTGACGCCGTCGTATGTGCACATAAACACTACACCTGTACGCGGCTCTGGGGTACTCAATATGTCCATGGTATGCAAGCCATGGAGGTCTGTTGTGCTCCGCCTTTTGTGGAAGCATATATCGACGTCACATCCCGTATCCCGTTCGGCGTTGACAAGTTTGTCGTCGACTCTACATGATCAGTACTTCTCCGTGTACGTTCAGAGTTTGCACCTGTCGGTGAACTACGAAGAACAGATGCAATCCGGTCCACTGAGCAACCAAATACCATATCTACTCGGACTCCGTGGTTTACGTGTAGTGGCATTACACGAGGTTGCATTCGATGGCCGCATGCATGATGCGCTTGTTTACATGTTAAACGTCAGCGACAGCTGTGTCCGCGAGCTCCGCTTGGTACATTGTAACTTCGCGCATTGTCATCTGGATTGCATCTCGGCAGATATTGCAGAGAAATCAATCTTTCCCCGATTACAAGTGTTGATGATAGAAGCGCCACTTGGGGAAGACGACCGTGACCCTCACACCATATCTAGTCTCACATCCCTATCTTCTTCATCCTCTCTCTTAGAACTGTACTTATGCGAGTACACAGTCGTGCCCGTTCTATCCAGACTTCGTATGCGCGGATGGGGAGCGAAGCTACGTCGTCTCGAGATGCCACTGCATTCTAACGGAGAGGAATTACTATATCAGTTTGTCACCATACCCAGCAATATCAAATCCCTCAGCTTAACTCGATATCTGTACAGGCCGTCTAATCCTTTTTCTCGCATCCGGTCTAGTATACTAGAAGAACTCTCTTGCAGTTACGACGCCCTATCTCGACTACCAGAACTCCCAGGCCTCAGAAAACTTCGGCTGACTGAATCTCGGCGCATAGACAGGTATATGCGTACGGCTACCAATGGGATGTCGGACCCACCGTTGGCCATCGGATATATGGTGGATAGATGCCTGTTCAGGAGTATAACATCTATAGAGCTGCATATGTTGATATGGAACGAGTCTTTAACGTCGGATCTACTCGATGGATTGGATTCCCTTACAGAAGTATCCATTTTCTTTACCTTGGGTATGAATTTCATGGTGGTGAGTCAATTCGTCAATTTAATACGTATTTACTTCTTACTATTATTATCAGGCACGGAACGATATCATTCTTTGGGTACCGGCCCGTCGCCGAGGATGTCTTACTCGCTTCTGTATTCGTCAGATCGTGCACGAAACCTCGTCCGTTACTGGTCGCGCTCCTGTGTCTTACGATGACGTATCTACATCCCTAGAGATGGCTATACGTACTAAGACTATACTCCCCAACGTCGTTGACGTCTCTTTTTCTCTATGGATTAATTGTCATTTGAGTTTTGGTGTTTGGTCGGCAGAGAGGCCCGACGTAGATGCTGACCGCTATTGTGCAATCTACTCGCGGCGATCTTACACGCGTAACCTCCCTCCTTTCTCTTATGACCTATGACCATATTCATGCTAGTTCAGTTTGAAGTCTTACGCCGCTGTTCTTCTTACATCTTCTGTTAAAATCGCTTTGTGTGGATATCGCCTTGTATGACTCCTATATTAGTGACAGGATGTGGATAATTGTGTTTATTCGCTTGTGCGACAATGGCGATCGATAAGTTGTGTTGCATCTTGGGTTAGAACGTTGATCTGCTGCGATCCTTCTGAGATCGGCCTTGGCCGGCATATTGCAATTCAAAGCCTTATTATGGTATGTTGTGTTCGTATCCTTGATATGTAATCCGTCCCATACTATTGGGTCTACCCCGAGCTTCACTCGTATGCGCGTTATTTCTTGCTGTATTGACACTTGAGCTGAGCGCCTGGCAACGTCAGAATGTGTGTCCGAGGCATGTGTTTCATTAGTAATACTGAGTGTTAACATCATATCATTGCGTCACCCGGCGTTGTATTTGTCAGCCATCTCCCGCGCCCGGTCATATCGGGTTGGGACCATGGTTAACGACATGCCGTGCCAACGTTAGCGCCAGTCCGTCCGTTTTATTTATGTCTACTTAAATCCATGGCGTATTCGACGTACTCTGCATTGCTATTCGCCTAATATCTTGTCGGTATCGGCTACTCTGATTTCTTTCCGTGTACCACTGGTACGTTACTTATTGTTCGTTTGAAGCCGGAGCAACGCTTGCTAATTTCAATCTTGTGCTTTAGATCATGTCAACCGCTGCTTATCGCATATTTGCTGGCATATTTTTACCCGAGATACAGGACATGATCTTGGATGGTTGCGGTATGGTCACTATATACGAGCTGGGTCGCACGTCGAAGGCCGTTCGTAGGCGCACTAGATCGTACTGCCGTCGTCGATATCATAGGGAGCTTCGACGTTTCGTTGAAACACCCGTTTCATTTCGTGACGTTCTGCGAAGATCTTTGGGCATTGTGTCCGGTTCGGTAGCCTTGCATTACCTTGCTGAACCGTCCGGATGGGTGCCGGGAGATATGGATGTATATGCTTCTCCATCTGGTTCTGCAATGATTATGGATTATCTTATTGACAAAGAAAATTACAATCTAACGAGTGTACATAATATGTACGGCGGTGTGGGGTGGTCATCCAGGAAATCTGTTCTTGAGGTCTCTAAGTTTGAACGCCCCGGTGACTCGGTGAAGATCGACCTAATCACTTGCGTTGATTCGAACCTGGTCACATGTATCACTTCGTTTCACTCCACCGTTGTGATGAACATACTCACGGCGGACTCGGTCTATTCGCTGTACCCTAGGTTGACTTTCATGTGTCGCGGATTTTGGGGTCTAGCCCCTCGTCTGACAGCGTACTCTCAGACTACGCACGACGCTATGGACAAATACCGTCGACGCGGGTACAACATCCAAATCGGAACGGGTTCATGGAAGAGGCCTTGCGGTAGTTACTGCCCGGTCTTCGTGAGGAGGTTCGATTCTGTTCACACTTTCCATTACGTCTTTTGTGTATCAGGAGAATCTTCAATCCCCGCTTCATCTGCATGGACATCCGTTCGTTGGCGTTTAGGAATAGAATGTAAGAACCGGTTTTGTACTCATTCAGGGTCGGTAATGCGCATGTAGATATTGTTACGTGTACCCGTATGATTGCACTTAATGCATGAACACCTTTCATGCTGTAGATATGTTTGCGGATACGCGTATGTAGTAAAATAGTAGGATTGTGCACTTTCTTAATTGGCGTTTTTCTCGATATACCACCTCTATTTTCCGTGATACCTGTACGTGGCACTTTATATCACGCGGAGCGGGATGTAATAAACCTCAATCTACATTGACTATGATCTAGAGATCCAGGCTGCCTGGCAAGGCCGTATCGTATGGAATTTACTGAGAGTCGGTATTGGAATGGCGATGTTTTGTGTGCTCGAACAAACAAGTTTACACACACAACGTTCCGAAAAAAGCCGCAAAAAAACAGTGAGAGCAGAGCATTGAATTGAAAAGGGGGTATCTTGGGCTGCTAACAAAGTATCTTAGTGATGACAATTTGAACAAACGAGTAGTTAAGGAGAGACAAGAAAGACGGTAAAAGAAAATGTGCTGGACAACCGAATATCAATAATGAAATTACAAAAATAAGAGCCAACACAAGAAATGAAAAACGACGTTTACAGCCCAGGGAGCTCCATGCAGAAATGAAGAGTAAAAAGTGCAACGTGAACGAATGCAAAGGCGTGAAAAGACCATGCAAGAAGAGGCGTCAGTGGCTCGCAGTAAAGTTCAGT
>Ga0247812_10001000_pt1 | contig 16144 bp, 17 predicted proteins | sample UWRJL149409B1_FD_178011 | JGI IMG/M metagenome (GOLD analysis project Ga0247812, IMG submission 178011) | Plant litter microbial communities from Arlington Agricultural Research Station in Wisconsin, United States - UWRJ-L149-409B-1 | ecosystem: Environmental > Terrestrial > Plant litter >...
TCGACGGGCAGCTCGCCCTCGGCCAGCATGGTCTTCGTCAGTCGCTCCGCGCGCACGCCGAACAGGAGTTCGGTGATGAGCGCCCAGGTTCCGACGACCGGAAGAACAATGAGGGCAGCGCCCATGATCTTGGCGACAAGTTCGTCGGTGCCGAAGAGCAGCAGCGCGTACTGCACGACAAACGCCAGGTAGAGCGCGAGGAGCGCCGCCATGACGATCGCTCCGATTCGAGCCTTCACGCGAATAATCCCGTTATCAGGGCGCCGGTCATCTCGGAGTACCGAGGTCGATGAGCTTGTCGAGCCCGACCGTGATGCCCCTGGCATTTCGTGCGGCACGAAGGGCGACAAGGATGCCGGCCTCGTAGGCCGTCGGCGCGATCGTCTCGTGGCTGATCGTCAGGATCTCGCCGGTTCCCCCGAAGATGACGTCCTGCTTGGCGACGACGCCCTTCATGCGCAGGCTGTGGATCGGAACGCTCCAGACCTGCTGCCCGCGGGCACGCTGGTCGGTGTGCGGGGCGACGACCGGACCCTCGGCCGCCCTTGCCTCGCCGATGAGCTCGGCCGTGCGCACCGCGGTGCCCGACGGCGAGTCGATCTTCGACGCGTGGTGCGCCTCGATGATTTCGATGGAGTCGAAGAAGCGGGCCGCGAGAGCCGCAAATGAGGTCGCGAGCACCGAGCCGACCGAGAAGTTGGGGATGATGATGACGCCCGACGCCGGATCCGTTCCGAGCAGCGCGCGAAGGCCGGAGATGCGGTCGGCCGACCAACCGGACGTTCCGACGACAACGGTGATTCCGTTCGCGATGGCGAACTCGACAACGCCCTGTGAGACGGCGGGGATCGTGACGTCGAATACGACGTCAGCGCCGATCATCTCATCGAGCGACCCGCGGGAATCGATTGCCGCGGCAAGCTCGAACTCGTCGGATTCCTCGATGAGCCGGATTGCCAGCGTGCCCATCTTGCCGGTTGCGCCAACGACGGCCACTCTGGTTGTCATGCTCCAATCGTAGCCAGTGGCGGGGCGCTCGGCTGCTCGCAGCACCTAGGGTGGATGCCATGGTCACCTGGCGCGAATCCCCCACCTCGAGCGAGCCGGCGGTCGCCATGCTCGACCACTACTTTGCGAGTCGTGCGGAGACGTTCCCGGCGGAGCTCGGCAGCTATCGCCCCACCTATCCAACCGCCGCGCAATTCGTGCCGCCGGCCGGTGTCTTTCTCATCGTCGAGGGCGAGAACCTCGCCGGCGAGCCGGCCGACGTCGGCTGCGGCGGCATCCGCCGCATCGCCGACGGCGAGAGCGGCGCGGTGCGCTACGAGGCCAAACACCTCTGGCTCGAGCCGTTCGCGCGCGGAACGGGAGCTGGTCGGGCGCTGCTCATCGAGCTCGAGAGGCGCGCGGCCGAATTCGGTGCCGACGAGATCGTTCTCGACACCAACCAGAGCCAGGTCGCGGCCGACAGCCTCTACCGCTCAGCGGGCTACGAGTCGGTCGCGCCGTACAACGACAACCCCAACGCGACGCACTGGTACGCCAAGCGCCTCTAACGGCTTCCGGCGCTAGTAAGGCTGGTCGACCGGCAGGCCCGTGCGCAGTTCGGGCGGAAGGTGCCCGAGGTCGTTGTGCACCACGAGCATCGGCGGCTTGGCCGTGCGCACGCGGATGATCGTCAAGCCACAATTGGCCTGATTGATCCCGAGCCAGCGCCAGTTCGGTGCGTCGAGCACCTCGCGAACGAACCAGCCGATGACGAAGTTGTGGGTGATGAGAAGGTCGTGGCGATCGCCGCGAGCCGGTGCGAGGAACTCGGACACGGCATCCGTCATCTGCGCACTGCCCGCTTCGGTTTCGGCCTCCGTGACGCCACCGAAGAACGACTCGAACGCACGCGGCATGTCCGGCGTGGGGCCGGAGGGGTAGCAGTCATACAGCAGGTGAGTCGGCTGGGGCTCGATGGCTGGCATCCGCTCGCTCATGATGCGCGCCGTCTCGGTCGCGCGCTCGAGCGGCGAGTGGTAGACGTTCGTGAACGGCACCCCGCTCAGGCGATCGGCGATGGCGTTGGCCTGGCGCACGCCGCGCGGTGAGAGCGGTCCGTCGGGAAGGCCGTATTCGGCATCCTGCTGCTCGCCGTGGCGAACGAGATAGAGGAAGTGAGACATGGAGTACTGACCGTGTTTCTGTGCGATTCCGAAAGCTACGCGAGCCCTGCGAAAGTCTTCTCGTTGACCGTACCGACTGCGGCGACGGAAAGCGGGCGAGAGACGAGTTCTTCGGCAAGTTCACGGATGCCGTCGGCCGTGACGAGCGAAATCCTGCGGAGAGCTTCGTCAAGGTCGACGAACTCACCGAGCGTGATCTCGCTGCGACCGAGGCGTGACATGCGAGTGTCCGAGTCTTCGAGAGCGAGAGCGGATGCCCCGCTGAGCTGTCCCTGCGCGCGACGGATCTCTTCGTCGGTCACGCCACCGGTCGCGACGCCGCGCAGCTCCTGAAGCATGAGCTCGGCGACCTGGCCGGCCTTCGACGGTGAGCAACCGGCGTAGATGCCGAACAGTCCGGCGTCGGAATAGCCGGGCGCGAAAGAGTAGACGGAGTAGGCGAGGCCGCGCTTCTCGCGGATCTCCTGGAACAGGCGGCTCGACATGCCGCCTCCGAGGATCGAGTTGAACACCGACATCGTGGCGCGACGGTCGTCGTAGGCGGTGAGGCCTGGCATGCCGAGCAGGATGTTCGCCTGCTCGATCGGACGCTTCACGACGGTGAGCGCTGAACCGCGCTCGATCGTCGTTCCGCTCGCCGTGCGGCGCTCTACCGGAGCGGCAGTCGCCGAAAGGTCCCAGCCGGCGCGCTCGAGGGCCGACTGCACCGACGCCACAACGGCATCGTGGTCGACATTGCCCGCCACCGTGATGACGAGGTCCTGTGCGCGGTAGTTGGCGCGGTAGTGGTTCCACACGGCGTCGCGCGTGACGGCCTGGATCGTGGCCGGGCTTCCGCCGATGGGGCGGCCGAGCGGGTGGTCACCGAGTACGGCTTCGAAGAACCGCTCGCTCGTGACATCCGCCGGGTCATCGTCGGCCATCGCGAGTTCCTCGAGGATGACACCGCGCTCGGTCTCGAACTCCTCCGGGTCGAGCAGCGACGACGTGAGCATGTCGGCGATAACCTCGACGGCCATCGGAAGGTCACGGTCCTGCACCTTGGCGTAATAGCAGGTGTATTCCTTCGCGGTCATGGCGTTGTGCTCGCCACCGACGGCGTCGAAACTCACGGCGATGTCGAGGGCGCTGCGCGTCGGCGTGCCCTTGAACAGCAGGTGCTCGAGAAAGTGGGTCGACCCGTAGGTCTCGGGGAGCTCGTCCCGTGATCCGACCGCTACCCAGTAGCCGATCGTGGCGCTGCGGGCGCCCGGGACGTTCTCGCTGAGAATACGCACGCCGCTCGGCAAAACGGTGCGTCGCACAAGCGAATCCCCCGATGCCGTAAAAGACAGGTCAGCCAGGTCGAGAGGGAGTTGCACAGCACCGTTCATCACCGACCGAGCTTATGTCATCCTCGCCGGGAACAAACGGTGTCCCCCCATTTGGGGACACGGCAAATAGCGGACAAACAGACAAGTCTGTCTGTCCGCATGCTAACGTGTTGTTCACGCCACGAATTCAGCCTTCTGACCCGATGTCGGCTGGAAACCTCACGAACCCGATCGTGAGGGAAGCGCCCGGACGGCCCCCTTTCGCTCCGGGCGCGGTCGTGGTCTACCCGCTTCCCGCACGGCAAGGAGTCACAGTGTCCCTAGCACTCGACCAGTCCCGGATCGCCCCCCGCTCCCCGTGGGCGAAGGTCCGCATTCTCGAGACGGCCAACGAGCTGTTCTACCAGGACGGCATCCGCACTGTCGGAGTCGACCGCCTCATCAGCTCGTCGTCGGTCACCAAAGCGACGTTCTACAAGCACTACGGCTCAAAAGACAAGCTCATCAACGACTACATCACCGGTCGCCACCAGGGCATGGTGGCCGTCTTCACCGCCGCGATCGATGCTGCTCCGGATGCCGAAGCCGCGTTGCGCGCGCTGCTCGCGATGATCACCGCCGACATTTCGCGCCCCACCTACCGTGGCTGCCCGTTCCTCAATGCCGCGGCCGAATTCCCCGAGGCCGGGCATGTCGTACGCAAGGTCATCGCGGTTCACCGCGACTGGCTGACCGACCTCTACACGAAGCTCGTCAGCGATCTCGGACACCCCATGGCCGGCGACGCAGCCGACGAGATCATGCTCGCGATGGATGGCGCGCAGTCCGGTGGATACGCCGGCGACCCGATCGCGGCATCCGCTGCTCTCAACCGGGTTGTCGAACGCGTGATTGCCGACGCCCGCCAGTAGTAGCCGGTCACGGGGTGAATTTTTCTCGGTCCACCGTTCGAAATAGCTAACTTTCTTCGACTTCCCTAGCGGGGGGTAACACCGCTAGCTTTAACTCAGACGCGCGGGGACCCGATCCCGCAGGTCACGACACAGGAGATGCGACATGCAATTGTCACTGCTGCTCATCCTTGCGCTCGTCACCGCTCTGGTAGCTCTCTACGACGGAATCATCCGCGTGCGCGGCAAGCGTGGCCCCAATGCCGTCGCTATTGTCGAGGTCGTCGCGGCCGCACTTCTCGGAGTGTCGATCTTTGTTCCGCTGCCGCCACCGCTGAGCATGCAGCTGTTCTCGATCGTTCTCGAGGTCGCGCTGATTCTCGTCCTTGTCATTCGACAAGCATCGCGTAATATCGCGACCGTGACGATCATCGCTCTGATCCTCAACACCATTCTTGTGCTTCAGCTGCTTGGGTGGCTGAACATCCCGTTCCTGAGCTAACGCACCAACGTCACGTTCTACTGCACCACGACGGAACAGACCCCCGCTTTTTGCGGACAAGGTCCCCCATGCGAAAGGCCCGGCTGCCCACACAGCCGGGCCTTTCTTTATGCGACGCAGCCCGGGCACTCGTTGCGTCTCGCTACGGTGTTGTCCGGGTCGCGGTGTCATTCGGGTTGTCATAGAGTTCGGCGTGCCGACGCTAACGGATTGGTGTGCGGGAGAAGTTTTTTGCCCGTCGCCAGACCGTCGGCAATCAGTGCTGGGAGACCCGGTCGAGCTCGGCCACCTGGTGGCGGGTCAGCTGCACGGTTGCCGCTGCAGTGAGTGCCGGCAGCTGGTCGGGGCGGCTCGCTGACGCCACGGGCGCCACGACGAGCGGCTTGCTCAATAGCCAGGCGAGCGCGATCGTCGCAACGGGCTTCTCGTGCACGGCCGCGATCGAATCGAGAGTGTGGAGCACCCGGAGTCCGCGCTTGTTGAGGTGTCGGGCCGCTTCCTGGCCGCGAGCATTGCGGGCGAGGTCGGCTTTCGAGCGGTATTTGCCGCTCAGGAATCCGCTCGCGAGCGCAAAGCGTGGCATGACGCCGAGCCCCTGCCGTGCCGCCACCTGGGCGAGGTCGCCCTCGTATTCGCTGCGGTGGAGGAGGTTGTAGTGGTTCTGCAGGGCAACCATGGGTGCGACTCCGAGCTGGGCTGTCGCGATGCGAGCCTCCATGAGTCGGTTGCCGGTGTGATCCGATCCGCCGAAGTAGCGAACTTTGCCCGCGCGGATGAGCTCGTCGACCGCGAGGAGCGTCTCCTCGAACGGCACGCTCTCGTCGTCGATGTGCAGGTAAAGCAGGTCGATGTGACCGGTCTGCAGTCGCTCGAGTGAGGCATTAACAGCATCGGTGATGGCGCGAGCCGTCACACCCGGATTGTCAGCGCTTTTGCCAACTTTCGTCGCGACGACGATCTCATCGCGATTGCGACGATCGCGCATCCAGTTGCCGATCATGATCTCGCTGCGGCCAGCGGCGTAGGCATCGGCCGTGTCAACAAAGTTTCCACCGAGCTCGGCGTAGGTATCGAGGATGTCCTCCACTTCGCCAGCGCCAGCCGTCCAGCCGAACACGTTGCCGCTGATGGCCAGCGGGAAGACCAGAAGATCGCTCTGGCCGATTGATCGGAGGCGCGCGCGCGTCACGGGGAGAGGTGCAGTGACATTGACTGTTGCGGTCATGGCGATCCACCGAGTTCGCAGGCTGTCCGCACCATTTGGATACGGGTTGTTTCAGAGAATACTTACCCCTGCCACTGACAAACCACAAGAAACGCCAATCGTTATGAAGCTGTGAATTCTTCAACTATTCTGCGCGCGAGATGGTCGCTCACTGATGGAACGCTGGTCGTTTGCCGAGCGTTAAGCGAATGACGGGCGTCGCGCGGCACGTCGTTCCCCATTCGCCCGTACCTTTATGGCGTGCGGTTGCCTCAAGCGATCGAGGCGGCGTCATCGTGAGTGGTGGCGATGCCGACACGGACGGCCAGCACCTACGCTGGCGAAAGAAGGGCCATAGAGCACCGCTCGACGAGCGGGATGCGCGTGGCCCTTCGCCAATTCGCGCAACGTACCGGTTACTCCAAGCCTCGGGTGGCAGCGTTGGCTTATGACGAACGATCCGAACTGGCGACTGCCCGACGTACCGACCTTCACGCTCACGAGCCCCGAGTTCCGAGAGGGTGACACTCTTCCGCAGTGGGCGCGCTCCGGAATCGCGGGTGCTGGCGGCGAAGACCGCTCCCCCACGCTCCACTGGGAGGGCGCACCCGCCGGGACCAAGAGCTTCGCGCTCACGGTCTACGACCCCGATGCGCCGACCGGGAGCGGCTGGTGGCACTGGGCCACTTACAATATTCCCGCCGAGCTGTCGTCGCTTCCCCAGGACGCGGGAAATCCGGATGCCGGCCTTCTCCCCGACGCTGTCGTCACCCTGCCCAACGAGTTGCGTCTCGAACGGTTCCTCGGGGCCGCTCCCCCGGCGGGCAACGGTGAACACCGCTATGTCTTCACTCTCAGCGCCCTGGATATTTCGGAGCTCGCCATTCCCGTCGGCTCGACCCCGGCAATCCTTGGCTTCAGCATTCTCGATCACATCATCGGGCGCGCCCAGCTGACCGGGGTATCCCAGACTCCGGCGTAATTCATCCCCGGACGCACAGAAGCCCACCCCGAGGGGTGGGCTTCTGCGTCTTACTCGAGCGCCTGGCGAGAGGCCTCAAGCAGATCTATTTCGCGGGCTCTAGCCCTCTGCGGGACCTTCGGGGCCCTCAGACGCGGCAGCGGAGCTGTCGGTGTCTGCGGACTCGGTCTCGTCGAGAACGGGAGCGAGCGAGAGCTTTCCACGGTCGTCGATCTTGGTGATCTCGACCTGGATTTTCTGGCCGACACCGAGCACGTCTTCGACGTTCTCGACGCGCTTTCCACCGGCGAGCTTACGAACCTCGCTGATGTGGAGCAGGCCGTCCTTGCCAGGGGTGAGTGAAACGAACGCACCGAAGGTAGCGATCTTGACGACCGTACCGAGGAAGCGCTCGCCCACCTCAGGGTTGAGCGGGTTGGCGATCGCGTTGACGGCAGCGCGGGCAGCCTCGGCCGAAGGACCATCGACAGCACCGATGTACACGGTTCCGTCGTCTTCGATCGAGATGTCAGCTCCGGTGTCATCCTGGATCTGGTTGATGGTCTTGCCCTTTGGACCGATGAGCTCACCGATCTTGTCGACGGGGATGTTGACCGAGATCACGCGGGGCGCGGTCGGGGCCATCTCGTCGGGAGCGTCGATCGCAGCGTTGATCACGGCGAGGATCGCGGTGCGAGCCTCCTTCGCCTGCTTGAGCGCGCCATCCAGAACAGAGGAGGGCAGGCCAGCGAGCTTCGTGTCGAGCTGGATAGCGGTAACGAACTCCGCGGTACCGGCGACCTTGAAGTCCATGTCACCGAGCGCGTCTTCTGCACCGAGGATGTCGGTGAGAGCCGCGTAGCGCGTCTCGCCGTCCACCTCGTCAGAGATGAGGCCCATGGCGATACCGGCAACGGGTGCGCGCAGCGGCACACCGGCGTTGAGCAGCGACAGGGTCGAGGCGCAGACGGAACCCATCGACGTCGAACCGTTGGAGCCGAGAGCCTCGGACACCTGGCGGATCGCGTACGGGAAGTCTTCACGGGCAGGCAGAACCGGAACGAGGGCGCGCTCGGCGAGGAAGCCGTGCCCGATCTCGCGACGCTTCGGCGAACCAACGCGGCCGGTTTCTCCGGTCGAGTAAGGCGGGAAGTTGTAGTGGTGCAGGTAGCGCTTCTTCGTGACCGGGGCCAGCGAATCGATCTGCTGCTCCATCTTGAGCATGTTCAGGGTCGTGACGCCGAGGATCTGGGTCTCTCCACGCTGGAAGATAGCCGAACCGTGAACGCGCGGGATGACCTGGACTTCGGCGTCGAGCGCGCGAATGTCAGACAGTCCACGACCGTCGATACGAATGCCCTCGGTGAGAACGCGAGTACGCATGATCTTCTTCGAGACCGACTTGTACGCGGCGGACACCTGCGAGTTGGCGTCGGCCGGAAGACGACCGGCCTCTACCTCTGCGGCGATGTGGTCCTTGACGCGGGCCTTGAGTGCGTCATCCGCATCCTGGCGAGCGGTCTTGTCGGCGATCTGGTAGATCGGGCCGAGTTCGTTCCACGAGAAGCCGGCGACGGCGTCGTAGGTTGCCTGCTCGTAGGGCGGGAACAGCTGGTAGTCGGCGATCGGCTTTGCGGCCTGGTCGGCGATGGACTGCTGAGCCTTGATGAGCTGCTTGAGGAAGGGCTTCGACGCTTCGAGGCCCTGTGCGACAACGGTCTCGTCGGGCTTGGTTGCGCCAGCCTTGATGAGATCCCAGCTGCCTTCGGTAGCTTCGGCTTCAACCATCATGATCGCGACGTCTTCGTTGCCGTCCTTGTCAACGACAAGGCGACCGGCGACCGTGAGGTCGAAGACAGCTTCTTCGAGCTGGCTGAACTTGGGGAATGCAACCCACTGGTCGCCGATGAGGGCGAGGCGGATTCCGCCGACCGGTCCGTAGAACGGAAGGCCCGAGATCTGGGTCGACGCGGAAGCCGCGTTGATCGCCAGAGCGTCGTAGAACTCGTCGGGAGCGATGCTCAGGACGGTAATGACGATCTGAACCTCGTTGCGCAGGCCCTCAACGAAGGTCGGGCGCAGCGGGCGGTCGATGAGACGGCAAACCAGGATCGCCTCGGTCGACGGGCGACCTTCGCGACGGAAGAACGAGCCGGGGATCTTTCCGGCGGCGTACGAACGCTCTTCGACGTCAACCGTGAGCGGGAAGAAGTCGAAGCCTTCGCGGGGGTGCTTGCCAGCGCTGGTCGCGCTGAGAATCATGGTGTCTTCGTCGAGGTAGGCCGCGACTGCGCCCTGAGCCTGCTGAGCGAGACGACCGGTCTCGAAGCGCACGGTGCGCGTGCCGAACTTACCGTTGTCGAGAACGGCTTCGGCGAATTTGATTTCTGGACCCTCCATAGTGGGGGTTTCTCCTCTTTGTTTTACGTCCAACCCCGTATGGGCAGGACTCTGCGAGGAGCAGGAGCGGGCAGGAGGACGCAGTGGTACGCGCGCTATTCCTAGAGTGGGGCGCATGTCTGGTCAACAGTAGAAAATCACTGACTCTGGTTCAGTAGTTCACCACCGGTGACCAGCTTCTTGCCAGCCTGCTCCGGTATTGCTTCGCCCAGACTACCAGTACGCCCTGTTTCGAACCTAGCAACGGCGCGCGGGCGGGGTCAGCCGGGTGATTGCGCGAGGCTGATGGGACCACACACGGCACGAAGTCGCTCGAAGTCCGCCGGGTCGGCGAGATCGGGAACCGAGTAGTACGGCGACCATCCCGGGTTCTGTGTGCCGTCTCCCACGAATTCGCTGCGCTCAAACATCAGGTCGAAGGTGTAGCCCTGCGCTCGGATGCACGGGATGGTCCAGCGCAGGTAATAGTCGTAGGCATACTCCAGCCCGGCGAGCGTCACCAGCTCGCCCGACGACGACGGGTCGCGCGGGTTGCGGGAGACACAGTCGTAGAAGGCGAGCTGCTGGTCCGGGTCGTCGACGCGCTGACCGTTCGCGTCGCTGAGCTGATACCCACCGCCGTCGGACCACGAGTAGCTGACGAGGTCGTACCCGAGTCCGGCCATGCAGGCGTAGAAGGCGTCTCCCCAGAGATCGTCCGACAGCGGCGGAACATCGACAGCGGGGGGTTGCTCGAGCTCGCCGGAGAGACCGGTGTTGATCCACGTCTCGTCGAGCATCCGCTGAACGTAGTTGTCGATATCAGCCTGGCTCGGCCCGGCGGGCGGCGCGGCGATCGCCGGCGATGCGACGCCCTGCACAACGACAGCACCAACGGCGAGCGCACAGACGATCGTCGCGCCAAGAGGCAGAAACCACCGTCGAATCACCAGACCCATCATCCGGCATGACACTCGGGTGCGGTATCCCTGGTGACCTAGCGGGCCGGCACTTCCGGTCCGCACAGCACCCGGAGGTCCGCGATTTCGTCGGCTGTTCCCCTCGAGGGAGCGGAGAAGTAGGGTGACCAATTGCCGCTCGGTGTCGTGTCGAGATACTCCTCGCGACTCAGTACGTCGCCGAGAGGGATTCCCCAGGACGACAGGCACGGGAGGGTCCACCGCTCGTAGTAGTCGTAGGTGTACGTCAGTTGCTCCGGGCTGATGAGCTCCCCGGACGAGACCGGGTCGAGAGGATGTGTGGCGATGCATCCGTAGAAAGTGAACTGCTTGTCAACGTCTTCGACGTACCCGCCATCGCGGGTGAACAACTCGTAGCCCCCGCCCTGCGCCCAGCCGAAACCCTCAAGGTCGTAGCCGGCTTCGGCCATACAGGCGCCAAATGCGTCGCGCCACTCCTCGACCGGCAAAAGCGGTGCGGGAGCGGCGAACGGCTGGTCGTAGTCCTCGGCGAGGGTGGTGTTCAGCCAGGTCTCGTCGAGAGTGTTCTGAACGTACGCGTCAATCTGCTCCTCCGTCGGTCCGGACGGCCGAACGGCAGCAGCCGGCGACAGGATGCCACGGATCACCACGGCGGATACCGCCAGCACACACGCGACCGCGCAGACCAGCGGCAGCACGAGGCGACGTTTCACTCCCCCATACTGCGGCATCGGCCGTGGCATCCGGGACTGGCACCGTGGTTGTATCGCGCGAGCGATCAGGCGGCGACGCGGGTGCGCTGGTCTGCCCGTACTGCCGCTTCTCGCTTGTCGCGGCGGTCACGCAAGGCCGCGGGAGTTGTCACGACCAGCGCGAAGAGCACTCCGACGAAGGTGCCCGTGGAGTTTGCGATGAGGTCGCTCACGTCGGACACCCGCGACGGAATGAACATCTGGGCGAACTCAATCACACAGGTGAGCATGACGCCGGCGAACACGCTCGCGAACCACCACCAGCGCCCGAACAGAAGAAGAAAGAAGATTCCGATGGGGATGAACATCGCGACGTTCGCGAGAAACTCAACGCGCTGGTAGGTGATCCAGTTGGTCGACGGATGCTGCGCAAACTCCGCAAGCAGGCGGAACAGCAGGGCGTTCCCGCTGCTATCGAGCGGCTGGGGTCCCAGCGTTACCCATCCGACCACGCCGAGGTAGACGAAGGTGATGACGGCGAGAACCGGATGGCGGCGAAACATCCCTCAACAATGCCAGCACATTCTGGGAGAGCTCATGGAGCGCGCCGGAGGTTTGTGGGAACCACCGGCGCGCTCCTGAGTGATCTAGCGGCTACTCCCCGCCGTACGCACCGATCGGGCTGAATCCGGCCGGGAGTGCAAACGGGTCGCGCACCTTCGTGGAGCGGTCGGAGTCGCGCATGAGTGCGGCGAGTTCGCCGGCGGCGCGCTCGATGCGCTCGGGAAGCGCGGTTGCTGCCGCGTCTCCCCCGGTTCCCCAGTCGCTCGACGCCGCGTACACGGCCGTCGGGACAACGGCGGCGTGCAGGTAGCTGAACAGGGGTCGCATCGCGTAGTCGAGAGCGAGCGAGTGACGTTCGCTCCCGCCGGTCGCACCGATCAGCACCGGCATCTCATTGAGGGACTGCGGGTCAAGCACATCGATAAACGACTTGAACAGTCCGCTGTAGCTCGTGGTGAAGATCGGGCTGACGGCGATGAGGCCGTCGGCCGTTGTCACCTTCTCGATCACGGCTTCGAGCTTCGGGTTCGCGAATCCGGTCAACAGGTTGTTGGTGACATCCTGCGCGGTATCGCGAAGCTCGACGACGTCGACCTCCACGGTGATGCCCTGTTCCTCAAGGCGGCGCACGACCGCCTGGGTGAGCCGGTCGGCGAGCATGCGCGTTGACGACGGCTGGCTGAGGCCAGACGATACGACGGCGAGTCGACGGGTAGTCATTACTTCACGACCTTCTTGGCCGCGTCATCCGCTGCCTTGACGATATCCGCTGCGTCGCGGGCGGCGACGAGCGACTCGTGGGTGGGGGCGTCGGGAACGTGGGCCGGGCGGTTGGTGGCGAACTCCTTGCGCAGAACGGGAACGACTTCCTCGCCGAGCAGGTCGAGCTGCTCGAGGACCGTCTTCAACGGAAGGCCGGCGTGGTCCATGAGGAACAGCTGGCGCTGGTAGTCGCCGTAGTACTCGCGCATCGAGGCGTAGCGGTCGATGACTTCCTGCGGGCTTCCGACGGTCAGCGGGGTCTGCTCGGTGAAGTCCTCCATCGACGGGCCATGGCCATAGACCGGGGCGTTGTCGAAGTACGGACGGAACTCGGCCTTGGCATCCTGCGAGTTCTTGCGCATGAAGGCCTGCCCGCCGAGTCCGACGATGGCCTGGTCGGCGGTGCCGTGTCCGTAGTGCTCGAAGCGCTGGCGGTAGTACCCGATGAGGCGCATGTAGTGCTCCTTCGGCCAGAAGATGTTGTTGGCGAAGAAACCGTCACCGTAGTAGGCGGCCTGCTCAGCGATTTCGGGGCTGCGGATCGAGCCGTGCCAGACGAACGGCGGGACACCGTCGAGGGGGCGCGGGGTCGACTGGAAGCCCTGGAGGGGCGTGCGGAACTTGCCCTGCCAGTCAACGAAGTCTTCACGCCAGAGGCGGTGAAGGAGTGCGTAGTTCTCGATGGCGAGCGGGATGCCCTCGCGGATGTCCTTGCCGAACCAGGGATAAACCGGTCCGGTGTTGCCGCGACCCATCATGAGGTCGACGCGGCCGTCGGCGACGTGCTGGAGCATCGCGTAGTCTTCCGCGATCTTCACCGGGTCATTGGTCGTGATGAGCGTCGTCGAGGTCGAGAGGATGAGCTTCTCGGTCTTAGCGGCGAGGTAGCCGAGCATCGTGGTCGGGCTCGACGGAACGAACGGCGGGTTGTGGTGCTCACCGAGGGCGAAGACATCGAGGCCGACTTCCTCGGCCTTCTGCGCGATGGTGAGGATGTTTTTGATGCGCTCGTTCTCGGTGGGCGTCTCGTTGGTGGTCGGGTCCGTTGTGACGTCGCCTACCGTGAAAATACCGAACTGCATGTGTGGGCCTCCTGTGTTACCCGTGAGTCTATGCGTTTGCATACAAACATCCAAACTCCGGATGCCGCGGTTCTATTCCCGTCACACTGGTACTCTCCGAGAGTCTGATTTCGACTCACATCCAGGGGGCTTTCGTGTCGAACAATCCCGGGCAGTTTCCGCCGCCAGCAGGTGCGCCCGTTGCGCAGCCTCCCGCGAGTTCGGGCAATCGCCTGCTGCTGTGGCTCGGCCTTGCCGGTGGCGCGGTGGTGTTGCTCTCGATCGTCGCGGTTGTCGCTCTCCTGATGATCCTGCCGACCGCGAAGATGCCGTCGTTCGATCCGTTCGAGGCCCTCGGCGAGAACGAGTACGTCGGCGAACCCGATCAGACCGAACCGCCGGCGGCGTGCGAGGGACTGTGCTTTTCTGACACGGATGTCCGGTCTCTCATTCCGGACGAACGATCCCTCTCCTACGTGGACGACATCGGTCCGGCCGACTACTACCTCGACGGCTCCGAATCGGTCGGCTACTACTTCGACGAACAAGACGAACTGTGGTTCGAGAGCGGGATTGACGAAGCCGACTGCAGCTTCGTCTCGATGTGGACACCGGTGTGGCTCGAGAGCGCTTCGTCTGCCGGAGTGCGGGCTCAGCGAGTGCTCGAACTCGGCAATTTCGGCGACGACGCACAGACAATTTCGGCGACCGCCCGAGTGTTCGACACCGTCGAACAAGCCGAGAGCTTCATGGCGACGCTCACCACGTCAGTGCATGAGTGTCCCGAGTACACCATCCCCGACGAGGACTCCGTCACGACGTACACCGTGACCGAGCTGACCCCGGAGACGACAGCGGGCGTCGCCACCACCGGATGGATCGATTCCGGCTACCCGACCTGGACCAACGTGCTTCACCAGTACGGCAACGTCGTTCTGATGACGACCGCGGTGATTGACGACGAAGCCGGGCCCGTTTCCATCGACGAGGCCGACCTCGACCTGTACTTCGCCGATTCGGCTCGTCGGCTCGGTTCCCTATCTATCTACAACTAGGTCCGGCTACGGAACGCCCAACGGGGAATGAGCGAAGATCTGGTCGGGTTGGACTCGGCATTCGATGGCCAATCGCACGTAGTCGTTGGGTTCCAGATCGCTGTTCTCCACGATCAGGGCGTCGAGGGGTGACCACGATGGCCAGCCTTCGGTGGTGAAACTGCCGCGCTCCGGCGGTGAATAGATGCGATAGCCCTTTGCGATGAGGCACGGAATCGTGAAGTTCTCGTAGTGCTCGTACAGCGCGGTGAGCTGCTCGGAGCTCAGCAGGGTGATGTCATCGAGCTGTATCGGGTAGCGCCCCTGGCAGATCCACCACTCGAGGCTCGACCGGACGTACTCGCGGTCGGTCGGGCGGGCCTGGTCCACCAGGTCATCGACGAAGTCCTGCAGTTCGTCGCTGTCGAATTCCACGATGCAGGTGGACACCACCTTGCCGTAGACCTCTTCGTCGACGTACTCGATCGGATCAATGTCGGGTGCGCGGGTGCCGGGTGCGAGCCCGATCTGGCGCCAGGAGCGGTCGCGTTCGCGGGCGACATAAAGCTTTCGTTCGGCGTAGGTGAGGCCCGGGATCTCTTGCGGTGGCGCCGGGGTGCACCCGCTGAGTACCGCGGCGCAGGCGAGGATCGCCAGTACCGTGACGGCAGTACTCTCGTGAAACACCGTTGTCTTCACGGTTTTATTCTCGCGCGTCGACGGTGGCGGCTCAACCAGCGGCTCAACCAGCGGCAGTGGCGACTAGCGCTGCAGCCACCACGGCTCGCCGAAGAAGTCGCGCGGTTGGGCGCGGCAGTCTTCGTAGAGGTCTTCGTACACGTCCATCGGCAACCCGCCGCTCACCGAGTCGTAGTCGATCACCAGGGCATCGACGGGCGACCACGACGGCCATCCAGCCCGACGAAAATCTTCGAGCGACGGCGGCGGCCCCACCTGGTAGCCCTTCGCTACGAGGCACGGCACCGTGAATCGTTGGTAGTGCTCGTACAGCGCATCAAGTTGCGCAGCGCTCAACAGGCCCATGTCCTCGAGCTCGAGCGGATACATTCCCTCGCAGATGAACCACTGCAGGTCCATGATCAGTTGCGGGCGTCGCTCGAGCTCAACGCCGGCAACGACCTCCGCGATGTCGGGCCGAACCGGCTCGGACTGCATGCCATCCACGCACTCGGTCTGCACGTTTCCGTACTGTTCAACGTCCACGTACTCGATGAACTGCACCGCGAGCGGTGGGGTGTCATTGGGAACCCCGAGATTCACCCAGTAATCGGCACGTTGCGCGGCGGCGAACTGTTTGAGTTCGTCGTCGGTCATGGGCGGAATCCGCTCGGCCGGCGCGACGCACGCGCTCACCAGAAAGACGACGACGAGCGCGACGGCGGATGCCACCGCACCTCTCGCAAGAAACCTCGTTGTCGTCACTCCCCTATTGTGCCCGCGCGTCGCCGCAGGAGGAATGCCACGGCGAGAATCACGACCGCGATCACCGCACCGATCACCGTGTCGACAATTCGTTCAACGATCGTCGCGCCGACATCCGCGACGTTTCCCTGCGCCGCGATCACGAGCGCGAGCGGTGTGATGAAGACGAGGGCCAGCCCGTAGTTGCGAATCACCACAACCTCAACCATGAACTGCAGGGCCATCAG
>Ga0247812_10001002_pt1 | contig 16136 bp, 12 predicted proteins | sample UWRJL149409B1_FD_178011 | JGI IMG/M metagenome (GOLD analysis project Ga0247812, IMG submission 178011) | Plant litter microbial communities from Arlington Agricultural Research Station in Wisconsin, United States - UWRJ-L149-409B-1 | ecosystem: Environmental > Terrestrial > Plant litter >...
TTTGGGTAGAAATCCCCGCGCCAGGGCACGTAACGCCAACCTGAAATACCGATGTGAATCGCCGCCATGTCGCCTCCCGTCTAATGGTCCTCGGTTGCCTCTGTCTTTTGATGACTGCACAAAACGGGAGAAAGTTTCGACGGGGCTACGGATGGTATCGGCTGGCGATGCACGGCCATTGATGTATCGACTGGCGATACGCGGCCTTTGATTGTGTAGGAGCTGCCGAAGGGGTTAAGTCCGGCGACTATTCGTGTTGAACTTCATCCAGTCGCGCATACCGGACCCGCAAGGGTGGGTTTCTATCAGCTATAACCGAACTTGCTGACCATTTTTCGATCAGTTCCTAACTGATGCGTTTTTAAGGAGCCCTGCGTTTTGCTCAAATTCAAAACCGCAATACTGCTGGGAGCGTTGCTGATCCTGGGCAGCAACGAACTGGAAGCCGCCGCGCTACCGGGTGTTCCCGCTGCCAGCGAGGAGCAGGCCAAGCCTGAGCCGCTGGTGCAAGGCGGTCTGCTTGGGGCCATCAGTTCCAGCATCGACGATGTGCAGGAAAAACTCGATCTCAACGAAAACCTGGTGGACGCCTGGCGTCTGCGAGCCGACAGGGCTGCGGATGAAGTCGACAAACTGGTGAATCAACCATCGGCGCGCTCGCCCATGAGTGTCGTTGGCGATTTCCTGCTGCTGTCCGGCATCTGGCTCGGGCTCTTCGCTTTGCTGACGGTGCTGGGCGGTCTTCTGGCCAAGCGCCTGAATCAGGGGCGCTGGCTGCGAACCCGCCAGCGCAGCCAGGCCCTGCTCAACTATGTGCTGCCTTACACGCTGCCGGCGGTCATCTGTCTGCCGGTAACGCTCTATGCCAGTCATTTCCTGCAAGCCTCGGTAGGTCGCGCACTGGCGATGTGCTTTGCCTACGCCACCAGTAGCGGTATTTTTTCGACCTCGATGCTGCTGTGCGTGATCGTCATGTTCAACACCGGGCACAAGCGCCCCGCGGTGCAGATCATTCGTGATTACTGCCCCAGACCGCTGTTCCTGATCGGCTTCCTCGCCGCGCTGAGCGACGCGTTGACCAGCCCGCAGATCGCCCGGCAACTGGGCGGCAATATCACCAGCAGCGTTGCGGTATTCACCGGACTTTTTGCCTCGATCATCTTTGGTTTACTGGTGATTCGTCTGCGCCGCCCGGTGGCGCACCTGATCCGTAACCGACCGTTGGCTCAGCGGCTCAAACAGCCTTCGATGCAAGAGTCCCTGCGGATCTTTTCCGGGCTCTGGTACTGGCCGATTCTGCTGATGGTGATGGTTTCAGCGATCAACCTGATCGGCGTCGGCGAGGACAATCAGAAAGCCCTGCGTTGTGCCTTGTTCACCACCATTTTGCTGATCGGAACGGTATTTCTCAGTACGATTTTCCAGCACCTGTTCAAGTCCAGAAAAGCCGAGGCGCTTCAACGCAGCAGCGCTTACAAGGAACGTTTTCTCAGCCTGCTGCACGCCCTTCTGAGGATCGTCATGGCCGTGGCGTTCATCGAAATCCTCGGACGAATCTGGGGCGTGTCGCTGTTCGAATTTGCCGTGCGCAACTCGATAGGGCGGGCGATCAGTGATTCGCTGAGTCGTATCGGTCTGATCTTCCTGGTGACCTGGCTGGTTTGGGTGGTGCTCGACACCGCGATTCAGGAAGCACTCAAACCATCGTCCAACAAACGTTCTGCCCGCCAGCCCAGCACCCGGGTGAAAACCATCCTGCCGCTGCTGCGCAACGCGATGAAAATCATCCTGGTGGTGATTTGCGCAATCACCACCATGGCCAACCTGGGGATCAACGTCGCGCCATTACTGGCCGGTGCGGGGGTGGTCGGTCTGGCCATTGGTTTTGGCTCGCAGCAACTGGTACAGGACGTGATCACTGGCCTGTTTATCATCATCGAAGACACGCTATCGATCGGCGACTGGGTAGTGCTCGACTCCGGCCACGCAGGCACCGTCGAAGGCCTGACCATCCGGACCTTGCGTCTGCGGGACGGCAAGGGCTTTGTGCACTCGGTGCCGTTTGGCCAGATCAAGGCGGTGACCAACCAATCACGACAATTTGCCTACGCGTTTTTCTCGGTGCAGTTCACCTATGACACGGATGTCGATAAAGCCATCGAACTGATCCGTGAAGCGGGGGATTCGATTCGCGAAGACGCGTTCCTCAAATACAACCTGCAAGGTCCGCTGGACGTGTTCGGCGTCGACAAGATGGACCTCAACGGCGTGGTGCTGACGGCGCAATTCCGCACCGTCTCGGGTGGGCAATATGCAGTGAGCCGGGCGTTCAATCAGCGTTTGAAAAAGCTTGTGGATAACAGCCCGAGGGTGCACTTCGCGCAAACTTATCCACAGCAGGTTCTGCTGCCCAAGCGGCACGCAGAGGAGCCTGTGGATGAGGCGCAGACGCCAGAGCATGGGTCGGTGTTGCTGCCGGATCAGCCGCGTAGTCAGTAGCTATGTTGGTCCTGCTGGCCTAATCGCGGGCAAGCCCGAACAACATCATCGCTGGATCAGCCTGCTCCGCACCTCAGCACCGACCTCCTGATCCAGCTCCCCCCAAATCTGCTGCTTACCCGCAATCACCGCCGCCACCGGCACCCCATCCCGATACACCAACCGATTGCTCGCCAACCCAGGCACCTTCGCCCCAGGCAAAAGCGTGCCGGCAAGGTTCAGCGGATCGACCCCGCACACCACCACCAGACTCCCGTCATGGGGCCGCCGCCTGACTTCGCGCAACAACGGAATAGCCTCCGGCAACGCAAACTGCTCACCCGCCAGACCACTGACAAACCGGCCGCCGCGAATCTCGCCACGGGCTTCCAGCCGATGAAAGGTGCGCAGCAATTCCCGCCAGCTGGGCAACCAATCCGCTTCGCGCTCCAGCAAGCGCCAGAACACCACGCCATAACGTCGAAGCAGGGTCATGGCGACGTGTTCCAGCGTATCGGCGGGGGTGGGCGCCGGACGTTTGTTATCCACAATCGGCGCGGCGGGACCGCGTCGCAACAACGCCCAGCGACCGGCATCGTCCATCCCACCGATAAACGCGCCGCGACCACGACGGCTGCTGCGGGCCTGACGTTTGCTGGCCGGAGTGATCAGCGCGCGCAGTCCGGCAAAACTGTCGGCGTTCACCAGCCCGGCGCCCACCAGTTCCTGCAAGGCAATTTCCAGTTCCGAGCGCAGCAGATGCGCTTCGTGAATCAGCTCATCAAAAAACAATGCGCCGTGTCGGGTGAGAGCCTCATGAACCTTTTGGGTTTTGAGTGACAGGTCGCTCACCGGAGTCTGTTCGGTCAAGCTGCTCCACAACCCGACCTGACTGCGTGGCAGCAACAGGATGGGCGTGCTGCGCAGGGCCGTGGTGGCGCTTTTGTTGCGCGCGGTCAGCCGTGTCCAGACAAGTTTGCCGCTGCGGCACAGATCATCCAGCCAGCTGGCGGAGTAGCCTTTGATGCGCGCTGGCAAAATGTCGCTGTCCCAGGCGGAAGCGGCGGCCGGGTAGCCTTCGAACTGCGCGACGATTGCCGGCAATACCGCGCTGCCCTGGCCTTGCGTCGCCGCTGACAGGTGCTGCCAGTCGAACAGAAAACGCATGAAATCCTGCAAAGCCACCGGCTCGATTTCCCGGCGCAAGCGCTTGACCGTGTAGCGATGAATCCGCGCGAGCAAATGCCGCTCGCACCACTCATCCTCCGAGGCACCGGGCGTGAACCGGCCGCGCAGCACATATCCTTCGCGCTCCAGTTGAGCCAGGGCCTGAGTGACTTGAATGGCGGGTAATCCAAGCGGGTCGGCGATCGCCTGCAACGGCAGCGGACCAAACGCACTGAGCCGTGCGCGGATCACTTCCAGCACGGCTTCGTCCGCGTCCCAGACTTCATCGAATCCTGGCAGCGCCTCAAGGGGTGGCTGCAACTTCGCCTGTGGATAAATCGACCGCAGGCAGGTCAGGCGCTCCAGCGCAAACCACAGTGATTCATTGATACGGCTGGCGCGACCGCTCTTGGCCAAGGCGTTCAGCCAGTCGGGCCAATGGCTATTGGCCTGCGCCTCGGTTTCGGTGATGCACGCCAGACTCATCAGCGCTTCATGCATTTCATCGAGGCTGGTGGGCGCCGGCCAGGCTTCTTCGCGCACCGCCTCAATCGCCTCGACATCGAGTGCGCCGAGGTCGTCGGTGGACTGCGGATCGGTCCAGCGGCGGTTGAGCACGGCTTGGGTGCGGCGCTCTTCCAGCGGGGCATCGTCGAGGAACGTATAGGGGCGGGCGCTGAGGATTTCTGCCGCCAGCGGCGACGGCGCCGGCAAGTCGCGGCTGATCAAGCGCACCTCGCCACGCTCCATGCGTCGCAGCAGGTTCAGCCAGCCTTCGCTGTCCATGGCCTCGTGCAGGCAATCGTCCAGGGTTTGTTCCACCAGCGGGTGCTCGGGCACTTCGCGTTCGCCGGCCAGGTTCTCCACGCAGGCAATCTGATCGGGAAACACGCTGGCGATCAGGTCATCACTTTTCATCCGCTGGATCTGCGGCGCGACTTTCCGGCCGCCGGTGTAACGCGGCAGCGCCAGGGCGACACTGGCGTTCCAGCGCCAGCGCACGCCGAACAACGGGGCATCGAGCACTGCCTGAATCAGCAAATGCTCGGCGCTATTGCTGTGCAGGTAGCGCCACACATCATCGAGTTCAAAACTGTGGCTGGTGGACAACGACAACACGATCGCATCTTCGCTCGCAGCGGCCTGCAATTCGAAGTTGAACGTGCGGCAGAAACGCTTGCGCAGCGCCAGGCCCCAGGCACGGTTGATGCGACTGCCGAACGGCGTATGGATGATCAGTTGTGTGCCGCCGGATTCATCGAAGAACCGCTCCATCAGCAGGGTGTCCTGGGACGGCAAGGCACCCAGGGTCAGGCGCGCACGGGCCAGGTAATCCACCAACTGTTCGGCGCTGTCGAGGTTCAAGCCGAGGGTGTCGATCAGCCAGTCGAGGGCCGGTTGCAAGTCGCCCGGTGTGGCGCTGAGCAAGTCATCGAGTTGCGCTTGCAGTCGGGACACGGCGAATGACAATTCGGCACTGCGCCCCGGGGCTTCGCCGAGCCAGAACGGAATGGTCGGCGGCATGCCCTGGGCGTCTTCGACGCGTACTTTACCGCTATCGACTCGCAGGATCCGATAGGACGTATTGCCCAACTGGAAGACGTCGCCGGCGATGCTCTCCACCGCGAAGTCTTCATTGACGCTGCCGATGTTCAGCCCCTGAGGCTCCAGCAGCACGCTGTAGTCCGCGTTGTCGGGAATGGTCCCGCCGCTGGTCACGGCTGTCAGCTTGCTGCCACGGCGACCGCGCAGGGTGCGGGTCACGGCGTCGCGATGCAGGTAAGCGCTGCGGATGCCCTGACTGCCGTTGTAACCCTCGGCGAGCATTTGCAGCAGTGCCTGATAATGTTTTTCGTCGAGTTCGGCGTAGGGCGAGGCTTGGCGGAACATGTCCAGCAGTGCCTGTTCCGGCCATTCCTGGCAACTGACCTCGGCGATGATCTGTTGGGCCAGCACGTCTAGCGGCGCCTTGGGAATCTGCAAGGTGTCGAGCTCACCGCGACGTACACAGTCGAGCAGGGCGGTGCATTCGATCAAGTCGTCGCGCGTGGTGGCGAACAACCGGCCTTTGGGCGTGCCACCGACCTGGTGACCGGAGCGCCCGACCCTTTGCAGAAATCCGGCGATCGAGCGCGGCGAGGCGATCTGGCACACCAGGTCGACGTCACCGATATCGATCCCCAATTCCAGGGATGCCGTGGCGATCAGCACTTGCAGTTCGCCGCGCTTGAGCCGTTGCTCGGCATCCAGACGAAACTCCTTGGCCAGGCTGCCGTGGTGGGCGGCCACCGCGTCTTTTCCCAGGCGTTCGCTCAGGTGTCGACTCACGCGCTCGGCCAGGCGTCGGGTGTTGACGAAGATCAGTGTGGTGCGGTGTTCGCGGGCCAGCGCGGCGAGGCGGTCGTAGACCAGTTCCCAGACGTCGTTGGCCATGACTGCCGACAGCGGCACGGGCGGCACTTCGATGCCCAGATCCCGTGGACGGGCGTGCCCGATGTCGATGATTTCGCATGCGCGATCCCGGCCAACCAGATAGCGCGACACGGCTTCGATGGGTTTTTGCGTGGCGGACAAGCCGATGCGTGTCAGGGGTTCAGCGCACAGCGCCTGCAACCGCTCGAGGCTGAGCGCTAAATGACTGCCGCGTTTGCTGGTGGCGATGGCATGGATTTCATCGACGATCACCGTGCGTGCGGTACTGAGCATTTTTCTGCCCGAGTCGGAACCGAGCAGCACGTACAAGGATTCCGGCGTCGTCACCAGAATGTGTGGCGCTGTCTTGCGCATTGCCGTGCGTTCTTTTTGCGGCGTATCGCCGGTGCGTACGGCGGTGTTGATGTGCAAGGGGGGCAAGCCCATGGCGCGCAATTGTTCGGTGATGCCGGCCAGCGGATTTTGCAGGTTGATCTGGATGTCGTTGGACAGTGCTTTCAGCGGCGATATGTAGACCACCAGGGTTTCATCGGGCAGCCCGCCTTCAGTCTCCAGGCCTCGGTGGACCAGATCGTCGATCACCGCTAGAAACGCAGTGAGGGTTTTACCGGAACCGGTGGGCGCGGCAATCAACGTCGAGCGGCGCTGACGAATCAACGGCCAAGCCCGTGCCTGGGCGGCGGTGACCGTCGGGAACGTAGCGCGGAACCAGGCGCTGACGGCAGGGTGAAAGCCTGCCAGAGCAGCGTCCGGGGGAATGGGCAGATTCATGGGTGATTTATGCGGGTGGGGTGGCGAAGATGCAAGTACCGCTCAAGACCTTCGCAGATGCTACTGGCTCCATCGCGGCAAGCCCGCTCCCACATTATTCTCTGTTGTTCACCGATATTGCATTCACAGAAGATCCCTGTGGGAGCGGGCTTGCCCGCGATGGGGCCATAAGCAGCACCACAAATCCCGGGGATCTACACTTTACGGATGACGGTTGCGCACTAAACCCGCAAAATGCAACGATTCCGGCAACTATCAACGACATCGCCTACGGGTACTGTCGATACAGCCATCGTTCCAATCAGACTGGGCCTGCTGACTCTATGCGAATGCGCCTTATGTTACTGGGCGGCGGAAATGCCCTTGGGCAGGCGCTGATTCGCCTCGGTGCGGAGGAAGACATCGGCTTCCTCGCCCCCCGCCCACCGCAAGACGGCTGGGATGCCGCGAGCTTGACGCAATTGCTCGACGACACCCGCCCGGACGCGCTGATCAACCTCGCCTATTACTTCGACTGGTTTCAGGCGGAGACGGTCGGCGAACAGCGTCTGGCCGGGCAGGAGCGCGCGATCGAGCGTCTGGCCGAACTGTGCCAGCACCACAACATCGTGCTGGTGCAACCATCGAGCTATCGCGTATTCGATGGCTCCCGGGCGACCGCCTACAGCGAAAAAGATGAACCCGTACCCCTGGGCTTGCGCGGTCAGGCCTTGTGGCGCATCGAACAAAGCGTCCGTGCCACGTGCCCGCAGCATGTGCTGCTGCGTTTCGGCTGGCTGCTCGATGACAGCCCCGATGGCGCACTGGGGCGTTTCCTCGCTCGGGCGGAAAAGCCCGAAGCGCTGTTGATGGCCGACGACCGCCGGGGCAACCCTACGCCGGTCGATGATGCGGCCCGTGTGATTATTTCGGTGCTCAAGCAACTCGATTGTGCAGCACCGCTGTGGGGCACCTATCATTACGCCGGGCATGAGGCGACCACGCCGCTGGCATTGGGGCAGGCTATCCTCACCGAAGCCCGTAACCTGCATCCGCTGGCCATCGAAGCACCGACCGCCCAGGCTCACGCTGCGCGCCCGGATGCTGGCGAAGAACCGCAACACGCGGTGCTGGCTTGCAAGAAAATTCTGCACACGTTCGGGATCAAACCACGCGCCTGGCGTGCGGCACTCCCGGGCTTACTGGATAGGTTCTATCGCCATGGCTGACGGCCCAGTTTTGATCACCGGCGGTGCCGGTTTCATCGGTTCGCACTTGACCGACGCATTGCTTGCCAAGGGGCATTCGGTGCGCATTCTCGATGACTTGTCCACCGGCAAACGCAGTAACCTGCCGCTGGACAATCCCAAGGTCGAGTTGATCCTGGGCGACGTCGCCGACGCCGATCTGGTGGCCAGGGCGATGGCTGGATGCAGTGCGGTGGCGCACCTGGCGGCGGTCGCTTCGGTACAGGCGTCGGTCGATGATCCGGTCAAAACCCATCAGAGCAACTTCATCGGTTCGCTCAACGTCTGCGAAGCCATGCGGCAGGCCGGCGTCAAACGCGTGTTGTTTGCCTCCAGTGCAGCGGTCTATGGCAACAACGGTGAGGGCGAGTCGATTGACGAGGACACGCCAAAAGCGCCGCTGACGCCGTACGCTTCGGACAAGTTGGCGAGCGAGCACTATTTCGATTTTTACCGCCGCCAGCATGGACTGGAACCGGTGATTTTCCGCTTCTTCAACATCTTCGGACCGCGTCAGGATCCCTCCTCGCCGTACTCCGGGGTCATCAGTATTTTTAGCGAACGAGCCCAGAAAGGCCTGCCGATCACCGTGTTTGGGGATGGCGAGCAGACGCGGGATTTTGTTTACGTCGAAGATCTGGTCGACTTGCTGGTGCAAGCCATCGAGAAACCGCAGGTTGAAGTAGGCGCCGTCAATGTCGGCTGGAATCAGGCCACCACGCTCAAGCAGATGCTTGAGGCGCTGGAAGCGGTGGTGGGAGAGTTGCCGCCAGTGAGCTACGGCCCGGCGCGCTCCGGTGACATTCGTCATTCGCGAGCGAACAACCGTCGGTTGCTGGAGCGCTTTACCTATCCAGAGCAGACACCCATGAGCGTCGGCCTGGCGCGGTTGTTGGGACGCTGATTGTCCCGGCCAAAAAAAGGCGCCTTTCGAGGCGCCTTTTTTTTTGCGATGAGTCCGGTCTCCTGTGGTGAGGGAGCAAGCTCCCTCGCCACAAAAGCAGTCCACTTCTGTATTAAAACTTGTAACCCAGACCCACCATGTACACGAACGGGTCCACATCCACGTTGACCTTGGCCCGGGTGCCCGGCGCCACAGCGTTGTTTTCCACAGTCGCAGTCGTGTCGATATCGATGTAACGCGCCTGGGCGTTGAGCATGATGTTGTCGGTGATCATGTAGTCGGCACCGATCTGGAACGCCATGCCCCAGGAGTTTTCGGCCTTGAAGTTGCTGAAGCCGTTGGCGCTGGCTTCGCTGCCGACGTGCTCGTCGTAGATCCAGGTGTAGTTGATACCGGCACCGACGTAAGGCTGGAACGCGGACTTATGGTCCAGCGGGTAGTACACGATGCTCAAGGTGGGCGGCAGGTGTTTCAGGGTGCCGAGTTTGCCGTTGGCCGCGCCCAGGGCGGTGCCTTTGAGCTTCACGTCATGCTCGAACGGCGAGGCTGCGAGCAACTCGATGCCCCAGTTATTGTTGAGCATGTAAGCGAAGTTCAAACCCAGCTGCGTGTCGCTGCTCATGGTGGCCTTGCCGCCCAGATCGGCACCTGCCAACGGGCCTTGGTCGACCTTGACGCTGGAGCTGTCAGCTTTCGGGTTAACGGTGATCGCACCGGCACGAACGATGATGTCACCCGCTTCGTGGGCATAGGCGAGCGGGGCTGCGAGCGCGAGGGCAAACAGCGAAGCGCTGAGCAAGGACTTGTGCATGTGGGCTCCAAAGGACGTTAAAAGTTTTCGATGTCCAATGGTAAGGCGGCTAACAATCCGGTCTTTTGATACAGCTCAATGAAACGCTGATGTCCTTGGTTTTTGTGGAACCTTTGTGAGCCCTATCGCGAGCAGGCTCGCTCCTACATTGGTCCTGCGCATCAACACAAATCCCCTGTGGGAGTGAACCTGCTCCAGGCGCCGCTCCGACGATAGCTATCGACCCCTCAACATAAGACCACCTGATTCACTCCGGCAGCTCATACACATAAATCTTGTCCGCCTCCATCTGATACCCCGCATCCGCCAATTCGCTGGTGGAGGCTTTGACCTGCAACGCCCCCTCGATCCAGTACGGTTGGTACAGCTCATCCAGCTTCACGCCCACCTCGCTTTTCACATGCACGATCTGGTTCGACGGCGGTGGCGGGACGTGGATGCACGCGCCGAAATACGGCACCAGCAAAAACTCGGTGGTGCGCCCGTCTTCATTGACTTCCAGTGGCACGATATAGCCGGGCAGCCGGATGCTCTGACCGTCGAGACCTTTCACCACCGGCGCATTGGGCATGTCCTGCTTCGCCGCTGGTGCCGATTCGGCGGACAGCGCGTTGCTCATCTGCGACAGGTCGTGCAACGGCGTCATGTTGGGTACTTCAGGCGCGGCGTCCGGCGGGATCATTTCCGACCAGGTCAGGTCTTTCGGCTCGGCCGCCCACAGGGGCAGGGCGACCAGCATCAACAGCGCAAGCAGAGCGCGGGGCATATTCAGTCTCTTCATGGAGCATTCATAATCGGATCGACAGGCCATCGGCCAGAGATTGGCGATACGCACGCCAGGCCGGCACGCTGCCCATCAACAACGCGGCGCCCAGAATGCCACCGAGCAGCGTCCATTCATATTCGCTTGGCCACGCCAATGGCAGAAACAACCCGTAATTTGCCTGCACGTAACCCTGGGCCGCCGCGATACAGACGTACAGCAGTGCCACGCCGGCAATCACCCCGGACAAGGCGAGAGCAAACGCCTCCAGTACCAGCAACGATGCGATATGCCACGGCCGAGCGCCCACCGAACGCAAGATGGCCATCTCTCGACGGCGCTCGTTGAGGCTGGTGAGAATCGCCGTGAGCATCCCGATCAATCCAGTCAGCACCACGAACAGCGAGACCACGAACAAGGCTTTTTCCGCCGTGCTCATCAAGCTCCACAATTCCTGCAACGCGACGCCGGGCAGGATGGCGAGCATCGGTTCACCGCGGAATTCGTTGATCTCCCGTTGCACGGCGAAGGTCGAAATCTTGCTGTTGAGACCCAGCATGAACGCCGTGATCGCTTGCGGTGTGAGGTCCATGTTGCGCGCCTGATCGGCACTGATCCGGCCTTTGCCCTGGGCCGGCACGCCGTTGTGCCAATCGACGTGAATCGCTTCCATACCGCCCAGGCTGATGTGCAACGTGCGGTCAACCGGGGTACCCGTGCGTTTGAGAATGCCGACGACAGTGAAGGGCTTGTCGTCATGTTTTACCAGGCTGATCACCGCCACGCCGTGGGCCAGCACCAGTTTGTCACCGAGCTTGTAGTGCAGCGCATCGGCCACTTCGGCGCCGAGTACCACTTCAAAAGGGTCGGTGGCGAACGCACGGCCATCCGCCAATTCCAGATGCTGTTGGCGAGCGTATTGATAATGTTCGAAGTACGCGTCGGTGGTGCCCATCACTCGATAGCCGCGGTGAGAATCGCCCAGCGACATCGGGATGGCCCACTTCACTTTCGGGTTGTTGGCGAAGTGCTCGAAGCTGTCCCAGCGGATGTTGTTGGTTGCATTGCCGATGCGAAACACCGAATACAGCAACAGGTTTACTGAACCCGAGCGTGCGCCAACGATCAGGTCGGTACCGCTGATGGTGCTGGCAAAACTGGCCTTGGCTTCGGTACGAACGCGTTCGACGGCCAGCAACAGGCACACCGACAGGGCGATGGCGAAAGCGGTGAGGATTGCGGTGAAACGGCGGTTAGCCAGGCTGGCCATGGCCAGACGAAACAAATACATCTCAAACCTCTTCGGGCGTGGCGGCGCGATTGAGTTCGGCCAGCGACAGATGACGGTCAAACAGCGGTGCGAGGCTTTGGTCGTGGCTGACGAACAACAGGCTGGAGCCCGCTTCACGGCATTCGGCGAACAGCAGGCGAATGAAATTCTCGCGGGAGTCGTAATCCAGGGCTGACGTCGGTTCGTCAGCGATGACCAGCTCGGGCTGACCGATCAACGCGCGTGCGGCCGCCACGCGTTGTTGCTGCCCGATCGACAGGGAATCGGCACGACGGCTGAGCAGGTTTTGATCCTTCAGGCCCAAGTGGGCGAGGAGGGTGGCCGCCGCCTGATCGACGCTGCCGTGGCGCTGGATCGCCCGTTCGGCGCGCAGTCTGGAGAAGTGGCAGGGCAGTTCGACGTTCTCCCGTACCGAGAGAAACGGCAGCAGGTTGAACTGCTGAAAAATGTAGCCGGTGTGATCAACGCGGAACGTGTCGCGGGCGCCGGCACCGAGCTCGGTCAGTTCCTGGCCAAGCAAGCGGATGCTGCCGCGATCTGGTTTCTGCACGCCGCCGAGCAAGCCCAGCAGGGTGGTTTTGCCACTGCCACTGGGGCCTTTGAGGAACAGGGTTTCGCCCGGTTCCAGGCGAAAAGCCGGGATGTCCAGCAGCAGCGGATGACCGGGCCAGCTGAAGCCCAGGTCGGATAGTTCTATCAGTGGTTTAGTCATAACACCCATTTCATGAACGCAGATAACCCTGTAGGAGCAAGGGTGGAGTCAGAATTTCAGCGCAGCCGCCTTGGCCGTCACTTCAACACCTTGCTGCCCGCTCGGGCCGATCAGTTGTACCTGAATTTTCTGGGTGGCCGGGAATGTGTTGAAGATGTTCGCCAGGTCCAGAGATGTCAGCGCGCCCGGTGCCGAGCACGTGAAGTGGTAATGGGCGTGAATTTCGCTGTGGTCGTGATGATGCTCGTCTTTCGCATCTTTATCGTGGCCATCTTCATCGTGATCATCATCATCGGCGTGCGGCTTGTCACCAAACAGCGGGCTTTCCAGTTTCTGTGTCGCGACCACGCAGCCGGCAGCTTTTGGCAGGTTGAACAGGGTCAGCGGTTTTTCCAGTTGCGCCCGAGCGGCGGCGACTTTGGCCTTGTCAGCGTCGGTGGTGGCAACGTGTTCGAAGCCCACCAGATTCATTGCCGGGCTTTCGAGCTCCAGATCCAGGGTCTGACCATCCAGCGCCGCGTTCAAGCGACCGACGCCGTGCTCATGGGCGGCGAGGCTGCCGTGTTCATGGTCGTGATCATGTTCTTGCGCCGCATGGGCGACAGCCAGCGGTAACAGGGCAAACGGCAGAGCGAGCAGCAGACGACGCATGTGAGGATCCCCGGATAGAAAGATGAAGATATTGTTATGTAATCTTATAACGTAAGTGCGGAGAGTTTGCCCGGCTGCTTGGCGTTGCACAAGCCCCATGGGAGCATGCAGGGAAGAAATGTGCAGGAGCGAACTTATGTTGCGTATACGCGGAAGCATCGGCGATTGGCCGGTGGATTTGACGCTGGAGATGGACGACAGCGATTGGGCGCGGCTTGGCGCGCAGTTCCAGGTCACCCAGCCCGAGGCCAGTGCGGCTGCGGCCACGGCGAAACCGGTCAATCAGGACGATGCGCTTTGGCAGATCACCAAGGATCTGCTGCGCAAGGCCGGGCAATTGAGCGGGCCGGACTTGCTTGAGCAACTGGAAGGGCTGACCGGGAGCGCCGCATCGGGCAAACGCCTGTTGGTGCGCTTGCGCCACTGTGCGGAGGTGAAGGTGACAAGCGGCGGGGATACGCCGCTTTACAGCTGGATCGAATAAACCCCGAAAAATACACATCTCATGTAGGAGCTGCGGCACGCTGCGATCTTTTGATCTTCGGTTATTTTCAGCACCGTAAAAAACAAGATCAGAAGATCGCAGCGTGCCGCAGCTTCTACGAGATCGGGGTTGCCATCAATACAAAGCGGCAAACAACTTGCGGCGGTACGTGGTCACCAGCGGATGGTCATTGCCGAGCAGTTCGAACACTTGCAGCAACGTCTTGTGCGGCAGACCTTCGTTGTAACTGCGATTGCGGATGAACAGCTTGAGCAGTGCATCCAGCGCCGCGTCGTACTGCTGGCGGGCCAACTGCTGAATCGCCAGTTGATAGACGGCTTCGTCGTCCTGAGGATTTTTCGCCAGTCGGGCTTTCAGGACCGCCGCATCTGGAAGGTCCTTGGCCTGGCCGAGAAACTGGATCTGCGCCTTGGCACCGGCGAGGGCGGCCTTGTGTTCATCGCTCTTCACTGCGTCGAGCACGGTTTGGGCTTCACCCAGTTCGCCACGCTCGGTCAGGCAACGGGCATACAGGATCAGCGCCTTGGCGTTGGTGTTGTCTTCGCCCAACAGCACTGCCAGCACCGCTTCTGCATCGGCAAAGCGACTGTCGTCGAACAGCGCCTGGGCTTGTTCGAACGGGTCGGCCGCAGCCGGTGGCGGCATCTGCACGTGAGGCTCCAGCATCGCGCGCACGGCGGATTCCGGCTGTGCACCGGCAAAGCCATCGACTGGTTGGCCATCCTTGAACAGCACCACGGTCGGCAGGCTTTGAATGCCAAAACGGGCGACGATGTCCTGTTCCAGATCACAGTTGACCTTGGCCAGCAGCAACTCGCCCTGATAGCTCTCGGCGATGGTCTGCAGCATCGGCATCAGCACTTTGCAGGGCGCGCACCATTCGGCCCAGAAATCCACCAGCACGGGCTTGTGGAAGGAGTTCTCGATCACCGACTGTTGGAAATCGGCAGTCGTGGCGTCGAAGATGTACGGCGTTTCCTGACTCATGGGAGATCTCGTAAAAGCGTGAATAGGCTAACTATAAGGGTTGGCGCAAAAGATCGCAGCCTGCGGCAGCTCCTACAGGATCGGTTTTGCAAGCGGTCAATGTAGGAGCTGCCGCAGACTGCGATCTTTTGACAGCTTTAAGCACGCCGCGCGTGGTACAGGCTCACATGCCGGAACTCCTCCGGCTCGGCCAGATCCGGCAGTGTCATGGCTTCCAGCATTTCGATGCGCTGATACAGCGGATGCCTGAAATCACGCACCCGCGAATCCGCGACCAATGCGTCCCGCCCGCGCGTCAGGAACTCGTCGAGCAGCGGCAGGTTCGCCCGGTCGTACAACACGTCGGCGACAAGGATCAGGTCGAAGCGATCGGCCTCGGCGAAAAAGTCCGTCGAGTAGCTGAGCGCTACATCATTGAGTTCGGCATTCGCCCGACAGGCGGCAATCGCCAGTGGGTCGAGATCGCAAGCCACCACTTCGAGTGCCCCGGCCTTGAGTGCCGCAATCCCTGCCACGCCGGAACCCGCACCGAAGTCCAGCACACGCTTGCCCTCGACCCACCGCGGGTTTTGCGCAAGGTAACGGGCCACGGCCAGGCCACTGGCCCAGCAGAAACTCCAGTACGGCGGCTCGTGCAGAATCCGTCGGGTTTCTTCCGGGCTGAAGGCTCGGTCCATCTTGTCACCGTCGATCAACCAGAGCTGCAGTTCAGTCCCGGGCAATGCGATCGGAACAAGCTGCGCATCACCGAGCAGTTCACCCAACGCGTGTTGCAGGTCGAGCGGTGCAATCATGGCGCTTTGACGAATTGCAGCTGGCCCACGGTCTGAGTCGTTGGCTGCGTAATGACCTGCGACGGCAGATGCAGGATCAGCTGTCCGGACTGGCTGGCGCGGCCCCGCAGTTCCACCCGCTGACCTGCCGGAAAGGAATCCGGATTGAAGCGCAGGTGAAACGGCAGGATCTGGTTGGTGCCGATCAGGCTGGAACTGGCGAGCAATTGCTGCGGGCGATCCTTGCTGTCGATCACCAGCAGTGCCAGTTCGACTTCAGCGCCGGCCGGCACGCCTTGCAGGGTACCGCTCAGTTCACGCTGGTACGCCGGTAGCGGGCCGAGGTTGGCCGACTCCTGGGCTTTTTTCTGCGCAGCCTGCGGCGCCGGGCCTGGCGTCGGAGGCTGGGGTTTGGGCGCATCGCTGCTGCAGGCCACCAGCAGGCTGAAAAGACTGAGCAAAACGAGCGGTCTGAGTGACATTTGCGGCTCCAGCAAGGTGAAATCCATGGATCGATCTATATAGCCAGTCTGTATACCGCAAACCCTATGGCTTGTCTTGCCACCGGGATGCGCTACCATGGCCCTCCCTTTTTTTGTTGCCTGCCACCATGCACTGTCCCTTCTGCGGTGCCAACGACACCAAGGTCATCGACTCGCGTCTG
>Ga0247812_10001005_pt1 | contig 16119 bp, 13 predicted proteins | sample UWRJL149409B1_FD_178011 | JGI IMG/M metagenome (GOLD analysis project Ga0247812, IMG submission 178011) | Plant litter microbial communities from Arlington Agricultural Research Station in Wisconsin, United States - UWRJ-L149-409B-1 | ecosystem: Environmental > Terrestrial > Plant litter >...
CCAGAACGAATTCTTTAACAGCTGAGCGTCTTGATGAGCTGCAATACAACGGACAAGCGAACGGACAAGCAGGGCCATATCCACGCCGATCGAGCAAGTCGCCAGGCGACCCATATAGTCCTCAGCTTGGGAGAAATGGAAGACCATCGCCACCAAATGGTTATGGATCGTCTATGAACGGTCGACCTTCACCTCCGGGAGGTATGAGGCAGCCGGTGCCTAGGCATCCGCCGGGGCAGGGCAATTCAGTTGCGCCACAACAAGTTGAGCAATATGCCGGGGTGAGCGCCCTCCATCCACCCAAAGCTCCTATGAGAAATGTTCGAAGTCTGACGGGTAGTGCGAGTGCTAGCGCGGGGAGTGGTGATAGTGCCAATTTAGAATCCGAGCCATCTGCAAACAGCAGCCAGAGTAGTTTTGGCCTTCGACCACCGATGGGCGTACGGTAACACAAACGAGTTCAGAAAGGACAAGATCGACCTCGTATAACATTGAGAACAGACGGCATTTATCTCCTATCCAGATTTGCTCACAGATAATAAGGTTCACTCACTCCGCACTTAATACAATCTGTAATGATAGCCTCCTCCTGAGTCACCGCCATGCCGTCTTCCACGCCACATTCATTTCTACTTCTTCAACCATACTTTAATGTCTTTGTTTGGACATGGGAGTACAGCATGAAAAGCATCTGCGAGGAAATTCTCGTGGATGAAATAATAACGAACACGGGATAGACTTGGGATTTTCTGGCCAAAATATATTATAATTCCTCCTATCAGGAGCGTAACTACACACGAAGCACCACGACTTACACACATCAGTTCTTTTTCACTTGTCCAGTAATATTGCATTGGGACGGCGTCGATGAAAATAACATAAAGCTTTATTTATTTCCCCCCCTAACACGCACCACATTAGTTTGGGTTTGGTCTCAAGTTCGTGGTTGGTTCCGTGGCGGAAAGATGGGCAGACTGTTCAGAATATGAGGGATGAATCTTGCTCACGGGTTGGGGAGGGCTGGGAAGCGCTATGTATTAGATTGGAGAGCGCGTAAAGAAGGATGCTGGATGGATGACGAACAATTCACAGGTCTCCGCTTTAAGATGGTAGATATTGTATAGAGGCTTGGCTCGATGCCGTTGGTATGAAGGCGCCTCAAATGCAAAAAGCTGTCTTGTAGCACCCCAAAATATGAGAGTCTTATGGACCTTGCGACTCAACCCCGTTCTTTACCTATGGCGTGTGATTTTCTAACATTGATTGATTCTATGGGATATGGTGGATAAAGCCTTTAGTATAGCCTTTCGTCGGCAAGAGAGACTGAAAAAGCTCTGCCTCAAGATTTCCTTATACTATCATACTAGACGTGATTCTTGTGTTAATGGCTGTTGCCGCTATGCACCTGTTTATACACTACCTAGGAGGAAAGCATCAAGGAAGTATCGCTATCAAGTGATGCAATGCTTTGGTGGTTGGTTTGCCTCATGCTATTGCCTATTCACAATACACGCATATATGGGTCGCCTCTGGGGAAAAGCTAGGGTTTATAGACGGGGTGACTAGCAGAAACTGACTTCACGGATCTCCTAAAAATCGCAAGAATAAATTGCATGTCATTTGATCACTATTTTGCCTGCAAGCTAATTGAAGAAATCCGTAAACCTATGATCGAGCTTGAAATATAAATATGTGCCTATACACATGTACAGATAGAGGAAAAGGTCGGAAAGAAAACCATTTCATCGTCGAATTAAATCTTTAGGTTCTGCGGTCTCGAAGCAGCGGTCATTATAACTAATTATGGGGTGTCCTGGCTGTGCTTTTATGGGTATCATCGGGGGACCATGGCGACTTTGACACCGGTTGCGATGGCCAGGGTGAGGTTTATGTTTTCAGTCCACTCGCGGGAATCGCGATTTTCCATGGAGCGGAATTCTTGGAGGAGGCGAATGATTGTGTAACTTGCTTCTATCAGAGCGAATTGTTGGCCGACGCATATACCTAAGGGGGCAAAGTTAGTAACAGGAAGATCATGCTGGAATGCGAGTTGAGGAGATTGAATTATATATCTGGGTGAGCAATTGGAGATCTGCTTACGTGGTCCCCCGTTGAATGGCAAGTATCCCCACCCGGGTCGCAGACCCTCCTCTGGTGCCCATCGTTCCGGTCTGAATTCAAGGGCATCGGGTCCGTAGATATCTGTTCGTCGGTGCATAGTGTACACGTTATAAGTAACAAAGGTCCCCTTTGCAACATAGACTGGAGAGCGGCCGTCAGGACCTCCGCCTCTTGGGAGGGTTGTCGCTTTGTTAGCTATTCTGGTGTTTAGAGGAACCACAGGGTATAAGCGGAGTGCTGTATGTAATGTCAGTACTTTGTTTGATTCAAGGGTTGCAGGCTGGGTAGGATCTTTGAGCTACTTACATTCGGTTAGAACATACTTCAGATATCTCATCTGTTTGATGGTTTCATAATCTGGCTTCTTGCCATTCAAGTCATCGATCTCAGCCTGAAGCTTCTTCCATATATCAGGACGTCTTGCAAGAACATGGAATGTATGACTGAGTAAGCTAGCGGTCGTATCTCTACCAGCCAAAAGAATATTTAGACTTTCGTCACGCAGTTGCTTCGGATCTCTCGTCACCTTGGCCGTCTCAGTTAAGAAAACATATCGTCCCCCATTTGGTACCAAATTCTTTTCGGAATCCGAAGGGTCGACTTCTTTCAGGGTTTTATACACAATTTTATCCACGAAATCGTGAACGATCTTGCAGTTCTTTTCAAAGTCATCCTTGGCAAAATATCCACCGAGTTTTCCTAGAATATTGAAATTGCCTATCGAGACTTGAGCGGCATCGAAAGCTCGACCGAAACTTTGCTGTTCAGAGCCTTCAGAGCTGAGAAGAGAGTTGACGGATTCTCCGAATAGGAATTCCGTGGCAGAGTCAAGGGTCAATTGAAAGAAGAGAGTTTGGAGATCGATTGTAGATCCATCTCGGGGGATCTTGGATATCATATGCTGGATGTGTGTCTCAAACGTATCCAAGTTGGCCACTTGGGCTCTTGTGAAATTTGGGCGAACAAGAGCCTACATATGTCAGTAGATCTCCTTGACCAACGGTATCTAATCTTACTCGGCTATGTTCCCAATGTGGGCCATCAGTTGTAAAAATGCCACTTCCTAGGAGCGGCCCAAATGTTTTGAGCCGACGCCCCAGCCCAAAGTCATGGAACTTGGTTGCGAGAACTTGTTTGATATTTTCTGGATCTATCGTTTGGATACGCGTATGCCCCCAAAACGTTAGCTGGAAGGTATCTGCATTGTCCGCGAATCTCTTCCGCCCACTTTCCAAAAAAGTCTTTGTTCTGTCAGCTTCTTTTAAACTTTTTAATATGCCATAACCGAAGATGCGCTCAGATTGGGGAAGTTTGTGAGGTGGTTTGCAGTCATTTGCCTTGATAAATCTTCGTGCTGCGAGGTACGAAACAACTTTCTGGCCAGCGTAAATTGAAACCAGAGCAGTAAAGGCCAAGAGAAAGAAGTGGTATAGCATGGTTAATTGCTTGCGACGATGGTGTTTGGAGGACTACGCAAAATATAACGTTCGTATGGACCTTGAGTTATGAGTCAGGAACGATTCAGCTGGAGTCGCAGCTAGAGCTGGACTGAGATAAGAGCTCAACAAGAACAGGATAAAGAGAAGTGTACATGGATAGCTAATAGTACATAGGTGAAAGACAGCATACCAGATAGCCTTGCTCAGCAAATGTAGTCACAAAGCACCGAAACTCAAAGTTGGTAAGCGAGTTTAGCTGAGGAATAACTTGGTGTTGACGGTTTGAAAAGCCCCACAGAACATTAATTAGTAACAATATGGTCTGAACCTGCGATTATTATATTGAGAGGAATTGAGATTTCCCTTTCGATTCTTATAGAACAAATGAAAAGTGTTGCCTTAGCGCAATGTGGGTACGGAGTTGTGCTGTACAAGAACCGTTACGCAAGCGTCTTCAGTCGTTCAAGTCCGACCCCCGACTTTTTACATGGGCTTGAAAGCGGAAATGCTACATTGTGCACTCCATTTTCCCGCCCGCGCTCATTTCATCCCAAATGTGAGGAGTATGAATAGTAGGAGATGCCGAGGTTGTAGGCTAAGGTTGGATTTAGAATCGCTAGACGTTCCTTGATTCGTGGCAGCGCGCCTCGTTAATAAGTGACCTTCTACTGGAATTCTCAAGCAGCTGTGATAGGTGCGTGCGTACTTTCTTTATTCAGCATTTTAGTCAGAGTCATACGGATACGCTCTTTGACCTATGGATATGCTGGTAAACCGCGGAATACGAGACGGTATCCTGCGAACGAACGAAATATATTCCTACCACGCAGTATTGAGTACTCAAGCGTTATCGTCACATTGACGTTTACGGTGATATGGGAATAGTACTATACTGAGAGTCCGGTGCGATGGTGATCGAATCTTGCCCCGGAGTCTGGACATGTTACAAATACGCCACGGGCAGAATCATGGGCTAAGTGGTCTTGTGATGCGTTAGACAGTGCCACCAACATGCAAGCTTCAGCAGGCTGGGTTGGAGATGCGAACCTTTTGAGGTATCTTGGAACGAAAATATTAATCCTCTCACGCAATCTGGACGCCCTCTGCCTTCCCCTGCCGTACGGAATATAATCTGTAATAGAGGCTATGTCAGTGGTTTCAAATACGCTGGCTGAATTGACAACCACACCACGAGTCCCGGTTTCATAAACAGCTTCTCTTTCATGTTGAGAGTTTATGGATGCTCATCAGAGTGTTCCATCTGGGTGTATCACAGCCTCTGGTATCATGAGGCACTTGCACTCTCGGTATATGATGAGCTTTTGCTCGAAAACTTACATTTGCGCATTCAATACTAACGAGTCCTTAAGAGATGCAAAACTTGCCATGCAAGGATACTAAAACCAGGTTCGCTTACTTTATATCTCTATATTGATAGCTTTTGCTCTCTTTTCTAATAGCGAAAGTGTCCAAGACGCGAGTTCATGAAAGAAAGTGTATGGTCTTTCAATCGAGGACTTTGCACGACAATTGAAGGTTGTAGTCAACCCCCGAATTTCAGCCTTATTCTGTCTAAATATATGCAATACTACCATCAGGTGTTGGTTTCATTTTACTACTTAAAAATTCTCTTCGCTGGGGTTTTCTTTTCTATTAGAACTCATTTCATCTTGGAGGCTTTGAGACCCCAGGTATCTTGTATACAGGAGCTCTAGCACTAGTGATGTCTCTTGATTATTTAGTTTGCACAGAAAATGTGCCCTCATAAAAACTGCAACTGAAGTTTCTCTTGAGATGAAAAGAGAGGCTCTTCTAGTAGACGAAAGTCCCCAACTGCTCGCTCGCGGAATTAGCCAGCCCCCTAATTCCGTCTAAATCCGTACAAATGCAAACATTTATAAAACTTATTTTAGCTCGAACGTACGACTTATTTGAAGCACAGAATCGGTTTCCTCAAAAAATTGTCTGTGGCAGAAATTAAGTAGAATGGATCAACCTCCTGTCTGGTTTATCACAGGCTGTTCCTCAGGATTTGGCGCCAGCCTAGCACTCCTTGTGCTCAGAAACGGCCATCGTGTAATTGCAACCTCACGAACCCCATCCAAAACGCCGGAAATTGTATCCCAAGTAAAGAAGTTGGGGGGAACATGGCTTACTCTTGATGTCTGCAGCTCCGATCTATCTTCCATCGCTGAAGCCGCAACCCAGATCTACGGAAAGATTGACATTCTTGTCAATAACGCAGCCTACTGTCTTCTCGGAGCCTTTGAAACTTTTACGTATGTACTTTCAACCTAGCCCAGTAATGTAAGGCTGATGAACAACTGTGATGAAGAGTGTCGTGACCAGATGGAAACGAACTTCTTCGCTCCAATGAATTTAACCCGGTTGGTTCTCCCGGCAATGCGTGAACGAGGAAGCGGAACGATCATAAACATGAGCAGCACCGCTGGAATTGAAGCTAAGCCTTCTCGCACGCTCTATTCGGGTTCGAAATTCGCCCTTGAGGGCTTTTCGGAGGCTCTACATGCTGAATTGAAACCGCTGGGTATTAGAGTTCTTCTTGTTGAGCCTGGAGCTTTCTATACTCCCTTTTCGGGAAATCTGGTGCTTGGATCGAAGGAAGTGCCAGCGCAGTATGAAGGAACGATTACGGAACAAGTGTTGCAAGGAGTCAAAGACTTTGCTCGTGGAAATATAAAGTTGCCAGGGGATGTGGAGAAGGGTGTACAGGCTATTTGGGACGTGGTTATGAAGACTGGACAAGCAGAAGCGATGGAAGAATTTGTGAGATTGCCCCTGGGAAAAGATGGTAGTGCGAGGTGGGAGGTTAAGCTGGAGGAGTTGAAGAGGAATTTGGATGGAACTCAGAAGATTTGGGCTAACACCGACCGTGATGCTTAATATTTAGATTCTGTTGTTCTAGGAGATGGGCTTTTAATTTTGCATTAAAATTTCATTACATATCCTTAGTTTCAGAAGCAATGTCTTGAAGTGATAGTCTAACGGATCAATAGTCTGAATTTACAAGCTCATTCGTGATAAAACTGATGGTACATCACTGCAACCCACGTATGTAGTTATGAGCTGGCGCACTCCAATGTAAAGAATTCCCCGAGTGACAACTCTTCCATGCCCCCTAATTCTGTTGAATTGGAAAATCAAGTAGCATTAAATGTGAAATACCAAAAGCTCATCTCAACGTATGTCTAGCACGTGTTTAGGGCAATGTCTTCACCTCAACGATTGCGTTGAGAACTTTGCTCCTTCGGCCTATACTCTACACCATGCAGTGCAAATCTCTAAAGCCTAGTAGCCTTGAGTTGTTTATCTGTGTAACGGAGGTGATGGTCTGCAAAGGGCGGATCCTAGATTCGCTGTATATTCGAGTGGTGGTTGGTTACACACATCCTTTTACCATGAAGTGCTGAGTTTCACAGTCTTAACCGTCACAAAGATAGTTTCCATGAACGAAGAAGAAGCAACAGCCTAATGGCGCCACCCTCTATTACCCAAAAGTGGATAGGCAACAAGCGGTCAAAGTGAATCAGAAACCAGCCATGTTACAAGGCAAAGAAAAAGCTTATCGCAGGATTTTTAAGGTCCACAATACAATATCCACTATGGCACCTTGGCCACGACGAAGGGGACAGCAACTTGATCTAGAACCAGTCGTAAATCAAACCGTCATAATATCCCATGAAAAGCTGCAATCGGTGGTTTGCGATTGATATTTTCCTTGTCTTTCAGGGAAGCATTGCATATCCAAATTATACTTTTTCGCTCTTGAGTCATGCAATTACCGATGGCGGTGACGCATCCATTCGACGTATAAGTCATGATGGGTTTATTAAGTGATTGGAGGATTTGTTCACTGCGACAGCAGTAGGCAGTACAGTGAGTGCCTACGAAGAACAGTACAAGAGTATATTACCTCCTTGCCTGACTCCTGGCAAGGAGGTTACCGAGAGTTACCGAGAGGGAGAAAAAAGCCAGGAAGATCGACTAATAGACTGATAGACCGACGGAGTGCTAGACTAATAACAGGAACAGGTTTGACAGACATGAGGATACCGGTACATACATACAGTACCACTAGGGGATGCCTCTTAGGTAGCATTAGCCCGAGGATAAGTAGGGCTTTTGCACATGGGCATCCTGCATGCATGTGTGGCTGCGGGCGATTCACACATGGACAGGCAGGCCTGCACCTGCAGTTGAGACCCGGACCCCCACTGCAATCATGAAGAGCGACAGGAGAGAGATGCCATATTACTTTCGTATTTTGATAATGGTATGATCTGATGAGCTCGGAAGACCACCGTCTCACCTGCGGGACCCTCTTGGAGCGGAGCTGGGGTGGGTATTGTGTTGAGAAGAAACAAAGTTGGATTGAAGGTGTACAATTTGGTGGTGTCCTCCTGGTCTGGTTTGGCCGAAGCTGATCAGAGAGAAAATGAATATGATGATGATGGATGATGGATGATGTACTGCATGTGTGGTATGTCCATAGAGTAAAGTACTGTACAGTAGAGTCTCGACCTTATCTTCCTTCTTCCCACAGCAGATCGACGGTAATAGAACTGCAAGGTTGGATTGGAGTGTTTATAGGATTTGACAGGAATATGCTATCATCCATCAATAGTAGTGCCTATCAGACAAAAGTCTAACCTTATCCCGTTGGGGTGGGTATTGATATATTGCGGTTAGGTTCGGCGGCTTTATATCTTTTGTTGACCTTGCCATTCCCCCTCTCCGTCCACTCAGAGTGAAAGTGAGCTGAATATCGAATTTCGACTAAGTATTATGGCTGCCTCCAATACAGTACGGAGGTAAAGTGTTTGAGATATGCTGCGACGTTATTCCACAATGGGTTCTACCCGAAGTCTAAACGGCTGTTTTAAGCTGTGGCGGAAGAGTTGCCCCTCATCTACCACCCGTGGTCCATTTTTTTGGTATGTGACGTGCTAGTAGAGTCGAGTAATCGCTCTGCACCAACAGTTTAGGTCTACCCTATCTCTGCCCATATCTTAGTTCTAGCTTCGTCTTGATCTTTCGCCCTGCCTTCTCTACTTCGCACATTTCACCCCAAGTACTGGTAACTCTATCAAACCAGCATTCGCACAAGGAAAATCGGCGCACGTTACCGGAGCTGAACTAACATCGAGTGTCGTTGGATACGCCGATTGTCAGCTGCTTATTTTTGGACACAGCCTACCGACTGGTACTTTCTTTGAGAGTGTAAGCCTTTGGCCAGTTCATAATTCCAGAGAGCACATGGAATAGCAAAGGAAATATGCATACTTTCAATCCATTTGGAGCGGTTACTGGCAGAAACAGCGCGACTCTCTTCGAAATTCGGTATGTCGTGAAAGGAAAGGCCGTTTAGTCGAATCTGCTAAGATATCATAGTCTTGATAACGACATTATTGTCCTTCGAGGAGCCGAGAATGAAGCGTCAAGCCAACTTCTGAAGGGTGTGGTATGCGATTATCCCATCCATATATTGTGCAATTGGGATGTTGACTGGTTGTCTAGGTGGTCCTGTGTTTGCCCTCGCCTCTGAAAATCGAAGATGTGCATCTGAAAATGACTGGTGCCCTGAAAATCGGTTGGTCGGAGCAACGTGTTACACCCACCGGTATATCGCACAATAAGGTAGACAGGACGACCGAGATATTCTCACATAAGTGGGCGCCATTTATAACTGCGGCCGGATCATCTTCGAGAGTTCTACAGGCCGGGAACTACGAATGGCCCTTTGAACTTGTAATACCGGGCACAATTGCGGAGAGCGTGGAAGGTATGCCGGACAGTCACATTGTGTATAAGCTTAAGGCTACGGTTGCGAGAGGAAAACTAGCATACGATTTACATGCTTATAAGCCTGTTCGAATTGTACGGACACTGGACCCATCTGCGTTGGAACTGGCACATGCTATGACAGTCGAGAACGTATGGCCTAACAAAATTGAGTATCAACTTGAGATCCCTCAGAAAGCTATTATTTTTGGCACCTCAATAGACATTACTATGAGGTTTACGTCACTCCTAAAGGGATTGGAGATCGGGCAGATAAAGTGCGTCTTAATTGAGACTCAGGAGTTTACTCTTGCTGGCCAAACCACCCACTCGGAGCGATACTTCAAACACTCGAGAGATATAAGCACATGGGTTAGTATTTTCTACATTGTGGCTCAATAGGGTTTCAGCTTTCCAGAAAGACCTGTAGATTTTCTTCAAGCAGTTTTGGGAGTACCAATCTGTTAGAGCGAATTTCTTCTTATGACATTTCAATTTTTATCGGAGAAGTCAAGACTAACCTTTTGCGTTATACTAGACTTTCCAGTTGAATCAGGAGGAGCACTACCACGATCTACTGAACGAGAGTGGCCAAGATGGATGGTCTTTGAAAGAAAGTATGCCACTACCCAAAAATCTCGCAAAGTGTATGCAGGATGTGGATGTTCTTGGTATGAAGATCCGACATAAGGTTAAGTTCAATATTGCTTTACACAATCCTGATGGACATGTTTCCGAAGTTGGTTTTCTATTCTCCTACCACAAAATCAAAGGCTAATAATGTTAGCTGCGCGCTACACTGCCTATTACTATCTTTATATCGCCGAACATGCCACTCAATGCAGATGGTTGTCTCGTTGACCAAACTCCGCTGAGCACCCATTCTTCCGATCGTGGTGCGCATGCACCACCACTTTATGGAGACCACGTCCTAGATCAACTTTACGCCGACATGGATCAAGCTGGTTTGATGACACCACTTCCACGATCTGGAGGAAATACTCCGTTTTTCGCTCAATCACGAGCAGGCTCTTCCGAAAATCTTGCCTCACTAAACACTGCCGTTGAAACAAATGGAGCCGTTCCCCCAGCAGATTTAAACCAAAGACTCCAAGACCTGAATCTAAGCTCCCGCAATAGCAGTTTTCTACGCATGAGCAGAGCTGGAAATTCCGGAGGGAACACACCACACGAACGATACCATCCAGACCAAGAAGGAGGCTACTTCGATTCAATGAACTCTAGCCAACCTTTAAGTCGACGAGTCAGCGAAGAGGAAGAACATCCGGTCTCGAATCTGACGAGTGGGCAACACACACCAGAGCATATGGAGAACAATCCAGCCCTTCCTGACTTATCCAAAGTGCCTTCATATGCAACCGCAGTGAAAGCGCCAGTGAGAGGGATGAGTTATTCAGCCGCATTGCCGGATTACAACACCGCGGTCTCAACACCCTCGAGTCCTAATCGAACGTTCAGCTTTCCAACTACTCCAAGTGCCGGAGCAGCTCCGAGAAGGGTGGAGAGGAGTGTACATACGCCGATAGGCGACAGCGATGCGCAGCGGAGGCTGCTACTCATGCGTAATAGGGAGCGGGCACATTAATAATTATAATCGAGTAACGGGATATAGAGGTTCAGCATACGAATGGCGCTTTTGATAGAGATAGAGGATTTTTTATGTTTTAATAGCATATGGGCGGCGTTAAGGGGAGCGTAGAATATGCTTCTGGTTACACGTAAATATAACGGCGACATAGATTCGCCAGGCACTAATTGAATCACAACTCTAATGACCCTGTGCATTAAACTTGAATTCAAAGTCTGAAAGAAATCTAGGTAGTTGAGGTGCCCAGGGATGCAGATAAGTGTTTGTAGGAGGGCAGCCCACTTCTAGAACTATTTTGATTCCCAAAATACATTTCAGACTACTTTTTTGGACTCAGACGACTGCTATGCAGTTATTAATTATAAATTGCTTTTACTATTTGCTATGTGGCCAGGGTATCTCCCAAAAACGCCGGTTTTAATGCTCTAGCCATCAACGCCCAAATAAACAAGAGTGACCATTCACCACTTTAGCGAGCCTCCCCAGTAGCCTAGCTCTCTGCTTTAACTGCTGCAATTCTCAATCCCTGTATCTTTTTCATGATATTGTCCACATCGATCTGATTAACTGAGTGGCCCTGAGCCTGAGCAATTACCAGCTCCTTTGCCTCAGTCAAAATAGCTTTGTCCTCCTCCGACTGCCAGGGGGCTGTCTCTACTAGCTCTATAGCCTCTTGAATTTTCCACTGAGCCTCTTGAACATCTTCTCTAGCTCCACCTCCATGCTTCATACTTTGATCTGCCAGTGCGATGGATTCTGCGATCTTGCGTTTTATTTCTTCGGCTCCGTGTTTGATATCATCAATTCTGCGTGTATCGGGATTGATTGTATGCTGTGATGTCGCACCGTTTGCGTGGGAATCAGCTTGGGCTTGGGCTTGAGCTTGTTTTAGTGGCACCAATTCTCGCACATACTTTTGTGCTTCCTCACAGCCTTCCATTACGTACTTGATGGCGACTGTGGCACGTTCCTTCAAATATTCGTTATGGCCGTCATAGACGCAGCAGTTGAGCAACGGCATGATACCCCCTCTATCCAAAAGCTGCTTCTGAACAGTGGCGTTCCCAGCCCCGTTGCGACGTCCCCCAACAGGTGCTACAAGAGAAGCTAAGATTATCAGAATCTGATTCTTGATGCCGGCCCATGGGAACTTATGGGGTGTATCGTGGAGTGGTGGGATATTTGGTTGGATTCGAGGAGCTGGGTTGCCTTGGAAGTTGTGACCATGAGCTAATTCAGCACCATTGGCTGCAGGGCGACGTGGAAGCGGATCAACAAGTGGTTTCCTGTCGACACCAGCTTCAAGAGATTTTAATAGGGCAACCAGTTCGTATACTGCTTCCCATTCAATAAGCAAGGGACGCATCTCAGGAATGTCAGCAATCACAGATATCAGATCAAGATATTGAGATAGACCATCTTTAGCTCGTTCCATATCCCAAAGATCGACGGGAAAGTCAGCTGGATCACTATGCCCAGCCTTAACCTGAGCCTGAGCATATATAAGCGCCATACAATCCGGTACAACACGAGTACGGAAGTAGTTGTATAGAAAGTGAATGAGCTTGGCATCACGGTTATAGTCTCGTACATCATCGTAAATTGGACTATCTTTTCGGGCCCGGAACATGTAGTTGATCAGGCGTAGCAAGACGGTTTGAGCCGGTGAAACTATATCTTTTAGAATTCGTAGTGAATTCCAAGCATATGGGAGAAGTGCGTTGTGATGGAATGCCTCAATAATCTGGGCAGTAATCTGGAAAATGAACTGCTGATCTGTCTGTTCCCAGACCGCAATAAAAACCAACATCTCTCTGAGAAGATTTTTACCGCAGTCAAGGGCCAGGAACATTTTGCAACGTGTCTTCTGTAGATTTTCTCCAGCAGGTGTGAGGCCAGATCCCATTGAATCAACAATGCATGCCTTCACAGTCATATGGAGAGCCTCAATTTGCTTAGTGTCTAGAATGTTTGGAATCTCTGTCAAGAGCCCTCGCAGTGGGCCTTCAACATAAGAATCATCATCGTCTTCTTCGTCTTCTTCGTCTTCGCCCTCCTCTACGTCCTCCTCACCGTCATTAGCAAGAATGGAACGGTCATCAACGGACGTATCTGTAATATCAAAGGTCCCTTCAACCTGCTCCTCATTAATATCGTAATCATCATCACCAAATTGACGTTCATTTCCGCGTGGCATATAGCGATGCATAGCGTTTTCTTTGCATGCCTCTGCACGGCTAATTGCACCTTCAACACTTTCCATGGGTATAACCCAGCCTTCATAATTAGAATCCCGAACCTGCTTCCACCAAATATCAATTTCATGCGACACTCTGGCATACAAACGATCTTGCTCAAACTTGTCCTCCATGTCCGGCTTCCATATAGGAGTTTTCGATTCTTCCAAAGCGTCGTCTCGACTAATCTCACCATGGACAAGCGGAAGTGCGCCTGGAGTTACCCCGGATGGTACATCAGCCGAATACCTATCGAGAAGCTCAGCAGCGAGTTTGTCCTTTCGGGAATGCCGTCGATTCCAGTTTTTGACCTCTTCGTAAACCTTCTCAACATTTAGGCTGTCTGTTGGCGGCTCATTTGATGCGTCATTATGTAGCTCCCCATCGAACAGCATTTCAAACCAAAACGCCATTTTAAAGCGATCGTTACCCATCGTCCAGTTGTGCATGTGTTGTAAAGATGTAACAAGTAACTTTTTATCTGTCTCGAGGTCAGCAGATAGATTAAGCTCAGATAATTCATGTATACACACAAAGCTCCGTGACCTCATTCAGCTTTCCTCGGCTGGATTCGTCCACATTTTCTCCATCGTAGCCCTTGCTGGTAACATTCACGCAAAGCACAATGAGCTCCCTTACAGCATGGTCGAATTGTACAGCTGCACAAATTTCTTGAGCGGTGTCCTTGATTGCCAACATATTCCTTGATATCACTAGCAGGCTATTCAAAAAGTGTAGGTCTTGCACAAGTAAATCGAAGTTCTTAAGGATTAGGGAGGCGCTCTCTGGAGTATCTGTCCCGTTTACTGTGCCATTTGGAGAGTAGGACTCGTGAAGTGATCGACTGTTGAGTATTGGAATCGCGAGATTGAAGATCTTCTGTAAACGCATCCAAATGTCGACATTCTTTGCTAGACTCTCTCTATTTTCCTAATTAGCTTTGCTTGCTGATTTAGAGACTATGGGACCTCCGGATTGGTCTCACCTAACATCGGCCTTATTTAAGCTCAAATCCAGTGTCTTGCTCACCATCTTCTTCACCTCCGGCATTGTCTTGGGACCAATGCCGGTCTTTGTCTCAAAATGTAACTCTAGGGAAATCAAGGCGGCTTGGAAGAACCTCTCCTCAATCGTCTGAGGATTTCTTCTGGGCGACATGCTGCCTACTGGTTCTACTGAGAACGGAAGCAAAGCCTCCCGATGAATTTGATTCGTGCTCGCGGCTGCAGCATACATTTTGTCTCCCTTATCTGGTCACCACGATAGAGGTGAGCTTTTGGGAGATTGTATTTGGGCGGTCTTTGTAAGTATTTTTGAAATCATAAAACCGAAACAGGGGTACGAGGTTAAACCCCGCCGGAGCGGGTAATCTTTAGCCCGAAGAAAACTAGCTGATTAGCGCAAAAAGCACTGGGTGACTAATAATTTTCATAATGCTATACATAGTAACAGTTAGTTGAAGTTGAAATTTATTAGATCACATAGACGTTGAGGGCTAAAAGCTGCAGTGTTCAAATTTTTTTGGCCTTCTCTGGTTGGGTGTTGTACAGTACATTACTACTAGCAATGCTATTAATTTTACAGCGACTTTCCCATCCTTAAAATATAAACAATTATAGAAAGCAATCCGTTAGCCACCCTCAAACAAGAGCTTTAAGGCTCAAATATCTCCATGTACAGAGCCTGATGCTGTTGATCCTTCACCAGCTTTACTTCCCTTCTTCTTGCGAGTTCTCCTACGCTTTTTCTTTACTTCTTCACTTTTAGGTGTCTCTTCTTGTGTGTCTTTTTCAGTATGGTTGGCAACTATAGAATCCTTCGACGAGTCTTGGTCTTTCAGAAGGCGTTCATTCAGCTCGTCATCGGAATTAGAGGTAGTTTCAAGGACAACCTTTCGAATTCCATTTGCTTCAACGATGTTTTCGGTAATACTCCCGCTCCGCGCTGTACCTCGCTTTCGAGGTTTGGTATTTCGTGCTTGCATGGAGCCCAGTGAGTCACTACTATGCTCACTCTGAAGGGTAGAGAGGTTGCTAGCAGTGCTCATAATTGTGATTTCTTGATTGCTGGACTGGTTTTTGTATGAACTTGGCGGATTTGGAGCTGAGCTGTCCTTCTTTAGGTCCCCAGGCGCGGGAATACTATTAGAAGGCGCAAAATGATCCGTAGCTCCATATCCTTGTTGTAAGGCATGGACGCCATCTGAAGCATCTTTGCCAGCAGATTTCAGCAGACCTTCTCCTTCTCCACCTCCGGATGCCGGGAGATCATGGTATGCTCCATCTACTACTAGATCTGAATATGTGGCGGATATTGCCCGAGAGTCACTCAATCTTGTCGAAAGGCCAGGCTTGATTTTCACAGTCTGGTAACGAGTTGTTTTTGGCCTGCTTGCTAGATTTGAGGGCCCAAGATGCTTGAGATGCTCCCGCATATCATTCATGTTTCCTCTCACTTGAACAGTCTCGCCATCGGCAGCTCCTGCAGACGCCCGTCTGATAAAGGTTGTCTTCGGGCTTGATCCGAGAATCGCAGAGCTATTCTTTCTGATTTCTGGTTTCTGCGGAGAGTTTGTTCCTTCTCTAAGGTCAATGAGATGGTTGTCCGAGCAGTGATGTATACCGTTCTCCAGGTTTCCGACAATATGACTCCTATGCACTGCCTTTGGAGCGGGCGCGATTCTTCGAATAGCTTTATGGACATCGATATACACATCAGATTCATCAATTATCTCCCTATTATTGGTTAGTTACGACCAGAGGGTTCAGTCGTGGCTACTTACTCTCCAATGAGTTCTTCAATCACATCTTCCAATGTAACAACACCTATAGCCCCATTGTTCTCGCCAGGGTATTCAGAAACTAGAACCATGTGGGATTTTCCTTCTTGGAAAAAGTTGACAATATCAAGA
>Ga0247812_10001006_pt1 | contig 16117 bp, 14 predicted proteins | sample UWRJL149409B1_FD_178011 | JGI IMG/M metagenome (GOLD analysis project Ga0247812, IMG submission 178011) | Plant litter microbial communities from Arlington Agricultural Research Station in Wisconsin, United States - UWRJ-L149-409B-1 | ecosystem: Environmental > Terrestrial > Plant litter >...
ATCTACAGCAATGTATACAGCAATGCGGAGACAATAGTGAGAGTTTCTACAACGAGCTTATGAAGTTCAAGGATAATTTTATGAGGAGGAGGAGTTTCGCAAAAAGGGTAGCATGGATATGGCAGAAGAAAGAGAGAGATAGGATTAAAACCAGACTATTTGAATCTCGAGATAATGCAGATACGGCCATTCTAGTCATGAACGGGCAAGTTTGAAACTATTTCTTATATGAGGACTAACAAGTTACTTTGCTAATGGTGATGCAGATATATATCTGGCCATAGCTATCATCTGATTCGAAGTGATATAGCAGCTCTTTACCAAGTCCTCGACGGTAACTCTAACTCTGCACATCGAGAAGAGAGGTACAAATTCCGGAGGAAAATTGAGGACGATCTTAGAACAGTAACAGGAACGGAGATGGATGACCGTATTGAGCACTATATCGAGGGAGTAGAAGTCACGACCAACCCCGATACTCCTCCTACTATAGTACCCATGTAAGTTATAAAAGCTGTTCAAAATGTTAAGATAGGCCCAGGCTGATATCAAACACATAGCATGGATGATGCGTCGGAACTTGATTATCTACCTGATACAAGATCTCAAAGTGCCTTGATAGAGGCAGTGTCAACGGGTGATCAAAATGCTGTACGAGAGTTGCTGTCAAATGGTGGTCCCTTGACTCCGCGGTCTCCAGATGGACAGACAGCGCTACATGTTTGCATACAATACAGCGACCGAGAAGTCGCAGCGGTTCTATTGAATTACAATTCAAGCGCAATTGATATCACAAATATGGACGGCCTTACACCGATTAAAATGGCTATGCAAAAACAGTCATGGTCCCTGGCTTCTCTGCTCGTTGAGAGAGGGTGTAGTATGGAAGATTTTCCAGCAATGCTCTTCGACGCAGTACGACAGCACATTGGCGAATTCTCTGGTATCCGACCAGTCTTTAGTGCTCTTGCTAAGAGATTCGATAACCACCCAGACCCATTCTCCTTGGTCCATCTTGCAATACAGAAAGATAATCTCAAGTGTCTCGCTTTGCTTTTGGAGGAAGGGTTTGATGCAAATATACCTGAAGCAGAAACTGGTAAGATCTCCTGTCTATGCATTAGATAAGCAGTCGCCTAACTAGGTTCTACTGGCATTAGAAATATTTCCGTTACAAGTAGGAGTTATTCTCGAACGGGTAGACCATGTGAAACTCCTTCTGAAACACGGAGCTTTGCTGAATAGAGACATATCTCCTAACAAGAATCACTCATTTCAGCCATACCATGACCGCGAATATCACAAAAGTGAATGGTTTCGAAAGAATAGCTGGGTATCACTTCTTCGAGTTTCTAGGGACTATAAGAGCGGCCATGGGCCAACCATGTTCCGACTTCTGCTAGATAACGGAGAAGATCCACAGTTTGGCCGTGCAAAATCGAATTGTCATCTTTTAGGAATGTGTGCTAGTAGCTATTGGGTATATGCAGAGCCATTGATCAAGGCGGGTACTGACGTTAGGGCACGGAATCCAAGGGGTTATACAGCTATGTATTGGGCGGCGAATTGCGGCAATATCAAGATGATTGAATTACTCCTGGATAAAGGAGCAGATATCAACGCCAAACTCGAGCCAAATTTGGGTGGAGGCACTCCACTCCATGTAGCAGCGTTGCTCAACCGCTACAATGTGGCAAGGATATTGATCAAGAGGGGAGCAGATCTCCAGCTTACCAACGCAAAGGGATTAACGGCATTACAGCTGGCCGAGAGTATTGGAAACAGCCATAAAGGAACCGTGAGCATAATGAAAAAGGCTATCGAGGAGAGAAATGCCTCGTAATAATTTGAATATATCATGGCTGATAGTCTACTCGAATATGACCAACAACTGGTCAGGCAATCTACAGCCGATGACTTCCATGGCACAATCAAAAAGGAGGAGAGCAAACAGCTTGATCAGTCATTCACAATATATTCCTCATTCCGGAGTTCGGGCACTGTATAGGAGTCTTACTCTGTCAAGTACATTGAAAAAAACTAGACCGGTGTAAGAAACCATGGAATTACATTAAAGAGGCTCAATATGACCATACTATGAAATTCTACTGATATAAACCTCATGTCATCGATCGTAATCTTTTAATTAGATATAATATATTCTGTAAATATCGAGCAATACAAAAGCTCAACCATACCCGAGGGCATCAATTAATTGTAATATATGCCTGGTATGAAATCTCCTTCTTAATTCTGGAGATGGGATTCATTCTTATAAATTAGTCTATTATAATATCAGGCGGAACAAATGATTACACAGCTTAAATCATATGGTACGAGATTTACTAGCCTCTAATGTCGCGTAAAATCCTGAAGCCGGATGTAGTAGAAAGTTTGTTGAAAGAAATTATTCTTAACTTATACAAATAGACGTGTTATTGCCGCTATAACAAGATATTTTGTGTTTAAGCGTAAGATTTAACTTGCGGTGGGGTACAATTCTTGGTTTCAATAAACCAAATATCCGATTAAGTACAACGGAGAATTCATATTGATTCCGATCTTCTAATATATCTTCTCGTGACCGGGTTAGAGAATCTCTTGGCAACCCACGTCATACCTAGCTCTAAGTTGCCTAGCGAATAACTATCATTAAAACTGCGTTGCAACAGTCATTCATTCTTTTGCAACCTGACGATGATCATAGCAACATCACAGAATAACACCAAAAATACTTGTAAGCAATGGACTTTTCTTCTAATATTGATCTTGATGGTTTATCAAATTCTCGAGACGAAATTGGGGTTAGTCCATGGTCAGCAGCTCAACAGAATCCTAACGGCCCTGGGATTTCACTGGCGAGAGCAGATGGAGGTAAAGATGCCTGGCTGTTTCTTGCTTCGTGCTTCGTTATCGAAGCTTTAGTATGGGGTAAGCAGACAGAATATCAAAGTCCAAATTATATCCTTACTCACAAAGAGGAGGCTTTCCATTTTCCTTTGGTGTGTTCCAAGAGTATTATAGCACCCACGAACTCTTCATAGCCGAATCCTCTGACATCGCTTCAATTGGTACAACAGCTACTATATGCTGGCGCTTTACTTATCAGAATGAATGCTTACTTAGAATATGTCAGGGTGTCATGTACTTGATCGATCTTCTACTATTCCCAGCCGACAAAAAGTGGCCCTGTTTTGCCAATTTTTCAAAATGGGCAGGGCTGCCAGTTATAGCGATAGCACTTGTCACTGCATCATTTGCTACTAAGGCCAGACATTTGATTTTGACTCAAGGTGCTCTATATGCTATTGGTGGTTCGCTTCTATACTGCCCAACGTTAATATTTTTAGACGAATGGTTTATCCAAAGAAAAGGGCTTGCGTTTGGCATTGTATGGGTAAGATGACCTATCGCCCCTCATATCTAATTTTAATACTTAACAGGCTGGGAACGGTCTCACTGGACTTACTATTCCCTTTATCTTAAATAAGCTTCTTGGAAAATACGGCTTTCGAATAACACTCTGGATATGGACTGTAGTCCATACAACTCTAACTTTACCACTTCTATATTTTTCTCAGACCTCGACTTCCTGTTTCTCCCGTGTCACAAAATTTGCTCGAAGGTCTTAATTTCCTCCGAACGTCGACATTTTGGTTACTACAGACTGGACTCGCCATAGAAAGTCTTGGATACTTTCTTCCTAGTATATACCTGCCAAGCTTCGCCCGGTCTCTAGGTCTAAGCTCATCAATCGGCACGCTTCTATTGGCGCTGGTTAATAGATCAGCTGTTATTAGCACTATCTTTATGGGAATGTTGGTCGATCGCTTTCATGTTGCAACAGTGATCCTACTAAGTACTATTGGGGCAATTTTCTCTGTCTTCGCTTTCTGGGGTCTATCAACGGCACTTCCTATGCTTTGCATTTTTAGTGTGTTATATGGATTTTTTTGCAGGTGGTTTTGCAAGCACTAATGCAGGGATTATCAAACTTATTAAAGATTTGGATGAAAGCACTAATGTTGGTATGCTAATTGGACTTCTATCTGCAGCAAGAGGGGTTGGCATGGTAGCCTCAGGCCCGTTAAGTGCGGCTATGTTAATTGGAATGCCCTGGCAAGGTGAAGCTGGTCTAGCATATGGATCGGGATATGGAAGTATCATTGTGTTCACTGGGATCACAGCTGCTGTTGGAGGTGTAAGCTTTGTCGGAAAGAGCTTGGGGTGGATGTGATTTTATTTTGTTCAGATTTTGCAATTGATAGGGACACAATTAAAATTCTTTAATTTTCCTATTTTCCTCGCCAGTTTCTATGAAATCGATGAGGTCCCGATGCTGTGGCATTGGCAAATGACCGAGCCATGATTGATCAGTATAGCTGCCTGGCTTTTTAGATTTAGTGCCCGGTAGCTATCAGTGTGTTTATCGTATTTTTTCGGCCTTAATATCTGGTGGTGGGAGATCAACCACCTTGATTATACTAGCAGCTGAATCATATAGCAACCAGTCAAATATATGAGCCTCACTAAGTCGATATCGTCGGACCTAGAGATTATAATAAGGGCAGTAAAAATGCCTACGGTATAACAAGGGGGGAAAAGGAAGGACTTGAAGGAGGGTCCCTAAAGGCAGAGTAATATAAAGAGACTTTAAGAACTTTATAATAATAAATATATCTCTCTACGACGTTCAAAAGCTACGTCTAAGGAGGTAAAATATAAGAGCCTTATCAAGCCGAGGAGGGCTACAGAGCTTGGGAGTAAGGGGACTGGAAGTAAAATTGTATTTGCTACAATTATAAAAGTATCTCACTTAGAATATTCGATTATTAAGTATTGGATCAACTAGTTAGATTTTCACTTTATTTTTCCTAATTTTAGGTTTTCTAGAAGTATTATTTCTTGTTAGAGAAAGTATCTAAACAGGGGTTAATCTAGTTACTATGTAAGAAAGATAATACTATTATAAGAGAGATAACCATAACCTTTATATTATAAAGCTGTACTTTAGGAATAGCTGATATCTTATGTGGCGCTTCTAGCAGTTAAAAAGGACAATAAACTGGATTACAAAAAGGTGCTGGGGAAATGATGCGAATTTATTCATGCCCACACAGTGGTCACCAGATGGCAATTAATGCCATGTGTGAGCACTGGCTAGTGGTTCCTAAGATTATTAAATTGTCCCATCGATCAAGAACATTCTGACTCACGGTAGTGTAACTTTTGGGCTGGAATAGGGAAAGGGAGCAAGGCTAAGTGAGCAACGGGCTTGTTGATCAAATGCCGATCAAATGCCCATCTCCATGTCCACGTGCCTAGGAAAAGTATAAATCAGTTGGTGTTGAACTAGTGATGATCGTTAACGGTTCTTACAACGTGGACAGCTAGCATCCGTTTCAGAAGCCATGCATCTGCTCAGTTTCAAGGCTGTAACCGAGATGACTGTCGTGATTGAATTCAACAGAGTAAAACGCATATCATTTTAGTCGCGAGTTAAGAGTTCTAGTCCCGCAGTCCCGCTCGTAGAACAGCCTAACGGGTTTGCTATTCTCAAATCGGAACTGGCTCCTGTAATTGCCCGCAACTCCACGCCATTTGTCAACGTGGCTGGTCCAAGCACAATCGTGCATTCATGGCGTTATTCATGAACTTTCGATCGGTGGATACCGGAGACCAGAATTTGACGCTAATTTATTGTGGATTCAATTTTTTATGGTAGAAATTAACGAGTATTGATTCGTTAGTGTCGTATCTACCGTGTTTATCCATCCCTTCTACAGCACAAGCACATATTCATCCGGGCACGTTTAGGTGTCTTGTAGGGAGGCTGATCCTGATTACTGTACAACACTTTTTACTCACCAGGGGTCGTCAGAATTGACGACTGATTGTTGGTGTTGGGTTGCTGACAAACCTATCATGAATAACTTGTACTTGTAATTGCTTACTTGACAAGCATTAGTGTAATAAGATCTGCCGTTGGTCTCGGAAATCCATACCGGCCCCATCAAAGTGGAGTAACAGCCGGCGCAATGGTTTAATTTTCCCCTGATACCGAAGTAATATGTCGGTACCAAACTACTATAGCAGACATAGAACGGAACAAAACAGAACAAAACAGAGCAGGGCAGCAGGGCAGGGCAGGGCAGGGCAGAGGTTTTCCAGTACACTCTTCTTTTAAATACTGATATACAATCATTAATACAATCACGTTAAGCGTTTCGGGCGGCAAGGAGATCCACGATACTGTCATCGTTTATCTACAATAGCCATTCAACTACCGTCCCACGATTACAATGTTGATCATGCCAAGATTTGCTGCAAGTACCCTGGCCTGGCTGTCGGGTCTGAGCTGGTATTCCAGATGTCTAAGCGAAGACACCGACTTGACCAGCTAGATGAAGTTTCCCATCTATTGTAACTATACCCGGGGATCCAGTTTCGCTCGGAGCTTTCTGTTAGCTTGGGCACGGTGCTTCTCCAGTGCTTGTTAAGTATTGCCTCCTCCCATTTTTTGGTCGTGGGGATATTTCAGTCCATTCTTTACTGACTCGGCACAAATTCAGGGGCGGGTGATTTGATTTGTTTTGCTTTTGTTATATTTCTTGTTCTATGTTGTTCTGCCTCTGTCCGGAAGTCACAGAATCTTCTTCATAGACCTGCCCCTTGTCAAGGCCAACCCCCTCCAACAAAGCTCAATATGAAAATCCGTCACTTGCTCCTACTGGCTTCGTGGTCGACATTTGTCGCTGGTGAAACAATAGTAGAGCTTCTTGCTAGGATACCGTCTTGTGCAGTACGTATCAGCCTATTCGATCAGCACATATATCATTCACTTTTAAACTAATGCAATCTGTAGGTAAATTGCACCATTCCAGTATTTGTCGCATTGAATTGTGACATCAGCTCAGTCAAAACATTAGCCGCATGTGCTTGCCCGGACATCCCTGCTCAACGAAATATCTCGGCATGTACTCAAAAACACTGCAATGTTCCGCAACAAATAGGTATGGCGATGGTGCTCCATCCTTTGAATCGTGTTTGGTCTCTAACAATCCCAGAATTGGTCGAAGTTAGTAATAGTATTTGCATGGGCTATCCTATTCCTTCTCGTAGCATGGAGTTGCAGGCCGCTTCCATTGGTCTCCTTTGTCTAGTCATTTTCTTTGTTGGATTAAGGCTATTATCTCGGTATATAATGGGAAGGGGATTATGGTGGGATGATTGGACGTTGCAAATCGCAATCGTAAGCATATTTTTCTGGTTTCCCTTGCATCTCGATCAGCATGTTTAACTTTACTCTAGGTCCTTTCGATAGCTATTCTCTGTATAGAAATACCAAGTAGGTTCTCGTTCTAAGGTTTGGTTAATTTTATCTGACAAAATTTTGCTAGTGGCACAGAAAGGCTTTGGGAAACATATCTGGAATATAGACGCCGCAAACGTCACACCTATACAATTGGTAAGTAAAATGACACTTGACACAATCTTGGCTACTTTATTGACTTCACCTAGATGTTCTATATCTCGCAGATACTTTACGTTCTCGTTCTAGTTCTTACCAAGATCTCGATTCTAGTTTTTTATCTTCGGATATTCCCCCAACGACAGTTTCAGCTTGCTGCCATCGCTCTAATTGTCTTTATCGGCCTTCATGGTGTTATTTACACCTTTATCATTGCGTTTCAATGTACTCCAGTATCTTCGATCTGGAATCATGCTGTGTCGGCAAAGTGTCTGGACAAGAATGCAATTGTCTTCTCTGGGGCTGCATTAAGCATTGTTCAAGACTTTCTGGTTCTCGCTCTCCCACTTCCATTCGTTCGATCATTGAATATGAAGGCCGGGAAGAGGATTACTTTAATCATCATGTTCAGCATCGGGTCATTGTAAGATACCCTCGATTTCCAGATTGCAACTACCAAAGCTAATTGTGTAATAGTGTATGCATAACAAGCATTGTGCGCCTAAAATATATCATCGAGTTTGGAGATTATACTGATGCAACTTGTAAGTCGCTTTTCGTCTCCAAGAAAGTCAATATCATGCTAACCATATGAAGGGGATAACGTGGATGCAGCCCTATGGTCATGCATTGAAATTTCGACTGCCGTTGTGTGCACTTGCCTTCCATCTCTGCGCATTCTTATGAGCAGACTTTTCCCTGGTATATTTGGACAGTCCCAAAATCAGAGTGGCGCGATGATTCCGAACAGTTCGTATGCTCGAAAAGGCAGTCAGCGGATTATAGATACCGACAGCTCCACCGGCATCCGTTCTAAGAAGATGAATGGACACCAAAGCCAAGGCAGCACTGGGGAGCTGAACTCGCCATGGTCACCTAAGTGCGAGGAGACGGAGTTAGATAACATGGAACTTGAAAAGAATATCAACTTTTCAAACGCCGCCAGGAGGCAATATAGAGCAAAAGAAGATTCTAAGTCTGGTGCGCAAAGATCAGGCGCCTAAGCTAAGCAGATTGATAGATTCTCTGCAGCTACTTTTAGATGAGATACCCAGCGCCTCAGCTCTAAGGTTAAACCACGAAAATAAAATCATAGAATAAGCCTCCAAGTCTGCGGTCGCAACTAATCACCTGTTTCAAAGCGTGACTGTCGAGTGGAGACAGAAATGCGCGGGTTAGAATGACTGGTAATAATAGAAATGGAAAACTAGATGAAATATACTTTAGATAAGATATAAGACATATGTTTATGAGGTTTCATCTTGAACAATCACTTCCATCAATGGATCTATCCCTACTTTATCCCATCATAAATGGACAGCTGTAATTCCCAAATATTGTACTTCATTAATTGGAGTGGAGCAAGACAAGATATCTCTACTTGCAGTAAATCAATCCACCAAGTCGCAGAAGGAATCCTCGTGAAACCAAGTTGTCCGATAAATGAAACAAATCCAGTAGGGGTAATAGACGGTCAAAGTATCACCGCAAACGTGTCGCGTCTTTCTTCTGATTTGTCTTTGTTGCTTCACATCCCAGCGTGCGTCGCGCTAGCAGTGGATATATCTTAGCCTCAGGCATTAAACTAAGCGAGAATTAAAGGAGGTGAAGGATGGACAGTAGCAAGTCTTGAGTCTAATCTCCTCCTTTCCACTCAGAAATATCTTGATGTATCTGGTATCTTTAGGATCAAAGTCGCATGGTGTAATATCAACAAAAAAAGAGAGTGTTGCAAAACAAACTCCTTGGATCACCAGCATACGGGATCTGCGGGATAGAAAGTCCCAAAATCGTTTCCAACTATTCATATATTTAGCAAAAACAGGGGGGCGGAGGATACGTTGAAGGGATCATGCATAGGACACAATATATCTAGCAAGGATCTATGTTCAAGGAGCTGTTTAGATACGTCTGACCTCTAAGGATATTGAATGCTCGCTCTTTTCTTCCTGGGGTCCAGTTCCATCATATGTTGATACTAGAAAATCTTGTCCTGAGGTGGGAAATATGATTTACATGGACAATATCCCCAAGTCCATGTTTCTAGTTGCTCTTCTTCCAATCCTTCAATGTTTCATCACCTCTCACACCCCCTTTTTGGGAATGTTGTGATGTGATGTAGTTTTGGCGAGTCTACGTTATATTTGGCAATCCTGAGGTATACAACAGCTTTTATCTATATAACGTCCCCTGCTGAAATTGTTCACTCATCTGTTCGGTTTCTCGAAGGGGGTTGAGGACTTGCTTCATGCACTTTCTGCTGTAGGACATTTTTTGAAAAACGAAGACTAGTTAGAAATATTATTACGTCGCATCAACCCATTGCAGCCCCAGGTGTGAGATTTGATTCGCGACTGCTTTCAGAGGGACATATTCAAGCACGATTAGTTATGTGGTTCATACTCTTTGTCACAATGGGTAGTATTCTGTACGTGTGATCAGCTGCGAAAAAAATACGTATGCACGAGATTCTGCCCCTTCTATTGTAAAATATAAAATATGGAGAGCAAGTTTCTACATCTCCTAAGGCTTGAAATTACAGGAAAGTGGGAGAATTGCTGCATTTATAGACCGCCTATCTTGCCAAAGCTAAAATATCGAGTTTTGTGTATCCTTCGGTTTATCTGCATCGGATTTCTCCATATTTACCATTAACCACTTAAAGTAGACGAGTGCCCACCCCACTACTCCAACACCTAGCTTGTCCCTTGAGTGTTTCCCAATCTGTTGTTCTCCTAATCATAAATGACTCCAGTAATTCGGGTGATTTGATGAATATTAAGGTAGGGGTTAAGTCGGTGTGTTTAGACGAAAGGATTTGCTCGAGTAGTGAAGCAATAGAGGCCCGAAACATTGAGATTCGTAGAAGGACTTGGACTGAAGTAAAAGAGATCCTGGAGATTCGAAAGTTCAATACCGGTATCGTGTGGAGTAATCCTTAGGACTGATCACCAATCCACGCCCCTTCTTCGCTCCACGGTAAATGGTCTCGATAATATCGATGAGCTCTTGTTTGTCCTCGAGCACCCAGTTCAACTTGTTATTATTTCCCGTTCCGAAATCGCACATCATATGTTTATTCCGAAAAAAGAACATTAGTGTTACGGGATCGTATAATTCTACAAGAAATATATATTAGCACAACCCTCGGGAAGAAAAGTTTTAGACAGGCAGATTTCAAAATCTGCCTAAACACAGGAGCGTTACTCACCATACATCTGCTTGAAGTCAGGGACCTGGTCGAGATCGCAAACATAGATTACCGCAAAGTTCTTGACTCGATCGGCGATGCCTAGAAAATACCAGATTAGTCCGGGTCGCATAGAGGGAGCAAGAAATTTCTTACGGTACAGGACCTCGTCTTGTCTCATGCAATCGGGATCCCAGTCACGACCGAAGCGGATGATGACTAGACGCTCCTCTTCGCTCATGATAGCCTGGTCAACATGCCAGCCGGTGACGAGATGGGGGAGGACGACGGAACCCATGGTGGGGTATGGAGGGTGACAAGGCCGATAAAGAAAGGTAAGGCTAGGGTTGAATAGGACCTGGGTATAGCAGGAGTGTACGTGCTTCGAAAATAGTTTGTTGTGGAGAACTGAGTTGTCGTTTGAAGTTGGTGGGTGGATATGGGAAGTGGAAGGATGTATATGTTTCTTGGTGAGTTGGTGAGTAGTCAAGTCGTTCGCTGTGTTGGTTTGCAGCCTTGCTGAGTCAGCGTATTTTACGTCAATGTGATCCAAGTCACGTGCACTGCACTGAGCCACGGCATGCTATTTCTATACTTCACACCAAAGTACCGTTTGCAGCTGCCGAAAGCCCAACAAGATTGAACTACACCAAATTGTGTTTCAAAAGTGAATACTCGGGGTGATCTTCATCCTTCCAAGTTCATTCAATAAAGCTCCATACCTGGCTGGGCCTTTCTGTCCCGTCAGCGCGTCCAACATTGAATTAAGGCAGAGTACCTATATCTATATGTAATGTAATTGAGCAAACTAGACTGCTATACTGTAATAATATATGCAGAGCATGTATATGGTTATTACCAGGCAGCCTCAGGCTCAAGTGTTCTGATCTGATAGTTTGATAGTAGCTTTATAAGGAAGGATTACAGTATATGGCGCATTTGTTACAAACTACTATTCGTTAAACTTACTCAACCATAAAAAGGTTCCGGCTCAACAAGGGTAGCTCGACTCTTGGACACTCTGGGATGGCGCATTGCGATAGAGATACCATACAGGCTAAATCCATGACTTCACCAGTAAACTCAGAATAACACATGTGAGGCCTGAGGACCGAATTCCATGCTTCACTTCGCTTCTCTCCCAAATGGTACTGTACAATGCAACTATTCGCAAAGCCGAACTCATAAATAATCGTCCCCCGAAAAACAAACGCTGAGCACGTGTGGAGTATTTGCATGTGAGCATGTGAATCCCCGCAAAATAGCGGGTGCGGGTTGGACTTTCCTCATTGAATCCGGGGTGCCGAGGCATTCAGCCGTCACGTACGTATTCAGAACAAGACACTACTGCATTGCCGACATTTAATCAACACCATATTAAAACCCGCAACCCATCTTTTTGCCTTCAACCTCCCTCCTAACTTGCTGAACATTACCAAGTACCTGTCGTGTTGCAGCTTTGAGATCATATCCTGCTATTGAATATGTCGGAATTACGCTATGATGGCCAGGTCGTGGTCGTTACCGGAGCCGGTGGTGGACTGGGTAAAGTATGTGTGGAACTGCTACTGCCACTGTCAGCACTGCTTCGCTGGCATCTTCTCTTCGGAATCAGTCACTTGGTTCCAAGGGAGAAGATGCCAACGGTGAAGGTTGTCTACACTATATCTGCAGAAACTAACTGCAACAGAGCTACGCAACATTCTTCGGATCAAGAGGAGCAAGCGTCGTTGTCAATGATCTCGGAGGGTCCTTCAAGGGCGAAGGAACCTCAACAAAGGTATGCATCTTCATCTTCCATCTTTCATTCTCCAGCTGCGTAATTAGCCCGGCTAACCAGACCAGGCCGCAGATGTAGTCGTCGATGAGATTATAGCCGCAGGCGGCAAGGCCGTTGCCAACTACAACAGCGTCACCGACGGTGACAAGATCATCGAAACCGCTATCCAAGCCTACGGCCGTGTCGATATCCTCATCAACAATGCTGGTATCCTGCGCGATATCAGTTTTAAGAACCTGACAGACAAAGATTGGGACCTGATTATCGATGTACATGTTAAGGGCTCATACAAGTGTGCAAAAGCTGCTTGGCCCCATTTCAGAAAACAAAAGTATGGCAGAGTGATCAACACAGCGTCGGCGGCTGGTCTATTTGGAAGCTTTGGTCAGACGAATTACTCGGCTGCTAAGCTTGCCATGGTTGGGTTTACCGAGACATTGGCAAAGGAAGGTGCAAAATATAATATCCATGCCAATGTTATTGCGCCAATTGGTACGTTCACATTCCTGCAACAAAAGTTTCATGCTAATAGAAGCAGCTGCCAGCAGAATGACACAAACTGTCATGCCTCCTGATATTCTCGAAAACCTCAAGCCAGATTGGGTAGTACCTTTGGTGGCACTTTTGGTCCACAAAGATTCAGAAGAAAATGGGTCTATCTTTGAAGCTGGAGGTGGTCATGTTGCTAAGCTTCGATGGGAGCGGGCGAGTGGTCTTCTTTTGAAGGCCGATGACACTTATACTCCTGGTGCACTTCTAAAGCAGTGGGATCAAATCAGCAATTTCAACGGCGCAGAACACCCAGCTGGACCAGCTGATTTCTTGGCGTTGTTGGATAAATCTCTAAAAATGAGCCCTGGTGATAAGGGAGAAACTCTTGACTTTACCGGCAAGGTTGCTTTGATTACTGGCGGTGGTGCTGGGTAAGCAGCTTTTCAAGACTTGCAAACTTATTCTAACATGTGACAGTATTGGCCGAGCATATGCCCTTGCATTTGCCAAGCACGGTGCATCTGTCGTAGTTAACGACTTGGTCAACCCAGATACCGTTGTTCAAGAAATTCAAAAGCTAGGCGGAAAGGCCATTGGTAACAAGGCCAATGTCGAAGATGGAGATGCCGTTGTCAAATCGGCCATCGATGCATATGGACGAATTGATATCATTGTCAACAACGCCGGTATTCTTCGCGACAAAGCTTTCACCAACATGGATGATGCTATGTGGGATATCATCATAGCAGTCCATTTACGTGGTACCTATAAAGTCACTAAGGCCGCCTGGCCATACATGCTCAAACAAAAATACGGACGTATCATCAACACTACTTCCACCAGTGGAATATACGGTAACTTTGGTCAAGCCAACTATGCTGCTGCCGTAAGTTTCCTTGTCCTTCTCCAAATATACCTATGCTAACAACCGCAGAAATGTGGTATCCTAGGTTTCTCCCGAGCCCTCGCTCGTGAGGGTCTGAAATACAACATTCTCGTTAACACTATCGCCCCTAATGCCGGCACCGCCCTAACACGTACCATCATGCCCGAAGAAATGGTTCAAGCCTTCAAGCCCGACTACATAGCACCACTCGTCCTTGCTCTCTCCTCTGATAAAGTACCCAAACCCGCGACAGGTAATCTTTACGAAGTCGGTAGTGGATGGGTCGCACGAACCCGCTGGCAACGAACCGGAGGACATGGTTTCCCTATCGATGTCAAGTTGACACCAGAGGAGGTGAAGAAGCAATGGGCTAAGATCATTAACTTTGATGACGGGCGGGCGGATAACCCAGAAGATTCACAAGATGGATTGAAGAGTATTATGGCGAATATGGCAAACAAGACGAAGAAGGTATGATTTTTGCTTTCTTCTCATGATATCTAGTACTGTATATTAGTTCTACGACAATGGACCACATTACACCTCCATTCTTTGATGCCCTGTCAGGTGATTTCACTAACCTTATTCGCTCTCCTAGTCCCCAGAGAACCAATACCTCTCAGCAATCGCCACCGCCCAAAAAGCCAAAACCAGCGGAACAGAATTCTCGTACACAACCAAGGACGTCATACTATACAACCTTGGTGTTGGCGCAAAACGCGATGATTTACCACTGATTTTTGAAGGCAGCGATGATTTCCAAGCACTTCCCACGTTCGGAGTTGTTCCATTCTTTGCCGCTGATACGCCTTATAATATGGATGAGCTAATGCCCAACTTCTCGCCAATGATGCTGTTACACGGTGAACAATACCTCGAAATCCTGCAATATCCTATCCCTACAGAAGCGACATTGGTTAGCTACCCGCAATTGATTGAGGTAGTTGACAAAGGCAATGCTGCGATTTTGAAGAGCGGTACCACGACAATCGACAAAAACACGGGTAAAAAACTGTTCTACAACGAGATAACAACCTTTATCCGCGGATCGGGAGGATTTGAAGGACAGAAGAAAGCTAGTGATAGAGGTGCTGCTACTGCACCAAATACTCCTCCAAAGCGGACACCTGATTTTGTAGCCGAGGAGAAGACTACCGAGGAACAAGCTGCGCTCTATCGCTTATCCGGAGGTTCGTTTTCCCCCATTGATTATTTTTTCCTCCCACCCCATTTTTCCGAATTGGAAATTCTTGACTCAAGAAGAAGCCAATACTAACATAATGCAAAAAATAGATTACAACCCGCTCCACGTCGACCCCTCCTTCGCCGCCATGGGCGGGTTTAAGACTCCGATCCTACACGGCTTGTGTTTCTTCGGCATCGCCGCAAAAGCCGTCTATCAGAAATACGGCGCGTTTAGAAACATCAAGGTAAGATTTGCGGGCACGGTGCTGCCAGGCCAGACATTGGTCACAGAGATGTGGAAGGAGGGCAACAAGGTCATCTTCCAAACGAAGGTGAAGGAGACAGGCAAGTTGGCGATTGCAAGTGCTGCGGCGGAACTTGTGGGAGAGAAAACGAAGTTGTGAATGCACTAGGCGATTGGCAGAGAAGACATTATATTGTTCGATTGGGGATAGAAGATAAGCAAAGAGAGATTGGGCGAGTGTATTGATATAATTGAGTACAATTGCATTGGATTTCATCATAGAGAATAGAAACATCTTCCACAATTCACCCACTGCAATTTCTTTTCTTCTTTTCTTTTCCCACTGAATGATATATGTGCACGCGCGTAATGGTACCATGCTAGATCGAGTGAATTGCAGGTGTGGACAGCCATTATCTTTGGAGTGCTTTCTGCTCTGGCGTTCTGATCTAGAGAAAGAAGGTCAACGTGGCCGTTGAAGTTTGGGATTTCTAATTATCTCACCTCATGGAGGATATCGGTACTCCATAATCCATCAATGCCCATTGTTTCGACGCATTCTTCCGCAGAGCATACACAATCGAGTGAGGGTTGTGAACCTCGTCTAATTTCATCTTACGATGGCCAATTCTGTGCGACAGGTTCGAGAGTACTGGCTTTGTTTGTGCTTGGTTGGGCTGTAAGTCATGCTCAAAAAGTCCACATGCCTGTGGTCTCAAAGCACGCGGTAACGGACTCTGATCTAGCTCGCATATATGTTTCTGAGTGCTGTAATGTCTCATACCACATGAGTTTTGATTTCTGAATTGCTAATTGGGATCTATATGGTGTTATGTTAGACCAAATAGTAAGATGTAGGGCGGCAGTAA
>Ga0247812_10001007_pt1 | contig 16108 bp, 21 predicted proteins | sample UWRJL149409B1_FD_178011 | JGI IMG/M metagenome (GOLD analysis project Ga0247812, IMG submission 178011) | Plant litter microbial communities from Arlington Agricultural Research Station in Wisconsin, United States - UWRJ-L149-409B-1 | ecosystem: Environmental > Terrestrial > Plant litter >...
AAAAAAACAAAAAAAAAAAAAAGTCAGCAAACACCATGGCATCAAGAGTTGAAGCTGGACATACCGAACAAGGACCTAGCCAAATGCTTAGACTGCGAAGGATGGAGCCTGTTCAGAATAACATGTCGGCCTTGTATAATAGGTGTTAGGAGAGGTTGATGTTTCAAAATAACCCAACTCACCAAGCATAGATCTGTTGCTTTCGATCATAAGTCAACTCTCCATTCAAGTGTTGTCAACTCACCAATGTTCAGGGAAGTACCTCGGCAAATAAGGGCAGGGAAGGGGTTTCCCAGTAGCCCATAACTTTCCGAAGCATAGATCTGTTGCTCTCGGTCGTAAGAGTCTTTGAGTGTTGAAGTGATAACAACTCACCAAATGTCCTTGGCTGAAGAATGACCCTGAGGCCTAAAGGTTCGGTTAGCCTAGAGGATGATGTAGGTGTGTATAAACCGCACTCACCTTTTGTCGATGCCATGGCAGATCTGCTGATGGTTGCTAACGGATTTGAATTCTGTCTGGGGTTTGTTTAGGCCAGGGAAATCACCACGCGACGAAGATTCCGTCAGCCACCTCTTCAAGCAGGGTCTATCCGGAGTCATTTATTCAACTTCAATGAAGTTGGAGGTGTGGACCTACAGACACACCGCCTATTGAATCTCATGGGATTGAGGTGAGATTCTAGAAGTCCGTGATGGTGCCGGGATTAAGCAAGGTGAGATCAAGGTGGGATTCAGACGGGGGGATCGGGGGGTCACATGGGATCACATTAGGATTTGCGGTGATTAGAATTTAAGCAGGGATTTGACGAGATTTGGAGATAGTTCTGATTCAGGAGGGATGTTGAAGATAAGTGGGATCAAGGAGGGATCGGGCACAAAAGTAAGGGATTGAGCAAGGATCGCACTCAAGAAGATTAGTGGGATTATCAAGCGGGATCTGCAGGATCTGCGGGGCCGAATGGGATCGTCTAGATCCGGGATCGAGCAGGCAGGATTCAGTAAGATTCCAAAACGTGTTATGTAGGGTAATGATTTTCACGTGGATCCCACAACGGTTGTTCCCGGATATATTGATTTCCGCTCCAGAGTATGACTTGGCCGCACTCGGCCGCGTTGAGATCCGCAGTGCTGCGGTTGTCTTATCTGATGCGTCAGTTTTCTGCATTAATTGCACTCAATCCACTCAATCCTGTGTCACGCAGCTGATCTTGTAGGATAATTCTGGATAATTCTGTTTTATAAGAAATCGCGAATTTTCCTCACTTCCCAATAGTACGTGCACCCCCATAAAATAATGCAGAAAAGGGCCAGAAAAAAGGTCTTGGGAAAAGTTATCAACGTAGACCTAGAGGAAGTGACATCACTTGGTTCGGGTTCCGGGTCTCCACACGAGGTTACCACAACATTCAATTTCTACCCTCCGAGTCAAGCGGTGACCCCACCTCATCCCACACACTTAGATGGTCAACAGGATCTACCGCCGGATCCATTTCGGATGGATGAACTGTACGCGCAAGCGGATATTTCGCTGGGGTTCACCGATGGTTGGGCAACCAACGAGCGGAACAACTTGGATGACTTGCCCAATCACCCTGCTTTTCAAGCGATCGATTTTGTGAGTTTTCATTCCTGTATACCGATCAAATCAAACACATGGGTTGGGCTCAAACTCTATTATCCAGGATGATACTCGAGCTAGACCATTTGACATCGAACAGCCTCCACCTATCGATACGACGCAAGCCAACCTATCATCTAAACCAAAAACAACCAACCTTCTACGAGAACGCTATCTACCCTACCTTTATTCTCGTGAGTCTCCCAAAACACTACAAACAGCCTGTGAAAGCCCTACTTGCGACAACACCTTCAGTCCTACTGTTTTTCGCTGTGATGATTGTTTTGGTGACGAAAATTTATGCAGGTCTTGCCTCTGCCAACACCACCGCCGTCATCCTTTCCATCGGATCCGCTCTTGGACAGGGTCCGCTTTGAATTATGAGCCATCAAACCTCAATTGCGCGGGATTTATCCTGTACCTGGGACATAATGGCGTGAAATGTCCTAGGAGCAACTCGGACACAAAATCACATCCAATGCACATCATTGACGTGAACGGGGTGCATAACATGCAAGTAGAGTACTGCAATTGCGCTCAAGGTGTTAACTCAACACCGTCGGTGACGGAAGATAAGTGGGCTCAGCTTCTCAGCCATCAAATCTTTCCAGCAACCGAGCTTCGCCCTCAGACAGGCTTCACCTTCCGCGTACTGAAACACTTCCACCAAATCAACCTCTCTTCAAAGACGTCTGCTTGGGATTACTGTCAGTCTCTCATTTTCTTGACGGATCCAATCGACCCTGAGAATACCAAATGCGTCCCTGTAAGTGCACTTGAAATACTCCATCATAGCCACTGCTAATATGCGCATTCAGGGTTTCTATACATCTTTTGTAGCAGTTATGCGCCAGTGGAGGGTTCTGAAAGTGCTCAAGCGTCAGGGCCACATGCACATTGATGAGAAGTTAAAATTAGGACAGCTTGTCATCAAATGTCCTGCATGTCCCAGACCCACGCACAACATGCCCGTTGATTGGCGAAATGATAAGCTTTTGTGAGTTTTGTTTTTGAGGGAGGTTTATTAATCGCTAAATACTTCCGCCCGGGATGGTTAATCGGTAGATCACTGAAATATGCTACATTTCTGGCAGGAGATGGGAATTTTCACCTACAGCAAAAGGCTGGCAAGCCTGACTTGAAATCTGATGCTTCGTTGATCGGTGATTATGGCTTTTGGGCACCACAGGACATTTTCGAGCAATACCAAAATGCATCCGGAGTGGATATCCAGGAACGCGTATGTCTCTTTTAGTTGCCTCGCGTAGGGGCATGTAATTACTTTAACATGTTTGGCAAACTTAGTCCTCAATTTGTAACACTCAAGCAGGAACTGCATCTAGATCCTCCACAGCAGAAAAGCTGGCCGTGACTGGCATTTTTGGGGTGTCTTGTCGGCATATTTGCTTGCAAGGCTCTGGTATCACCGACTTCTCTAAAGGCGAGAAGTAAGTGTTCACATTATAAATATAAGCTTATGATACCTCATTTTAATCTAGCTAACGCCCTGTCTTAGGTTCAGCGTAGTTGACGTGGCGCTGGCTCCAGTAATTGACCTATTATTCCACATGCCATTAGGCTTGCCCCGCGTCCTTTTTTCCTACGACTTGGCATGCAAGTATGGCATTAATTTCCTCAGCCGTGTAACCGGAGGGAAAGTTAAGCTATACGACATCAACCATCCGACGGTCGACTTTTTGGTCCCCAAATTTCATCTTGCTTCACATAAGCCCTCATGCGCGGACACATACTCTTTCAATTTCACCCCTTTGGTTGGACGTATGTCAGGCGAGCACGTTGAGACAATATGGTCCAGCTTCAACTGGCTACAATACAGCACCAGAGAGATGGGCGCAGGAAGTCGCAGAGACATACTGTTTGATCATATGAATTTTTGGAATTGGTCGAAGACAGTTAAAATGCGTGGGTCTTCACAGGTACACCTTATGTCATACTAATTGTCCCTTTGGATTTATACACAGCATCACGGATTCATAGAGATTTTGCCGATGCTACAATACAGCTTGATCTTGTCACAGAGCGTCTAACTGATATCGAGACAACTATTGGGGCAGAGGTTGTTGAAAGGCTGCAGGCTGATTCGAAACGTAGAGGAGGCGAGCAATATCGACCTGATGACGCAAAGATCAGTTGTAAGTGGTATTGGCACACAATTGTAAGGAGAGCTGACGAAATTTAAGCTTATGATCATTCGGTTTAAAATAGATCCATCTAGAAAGTCGGCTTTGGATCATCTTTTTGCACAGGAGGAGTTGTCCTTGACGGACAGTGGAATTCAAACCAGGCTGAGAGACACGCCATCCCATGCCAACTTCATTGATGATGCTCTTAACCTTGAAGCAAAACAGTAAGAAACGGGCATTATAAGAGATTCCGTTTTTCCTGACACTTTACCTTCTATATTTGCAGAATATCCTATCGTGAATCAGTTACGGTGGTTGACAAGTCACCCAGTGAGATCAAACGCCTGCAGCGCTCAAAGCAACGTCTAGGGGATCAATTGACCAAGCATCACCAAACCCTAGTACTGCTTGTACCTACCCTGTCAAACCGAGAGTGTGACATTGGGGAGGTTCACACAGCCGAAATCACATTGCCCTCGACATTCACTTCCAAGCAACGGGAGCTCTTGCAGCTTCAAAATCTTGCGCTAGTTGAAGTTAAGCTCCGGTTGGCACAGTGCCACGATGCACTGGACAAACTTCGGAAGGCTCTTGGTGTGCGTTCATTCCTTACACGCCACGCCCGCAAACAGCACGGTACTGCGAGGAGCACCAGAGCGCAAGATGCGGTATCCAGAGCAGGCGTAATTGTAAAGCGATGGGCAAAGACATACCGGAGTGCATTCAAAGCGTTGGGCCGGTTAAATGTCACACAGGTTGAACTTCTTGGTCTGCAGGAGCTCAAGGAAAATGACCTGAAGATACTCGGAGATTGGCTGGAGGGAGAGCAATATCGTTATCGCGAGACAAAATTGCCCTGGATATGGTCGCTGGGCTCCAAGGCTATATTTGAGGGTGAAAATGGGGTTTTTGGTGACGCGGTCGAAAAGTGGAACGAAGAAGGTGTGTAGTATCGCTCTCCAAACCTCCCAGTTTGCTGAAATAACTTGTCAACTAGTTGTTCGATTAGAGTGGGTTCACGCAACGGCAGCTGTTGAGCGTTGGAAGGAGGAGGTCATACTTTTAAGAGAGGAATCTCGTCGTCTGGTTGCTTCTTTCACAGAGGAACAGCGCCTGTGGCTTGAAAAGCAAGATTCCATCGCTCACTTGAGCTATGATGACCGAGTAGTGCGGGGATATAAAGCAAATGCCCAAAAGCAAGCAGCGGTGCAAGGTCGCTTAGCTGTTAAAGCGCAGGGTCAATTTGCGTTGGTCAACGCGCAACCATCCGCCTTTGTATAGCTACATGACAATCTAAATTGCAGCATCCTTGGATTCAAAGAGAAATAGTTATGTATTGTTTGGGTATATTGCGATAACTTGCGGTTTTAGGTGGACGCGAGATGTGTGAGAGGACCAGAGACGGAATTCCCGTTGAGGTCAAACCGAACCCGGTAAAATTGATAGCGCACCGATGATACAAAATGAAAGGAAAACAATAAAGATAGTACCGACGGAAACGTCCCAATTACGCGTTCGATGAAGATCCGCTATCAAGCCATGAAAGATTGTGTTTGTACATAGCATTTAGAGATTCCATCTCCCTGCGGATAGCTATCCTTCGGCTTGAAATTCCGTTCTGATCCCATATTGTGCTTGGTTCACCAGGTATGATTTCTTTGCCCTACGTGATATCAACACAGTCAGTATTGGTAAAGAAGGCTGACGCCAAAGACCTGCCATGATGTGGGCTGCATATGTGTCTGGATTGGCACAGAAAAGCACAGCGTTGTGGTAGACGTGGATTCCGCAATCCACAAAATTGGTCTGCTTGGGGACCTATAGCGAGAGTATTTGTGGGTTACGGAATGCGAATTCAGGTTATACTCGTACCTTGGGATAGTAAACAGGTGAAAATCGTAAATTCTTTCCGGGAATTGTATCCCCATCATCTCCTGAGAGCTTGGTGAGATTGTGGAGAAGGAGTTTTAGCTTGAGTTCCAAGGAGGGGTGTTCGTGATTAAGGGAATCTAGTATAAATAAAGAGGTAGGGGAATCGGGATTAGAAACCTTTTTGTTGCCAATTGTGGCTTCGTTGGCGTAGGCAAAAATCGCGGCGATCCAGTGGTTTCCGTTGATGAACATGGGCAGGATAATGAATGGATAGTGCGAAAGTGGAGTGAAACCTTTGTAGCCATATTGAAACGAGGTACCATCAGATGTGAACCAGTCGGTCCAAATGGTGGATGGGAGTATTGCAACTCTGGGAGTGCGATTCCGTAGCATATCATCCTCGTAGCATGAATTCGCAACAAGGCTATATCTGCACATTCAGTTTGTGGAAAAGTTCTATAGTGGCGCATCTTACTTCATAGCAAAATCAACAAGAGGTTGATTGAGACAATTGCCCGGGGGTAAGCAAAGTAAATCTGAATCGTCAATTTCTACAACAATTCGGTGAAAATAAGACCCCAGAGAACAGAATCTGGGCAGAAATCCAAATAAGATGGTAAGTTCCCAAACGATAGGGTAGATATGACTTGCTTGGGGGACTTGGTGTTTGGAGATGCGGTGGTTTCGTTTGAAATGTTTTTGACGTGAAGTGCTTTCTTCTTCTTCTGCATGCTCAATTGAAAGGCGTAGGCTTTAGAGATAATGAGCTCTTTGGACGACATAGCCCTCCCGAAAATTTGTGGCCTCGAGGGTTAGTTGTGAGCATGTTGGTACATAACGAAAACCCTGAGAAACTTTGGTATCCCGCCTTGCTAGCAATCACAAGATCTCCTGTGCTTCGCTACAGGTGCAATTCTTAAGCGCTGCGATGTTGACAAAACTTGTGTATATTTCAATTGATTAACTTTCTGAATATGCTACATGAACAGATCTATTATCTGGTTCGCGGTCGTAAGGGTAACTACACTCGGTCATTTTTAACCATTCCACGGCTTGCGGAGAAGTTTCCCAGCATTTCGGCACACCTGGCCAACTTTAACGTGAAGGTCGCAAGCTGGGAGAAGGTTCTGCCTTGCCGCGTGATCGGGAACAGCCATCTTGTTCAAACTGTACTTCGACAAGCTCTTCGATATAGTCGGCTGCAACGGAAGGGAACCATTCACGTTTGATCCAGCCATAGTTGAACGGGGTATTGGTGACCTGGAGGAGTAATTGTGCGAGACATTGCTCGGGTTGTGAGCGTGTATGCAAAGTCGATTGCGCTGTCGCTATCGAGGGTGTGAATGAGGAGTAGAAATCGAACGGGGAAGGGGTGGTGTGATCCGCTGCATCTCCGTTTGCGGCAAGTTCAGGATTGGCAGCTTTTTGAATGGGTCGGGTGAGTGGAATCATCTCAAGGGTGGCCATATATGTCAGGATCAGAACGAAGCGTCCACCGCCTGTGCGTTGCCTTGACTTAGTTCCCCACACAAGGTTAGGGGTCACTATTGGACGAAGGATTGCATCGGGAGCTGCCACAAAGGATGAAGGAGATGTCAGGCAGAGAATAGATCTACACGCAAGTCTATTTACGTACGACAAGGTTTGTGTTGGTTGCGTTGGCGAACGGGGTTGGCACCCTCAACTTCCATGTTGGGCGGGATGAGAGCATAAACGTCTTTGTGGTGGATGAATGAGTAAAATTCTGGGAGTATCGAACATAGCAGACTTGCTCACCGTTTGTGTTTAATCTATGGGTAGAAGGCTCTACCACGGCCATACGCGTGTCACTTTGCGTCATCAGGTTTGAGCAATGTCCCCAACAAGCGGAAACCAACCACAAGACGACTCTGGCTTCATAGGTAAGAATGCCCTGCCTTCCTCTCCACCATATATGAGTCGCCTTGTAAGTGGTGTCATTGCCAGTAGGTACAGTTTGCTAAAGTCGTAGTACGGAGCTGGGGAGAGGGGTAAATTTTTTGGATTCAATGATTATGGACCTATAGGAAATACAGTAAATGTTAGTCTTAAAACATATCAAGACAGATTATGCACTTTACCTTCTCCGGGATGTTGACCTGCACCCGAAGTTTGCGCTGTTGGTTTGTTAAGTGATGTTCGGTTTAGCCAGGTGCCAGTTTGCGGAGTTTGTAAGCGAGGTGAAACAGTCACACCCTGGCTTGCGCGAAAACATCTCCACACAGCCGACCATTCCAGGATCACAAACCCGAGCGAGCAACTTCACCATTGCCACTTGTTTTCATTTCTCCACGCCCTCATCTAGTGCCACACTCCTAGAGATGAGGTACGCAGAAACTTGGAAATCATACAATGTCTATCTTTTACATATGTATATATACTTCTTTACAGGGCAGTCAGATTCTGCAAGCTGCTCAGGCCAAAGACGAAAACGGAGGTTCCTTTCTAACCCAGGGCTATAAGATGTCGTGGGCAGTGAGATGACGGCCACCAAACTTCAGTATATGACTAGGGATGTCATTGATTTGAGTGGAACGCACCGATCATCTTGGCCTTAGAGGATGTCCTAGGTTCCGCTAAGATTGTTCGACTGGAAAAGTGTCCAGTCCTCTCAATCTCGAAAATTCTTTCCACTCCAGTGGACGCAGAAAAACCAGAGTACGTCTAAATGGCGGGGGTGTAACACCTGGTTAGGTAAGTGTACTAGCTACCAGAAAGAAAGCGAGATAGCTGATGGCAACATACACCAGACGTAGTCAGAAGGTAAGGGAACAAGTTACCTGCTGTGTGTCCCAAGGCTTCCTCAAAAGGTCGACCTGGTACGGTCCTCGCAAGGTATGTAAACTAATATCCACGCTAGTCGGTTTGAAATGCACGCTGAAATTATACTATTAGTATAGAACGATCCGATTGTGTTATTTTTACGATCCGTTCTGTTAGGATTTGATCGACTCAGAGGATTTGCACGTGAGTCGTGCCTGGGATCCCGTCCTCAAAATGGATTTGCTCAAATATTTCTTTGGATCCCTCGCTATTCCCATCACACTGTGCGATCTGGTTTGACCAAAGGGTCAAGATATTTTTCCATATGTCGGATCATGCAACAGGTAAGTGTTCATGTTCGAATCAACAACTCCAGTCACTAAACATCTAAAATATCTGCTGCAGACGACGTTCCAGCACCAGCGGCAGCTCTAGTGTTGCCGTTTCAAGGCCTTGCTCCACCTGAACTTGGTTAGTATTGGTATCATTCCGAGGCTCTGACTGGAAGTAAACTGAAATGTGATTGATTAGCTGCTGCCTTGGCTCAGCTTCTAGAAGGGATAGTAACGCCAGAACAATCCGCTTTGATTTTGGCTCAGGCCACCCATCTCACTGTTCAACATCAGGCTCAACGTCAACCCAATAACCCACCTCTTCCGCCACGCACACCAGAAAATGTAGGACCCGCAAGGTCTTTGAGTGTGGGATTTTGTGATGGTCCAGTCTCTAATAAACATAACGAATTAACTACAAATCCCGCATACCCATCCCCTGGAGCGGTCCCGTTTGGCTCTCCCTCGATATCCATCACCGTAATACCCTCCGTACCTCTGCTCGATAACTTCCCTACCTCACCCTCAAACCAATTTACCTCTAACACCCACCAACCACCGAAACATCAACATGAAAGCGAGACACCCCAGTATCCGCAAAGCGGCAAGATTATCCTTAATGAAGGCGGGTTGGTGCAGACCCTACAAGAGCTAGAACCCAAGGTATGCTCTCGTTGTCTCTTGTTTTGTATATATCTAATCATAACCCTCCAGGCGTCTTCTTTGGGTGGTGCTGAGTCTTCAGACGAAGACAACCTTCTCGATGCCTTTGCGGATAAGCAGCCTTCTAAAGAAATGATTCTTCTCAGGTCCCCCAAACTCTAGACAACCTTAGCCCCCTTGCCAGCCCTGCGACCTGGACACCAGGTCCTCCAGGGGCTACTGCTTCGCTGGTTGTCCCCATGGCTGACGATGAGGGCTCGCGGCGCTCTTCTGTTCACACTCCTGAAAAAGCCTCAAATCCTCGCGTGGGTTCAACAAAAGGCAAGGAAATAATGCATGGTGAAAGAAACAAGCACGAGTCCTCAGCAGGGAATGACTTTGACCAAGAGTCCAATGAGGATGCTCAACCCATACCATCAGATACCTTCAAGTACGATTATGTCGAATCAGCGTTAAGGGCAGCAAATCACGCCCTTACTACCGGCAAGACTGTTAGGTCGGACCCGTTCTATACCAGTCCCTTTGTGGATAAAGAGGCGTACGATATGCGGGTTGCAGGTGACGAATACTGGCTATCTCACTGCTTTATGATACTGATTTTGTTACTTCTTTATGTTAGCTCATGGTATCGAGGTCGTACATAATTCACTTGGAGATGATATGGCCAAGTTGGCAGCGCTACCGGAACCCTGGAATAATGTTGGCGATATCTGGGCAAGAGCAAAATACGACTTTCCTATCCGCGCCCACTTTGGCGTGTTTGCAGAGGAATATTCTCGCATAGAAGGCGTAGATGAAAGAGCCAAGTTTCTTGACCTACTGATGAGCGGATGCAAAGTAAGGGGGATCCCAGCGTTCATCTGGAAATTCCCTGATATGGACCCAGGAAATGCTTTGCGCAACATAACCGACTCGGACCAGCGAGTCAAATTCTTTGCAGTAAGTACTCTAATTTTTTGCTGCTGTGAAAACCTCGCTCAGCCAGAATTCTCCTCCAAAGCCGATTCGACAGATTATCACCAAGAGGGTTTCGCGATTAAAGGGCAATAGTACCAAGGACCCGCCTGGCGTTACTGCATCTCAAAAACAATCTCTTCTACTTCAAAACTTCATTCTCGGTCTTCTCCGCCGTACAGCCCCATATCACCTCTTCGGTCGCTCAAAGGAGGCGATACCACTAGTCGAGGCACAGTCGGCCATTGAGCGAGATAATTGGCAAAGAGCACACCCGGAGGCATCTGCGGAGGACGTACAAAAGAATGCTTTGAATTTCACTTGCTCAGCCAGGCGAAGATTGTTTGAACGACTTCCTGATGAGGAAAAGGCGCACTGGACTGAACTGGCGATGAAATTAGAGCCTAAAACTAAGGAAGACATGTGAGTTTAGACTGCGCTCTTTATTACCATTGTACTGATAGTGATTCTTCAGCGCCATGCTAGTATTGGCGGCCTTCCCAATTGTATCAAACTTTTTAAACGAGGTCTCCAAAAAAACCCGTTGGCACGCTGTCTTTGTTGGCATGGCAAAAACTAGTGATGGAAAGTACAACCTTATGCTGTGAGGAATTCTTTTATATAAACCGAACGTATCTGATCAGGGATGTACTCCTGTAGCAGCGAGCAAGGGCCCGATGCGGACTACTTGAGATCGCCAGGAGGACTAGCGTTTGTAAATAGCTACAAACTCTATGCAGCGGCAAAGTACAAACGTTAGCTGTTCTTTCTTACGTTACATCGTCTTTATTTTCTGACACCCGTGTTTCAGTTGAAGCTTCCACTATCCAAGTTTTTGACCTCCCCGAGCCAGAAGATGTCGACTCCTCTACATTCGGCGCAGCAAACCGCAACACCGAAGCACTGCCAACCTTAGGTCCTCAGGTTTTCGCAACTCCGCCAACATTTCGGGACACATCTGTCGAGACATTGACCAAGGCTGATACAAGAAATCTGCGAAAACTTTTCTCTACTTGGTTCATGGATAATATGTGTGAGTACTGCGCAGCGCCATGGCAGAGCAGCGCGTATTTCCAAACACCATTTACTGAATGCGTTTTTTTCCTAGTTATCCTACACGCTCGACGGCCCAAGTGGTCTACCATCGCCACGAACCCAGACAGCTACTACGTTTCTAAAAGCCTTCCTTTGCTTCCGGATACAACTGGCACTAGACGCTATCATATTTACGATCCCGGCCAAATGACAATAGAAGAACTAAAAGCGGTTACCAGCCATATCTCCCAATCATACCAGAACCAAATACCCGCAGCGGACGCTTTTCTATTCAGAGGTCGAGACGGTCGCTCAAATATCCCAATTCTACACCCAACCGATACAGACAGGACCACCTCGAAACCCACAGAAACTCAAAGAATCAAGAAGAATGCCACGCTGAAGGGGAAGGGCTCATCCAAAGCCAAGCCGAGCAAGACGAACAAGGCCAAACGCGTGGCAACCCCTGAACCTGAATCTGAAGACGATGGTTACGAGAATGATCCAGAGGATGATAGCGATGATGAAGAATGGGCTGGGAATGTGGAAGATATAGGGGGGGATGCGGTGGTACAAGACCCCGAAGAAGATTTGCGGCACGGGATGGACGCAGAATCAACATTCGATGACAAGGAGGAAGTCCCCGGAGTGCTTGACCCAATGAGCGAGGAAGAGGACAACCGCGATGGGGACGCCATGTCACCAGAAGCCCATGACAAGACCAATTCCACAGACGCGTTCACCACACTCCGGCTAGCACATCCAAGATATCTTACTGATCGCAGTGTCAACCATCTGCATCCTGCGTACAACTGTAAAAAGGTTTGTCCTTATTCATTACCGTAACGTTTCCAGATGTTTTCGAACATTGTACTGACGTCTATCTTGATTTAGTTTGTTCAGCGCGTGGCCGATTTTGTGCAAATGACTCGATTGGCTGTAATTGGTGTAAGCAACCCGAGCATCCCCCTTCCCAATGGGTTTCCTCACGCATCCGAGGCAGCAATGGTTATTTGGCAACTCGATGAAATAAGGGGTAGCCGTGGCACTGTGAGTATATACAGCAGCTTCTGCCATCCCAAATCTAAATGAACACCTTTTACAAAGGCTTGCATCGATTTAGGATACGATATATTGAACCAAGATCCTCATTGCCCTGAAGTGGCCCTCCTACTCAATTTAAGCGATTCTACGAAGATGCTAGCACTATCACTTCCCTCCCAGTCCTTCTTTCCCGAACCTCGCATGTTTCGTGCCTTCGTATCGAAGGTTGAGCTCCTTGTTAATGACGCCATTTGGCAACTTACCGCATCCGATTGGATATTGGGTGACACTTCCATTGCTCCGACTTACCTTGTTTCTCTCGTTCGCTTTGTGGCATTCATATCCCGCTCTAGTGCTCTCCTGGTTGATACAGAGGACTCTGAGAAATCAACGCGGGCTTTAGTCGCTCGATCATCAAGAGGAATCCAAATCCGACTGACTGTGGTTCTTGCGGCAACGGCTATCGTGCGATATCTCCACTTCGTTCTTGAGAAGGTTGCTGAGGAGTATGCTGCTGATGCGGACGAGAATGGCCTGTGGGAAAGAATGGTGGCTCTGGTCAATGGGACTAGTAGAAAACTTTCGGAAAAGTTTGATCTTGCTGAATCAGACGATGTGAGCTATTCCATTGTATACATGATCAGCTCCTCATATTTTTCCCATAGTGCGCTACTTTACAATTTTCCTATCAACACCTAAACGAACAGCTCCCTACCCCCATACAAGGTGTCTTAGGGACAATATTGATGCAGCCAAGTTGGTGGCAAATAAGCAAGGAACAAAATCCGTTGCGCCTTGAGGTGAAAACTTCCGTTAGCCTCATTGAGGCTGGAATGGTGAACTTTATCGAAAGTTTATCCCAGAAGGATTGGGACAGATTTACATTCTTCGAACAATTCCTCGTTATCATTTTGATGTTTTTCACCGCCATTCAAGTATCCAGTCAAAGCGCCAAAGGGACGGATGGCGTGTTGGCGATGAGCTCCCTGGTGAAACTAGTCATGAGGCTTATTCAATGTATGTAGACGCGGAGAGAAGCGCCACGAAAATTTCTCATATTTCTATTTTTGTCCCTCCTTAGGGCCTCAGGTTCATCAACCCCCTCAAACAAATGTGGAGATCGATCTCACACCACCGCCTAATAAAAACGCTCAAGAAGACGCTACAGAAGTGATAGGTGAATAATGCGAATCCTGGTCTTAATTCACCTAACATCCTCACTTCTTCCCTTGGTTGCCTCACGTAGATGCTGTTTCCCCGCCCACACGTAAGAGAAAGGCCAAAACGGGCAATGATGAACCTCAAGAATTGCCAGAAGAGAAAAAACAGAAGTTGTCACAGCCACTGCCCTCAGATGATGGGAATGCAACCAACGCATGTCACGAAGCTAAGATGACTGCCGGTCCTGCTACTAAAGATCTAAAGCGTCTTGCCAAGTCGGGGGTCAAACCTAAGGCCGACGAGACCCTAGCGTCCAATGCCGGCGAGAAGAGAAAACCTGGCTGGGATTATGAGCCTTGCACGAGTTCTCCCGACGTGTCTGAAGGGGGGGAACCAGCGGCAATTTTGACGGGCCCACAGCATCGTCCTCGTCGAATAAAACTGCTCCAAGCTGCTCCCGTCGTTAGGAAAGGTCGAAAGGGAACATCGAAGTCGCAGGGAGCGAGCGTCAAAAACATCCCACCTATCAAAACAAAGCCCATCAAGTCACTGCCCAAGGAAAAGAAGGGCGACTTGTCAACAGAATGATTCACTCCTTATTACAGACTGCTGCTACGTTTTTGTAAAACTTGGAATATAACATGACTCTCACTTCAAACGTACATCACAATAAGTGAAGGCTGCCTATATATCGCGTTTGCGTGCATGCGCGCCTGTGTCCTTCCTATCTCATCAAGTATCGAAATCGCACAGCTATTCTACTAACTTGATGCTTGGTCAATCTTATTGTCTTTAATCTTCAGTAGATCTCAACTCTCCCCGTGTTGCTTCAGTTCAACTGAATCCCACAGCGATCCCATCTTTTTTAAAGAATCCTCTCCCAATCCTTGCGTTCTTGGATCCTTGCTCGATCTCGCCACACTATTAAATCTCATCCAATTTCACATTGATCCCACCTTTGTGATCCTGTGCAGATCCGACTCAGGGAATTCCGCCTCGATCCCACTCGATCTCACCAATCCTAAATCCTGTCGATCCCTATCGGACCCCATTTATTTCCGCTTTGTGCTCAATCCCAATTCATCCCATTATTTTTTATTTTGTTCTCGATCCTTGTTCGATCCCACTTATTCTCAACATCTCTCCCGAATCCCGGCAATTCTCAAGATCCCTCCTGAATCCCAAATGCTCTCCAAATCTCACTGAATCCCGGATGAATCCCCGTCCTCCGTGTAGCCTCTTAATCTCGGTACCATCCGATCCCATGGCTTTTATGCAATCGTCGATCTTTGCTAATCCCAACTTATTGGATCTCAACCTGATCTCAAGCTTCGCTCAATCCTAATGCCAACCCAACCCATTCCGTTCTTAACACGAATCCTGAACCGCTTCCGAGCACACACGCGCGAGAGGCTGTATGCTTAGAATTTTCTCATTTCCTAATGCACTTGAGATTGAGTTTTTGAGTATCCCCTCTAAGGGCTGGTCTCGTGATCCATCGGGGCCAAACCACGGTCAGAACAAAATACAAACACCCGCTCAACCATCTCGCCATCCATCACCCCAGCGCACCGAGAGTCCCCTCTCCATCCCCATAAGTATTGCGACCGCCTGCTGACTACTCGGCTATTGTGTCTTTGTATTAGCAACGGTTTCAGCCTGAACTCAAATCGTCGCGTCCGCAAATGTTCAATCCCGCCAACATGTACAGATGTAATCTCTCCCGAAAGCATATGCTCCAAAGAGTTGAGATATCTAGGTAGGCTTGTCTTGGTTAGATCTCGCACTACTCAATACCGACCCTCATATCATGCCAAAAATGGCCGCGCGCGCGACTGGGAGTAGCGTATTAAAAAAACCAAGTATGAGTAACCTATATTACTTACGTATATAATGTACTATAGCTATTGTAAATAAATATACATTGATGGGATGATAACAAATTTTCAATTGCTATAACTTTTGTTGAGAAAAACCCAATTATTAGAACCAATCGGATTCGGTAGTCAGATCAGCTATAATCTCACCAAATATGAGATCCGGAATAGTGGGATCCGTCGCGAATCCTTGTTAGGGCAGCGTCGCGAAATTGCTTAAACGTCGTCCAATAGACAAGCAGACGTAGCGGTTCCAGTCCATGGCTTGAAAGCCCTCAGGGAGGTCTGTAACGTCCGGAAAGTCACTAAGACTGCACTGGGATTCATCAATCCCCTTCAATCCCTTTCAAATATCCATGGTGCTCTAAAATGCTGACGGCGTCGATCCGGGATCGGCGCGCGAGCTTAACGGGTGGATCCGGGATCAAGTCCAAACTACGACTCCGATTTTATACTACGTATGTAAATGCGATGTTAAATAGAATGATAATTTGAAAAGAGCCGTTTGGACGCGATAGAGAGTTGGATATAATGGAGACGATAAGGAATAATAAGAATGGCAACGTTCGGACAAGATGGGGAAGGTTGTTAAAGTAGGTGATAAAATGAAAATGAACTAGTGGAT
>Ga0247812_10001008_pt1 | contig 16108 bp, 14 predicted proteins | sample UWRJL149409B1_FD_178011 | JGI IMG/M metagenome (GOLD analysis project Ga0247812, IMG submission 178011) | Plant litter microbial communities from Arlington Agricultural Research Station in Wisconsin, United States - UWRJ-L149-409B-1 | ecosystem: Environmental > Terrestrial > Plant litter >...
GCAAGTTCCATAAAATCTCCAATAATTTTAGGCATCGAATTCATAATGGTATGTTTTAATTTCAATGCAAAATTGACACTAAAACCTAAAAAACAGGTTGCAGAGGAAATAGGGATGATTGGACTATTCGCGGAATTTCAATCGAAAGGCTAATGGGGTTTCGCCAGTTATTTTTTTGAATAATCTCGAAAAATAAGTATGGTCTTCGAATCCTAACATAAAGGCAATTTCTTTGACATCATTTTCGGTATAATACAGCAATCGCTGTGCTTCTATAATCATGCTATTTTGTAACCAATAAGTGACTGATTTACCTGTCGAAGCATTCACACAATAATTCAAATGGGAAGTAGTAATATTTAATTTTTGAGCAAAAAACGATGGACTTTCTAAAAAAGTAACTTCAGAAATTAATTGTTTAAAATTAGAATAAATCAGCATCGATTGATTTTTAATTTCCGATGCTATAGTATTGGATGCTGAATAAATATTGACAAAACGGTAAACTAAAGCATTAAAAAGACCATTGACAATAGCCGTTTTATTGAGAATAGTATCTTCAAAAGAACGGTGCAATAGCGCAACAGTTTGTAAAAGATCGTGCTTGTGGAGTTTATCAATTTTATTTACCTGATCAACAATTTTCAGATTCTGAAAAACAGCTGCACAATGATTCGGAATTAAAAATGGAGCTACACTTATATAATATCCAACTGCATCCGGTGAAACAAATTTTGGCGCATGAATCTGGAAAGGTTTTATAACTACAATACTTTGTGCACTAATTTTCAAGTCTATCATATCACATTTCATAATGACTTTGCCTTTGATAAGCACAAAAAAAATATAAAAATCATCGCGATGTGTTCCTAATTTATTTATGGTTTCTGAATCTCGTCCCAATACAGACGATTCGGCAATATAAATACCGCCAACTGCTTCTGAACTCTGATTGTAAACAGGAATTTTCAAATTGTGATTTTTGGATTTATGAATAACACGTAAATTCTAAACGATGAGGTCTGTACAAACTTAGAAAATTAATCCTAAACTCAGTATAGATAGCAAACAATCTGTTTTTTAAAAGCAAATCCCTTTCATCATAAATGATTAAAGGGATTTTATATTTTTATTTTAAAAGAACAAAGAAGCTTAGAAAGTCACAAATTTTACTCCAAGGCTAAACCATCTTGAAGGAAGAGGCACCGCTCCTACTTCATAATAAGTCGCATTAAAGATGTTTTGCGCATCAACATAAACAGTCACTTTTTTGATCGATTGACTTACTCTAAAATCATTTACCCAGTACGATGGTCCGGTTACTCTTTGGCTAAAACGGGTTGCAAATAAAGCGGTAAAATTTTTATGCTGAAAATCTATTGTATTGGTTACCTGATGTTCCAGAGACGAAACCAAATATTTGGCATAAACAGTCGAAATTACATCCTGAAATTTAAAATCCAGATAAGAATATGCCAGATTGATATTCAACTTAGAATCGTTAGAAAAACTGACTCTGTAATTGGTACGCAAATTGAAACCATTGGTATTCAGATTTCCGTAGTTGTTACTTTGCCATGGCTCTGTTGTTACATTTCTTGTCCAATCGATAAAATTGCTGATCTTTCTAAAGAAATAATTGGCATTAAAACTAAAATCTCTTTTGATGTATTTGAATCCTATTTCACTCTGAAAAGCATTTTCGGTATCCAGATTCGGATTTCCAATATTTCCCGGACGCTGGTTAAGATATAAATCAGTAAACGAAGGAATACGCTGACTTGTGCCAATATTTCCGATGATTTTAAAAGCATCTGTAATCGCATAACTTGCATCTAATCCTGGGTAAGCCTGCCATTTATAATCGGAATTATAATTGACATAAGTTCCAAAATTTACATCAAGCTTTTCGATAAAAGTCGTTCTATACTGCAGATAAATTCCGTAATTGTCACGATTATGATCCCCAATATTAGACGAGTGGATATCTTCGCTTCTTACTTCGGCTCCAAAGCCTAATTCTCCTGTCTCCATTTTATAAGTAGTATTCACTTCTGCAGCTACTGAATTGGTATAATGCTGGCTTCTTCCTGCGTTGAGGTTCGAAATTCCGTAATAACGGTAATCATCATAATTGTATCTGTAACTTACTCTAGGCATCAAAGTCCATTTTTCAGACAGCTGATGTTTCGATTGTACCGATGCAAAAGTTGTTTGTACCACTTCGCTTGAGTTTTTATCTCCTGGCGCTGCATAAAATCCGTTTGCTCCAAAGCCATTATTGATGTAACCAAATGAAGTTAAAATTTCGTTGGTATCATTTAACTGGTAATTACCCTGATAAAAGATTTTATTATTTTCGAAAGCTGTGTTATAGCGATATCCGTTGCTTTTATCATGCGAAGCAAAAAGCGAATGTTGCTGCTTTTCTTTGCTCAAAACACCACCAACCTGAATTCCGGTACCATAAAAAGTATCACCCGTATTTTGTGTATCCTTTTCGAAATTCGAACCTGCATAACTATTGACTAAAAATCCGGACTGCGTTGGTTTTTTGGTAATAATATTGATTGCTCCTGTTAAACTATTTACACCGTAGGTAAGCGCTGCCGGTCCGCGGATGATTTCGATTCTTTCAATTACCTCAACCGGAATAGGGAGATTAAGCATATTGTGAGCGGTTTGAGAATCTATAACTTTGGCTCCGTTTAAAAGAACCACCGTTTGTTCGAAACTTCCTCCGTCGACACTTACATCAGCCTGACTTCCAAAAGGGCCTCTTTGTCTAAGGTCAACTCCGTTGGCATATTGCAGAATTTCCTGAACAGATCTTCCCGGTAATTTTGCAATTGTAGCCTGATCAATTACGTAAACGTTTCTGTTTTTCTTGGATATAGGTGTACTAAACCTATTTTCATGAATAATTACTTCATCAATATTAATGGTATCTTTTTGCACCTGAGCTTGTAAACTAACACTTAATAGAGTCAGTGCAGCAAAATAAAGTTTTGTCATTTGTTTTAATTTTTTGCAAAAGTAGTATCTTGCCGTACTACTAATGTATACCAGTTTTACAAAAATGGATAGTCCGGTTCAAATTCCTTTTAAAAGTTTCATTCAGCTCAAGCCTGAAGAAACTACCGCTTTGTATTTGCAAATCGTTTTTGAGTTTATAAAAGCAATACAAATTGGGTTGCTTCCTGAAGGCACAAAACTTCCGGGAACCCGCATATTATGTAAAGTATTAGAAGTAAACAGAAACACCCTGATCAAAGCTTTTCAGGATCTTGAATTGCAAGGCTGGATCGAAATTTTGCCCAACAAGGGAACCTTTATATTATCTGAAAAACAACAAAAGAACAAAGCCGATTTTACTGACGAAGGTAAAAATGTCTCAAAAGCAAACGAAGGTTTTACTTTTAAACATTCTACAATTCTTGAAAACCCAAAAGAAACCAGCGATTTGCCGTATCAGTTTAATGATGGTTTGCCTGATTTGCGATTGATACAAAGCGATGTTCTGGCAAGATTGTATGTTTCTAAATTAAAAAACCAAAAAACCACCAAAACCTGGGAACAAATTCAGGCGCAATCGCATTTGAATTTTAAAACCCAGTTTTCTAATTTTTTAAACTTAACAAGAGGAATACGCATTTCAACCTCCAATTTACTTACTACAAGCAGTCATGAAATTAGTTTGTATCTCGTCACTAAACTACTTATTTCTCCAGGCGATAAAGTGGTAGTGGCTTCTCCAGGATATTATATTTCTAATATGACATTGTCTGATAGTGGTGCACAAATTATTACAATACCCGTTGATAAAGACGGCATCGATACCCAACAGTTAAAACAAATTTGCGAGGAACATCAAATCAGGATTTTGTATTTAACTTCGAATTATCATTATCCAACAACAACTTCACTAAGTGCAAAAAGAAGAATGGAAGTTTTGGAATTGGCCAATCGCTACGGATTTGTGATTATTGAAGATGATTACGATTTTGATTTTCATTATGACAATAATCCCGTTCTGCCACTCGCCGCCTTAGATTCAAACGAAAGAGTGGTTTACATCGGATCGTTTGGAAGATCTTTACCGGCAGGATTTGGTTACGGATTTATCGCTGCACCATCGGCATTTATAAAAGAACTCGAAAAACATCAAAACATTCTCGAATCCGGAATTGATGTTATCAAGGAACAGGTTTTAACTGATTGGATCAAGGAAGGCGAAGTGCATCGTCTTTCGAAAAAAAACAAAAAAATCTACAAAGAACGCAGGGATAATTTTGTTTTATTATTGAAAGAAAAACTGGAAGGAAAAATTAAATTTCAGATTCCGTTAAGAGGTTTGGCAATTTGGGTAGAATGGCTGGATCACTTTAATTTGATACAATTGCAGAAAAAATGTGCCGCAAATGGATTATTTTTGCCCAAAACAGTTTTATATCAAACCAAAAATCTTACGGCAACGCGTTTAGGTTTTGGACATTTTGATCAAACGGAAATGGAAAATGCCGTAACTATTTTACGACAGTCTCTTGATGCTATTTTATAAATCTAAGTGTTAGATATTTTTCACGCAGATTTAGCAGATCCGGCAGATTTTTTATAATCTCTTTAATCTGTGGCTTGATTTAAAACATTTTAAAATAAAAAAATAACATGGAAATAGACCAAATTCTTGACCTGATCTATCCTCTTCCGGAACTTTCAAAACTAAAACTTCAAAATTGCGTAAAAGAAGTCAATTATACGAAAGGCCATATTTTATTGCGTGCTGATAAAATTGAAACCTCTATTTATTTTATTCAAAAGGGAATTGCAAGAGCATATGCCAATCGTGATGATAACGAGGTTACTTTTTGGTTTGGCAAAGAAGGAGACACGGTTTTATCAATGAAAAGTTATGTCGCCAACCAGAAAGGATATGAAGATATTGAACTTCTGGAAGACTGTGATTTATATGAATTAAAATCTGAGAAACTACAGAAACTCTTTGAAGAAGACATCCACATTGCCAATTGGGGACGAAAATTTGCCGAAAAAGAACTTGTAAAAACCGAAGAACGCCTGATCTCGCGCCAGTTTCGTACTGCTACAGAACGCTATAAAGAATTACTTACTGATTATCCGCACTTAATTCAGCGTGTACAATTGGGACATATTGCCTCTTACTTAGGAATTTCTCAAGTGAGTTTGAGTAGAATTCGCGCCGAAATAAAATAGTTTCATTTTTTAACAAATGTAAAATTCCCTGCCAATTCCTTTTCTAACCTTTGCAAAAAAAAAGATATGAACTGGATTATTTTGATTATTGCCGGCTTATTTGAAGTGGGTTTTACATTGTGTTTAGGAAAAGCGAAAGAAACAACCGGAAACGAAATGTACATGTGGTATACCGGATTTTTAATATCGCTTATTGTTAGTATGGGACTTTTAATGAAAGCAACACAAACTTTACCTATTGGTACCGCATATGCCGTTTGGACAGGTATTGGAGCTGTTGGAACTGTCTTAATTGGTATTCTACTATTTAAAGATCCTGCTAATTTCTGGCGACTCTTTTTTATTACAACGCTTATTGGTTCAATTATAGGCTTAAAAGCGGTATCTCACTAAAATATATCATTAGGCATATAAGACAAGCGGATTGGTACAAACTAATCCGCATTTTTTTATCTATAATTTTACATTTTCTCTTTAAAATCAGGTATTTCTACGTAGTGTTATAAATGTTAAAAAAACGAATTTTGTTTACCGAATGTGAGAAACCGTAAATAATTCTCAACAAACGATTATAAATTAGCAAAACATTTACTTAAAAATTAAAAAAGATACTCATTATACATTTCAAACCTGAAAAAGAAAACTATGAAAAATCTTTGGTGTTGGCGTTGCAAAATGGAAGTTCCTATGCTTAATGAAGAGGAATATAAAGTAGCCTCTAAACTATATCGAGATGGTTTTCAAACAGGGAAATGTAGTATGACCAGAAAAAAACGATTTAAAGACCTGCTTGACTATTATAAAAATTTAACAGGATTTGAAGAGACCAATCCTAACGCGATCATGCACCATCGTATCGACTTATACGGTTCTGAATGCGAAAATTGTTCTAAACCTTATAGAACTCCCAAAGCTTCTTTATGTGCTGCTTGCGGCAATAAAAGAGTATCTACCATTATCAATTATGCCGCAACTTTACAAGAGGCCGCACCAAAATGGTGGCAGAAATTCTGGATTCTCAATAGGGCTGAGTAACATTTTTATAAAAATCATAAAACATGAAGATCAACTATAAAATTCAATTTTTTCTATTAATTATTTGTCTTTTTTTTATTGGTCTAGGAATCTTCTCCATATCAAATACAGGACTAAAAACCGGAACAGAACTTTTTTGGCAAATCTCTGCTTTTGTGCCATTTGTAACATCAGCAATTATTTTTGGCATTAATATTTATTCTCAGCGATTTAAAAATTAGATTGCTTACCTCTTCTTGTAAAAGATTTTATCACATTACTTTATATCTAATTTTAGATTGTGTTTATAGCAAAAGGAGATTATTTATTCAATGTCAAAAATGCGTTAAAAAACTTTTCTGATAGCAGTTTTTCGACAATAAAAAATACTTTTGTGAGATAGGAAAACAAAGACTTATCAGCAACCCGAAACACAATAGTATGGATTACGAAAAATTCATCTTCTGCCTCGAAGGTGTTCCAGACGTAGACGACGACAGAGAGACCCTGGTAGTAAAGAACCTGGAAGAAATTGCTATTGATCAGGGTATTGCCAGTATTTATAAAACCTGCGATACAATTGAAGGTCTTGAAGAAAGTTTGAATGTGTTGCTTTACGAAGATCATAATTTTAAAGATTATGAAATCATCTATTTGGTAATGCCAGGTGAAGCCAATACTATTTGCCTGCATGATTACTATTACAGTCTCGAAGAAATAGCTGAACTTTTTGAAGGAAAAATGAAAGGTAAAATCATTCATTTTGCCAATCTAAAGGTTTTGGATTTAAACGACGAAGAAGCTCAATATTTTCTGGATATAACAGGTGCGCGCGCGATTTCAGGTTACGGATCTACTTATAATAAAATTGCCAGTTCCAGCACAATCGACAAAGCCTTTTTTAGTTTGTATCAGGATAATGATGATATTACTGAAGTGGTAGAAGAATTGTATCAAAAACATTATGCTTTGTGCAAATTACTCGATTTTAGATTGTATTATTCAATATGAAGGCAAAAACAATTGAGAAAATAAAAACCTACAGCCCAACAGGATTTCGCGAGAAGTTTCTGGGAGAAGACAATCCTATTCATTTGCTTTTCAAATCAAATTCGGATCATTTTTTCTGTCTTGAAATTGAGGACATGATGCAAATGCAGCATCCTGTTCCACCTTCTAAACATTCTTGTCATACCTTAATTTTTATTTCCTCAGGTCTGCATGTTATGAAATTGGGGTATCAGGAATATACTTCTACCGATAATGAAATCATCGTGATACCGGCTGGACAGATTTTCTCTCTTGAAAATATTAATAATATACACAAAGGCTTTATATGCCAATTTCATCCTGATATTTTAATTGGAAAATACGGCAGCCGTGAAATGATCAATGAATTTGATTTTATGAAAATTTCCGGTAATCCCAAAATCACGCTGGATGTTAACGATGTTACTGATATTACAGCCATTCTTAAGCGACTTCATAAAGAATATTCAGAAACTTCAAGCGCGAATCTCAATATTGTGCAATCGTATTTGATTACATTGTTTTATGAAATGAATAAAAATTCGGTTAAAAGTGCTAAAAGTATTTCGGCAGCTGAAGTGATTACCAATAAGTTTAAAGAGCTTATTTATACTAATATCAAAACACATCATCAGGTCAATTATTATGCTTCTTTGCTCAATATCACTCCAAATCATTTGAATAAATCCGTCAAGGCCATCACAAACAAAACCGCAGCCACATGGATTGATGAAACCATTTTGTTAGAAGCAAAATATTTACTCTTTCAAACCTCTCTTTCTGTAAGCGAAATAGCAATGCAGGTAGGTCATGAGGATCATTCTTACTTTAGTCGGTTTTTTAAAAAATTTGAAGGAATCACTCCTGTCCAGTATCGAAAATTGATTGATAAGTCCTAATTATTGCTTGCAGAATCCTATCAAAACGAAAAGCATTTATTGAAATTTGCCAAGTAAAAAAAAAGCAAATTATGATTTATGTTTTTAAGACTTCCGTTGATACAAATTCGAAATTAGAATTCGCAAATGCATTGCTTCAAGAATTACTACCAAATGCTTTTTGGAATTTTGATCTTGAAGATTGTGATAACATTTTAAGAATTGACAGTGAAGAAGAAATAAACGAAATGGTTCTAAAAAATCAAGTTTTCGATTGCATCGAATTAGAATAAACTACCTTTTTAAAACTCTTTCAAACCTCAACTTACTATTATGGAGACTGCATTACATCAGAACAAAACCTTTGACACTATTGATTACTCAGATCAAAAACTATCTGATAATGAATTTGTAAACTGCGAATTTATCAATTGCAACTTCTCTAAAAGCGATTTCAGTTCTATCGATTTTTTAGATTGTACTTTTAAAAATTGCAATCTTTCGCTTTCTGTTCTTAAAAATACAGGATTAAAAAACATCAAATTTATCGGTTGTAAATTAATGGGACTTGACTTTAGTGCCAGTAATAGCTTTTTGTTTTCGATGTCTTTTCAGGATTGTCTTTTGGACTATTCGACTTTTATTTACAAAAAACTAAAAAAAACATACTTTATAGATTGCTCGCTAAAAGATGTCGATTTCTCAAATACTGATTTGTCTTTAGCTGTATTTAAAAATTGTGATCTTGCCAATGCTACTTTCCAGGATTGTATTTTAGAAAAAACCGATTTTAGAAGTTCACGAAATTATGCATTTGATCCCTCTGAAAACAAAATAAAAAGAACCAAAGTATCTCAATCAGCACTTGCCGGATTATTAGAAAAATTCGATCTGGATATTGAATAATTTAAAAGTTTACAGTCGCAGTTTTTAGTCTCAGATTTCCGTTGAGATTTAAACCTTTTGACTCAATTGATTTTAAATCAAAAAAGGGATATAGCCTAAAGCTACATCCCTTTTTTCTAACTAACACTTAAAAATGAACTATTTTATCCAACGAGGGTCACCCACTCCGTTGTCTTTTAATGTTTGATTACTTATTGTAAAATCGCCTCCTGTAGCATTTGCAAACTGCGGGTTTAATGCACTTCCTGAAGAATCAGATTTTAATGCTCCTGTAGGATTTGCCAAATTTAAAGTAAGAGCATTAAAGTAATTATTATTCGAAAATGCAGGAGCGTTTGTAGCTGTCTGATTAATATATCTTGCGATTGTTTCAGCAAATATCGAATTACGAACAATTGTTGAATTATTCAAAAATCGAACATATAGTATTTGATATCCACCTGCTGAAATTGTATTTGTAACTTTATAGAATGTACAACCATCAATTAATATATTTGCTGTAAGACCTGTACCAAATGCTGTTGTTTGATCTTCTCTTATAAAGGCTCTTCCTGGAACACAATTATTAAATGTGCTTTTTGTTATAACAATACTTGCAAAATAAGCTGCTCTCGAATCAATAAACTCTCCAGTAGCGCCTGAACCGAAATCAGTAACAACACAATTATCTATTGTAATTGATTCAACTCTTGCAGCGATACCTGTTGGTGCAATAACAAATGATCCTAGATAATTATCAACGATACAACCGCTAACTATGATTTTACCATATGTACCGGCTTGATTAATTTTTACAAGATCTCCCTGGGTTTTTTCTCCATCTAAATCCAGATCAATTAAACTTAGATTAGAAGCGCTACTACTTAACGTAAATCTAACAGATAACTTTGGTTTATCACCCGCACGTAATCCTCTTATTGTAATTCCCTTATCTAATATAATTTCACCTTTAAACACCTGATAATCGCCAGGCATAAGCACTAATGTAGAACCTGCAGGAGCAGCAAGAATAGCAGCATTTAAATCATCGGTAGGTTTTACTAAAATTCCGGTTCCAATATCTATTCCGGTTTTAAACGTCCTAACTCCTCTTGTTTTAGTTCCATTAAGTAAAGTTGCTGTATAATCTGTTTCACTTATAAGACCTGACACTAAAGCAACTCCTGCTATTTTTTCTTCTGCTGTTACAGCATGTACAATATTGCCTGGATTGATAGAAATTTGTGTTACAGTACTATTTGGAGTCCATCTTAATGTAACCTGCTTTGCCTCAACATCAGCATCAGCAACAGGTAATAAAATTTGCTCTGTCAATGTTGTAGCTGTTGTAACAGACCATTTAGAATCTGCTGCACCTATTGCGCTTACTCCTTTTACTCTGATTGAATAAACGGTTTCTCCTTCTAACGGAATTGTTACAGGAAGTTCTGTAGGCAATACTTTTACTGTTTTGTAAATCGTTTTAAACTCAGTATCATCTGCACTAAATTCTACAACATAATAATCTACATCACTTTTTACTGTCCAGTTTAATTCTACTGAGGTTTGATTTCTAATAAAGGCTTTTAGTTCTATTGGAGAAAATGCTCTGCTCGCTCCAATATCTTCTAAAACTCCTTCATTATAGCTTTCGCAACCGGCAACTAGCAATAAAAACATAGCCAGCAATCCTTTTAATATATATTTTGCTTTCATAATTATAAACTATAATTTAATTATTATTAGTTACCTAAAACCCAGTCATTTTTCAATTGACCATTACTTCCGTCAATAAACGTTTGCCAAATTGGCCAAAATTGTCTTTTATCTGGATCAACTCCTAATTTGTACAAGCTGCTTATTTTATTATCTTCCAATTTATCCCAAGCTTTAGAAGTAAACCCTGTTGGAGCCTGAGTTTCTCCTCTATTTAATCCGTAAATATCCAATGTAATTCCATCATCCTTGTATTTATAATATAATGTTGAAGGAACATCCTGATAGGAACCCGTACGTGCTTTCAGATTAGTCATTTTCTCTTTTGCTTCATCTAATTTTGTTTTTAATAAATTCCAACGTATAAGTGCATATTTACGTTCCATTTCTCCAGTAAATTCATATTTATTTTCTTCAATAATAGCTTTCATCATGGCTTCTTTACTTGTCAATGCGTCTACGTAAGCATCTACTTTTACAGCCTGACTACCTGCAGCAAAAGCTCTGCGACGAATTTCTTTTAAATAAACTGCTGCAGATCCTGGCCCTTCTAATTCGTTAGCAGTTTCAGCAGCAATTAAAAGCACTTCTGCATATCGCATATAAATTTTATTTACACCATCATCATTTGGTGCAGTAACAAAACGGTTCATCCATTCAAAACGGTATTTACCAAAATACCAGGTTTGTAAGTCTCCAAGCTCTTGTTTTGCTTTTCCGTTTACTGCAGCTCCCCATTTATAGGGAACACAAGTAACATCTCTACGGGTATCAGCCTGATCGTAGTCATAAAAAACGAATGGTAATGGTCCGTTAGCACCGCCTTTGTTTGTTCCCATACCTTGAAACTGATCTACAGCATCGTGTCTAACCGCAAGAGTATATAACATCCTTCCTCTTGTAGCTCCAAAAGGAATTTCCCATAGAGACTCGCCTCCAGCCGTTAAGGTTTCCTGATTGTATTTTTTCCATAATCCTTCAAAAGTTGGTTCTAAATGTGCTGAACCACTGTTAATTACAGAACGGCACTCCTCTAATGCCAATTTATACATATTAGCCACCGAAAGTTCAGGATCTTTGCTTCTTCTAACTCCGTCAGGATATTGCTGATAGCCGCTTGCCATCATAGCCAAACGAGCTCTCAAACCTTTAACAAAAGCTTTATTTACTCGTTCTGTACTTGAAGTTGCCGAAGATGCATTAGGCCATGCAACCAAATCAGAAGCCTCATCTAAATCAGCGATCAATTGCTTATAAATTTCGTCACGGCTTGTTTTAGGAATATAAATAGTTGCTGTAACAACAGGTTCAAAACGAGCAGGAACATCTCCCCAGTTTCTCACCAAATCAGCATAATAAATGGCGCGCAATGTTAGTGCTTCTCCCAATAACTGTCCTAATGCGCTATTAGACTTAGTATCTCCATACGTACGCAAACCTCTAATACATAGATTGGCACGCTCAATTCCTTCATACATCATTGCCCAGGCATTTTTTGGAGAGTTCATCTCTGTATTGTCAGACTTAGCATTATACACCACCAAATCTGATTTGGCGTTATCACTGGAAGAGGCTAAAAGCCACTCCGTATCAGTATTCAATCCCTGATAAGCTAAAAGTCTTCCTCTGTAGGACTGCTCTTCTCCAAATGAGATTTTTATTCCATCAACAGCACCTTGTGCTAATTCAGCATTAGAAAAGATAATTTCGTCGCCTAATGTTGATTGTGCAGGCGTATCAAAGTATTCTTCTCCTAAATCCTGACAAGAAGCAAATAAACCCGAGATAATTAATCCTGCTATTATTACTTTATATTTCATTTTTGATAAATTTTAAATTAGAAATTAAGGTTTAAACCAAAAACCAATTGTCTGCTGCGCGGATATGCTGAATAATCAACTCCAGGTGTTAGTGGCGTTCTTCTTATTGTTGACACCTCAGGGTCCGGTCCAGAATAATTTGTAATTACAAAAACATTTGTCGCCGTAAAATAGAATCTTAATTTACTTACCCCCAATTTAGATGTAAACGATTCGGGCGTGGTGTAGCCTAAAGTTAGGGTATTCAGCCTTAAGAAAGATCCATCCTCTACCGCCCAGTCTGTAAACATAAAATTTTTCATATAAGGAGACCACATTGTCGTATTAGCATTTAGAGCCTGCAAAGCAGTAGGATCTGTTACTAATTGTCCTGACTGAGGATCTACATTTGTCCATCTTTTACCATCAGCCATTTCAGAACTTAAATTTTTATATTGTCCATTTCTGTTTGATGTTGAAAACTCTGCTTTGTTTGCATTATAGATATCATTTCCTATACTCCAGTTAAAAGCTGCAGAAAGATCAAAACCGTAAGCATTACCGTTAATTATAAATCCTCCTGTGCTTTTAGGATTAGAGTTACCAATAATTGTTTGATCTGATGCGGTAACTTTATTATCTGTAGAACCATCAGTATTTTTTAATTTCATCATACCTGGCTGTACAATAGTACCAATAACGCTTGTAGCATCTGCCACACCAGCTTTTAAGGTGTATTTTCCTCCAACATAATCAAAATCTGAAACTTCATATCTGCCATCACTTTGATAACCAAACATTAACCCTATTGGCGACCCCACATTTACAGCATAATCGTTACCAATATCTGTTGATGCCCAATTGGTATTCATTCCGAAATTATCCATTACGCCAAGAGAGTTAATTTTATTTTTGTTAATACCAATATTAACAGAAAAATTTAAACCATAATTTTTCCTTTCAATTGCTACAAAATTCACAGTAGCCTCAAAACCTGTATTTTGTGTCTCTCCCATATTTCGAAACTGAGTCTTATAACCTGTACCTCCTACTGGAAATTCAATTAACAAATCTTGCGTAACATTTTTATATACATCAAAAGTTCCATTCAAACGATTTTTGAAAAATCCAAAATCAAGACCCAAATCCTGTGTCACAGTAGTTTCCCATTTTAAATTTGGATTTGCCAAAACACTCGATGGTGACCAATAATTATCAAAACCATTCATGCTGGTATTAGTACTTGATTGATAGCTCTGAACTGTTTGTCCTACCGGAATATTATTGTTACCTGCTTGTCCATAACTTAGTCTAAACTTAAGAAGATCTAACCAGGATGTATTTTTCAAAAAACTTTCTTCAGAAATTTTCCATGCTGCCGAAGCTGCCGGAAAATATCCCCAACGATTATTACCTAAAAATCTGCTTGAACCATCTGCACGGAAAGATGCTGACAATAAATAACGATCTTTATAATCATAATTTAAACGACCAAAAAATGACAGTAATTTATCATCAGGGCTATAAAAATTATCAACGGAAAGCGGAGTTCCCTGAGTTGTTAATTTTCTTGCCTGATCTAAATCAAAGAAACTAGGATATTTCAGAACTGTTGTTGTCACATTATTTGAAGTAGTCGTAATCATTTCTTCTCCTAAAAGGGCTGTCAAGTGATGCTTATCTCCTAAGATATTTTTAAAATCATAATTTAATGTATTGGCATTTCTAAAGCGTACATCTTTACGATCACTCATTACCATACCAGGCATTCCTGCTCCAAATTTAGCAGTGCTCGAAAAATATGTAGATGATCCATAGAAACGATAATCTGTATAATTATTATTATCCAATCCAAACTCACTTTGAAATTTTAGATTTTGAGCCAATTTCCAGCCAAAGCTTCCTAATAAATTATAATTTTTTCGAGATTGCTGACGATCATTATCACTTACAACTAAAAATGGATTTACTAAATAACTGTTAACAGTCTGGTCTTCATTATCAGTTGTTAATCCTGGCATTGGAACCGGAGCATAGCCAACACTGTGTCGTAAACGGCTGTCAAGCGATGAAGATTGTTTTTGATCATTGTTACCGCCTCCATTTATTTCTGTATCAGAGTAACGTACTGTAAAAGCAAGATCAATTTTCTCGCTTGCTTTATTTTTTAATGCCAATGATAAATTATTTCTTTTAAAATTAGAACCAATCATGATTGCTTTCTCATCATAATAGGAATAATTAAAATTATAATTAAGTTTGTCATTTCCTCCGCGAATTCCTAAATCACGGCTATTTACTTCACCACGACGACCGTAAATTTGTTTTTGCCAGTCAGTTCCTTTCACACCGTTATACAAATCGTGATCAGCCCAGTTACCAAAAAATTTGGTATAAGAAGTTGGATTACTTACAATAGTTTTATCTGTCTGGCTAAGCATAGCATATTCGTATTGCCATTTTACAAAATCACCAACAGGAAGGACATCAATATCGTTAGCCATTGTTTTCATACCATAAAACATATTAAAGCTAACTGCCATTTTTCCGTCTTTACCTGTTTTAGTGGTAATAATAATAACACCGTTTGCTCCTCTTGAACCATAAATTGCTGTAGAGGAAGCATCTTTTAATACGGTCATTGATTCAATATTAGAAGAGGCAATGTCATTCATACTGTTTACAGGAAAACCATCTACTATAATTAAAGGCGAAGCATCTTGTGTTAGTGAACCGCCACCACGAACTCTAATTTTTATTTCTGCATCCGGAGAACCTTCTGATGAAGTAACCTGAACTCCTGCTATTCTTCCGGTCAAAGCTTCTGCAACATTAGAAACAGGAACTTTCTTTAAATCATTTCCAGAAATTGAAGCAACAGAACCTGTTAAATCTGATTTTTTTACCTTTCCATATCCAACAACGACAACTTCGTTTAACTCGTTAGAATCCTCAGCTAAGACAATATCTAGTTTTGTTTTTCCTGCAACAGCAGTTTCTTTGGTTTTAAAACCAATAAAAGAATACGTTAGAATAGCCGTTTTGGGATTTGAAAGTTTTATTTTATAGTGCCCGTCAAAATCTGTAGAGACACCATTTTTTGTTCCTTTTTCTAATACATTAACACCGGGTAAAGTTAATCCTGCAGCATCTCTTACTGTTCCTTCAAGTATTACCGACTGAGCATTCATACGGTTGCTTGTGAGTAAACAGAATAAGAAAACAACTGCAAAGCAACAATTAGTTCCTTTGTTAAATAAATCTTTAAAATTCATGGTCGATTGTTTAAGTTATTAATAGTTTATTGTTTTTAGTGGTTTTTTGTATTTGTAATCTTTTAAACTTTTTGATCTTTAAAGGCTATTAATACTTGGGAATAATATCAATTTTTATTTTATAAATAGCCGTTTTTTAGTAAAGTAACACGAAGTTGTAATCGATTACACAAACATAAATATTTTTTTTATATAAAAAGTTAAAATTCATAATAATTTCCTAAAAAAAATATTACATTAAAAATAAAAGCACTTTTTTATACGACTTATGTAATTTTAT
>Ga0247812_10001009_pt1 | contig 16099 bp, 14 predicted proteins | sample UWRJL149409B1_FD_178011 | JGI IMG/M metagenome (GOLD analysis project Ga0247812, IMG submission 178011) | Plant litter microbial communities from Arlington Agricultural Research Station in Wisconsin, United States - UWRJ-L149-409B-1 | ecosystem: Environmental > Terrestrial > Plant litter >...
TTGAGCCTGAATTGTAGCTGATGTTGCCATAAACAAAACAGCTGCTAAAATTATCTTTTTCATAAAAGTGTTTTTTAAAATTTGGTATTTTTTAACGTTATCTATAAGTCAAAACTACATTTTTTTGGTTTTATTGTTTTATATATTGCTTTAAATAATTAATAAAATTCGCACTCATTTTTGTTTTTTGTGCTTCTTATTTCATGTTTTTGCCTTTAATCCTTTGTCTTTCAGTTTTTTGTTTCCTTATCAATTGTGGCTTATTTTAATACTTTTCAGTCTTATGATGGACTTTTTTTAACAAGTATAAGATTAGTTTTACGGGATAATAATAAATAAAAATTGTAAACATGAAAAAAATTATTTTAGCTGCTATTGCAGTAATGGGATTTAGTTTTGCTAATGCGCAAACTGGAGGATTTTCAAAAGGTGATGTATTTGTTTCTGGGGCAGTAAGTATAGATTCTCACAAAACTGGAGATGCCAAAAGTAGTGAGTTTGTTATTGAGCCTAGAGTTGGTTACTTTGTATCTGAAAATATCGCAATCGGAGCTAAATTAGGTTTTGGTTCAGAGAAGGACAATGATTACAAAGATAATTCATTTACAGCAGGAGCTTTTGGTAGATATTACTTTACTCCAGCTTCTCAGTTTTCTATTTATGGTCAGGCAGGTATTGACTTTACTAACCACAAATACAAACCAAGTGATGCAAAAGCTAATGAAATTGGAGCAAATTTAGGTTTAGGTTTAAGCTATTTCTTATCAAACCATTTTGCAATTGAAGCTACTTGGCTTGGTGTAGGTTATAGTGTAAATAATAACGGAGGACATGGTGCTGAAAAAACAAATAATTTTGGTTTTGGTACTGATTTAAGAGATGTAAGCTTTGGAGTAGTTTACAAATTCTAATCTGAAATTACAATAATTTTGAAAAGCCTTCCTAATTTAGGAAGGCTTTTTTTGTTTAGAATTGTTTAATTTAAAACAAATTAAAGATTCTTCGTTTGCTTTTAATGCGGTTAAGTGTCTAATTACCACTTTATTTGTTAAATTCCAAATAATTTTTTGTGAAGTATATTTTTATATTTGATTATTAAATTTAATCAAAACAAATTAAAATGAAGAAAATTATTTTAGCTGCTATTGCAGTAATGGCATTTGGATTTGCTAATGCACAACAAACAAGATTTGGAATAAAAGGAGGTCTTAACATGTCAACAGTAGTTGGCGGAGATGTTGATAATACTAAATCATTAGTTGGTTTTCACGTGGGAGGTTTTGCGGAAATTCATGTTGTTGAGAAATTTTTTATACAACCAGAACTTTTATTCTCAACTCAGGGAACTAAATTTGATGGAGACTTTGGAAATGATGGAGATGTTAAATTGAATTATTTGAATATTCCAGTATTGGGGAAGTACTATATTGTCGATAAAAAGTTTAGTGTTGAAGCTGGTCCGCAGTTAGGTGTTTTATTATCTGCTAAAGCCGATGATAATGATATTAAAGATTTTACAAGATCTGTAGATTTTGGTTTCAATTTAGGAGCTGGATACAGTTTTACTGATAATCTTTCAATAAATCTACGTTATACTATTGGTTTATCTCCACTTTTTGATGAAGATATTGATAGTGAAGGTGAGTATTATGATAGTGCTAAAAATAGTAACCTTGCGTTGTCTTTGGCTTATAAATTCTAATATTCTAGAATTAAATGATAACAAAACCTTACTGGATTTCAGGAAGGTTTTTTTTTATGCTTGAAGGTTTTAGAATAAGAAATTATTTGTCTATTTCGTCGGAATTTAGTCATATATTAATTTAGTTTATAATAAGGATATTTCTATATTTGGCGAAATTAATCAACCAAAAATAAAATGAAAAAAGTAATTTTCTCTGCAATTGCAGTGATGGCATTTGGATTTGCAAACGCACAAGATGTTAAGTACGGTCTTAAAGGAGCCTTCAACGTTTCAACTTTTACCGGAGATACAGATGGAGCTAATCTGAAATCACGAATAGGTTTTAATGTTGGAGGTTTTGTAGAAATAAAACTTTCTGAGAAATTTGCTTTGCAGCCAGAGCTTCTGTATTCTGATCAAGGAACTAAATTTACAAATATTGGAGATTACTTAGATGGAGATTTTTATACTGGAGATATTAAATTTAATTTGGCTTATATAAATGTACCTGTAATGGCTAAATATTATGTAGCCGAAAAATTCAGTATTGAAGCTGGTCCGCAAATTGGCTTTTTAGTTTCTGCAAAAACAAAAACAAAGTTGGATGGATTTAGTCAGACTGTTGAAAATGATATTAAAGATAGTTTCGAATCAATTGATTTTGGATTAAATTTTGGAGCAGGATATGACTTTACAGAACATTTTGGGATAGGGGTAAGATATAATGTAGGATTAGCAAATATTGCAAAAACCGAAGCAGGTGATGATACTAAACTTCATAATAGTGTTTTTTCGTTTTCTGCAGCTTATAAATTCTAGTACTATAAAGAATTGAAAGCCTTTCTAATTGTGAAAGGCTTTTTTTTGTAAGAAAAATTCATTTTTAATAAGATTTTGCGCCTAGTTACTACAAAAAATGTTAAAATACAAATAATTTTTTGGTAAGTATATTTCTATATTTGCCCTCGAATTAATTTAACCAAAACAATTAAAAATGAAAAAAGTTCTTTTATCTGCAATTGCAGTTATGGCATTTATGAGTGTAAGCGCTCAAGAAACAAGATTTGGAGTTAAAGCTGGTGCAAACCTTTCTACAATTGGTGGAGATGCTGAAGATGCAAAATCTTTAGTTGGTTTTCAAGTTGGTGGTTTCGCTGAAATCAAACTTACTGATAAATTCGCTATTCAACCTGAGGTTTTATTCTCTACTCAAGGAGCTAAAGAAGAAGGAAGTGATCTTTTTGGTTCATATGAAAACAAAGTAACTTTAGGCTATTTAAACATTCCAGTAATGGCAAAGTACTATGTAGCAGAAAAATTTAGTGTTGAAGCAGGTCCACAAATTGGATTCTTACTTAGCGCTAAGTCAAAGTTTGAAGCTGGTGGGGAATCTGAAAAAACAGATGTTAAAGATGCTTACGAATCAATTGATTTTGGAGTAAACTTTGGTGCAGGATATGATTTTACTGAAAATCTTTCTGTAGGTTTACGTTACAACCTTGGTTTGTCAAACATTGCTAAAACGGAAGATGGTGAAGATTTCAAAATGAATAACAGCGTTTTCTCTTTATCTGTAGGATACAAATTCTAATCTAATTAGATATTTCATACTAAGAAACCTTCCTGATTCAGGAAGGTTTTTTTATGCCCAAAAATGTTTTACTTTGTAAGTATGAATTGGAATAGGTATATTAAAGATTATCAGTCGTATTTAAGGATCGAAAGAGGGCTGTCTAAAAACACCATCGAAAACTATGGTTTTGATATCGAGCGATTGTGTCTTTTTTTAGAAACAAATCAAATTGAAGTTTCTCCTTTAAAAATAAATGAAGAAACGATACAGCAATTTATATACGCGGTTGCAAAAGAGGTGAATCCTCGTTCGCAGGCGAGAATTATTTCGGGATTAAAAAGTTTTTTTAATTATTTGGTTTTTGAAGATTATAGAAATGATAATCCGCTTGAATTAATCGAAACACCCAAAACAGGCCGAAAATTACCGGATACTTTGTCTGTACAAGAAATCGATGCGCTTATTGCTGCCATTGATTTAAGTTCGAACGAAGGCGAGCGAAATCGTGCCATGCTGGAAACCTTATACGGTTGCGGACTTCGGGTTTCTGAACTCGTTTCGCTTAAAATTTCTGATTTGTTTTTTGATGAAGGCTTTATAAAAATTACCGGAAAAGGAAACAAAGAACGTTTTGTTCCCATAGGAAAACTGACGCAAAAATACATGCAGATTTATCAAAAGGAAGTTCGTGTAAATCTAAAGATCAAAAAAGGTCACGAAGATACCTTATTCCTGAACCGAAGAGGGAATCAGCTTACACGAGCCATGATATTTACGATTATCAAAGATTTGGCGGTAAAAATCAATTTGCATAAAAGCATTAGCCCGCATACTTTGCGCCATTCATTTGCTACTCACTTACTTGAAAATGGAGCCGATTTAAGATCGATTCAATTAATGTTAGGACATGAGTCTATCACAACTACCGAAATTTATGTGCATTTGGATCGAAGTTTTCTAAAAGAAGTGATGCATTCCTATCATCCTCGAAAATAATTTTTTTGCTCTGACAAGTCATTTTAAGTGAAAATTTAATATATTGTGATGTATTTTCTACTAAAAGCAGATAAGATCGACAAACAGCACTTTTATTGTTTTAAATGTTATTTTGATCACTAAATTTAAGTAAAATAAGTAGCATATGGTTTTTGATTTATATGGAAATGAAGATTGCTTAGAGGTGAATAATTTTTACAAGAAGTTATTTGCAGAAATGCCCGATTTACTTTTTCAGTTTATTATTGATTGTGATAACAATTATACTTTCCCCCTTGTCAGTAAATCTGCTGATGAAATTTTAGAACTTAATACAGAAATGTTTTTAAGTAATCCGGAACTTATTATTTACAATAGAATTTTTCCTCAGGATCAGGATATTTTTTTTCAGTCTTTAGTCAAAGCAAGAAAAGAAATCAAACCCTGGAATATTGAGTTTAGAGCTGTTTTGCCAAAAAAAGGATTGCGTTGGTTTAAAATTTCTTCTAAAACAGAATTGTCTTCAAATGGCTGCGTGAGTTTTTACGGGCATGTTTCGGATATTACAGTATTAAAAGATAAGGAAGAAAAGCTCCGTTTATCCGAGGAGCGTTTTCAGTTTGCTTTAGAAGCCTCAACAGCCGGAATTTGGGATTGGGATATGGTGACCAATAATGTTTTCTACTCATCTTTATCGCTTAAAATTTTAGAATTAGATTCTTCGGATATTTTTGATGACCCGGAACGCTGGGATAAAATTGTGCATCCCGATGATCTGCCAAAATACTATTCGGATATTCAGGAACACTTTGATAATAAAATTCCGTATTATGAAAATTATCATCGTGTAATGACTTCCAGTGGTAATTATAAATGGATTCTGGATCGCGGAAAAGTGATTAAACGGGATGAAAATGGAAAGCCGTTACGCGTTATTGGTACACATACTGATGTTTCTTTACAAAAGGAAAAAGAGTTAGAGCTTTTAAAAACCATGAAATTATACAGTGATCAAAACAGCCGACTGGTGAATTTTTCGCATATCGTTTCGCATAATTTAAATACACAGGCAGGAAATATAAAATCGATTTTGGACTTTATTGATGCCGATATCGAACGACAAACCGTTAATGAAATGCTTGAGCATTTAAGAACCGTTTCTAACGATTTGAATGATACTATAGCCAACCTGACTCAGATTGTTAAGACACAAAGCAATATAAATATTGCTGTTGTGCCAGTAAAACTTTGTGAATATATCGACAAAACGATTTCGACTATCAAAGGATTTGATAAACAAAAGAATGTTACGATAATAAATAATGTTCCTAAATATTTGACAATTAATTTTAATCCGGCTTATATGGAAAGTGTTTTGTTGAATTTTGCAACAAATGCCATTAAGTATGCGCATCCTGAGCGGGATCCTGTTATTGTGTTCGATTTTTCGATTGAACCCGAAGGGCATAAATCATTAAAAATTACAGACAACGGATTAGGTATCGATTTGAATGTATACGGTGATTTATTATTTGGGATGTATAAAACTTTTCATAAACATCAGGAAGCCCGAGGAATTGGTTTGTATATAACCAGAAATCAAATTGAGGCTATGAAAGGAACTATTTCTGTAGAAAGTGAAGTTGGAGTAGGGACTAGTTTTAAAATCATCTTTAATGATATTTAAAATCCTAAATTGATATAAATAATAAAGGCTATCTGTAGAAGATAGCCTTTGTTGTTTTATAGAATGTTGAGATTATTTAGCGATATTAACTGCTCTTGTTTCTCTAATTACTGTAACTTTTACCTGACCTGGATAAGTCATTTCGGTTTGGATTTTTTGTGAAATTTCGAAAGATAAGTTGGCTGCATTGTCATCAGAAACTTTTTCGCTCTCTACAATTACACGTAGTTCTCTACCGGCCTGAATTGCGTATGCATTTTTTACACCGCTAAAACCGTAAGCTACTTCTTCAAGATCTTTCAAACGTTGAATGTATGAATCTAAAACCTGACGTCTTGCTCCTGGTCTTGCTCCTGAAATAGCATCACAAACCTGAACGATAGGAGAAAGTAATGATTTCATTTCGATCTCGTCGTGGTGAGCTCCAATGGCGTTGCAAACTTCTTCTTTTTCACCATATTTCTCAGCCCATTGCATACCTAACAATGCGTGAGGTAAATCACTTTCAGTATCCGGAACTTTACCAATATCATGTAGTAAACCTGCTCTTTTAGCCAGTTTTACATTCAGGCCTAATTCAGCTGCCATGATACCACAAAGTTTAGAAACTTCTCTTGAGTGTTGTAATAAGTTTTGTCCGTAAGATGAACGGTATTTCATTCTACCAACTACTTTTATCAATTCTGGGTGTAAACCGTGAATTCCTAAATCGATAACCGTACGTTTACCAACTTCGATAATTTCGTCATCGATTTGTTTGGCTGTTTTAGCTACAACTTCTTCAATTCTTGCCGGGTGAATACGTCCGTCAGTTACCAATTTGTGCAATGACAAACGTGCAATTTCTCTACGAACCGGATCAAAACAAGAAAGTATAATAGCTTCCGGCGTATCATCAACAATGATTTCTACTCCCGTTGCAGCTTCAAGTGCTCTAATGTTACGACCTTCACGACCAATAATTCTACCTTTTACATCATCAGATTCAATGTTAAATACAGAAACGCAATTCTCAACAGCTTCTTCTGTGCCCACTCTCTGAATAGTGTTGATGATGATTTTCTTCGCTTCTTGCTGAGCTGTAAGTTTTGCCTCTTCAATAGTATCCTGAATATGAGACATGGCTTTACTTTTAGCTTCAGCTTTTAAGCCTTCCACCAATTGTTCTTTTGCTTCTTCAGCAGAAAGTCCTGAAATTACTTCAAGTTGCTGCAATTGACTTTTGTGTAATTTGTCAACTTCAGCTTGTTTTTTATCTAAAACTTCAATTTTGTTATTGTACTCGTTTGTTTTAGCTTCAAAATCGTCGTTAACTTTTTTGGCTTTAGAAAGTTCGTTAGAAATTTGAGATTCTTTATCGCGAACTCTTTTTTCTACTTCGGCTACTTTTTTATCTCTGGCTAAAATTACTTGTTCGTGCTCAGATTTTAATTCAATGAATTTTTCTTTTGCCTGAAGAATTTTATCTTTTTTAATGTTTTCGGCTTCTAAATTAGCATCTTTTAAAATTGAAGAAGCCTCTTTTTTTGCGTTCTTGATTAGATTAGAAATATTGCTTTTTTCGATAATTTTAGCTATTGCAAAACCTGCCGCAATCCCTATAATACCTGAAATAATGATCGTTATTATGTCCATGTTTGTTAAAATTTATATATAAAAAAAGCCTACATTAATTGCTTGAATAAACTCGTAAAGACAAGTTTTGAGCTAACTCACTGTTCAAGTTTCCTTGCCGAAGCAGGGCATACTATAGTAGCGAAGATTCACTCACTTTAATTTGTTAGTGTTGAGTTTACCAATTGTGAACTAATGTAGGCAGTATCTTAGTTTCTGTAAAGAACGTTTAATTTTCGAGATATTGATCTAATAGCGAATTTAATCTTTTAATTCTTTCGATGGTTTCTTCTCCATCGATTGCGTTATCAATTTGTTTTTGTTCTACTTGTGATGCAAATTGCAAAGCACACATAGCCAGAACATCTTGTTTGTCACGAACCGCGTAACTTTCTTCGAATTGCTTGATCATAGCATCAATTTTTTTTGAAGCACTTCTAAGTCCTTCTTCCTGAGTAGGTTCTACCGTTAAAGGGTAAACCCTGTCTGCAATTGATATTTTAATTCTTAGCTTTCCGTCCATGTCTTTCTAGTCTGATAGTTGTGCTATACAGTAATCAATTTCGCGAATTAATGAATTTATTTTAAGCTTTGTCTCTCTCTTGTTATTGTCGCTGCCGAGCAACGAATTGGCTATTTTAAGTGTATCATATTGCTTCTTCAAAGCCTCCATTTCTTCAGATTGTTTCTGGATAATTTGCGCAGCTTTGGCTAGTTCTAATCGTAATACCTGATTATTTTTTTCTAGAGCTTTTGACTTCTCAAAAAGCTTTTCGACTTTATATTCAAGAGTATCAATTATTTCTGCAATTACACTCATTGTAAATCCTATTCATTACTTAATCATACAAAGTTAGTATTCCTTTTTATTAATGCAATTTTTTATCGATTTTTTTACATTAAAAATAACCAATTAAATGAAATTCAATCAATTGTATTTTTGTAGCTTTTTACTCGGTTTTGGCTTCTTATTTTTTTATCTTAGCAAAAATGTTGCTTATGAAATTCTCACTACTCACCTTATTTTTTTGCCCTTTTATTTTTGCTCAGACGCAATATCCAAAGAATGATTTTCGTGCTCCGCTTGATATTCCGATGCAGCTTTCCGGTAATTTCGGGGAGTTAAGGCCCAATCATTTTCATGCGGGATTCGATTTAAAAACCAATCAAAGAGAAGGTTTAAGTGTGCATGCAATTGCTGATGGTTATGTTTCAAGAATAAAAATCTCAACTTTTGGCAACGGAAAATGTATCTATATTACGCACCCGAACGGATATACCTCAGTTTACGGACATTTACAAACTACTGTGGATGAAATTCAGGAGTATGTAAAAAAAACACATTATAAAGAAAAAGCATACGAAATCGAAATGTTTCTGAAACCAAACGAATTGCCTGTTACAAAAGGACAGATAATTGCGCTTTCCGGAAATACAGGTTCTTCTGAAGGGCCGCATTTGCATTTTGAAATTCGGGATAGTAAAACAGAATTTGTAATCAATCCACTGTTTTTTGGATTCGATAAAAATATTAAGGACACCCAAAAACCTACGCTTACCAGTTTATATGTTTATCCTTTAGATAATGCAACGGTCAATCAGTCGAAACAGCCTTTGCTGGTAAATATGACACTTCAAAAAGACGGAACTTATTTGGCAGGAAAAGTGAAAACAAACGGAAAAATTGGTTTTGGAATTAATGCAGTTGATAACGATGATGTTTCTCATAATAAAAACGGGGTCTTTAATGTATCCGGTTTTTTAAACGGAAATCAAAATTATAATTATCAGTTTAATACCTATTCGTTTGACGAAATGCGTTATATCAATGCTTTTATTGATTATTCGAGATATAAAAAGACAAGTCAGCGTATTCAAAAGCTTTTCATGAAAACGCCTTTTGCTTTAAGTATTGTTAAAACAGATTCAGAACGCGGTATAATTTCGGCGCAGCCCAATCTGGCTTCGACGTACAGAATTGAAGTTTCTGATTATTTTGGGAATCAAAATTCAATTACAGTTCCAATTGAATACGATACTGCAACACCGCTTGTACAGGCGGAACCTGTTATGTCGAAATATTTTATTAAATATAATAAGGACTCCAATTTCGAGAAAGATAATATGTCGGTTTTCTTTCCCGCAGGAACTTTCTATGAAGATTTTAATATGAATTTTGATGTAAGGAACAATAAAATATATATTCATGATGATACGGTTCCGGTACATTCGAACTTTACCATTACTATTAGAGATACTGTTTATCCTGAATCTTTGCGTGATAAATTGTATATCGGGAAAGGTATCAGTTATAACGGAACCATTAGAAAAGGAGATCTTTTTACTGCAAAAGCTAAAATACTGGGGCAATACGGTTTAGTTCTCGATACAATTGCTCCGGTCATTAGGATTGCAAAACCTGTTGAAGGAAAATGGATAAGTGACCAGAAAAAAATCGATTTTACCATTAGCGATGCTGCATCCGGCATAAAATCATACAATGGATATTTAAACGGAAACTGGGTTTTATTTGAATATGAAAATAAAGCAAGAAGAATTACGCACACTTTTGATAATGAATTGTTGCTGGATGGAGAAAATGTTTTAAAAATAGAAGTGATTGATAATGTGGGTAATTCTGCTATCTTTGAAACTCGTTTTTTTAGAAGTCAACAAAAATAAAACCAAAGCGATTGAACCATAATAAGCAATTATTCGTTTTTCTTTTTTTATGTATTACGTGTTTTTCATTTGCTCAAAATGCTCATGTAAAAGGTGTTATTTTAGATGATCATAACCGTCCTGTTCCTGATGTAAATATTACTTCTTTAGGAACCACAAGGCAATCTGATGAAAATGGTTTTTTTGAAATCAATATCCCTTCAAACAAAAAAATTTCGCTGATTTTTACTCATATTTCTTTAAAAATGATGAGTCTTACAGTGAATTTAAATCCCAATGAAGTTTTTGTTTTTAATCCCGTTATGAGCAGCTCAGAAGAGCAAATGGGAGAAGTTTTTGTTTCTACCAAAAATAAAAAGCGTGTTCAGGGAATTGCTACTGTTGATGCGGCGACAATCAAGAAAATTCCCGGAGCAAATGCAGGGATCGAAAATATTCTAAAAACATTGCCTGGAGTAAATTCAAACAATGAGCTCAGTACACAATATGCAGTTCGTGGGGGTAATTACGATGAAAATTTGGTGTATGTAAACGAAGTAGAGGTTTATCGTCCGTTTTTGATTCGTTCCGGACAACAGGAAGGTTTGAGTTTTACGAATACAGATCTGGTCCAGAATGTTGATTTTTCGGCAGGAGGATTTCAAGCTAAATTTGGCGATAAATTATCTTCAGTTTTAGATATTACTTATAGAAAGCCAACTGAGTTTGGCGCTTCGTTAGAGACTAGTTTATTGGGCGGAAGTATTTCTGTTGATGCTGTTTCTAAAAATAAAAAGTGGTCAGCGGTGACTGGAGTTCGTTATCGAAACAACAGTTTGCTGGTAAATAGTCAGGACACGCAAACTAATTATACGCCTACCTTTGCCGATATTCAGACAAATGTCAATTATGATATTTCGGATAAATGGCAGGTGAGTTTTTTAGGTAATATTTCTCAGAATAAATATTTGTATCAGCCATTAACACGCGAAACAAAATTTGGAACAATAGATCAGCCTATGTCGCTGGCGGTGTATTACGAAGGAAAAGAACGAGATCAATACGATACGTATTTTGGTGCTTTAAAAACAACTTATAAGGTTTCACCAAGTCTAACTTTAAAATTTATAGGTTCGCTGTTTCATACAAAAGAGGAGGAGCATTTTGATATTTTGGCACAATATCGTTTAGGAAATGTAGGAGACGACGGATCAACTCAAGTCGATTTTACACGCGGAATTGGTTCGCAGCTCAATCACGCCAGAAATGATTTGGATGCTTTAATTGCGAATGTAGAAATTAAAGGTTTTAAGGAATGGAAAAATGACAGCCAGTTAGAGTTTGGTCTAAAATATACAAGAGAATCGATTCGTGACAGAATTGTAGAGTGGGAGATGATTGACTCGGCAGGTTTTTCTATTAATCCGCCTATTGTTATTTTACCTAAAAACAATCAGCCTTACGAACCTTATACAGGGCCACTTTTGCCGTATCAGGATATTCGTGCGACTAATTTTAATACTATCAACAGATTTTCGGGATACGCCCAATACAATAAGAAATCAGAACTGGGATCCAATCAGATTTGGTATAATATAGGTGCTCGTTTTCAGAGTTGGAATGTTTCCGGAGCCTCTGTTGAAGGAAAAAATCAAGTTGTTTTTAGTCCGCGTGCTCAGTTTGCAATTAAGCCGGATTGGGATATGGATATGGTTTTCAGACTTTCGGGAGGATTGTATCATCAGCCGCCTTTCTATAGAGAACTTCGTGATCTGGATGGCGTTGTGAATCCAAATGTAAAAGCGCAGGAATCCGTGCATATTGTTTTGAGTAATGACTATAATTTCAAGATGTGGAACCGTCCGTTTAAATGGGTAACGGAATTGTATTATAAATCACTTTCAGATGTCAATGTATATTCGATCGATAATGTGAGAATTCGTTATATCGCCAATAATAATGCAACTGCTTACGCACAAGGTCTTGATTTCAGGCTGAACGGAGAATTTGTTCCGGGAACTGAATCGTGGATAAGTTTTGGTTATTTAAGAACCGAAGAGAATTATGCAGATAAAGGATATATCGCCAGACCAACAGATCAACGATTGAAATTTACGATGTTATTTCAGGATTATATGCCGAATATCCCGAGTGTGAAATTATATCTTAATCTGGTCTATAATACTGGTTTGCCAGGTGGAGCGCCGGCATATTCAGATCCGTATTTGTATCAAAACCGATTGAACGATTACCGCAGAGTAGATGTTGGTTTTGCTAAAGTTTTTGTAGACAATAGTACAAAAGTGGCTAAGGCAAAGTGGTTGAAAAACTTCAAAGAATTATCTGTTGGGTTAGAAATTTTCAATCTTTTTAATAATCAAAACGCAATCACCAATACCTGGGTTCGTGATGTGTACTCTAAAAACCAATACGCGATTCCAAATTATATGACTTCAAGGGTTTTCAATGTAAAGCTGAATGCGAGGTTATGACAAATAAGCGTGAAAAAAGAAAACGAATTTTTTACGTGCCGGGAATAATATCTTTGGTTTTTATTCCGTTGTTGTGTTTGTATTCTTGGTATAAAGCAGGTGTCTTTAAGAGCGAAGGATGTATTAATATCTATTTTCCTGAAAAGTCTATTGCCAAGTCAAATTTGCAATCTATTAAAAGAAATTATCAGGTTTTTAGCTTTAATAGTTCTGAAGTTTTGCAATCTAAAGATTTAGAAAATCTTCAGGCTGTTTTAAGGAAGTTGAATCGTGAAAATGATACTATAAATGGGGTTCAGATTCATTTGGGAAATAAAATGACTTATGAAGTTTATGTTAGAATTTGGGATATTTTAGCAATTGAACAAATGCCTACTTATCTACAATATAACAATGATTTTTTTGTTTTAATGTTGCCAAAACCGAAGCCTGATAAAAATTTAGAAGAAATAGTTCCTATTACATGTGGATATTGGGAGGCTAATAAAGAATATATCTTAAAAGAACGAAAAGAAAGGCGATTTCAGTATATTTCGGCACTACATAAAAGGTATTGGTATCTTTTTCTCGGTTATCTGGGAATTGTAGTTCTCAACATCTTTGCCTTAGTAAAATTCAATAAAACGAAATAATACAATCAAAAATACTATATTTGATATCCTAATATAATTAGCATACATGAAAAAATCCTTAACATATATAGCCTTGGCAATCGTCGGAACATTAGTGAGTTGTAAAGACGACGTTCAGAAACCGAAAGTGATTTATGATGCTGCCAACAAATCAAATGTTGTATCCAAAACAGATTCAACGCAGATTGAAATAGCCGATTTGCCTATTCAGATGGAAGGAACTAGTTATTTAATTCATCCTGTTGGCGATTTACGCGTTTTCGAAAAAGGAACCAAATCACGTTACGGATCTTCGAGTGTAAACGATGTAAGCTTTACAATTTCAAATTTAGGCGAATATGAAATCACAGGATATTTGCAAAACCTGAAGTTTCAAAAAGTCGATTCAGATTCTATTCGCCCTTTGACAGATAAGCCAGCTTTGATCTTAACGGCTACTTATTTGAAAGCGGTTGCAGACAGAACTCAAAACCAAATTATGGTGTATACATTGGCTGATGCCGATACGAATAAAGATGGGAAAATTGATTCAGGAGATATTAAAACACTATATCTAAGCAGTATTAGCGGAGAAAATTTCACAAAGATTTCAGAAGATTTTCAAGAGTTAATCGATTGGAGTTTAGTAGAATCCAAAAGCCGTCTCTATTTTAGAACAATAGAAGATACCAACCAAAACGGACAATTTGATAAAAATGACGTTTTGCATTACAACTATATTGATCTGGCTTCTAAAAAATGGGAAGTGAAGAGTTATAAGCCGATTTAAATTTTAGATTTCTGATTTTAGATTTTAGATTGAAATTAAAGTTTAGATCTGATTCAAAATAAAACCGTTTGGAAATTAATTTCTAAATGGTTTTCTTGTTTTTAATTATGATCAAAAAAAAAGAGCCATTAGGCTCGATAACTTTTGTAGAGCTGGACTTTAGTCCAGTTTAGGTTAATATTTTAAGAAATTATTTAAAATCCACAGCCAATAAGATATAAATCCTTTTAATCTGTGTAATCAGTGGCTAAAAAAAAACTTAGAGCCTTAGGGTCTCAGAATCTTAGCAACTTAAAAAAAAATCTAAATCAAAATATCGCTCTCCAAATCAGATTTTTCAATTTCAAAACCAAATCCTAATCGTTCTACGAGCTCAATAACCAGCTTTTTATACCAGTTTTCAGATTTTGGATGAATGTAGATCTTTTCAATCAATTGTTTTAGATCGACGTTTATTTTTAAACCGTCATTTAGTCTCAAATTACTTTTTGAAGTATCGGTAATAATGCGGACTTCACGCTCGTACTGAAAACTTTTTCTCTTAAATAAAAACGGGAAGAACAAATCATCAAACGGAATGTATTCTTTTTTATAATCGATATAGTTGACTTCGCCAATATACTGGTCAAAATTATTCTCGGGATTCAATGCTTTCTGCAATCTTCCAATAGTAGACTGAATCGCCAATCCTTCGCTGTTTTGAGTGAAAATCTGCCACATGGCAAATGATTCGTATTCATTGATGTGCCAGCTGCTTATAGCGACTTGTTCGCGATGCGTTTTGTAATAATTTAAAAAGTCAGGATTGTCTATTGCCAGTTTTTTAATCTCTTCAAAGGTAGGTTCGCTAAAAGTACCTTCATACTGATCTTCGAATTTATCAGATCGGGACATGAATAATTTCTTCGATAATAATAAATCAAGAAATTTAGATAAGTCCAAGTATTTCCAAACAATGGTATCCGGATCATCAGGAAGCGTTATGTTTGGATTGTTGAGATACATTTTTTTGAGTTTTAAGATTTATTCTAAAAAAAAGCCACAGATTATACAGATAAATATATGATTTTAATTCAGTAGTAGAAAAATAATCCGTGTTAATCTGTGTAATCTGTGGCTAAAAGTTGATTCTTTTATTTACGATTCAAAAGACTGCATCGTTACCAGTTTGTTATAAGTTCCGTTGTGAGCAATTAATTCGTCGTGTGTTCCTTGCTCAACGATTTTTCCTTTTTGCATTACAACAATCAGGTCTGCTTTTTGAATGGTCGAAAGTCGGTGCGCAATTACAATCGAAGTTCTGTTTTGCATCATATTCTCTAAAGCCACCTGAACAAATTTTTCGCTCTCGGTATCCAAAGCAGATGTTGCTTCATCCAAAATCATAATCGGAGGATTTTTCAATACCGCACGGGCAATTGATAAACGTTGTTTTTGTCCTCCTGAAAGTTTGTTTCCGCTATCTCCAATGTTAGTGTAGATTCCTAAAGGTAACTCGCTTACAAATTCATAAGCATTCGCGATTTTTAGAGCCTCGATAATTTCATCATCTGTAGCGTCTAATTTTCCTAATGAAATATTTGCTTTTATAGTATCATTAAACAAAATACTGTCCTGAGTAACCAATCCCATTAAGCCACGCAGCGATTGCAGGTTCATGTCTTTTATGTTGATTCCGTCAATAGAAATAGTACCGTCATTTACATCATAAAAACGAATCATAAGGTTGGCAATAGTACTTTTTCCGCTTCCTGATTGTCCAACTAGTGCTACAGTTTGTCCTTTTTTAATACTAAGAGAAAAGTCTTTTAAAACCGTTTCGTCCTGATATTTAAAATTGATATTTTTAACTTCGATACTATCATCAAAAGATGTTTTTACAATAGCATCAGGTTTAGAAGTAATTGGGTTTTCCTGATCTAAAATTTCTAGAACACGTTCTGCTGCCGCATTTCCTCTTTTTACTCCGTAAGAAGCTTTAGAGATTGCTTTTGCAGGTGTCAGGATATTGT
>Ga0247812_10001011_pt1 | contig 16069 bp, 13 predicted proteins | sample UWRJL149409B1_FD_178011 | JGI IMG/M metagenome (GOLD analysis project Ga0247812, IMG submission 178011) | Plant litter microbial communities from Arlington Agricultural Research Station in Wisconsin, United States - UWRJ-L149-409B-1 | ecosystem: Environmental > Terrestrial > Plant litter >...
GGACATGATCATCGGTCTGCACCACATGACGACGCTGACCCCCGGCGCCACCGGCGAGGGCCGCGCGTTCTCGTCGATCGCCGAGGCCATCCTCGCGAACGACCAGAAGTCGCTCGACCTCAACGCGAAGGTGCGCATCCGTCTCGACGGCGTGCACTTCGCCGAGGGCGAGGCCCCCGAGGGCTTCGTCCAGGGCGACCGCGTTCTGCAGGAGACGACCCTCGGTCGCGCCCTGTTCAACGAGGCACTCCCGGTCGACTACCCGTACATCGAGGCGCTTGCCGACAAGAACCAGCTGTCGGCTATCGTCAACGACCTCGCGGAGCGGTACCCGAAGGTGGAGGTCGCAGCAACACTCGACCGCATCAAGGACGCCGGTTTCCACTGGGCTTCGCGCTCGGGTGTGACCGTCGCTCTCTCCGACATCCTGACGCCGCCGAACAAGCGCGACATCATCCAGGGTTACGAGAAGCAGGCCACCAAGGTTCAGGACCAGTTCGAAAAGGGTCTGACCACCGAGGCCGAGCGTCGCCAGGAGCTCATCGAGATCTGGAACAAGGCAACCGCCGAAGTCGCCAAGGCGATGGAAGACAACCTGCCGGTAGACAACAACATCTACCGCATGGTGTCCTCCGGTGCTCGTGGTAACTGGATGCAGATCCGCCAGATCGCCGGTATGCGTGGACTCGTGTCGAACCCGAAGGGTGAGATCATCCCTCGCCCGATCGTCAACAGCTACCGTGAAGGCCTCTCCGTGGCCGAGTACTTCATCTCGACTCACGGTGCCCGTAAGGGTCTGGCTGACACCGCACTGCGTACCGCTGACTCGGGATACCTCACCCGTCGTCTCGTGGACGTCTCGCAGGATGTCATCATCCGCGAAGACGACTGCGGCACCGGCAAGGGTCTCGACATGCCGATCGCGGTTCAGGATGCGACTGGCGCCTGGGCGCTCGACTCCAACGTCGAGAACTCGGTCTACGCTCGCAGCCTCGCGGCTGACGCTGTCAACGACAAGGGCGAAGTGGTCGCAGAGGCCGGAGCCGACGTCGGAGACGTTCTGCTCGACACTCTGGTCGCCGCGGGCGTTCACAACATCAAGGTGCGTTCGGTTCTCACGTGTGAGTCGGCCGTCGGTGTGTGTGCTGTCTGCTACGGCCGCTCGCTCGCGACCGGCCTGCTCGTCGACATCGGAGAGGCCGTCGGCATCATCGCGGCCCAGTCGATCGGTGAGCCCGGAACCCAGCTGACGATGCGTACCTTCCACACCGGTGGTATCGCGTCTGCTGACGACATCACGCAGGGTCTGCCGCGCGTCACCGAGCTGTTCGAGGCTCGTACCCCCAAGGGTGCGTCCCCGATCGCCGAGGCCGCCGGCCGCATCACCATCGAGGACTCGGACCGCAGCCGCAAGCTGATTCTGACGCCCGACAATGGTGACGAGCCCGTCGCCTACCCGGTTCTGCGCCGCGCGACCCTCCTCGTCGAGGACGGCCAGCACGTAGAGCTCGGACAGCAGCTGCACATCGGTAACCTCGACCCGAAGGAAGTTCTCCGAGTCAAGGGTGTGCGTGCGGTTCAGCTGCACCTCGTCGACGGTGTGCAGGGCGTCTACCGCTCGCAGGGTGTTCCGATTCACGACAAGCACATCGAAGTCATCGTCCGCCAGATGCTCCGCAAGGTGACCGTGGTCGACCACGGTGACACCGGACTCCTGCCGGGTGAGCTCGTCGACCGCTTGAAGTACAACGAACTCAACCGCGCTGTACTCACCGAGGGCAAGCAGACCGCCTCGGCCCGCCAGGAAGTCCTCGGTATCACCAAGGCCTCCCTCGCGACCGAGTCGTGGCTGTCGGCCGCTTCCTTCCAGGAGACCACGCGTGTTCTCACGCAGGCCGCCATGGAGGGCAAGAGCGACCCGCTCATGGGCCTCAAGGAGAACGTCATCATCGGAAAGCTCATCCCGGCCGGCACGGGTCTCCCGCGCTACCGCGACGTGTCTGTCGAGGCGACGGAAGAAGCCAAGGCCGAGCGCTACCCGAACCGCATCTTCACGGATGACTCGGTGTTCAGCGAAGCCGACCTGAGCTTTGTCGACTTCGACACGTTCTCGTCTGACGACTACACGCCTGGTACGTACAACTAAGCACCAGTCGGTCGACTAGGCCGCTCGCGGCCGTGTCGAAACCACAACGGGCTCTCCACCTTCGGGTGGGGAGCCCGTTGGCGTTTAAGCAGCCCGCCGCGACCCCCGCTAAGGGGTATAGCTAACGCGTGTTCCAGCGGTTACGTTTGCATCCTGATCTCATGATGCCGCCTGGGGGGCCGACGGCATCACTACATTCCTGTGAGGAGATGCAATGGCAACCCTCACCGAAATCCTGATTCTGCGTGGCGTCGTTCCCATCGAAAACCTGGACTCGATCTCGGGCGCCTGGGGCGAAGACGAAGACGCCGTGCGGGCGCTCGTCGAGAAGGGCATGGTCACCGAGGTGCAGGTGGCGTCGGCCAGGGCCGCGCAGGCCGAGCTGCCCTTCGTCGAACTCATGGAGTTCCCGGTCGACCGCACGGCGGTCACCCTCGTTCCCGCCGCGATGTGCCGCCGCTACCAGATCCTGCCGGTGGGGATCGTCGGCGACATCCTCACCCTCGCGATGGTCGACCCGGGCGACGTCTTCGCGATCGACGACGTGCGGGCGGCGGCCCGCATGCAGATCCGTCCCGTCGTCGCGGCACCGAGCGACCTGCGCCAGGCGATCGACCGCTACCACCGTGCCGACGGCGAGCTGAGCGACCTCACCAGCGCCCTCGAGGAGGAGAGCACGACCGACGTCGTGATGGCGGGCGAGAACGACTCGACCGAAGACGACGCCCCCATCGTGCGGTTCGTGAACCTGCTGATCAGCCAGGGTATCCAAGACAAGGCCTCCGACATCCACATCGAGCCGGGCGAGCGCGAAGTGCACGTGCGCTACCGCATCGACGGCGTGCTGCACCAGATGCAGTCGGCGCCGAAGGCGATCCAGAACGGCGTGATCAGCCGGCTCAAGATCATGAGCGAGATCGACATCGCCGAGCGACGCAAACCGCAGGACGGCCGCATGTCGGTCACCCACGGCGGCCGCAAGATCGACCTGCGCGTCGCGACCCTCCCCACCGTCTGGGGCGAGAAGGTCGTTATGCGAATCCTCGACACCTCCTCGACGACGGTCTCGATGGACAACCTCGCCCTGCTGCCCCGCAACTTCGCCGCTTACAAGTCGTCGTACACGAAGCCGTACGGCATGATCCTCGTCACCGGCCCGACCGGATCTGGCAAGTCGACCACGCTGTACACGACGCTCGGCGCCGTCGCCCGCCCCGAAATCAACGTCATCACGGTCGAAGACCCGGTGGAGTACCGCATGCCGGGCATCAACCAGGTGCAGGTGAACACGAAGGCGGGGCTCACGTTCGCGTCGGCGCTGCGCTCGATCCTGCGCTCGGACCCCGACGTCGTGCTCATCGGCGAGATCCGCGACCACGAGACCGCGCAGATCGCGATCGAGGCGTCGCTGACCGGCCACCTCGTGCTCTCCACCCTGCACACCAACGACGCCCCGAGCGCGATCACCCGCCTCACCGAGATGGACATCGAGCCGTTCCTGGTCGGATCGGCCCTCGACTGCGTCGTCGCCCAGCGACTCGCGCGTCGCCTCTGCGACCGTTGCAAGCAGGCCTACGTGCACGACCCCGAGCAACTGGCCGCGCTGCGGTTCGCGTTCGATCCGAACCGCCCGCCGCCCACGCTCTACCGCCCGGTCGGCTGCACGAACTGCTCGAACACCGGCTACCGCGGCCGCATCGGGCTGCACGAGGTCATGATGGTCACCGAGCAGATCGAGCGTCTCGCCGTCGCCCGCGCCTCGAGCGCCGAGATCGGCAAAGTCGCCATGGAACAGGGCCTCATCCCCCTGCGTTGGGACGGCTGGGCGAAGGTGCAGATGGGCCTGACCAGCGTCGAAGAGATCATGAGAGTTGTCGTATGACCCCGCCCGCTGACTTCCCGTTCGATGGTGTCGACCCGCAGCTGCCGCCGCCCCCGCCGTCGTACCTCAACGCACCGCCGCCCAGTGTGCCGCCCGGGGGATTCGCCGACTACTCGTCTGCACCCCCGCCGCCCCCTCCCGCGGCGTTCGACCCCTCGGCCTTCCCCCCGCCGTTCGACCCGAGCGCCTTCCCGCCGCCGGGCGGCCACCGCCAGACCTACCAGGCCCCCGAGACGCCCGCGGCCGCGCCGCCCGTCTACGACTCCGGCTTCGACCCGTCGATGTTCGCGGCGCCGACCGCCTCCTACGACACGGCCTTCGACCCGTCGGCGTTCGCCGCGCCCGCCTACGACCCGCCGACCTACGACGCCACATTCGACCCGTCGTCGTTCGCGGCGCCGTCGCCTTTCGATGCTTCCGCGTTCGAGACCGGGGCGGATGCCACGATCCCCACGTTCGACACCGGGGCGTTCGACACAGCGGCGTTCGACACGGCGGCGTTCGACGCCCCGCTGTTCGACACGGGGGCGTTCGATGCCCCGCCCGTCTCCAGCTCCAGCCCGCCGGTCTGGGAGGCGCCGATTCCCGAGGCGGCTTCCGCAGCTCCAACTCCGACGTACGAGCCGCCGGTCGCCGAGCCGGCGCCCGAGCCGGCGCCCGCGCCCGCGTTCGAGGCACCGGCCGCCTCGCCCGTGGCGGAGTCGGTCACCCACGAGGCGCCCGTCGCTTTCGAGGCACCGGTCGCTCCGGCGCCGGTTGCGCCCGAGCTCACCAGCCGCCGCGCCCAGCGCGAGCGCGCGCAGGCGGCCGGTATCGAGTTCGCGTCGCACACCGGCCCGGTCGACGTCGCCGCGCCCGTGGTCGAGGCTCCGGTTGTGCCGGCCCCGGTTGCCGAAGCCCAGGTCGCTCAGGCCCCGGTCGCTCAGGCTCCTGTTGCCGAAGCCCCGGTCGCTCATGCTCCCGTTGCCATCGCTGTGCCCGAGACATCCCCTCCTCCACGCGGCCAGGTCGGCAGCGACCCCGACCTCGTCGCCGCGCTGAACGCGGTCGTGCAGCTGCGCGCGTCCGACCTGCACGTCGGCGTCAATGCCGCGCCGATGATCCGCATCGACGGCGGCCTGCGACCGATCGACGGTCTCGAAGCGTGGGATGCCGAGAAGGTCAGAACCGCGCTGCACAGCATCATGACGCCCGAGCACCGCGACATCTTCGCGACGGCGCTCGAGCTCGACTTCGCGTACACGCTCTCGGAGACCTCGCGTTTCCGCGTCAACATCTACCAGCAGCGCGGGGCGCTCGGGGCGGCGTTCCGCCTGATCCCGACCGAGATCAAGCAGCTGGCCGCGCTGGGCGTACCGGAAAAAATCGGGAAGTTCGCGCAGCTGCCGCGTGGGCTCGTGCTCGTCACCGGCCCTACCGGTTCGGGAAAATCCACTACCTTAGCCGCGCTCATCGACCTCGTGAATCAGACGCGCGCCGACCACATCGTGACGGTCGAAGACCCGATCGAGTTCATGCACCAGAACAAGATGTCGCTGGTCAACCAGCGCGAGGTCGGTCACGACACCCACAGCTTCAACAGCGCTCTCAAACACGTGCTGCGGCAGGACCCCGACGTGATCCTGATCGGCGAGCTTCGCGACCTGGAGACCATCTCTGTGGCGTTGACGGCTGCCGAGACCGGACACTTGGTGTTTGCGACTCTGCACACGCAGGATGCGGCGCAGACGATCGACCGCATCATCGACGTGTTCCCGCCGCACCAACAGGGGCAGGTTCGAGCGCAACTTGCCGCGACATTGCAGGGCGTCGTGTGCCAGACGCTTGTGAAGAAGGTCGGCGGCAGTGGACGTGCCGTTGCCACCGAGGTGCTGATCACCACCCCGGCGATCTCCAACCTCATCCGTGAGGGCAAGACCTATCAGATCCACTCCTCGATGCAGGCCGGGCGTGAGCTTGGCATGCACACCATGGATCAGCACCTGGCCGACCTGGTGAACGCCGGGGTCATCAGCCACCAGTCGGCGCACGAAAAAGCCCACGATCTCGAAGACATCAAGCAGCTCATTCGGCGGGCCGGTGGCGGCTCCGGCGTAGAGGGCGCCGGAGCTCCGCCCAAGAATCCCGGCGTCAACTTCGGCGACGCCTTCTCACCACAGGGAGCGTAGAGACAATGGCAGCAGCCACCCGGACCTTCGCCTACACCGCTCGCGATGCCGGGGGAAAGGTCGTGAAAGGCAAGGTCGACGCCTCGAGTGAGGCGGCCGTCGTTACCAAGCTACGCACCATGGGTGTCGCTCCGATCAGCGTCGACGAATCGCTCGGTGGCACGGGTCTGAGCAGAGAAATCAGCTTCGCGACCCTGACGAAGAAAAATGTCGGGCTCAAAGATCTCGCCGTCATGAGCCGCCAGATGGCGACCATGATCGGAGCTGGGCTTTCGTTGATCCGGACGCTCAATATTCTCGCCGATCAGACGGAGAACAAAGAGCTCGCTCGCGTTCTGGCATTGCTGCGCAACGATGTCGAGAACGGTCTCTCGCTGTCCGACGGCATGCTCAAGCACCCTGTCGTCTTCCCACCGCTCATGATCCATCTCGTACGCGCAGGCGAGACGGGCGGCTTTCTCGATACCTCGCTCGAAGGAGCGGCGGACAACTTCGAGGCGGATGTAAAACTGCGCGACACCATCAAGTCGGCACTCACCTACCCCGTCATCGTGCTGATCATGGCAGTAGTCGCAGTTATCGGAATGCTGATCTTCATCGTTCCCGTCTTCGAGAACATGTTCGCCGGACTCGGTGGCGAACTGCCGCTTCCCACGCAAATTCTCGTGGTGATCTCGCGGAACATGATCTGGGCGGTACCGCTGCTCGTTGTTTCGGCAATCGTGTTCTCCGTGTGGTGGCGGGCGAACAAGCACACCGAGCAGGTTCGAAGTTTCGTCGACCCTCTCAAGTTGAAGCTTCCTGTTTTCGGGTCGTTGTTCACGAAGGTCGCGGTCGCTCGATTCGCCCGCAACTTCTCGACCATGATGGGGGCGGGCGTGCCCATCCTGCAGGCGCTCGGGATCGTCGGAGAGACGTCGGGTAACTACGTGATCGAAACGGCGCTGAAGAAGGTCCAGGAGTCGGTCAGGCAGGGCAAGAGTGTGTCCGGACCGCTCGCGCTCGAGCCTGTGTTCCCGAGCATGGTTGTGCAGATGATCGCCGTCGGCGAAGATTCCGGCTCCATGGAGGTCATGCTCGACAAGATCGCCGACTTCTACGAGGCAGAGGTAGACACGACGACCAAAGCCCTGACGTCCCTCATCGAGCCCCTGATGATCGCGTTCATCGGCGTCGTCATCGGCGGCATGATCGTCGCCCTGTACCTGCCGGTCTTCACCATCTTCGACCAGATCAAGTAGGACGTCCTCGACCCCCCCCTTGTACTGGGGTAATCGGTCTACCCAAGTGCCCCCCTTTGAGGGATATGCAGGGTTTTTGGCCTCCTCCACTATGTATCCGGGGGTCATAGTTTTATGGGGGCCACCTGTCCGTAATCACTCATCCGACAGGAAGATTTCATATGTTCATTCGAATCAACGAGGCCATCGAGGCCAGCCGCATGAAGCGCGAAGAGGGTGAGAAGGGCTTCACGCTCATCGAGCTGCTCGTCGTCGTTCTGATCATCGGCGTGCTGTCCGCGATCGCCATCCCGATTTTCCTCAACCAGCAGAAGAGCGCCAAGCTCAGCGCGGTAGAGCAGGACCTGAGCAGCGCGAAGTCCGCGCTCGTCGCCGTGATGGTCGACCCGCCCACCGGTTGGACGTTCCCGACCGCGATCACTGATGCAACGATTCCCGGATTCAGCCTGTCGAACGATGTCACTCTGACCATCACCGGCGGAATTACGGGTTTCTGCCTTGAAGGCACCTACGCCGGCCTGACTGACGCTGCCGACAAGCGTCACGTCAAGGACACCGGGGGCGTCAAGAACGGCGTCTGCGCCTAGGTTCCGAAGCTGGATTAGGTGGGGCGTCGCACGAGCGGCGCCCCACTCTCAGCTAGAGCCAGGTGGAGATCGGGGGAGACGATGAGCACTGAAGCGAATGACGAGCGCACAGCCCTCGTTGACGACGAGTCCGGCTTCGGCCTGGTCGAGATCGTCGTCTCGATGTTCCTGCTCGCCCTGCTCGCCATCTCGTTCCTTCCGCTCCTCATCACGTCGCTCAAGGTCACGGTGTCCAACACCACGCTCGCCACGGCGACCCAACTCGTAAACCAGGACCTCGAGGTCGCCCGCTCGTTGGCGGTCACTACGCCGTATTGTTCGGTGCTCAAGACATTCGCAACTGCATCGCCGCTGGCCACCGTCAGCGATCCGCGCGGTGTCGTTATGCAGCCGCATCGCGCGCTCGTCGTCAGCGGGGCCACCGATTCGTCGGGATGCCCGGTGGCGCAGTCCAGCCCTGCGCGCGCCGCCTACCCGGGCACCGTCGCCCTGCGGTCGTGGGTCACTGTCGGCGGAAAGACTATCGCCGAGGCGACCACATTGATCTTCGTAGAGCGGACCGCCCCGTGACCCGCCGCTGGTGGCCGATCGGATCCTCTGATGACCGAGACGCCGAATCCGGCATCACCATGGTCGAACTGCTCATCTACAGTGTGCTGGCGATCGTGGTGCTCGGCATCGTCGGGAACATCCTGATCCAGTCGCTCGGTGTGGATAAGTCGGTACGCAACCGCAGCGAAGCGACGAGAATTGGCCAACTCGTCGCGACCGCGGTACAGAGCGACGTTCGCAACTCCACCGAAGTGACTTGGTCGAGCACAGCGGCCGGCGAGTTGCTCACTATGACCACAAGAAACGCTGCTGGCGCAATCTCCTGCAAGTACGACGCTTGGTACTTCTCGAACGCGAGCGGTTCGATCCGTAAGAAGACCTCGACGACGGCCGTCACCGCACCGACCGCCTCTCAGCTCGAGACCTGGACTCTGCTCGGCGACCAGATCGCCAAGGACGGCAGCAACAGCGTGTTCACGCGGTCCGGACTCAACGTCGACCTTCGGTTCCTCGCTCTCGCCGGAAACGCCGACCCCGTACTGATCACGACGACCGTGGTTAGCCGCGGCACAACTTTGGAGGTCAGCCAGTGTTCCTGAAACGCGGTTCTCGCACCGGCAACGGCGAACGGGGGAGTGCGATGATCGCCGTTGTCGGACTCATGGGCATCACCGTCGTGATCGGTATCTCGGTCGCAAGTGCGAGCATTAACGCACTGTCCTTCACCAGTGCCACGCGAGCCGGCGTCCAGTCGCAAGCCGCCGCCGAAGCCGGTATCGACTACACCGTGGGCGCTCTCAAATCGACGATGACATGCGCGCCTTCGTACACAAGCCCGGCCGGATCGCCAGCGTTCACCACCACCGTCTCCTATGCGACGACGGCGACTATCCCCAGCGCTGCGACAGGGTGGACGCCGGGGTGCCCGCCCAACTCGGCGAAATTCGTCAAGATCGAATCGCAAGGCACGGCGTCCGCGAAGGGCGTGGCCGGCGCAACCGTCGGCAACAAAAACAAGGTCGAGGCGATCTACAACTTCGTGAGCGCTGCAGCACCGATTGCTGCGAGCGGTGCGGCCGCCTACTCCTATTCGACGGGCGTTCTGAACAACCTCACCCTGCTCGACGGAGGCAACCTCAACGCCGATGTCCGCATCAAGACCGGCAGCGTCGACTGCCAGAGCAATACGGTCATCAACGGCAACGTGCGTCTTGCGAACGGGTCGTTCCAATCCTCGGGCAGTTGCCGGGTGACCGGCAGCGTTGCCGCGTCCCAGTACGTAGCAGTCAACGGCGGAAGCTCGATCGGGGGCGATGTCACCGCGGGCGGAGCCGCTTTGTACACGAACAGCGCCGCTGTAACGGTCGTAGGCACGGGCAATCAGAGTGGCGGCGGCGGCAAGGCGGTCGGAGGTAACGTCTTCGCCGGCGGACCCGTCTACACAAGCGGTGTCATTGCTGGAAACGTGACAGCAACCCCGCTGCCCGGAGGCGCGCTCGGCGTGAATTCGACCATCACGCCCGGAAGCACTCGTATTGGCGGATACCTCGCTTCTGCGGGCGAGCTCACGAGCTGGGCGGGCCGATGCGTGGCCCCTCGAGATACCTGGGACGCGGCCGGAAACGCGTGCGCTATCAAACAGAACGGCGACGTCACAGGCGCGGTTTCGTACAACGTCTCCGGGCTGACCGCGCCGGCCGCACCGAGCGTTCCGGATTGGGTCGACTACGACTTCAATCCTGCGGAGTGGACCGCCCTCGGTTACAACGTGGTCACGTGGCCCGGCACGAACGACTACTGCCGTATCGACAACCGGACGAACGTTTTCCCCGCTGTGACGGCGCTCAGCACTTACACGATTCCGACGGTGATCGACGCCCGAGCATGCACGGCGTACGGTCTCGACTTCTCCCAGAGCAGCGCGCTCAACCTCACGCTCAAGACGGACATAGCCTTCATCGCGCCGAAGATCGACGTCGGCAAGGTCATCGCGAACTCGAACAACACTACGCAGCGGAAAATGTGGTTCATCGTCCCCGACAGGACCGCCAACACCCTTCCGACCCCAACCGCGGCCAATTGTGGCGTCGACATCAAGAACGACACACGCATCGGGAGCACCGTATCTGCGTTCGTCTACACTCCCTGCAAGATATCCAACTCCGCTGCCGTGTGGAGCGGGCAGATGTACGGCGGGACCGTGACCTTCGACAGCAACATCCAGCTCACATTCCAGCCCGTCGGTCTGCCGAACGTCAACCTCGACGGCGGCATCATCGTCACACCCACGCCCGGCTCGCCCGGCGGACTCGGCAGTCGGGTTTCGATCCGCGATATCGCGGCGACGACTTAGCCATGCAGCTCATCGTCGCGCTCGCCGGAGCTCTCGGCCTGCTTATTGGCTCCTTCCTCAACGTGGTCATCTACCGCGTGCCCCTCAAACGCTCGATCGTACAACCGCCCAGCGCGTGCCCGAACTGCGGGCACCGTCTGGCCTGGTACGAGAACATTCCTGTCTTTTCCTGGTTTGCCCTCCGCGCAAAGTGTCGTTCATGCGGAGAACCGATTTCGATGCGCTATCCATTGGTCGAGCTCGCGACGGGCTTGTTCTTCGCGCTGGTCGCGTGGTTCGCGCTCGCCACGTTCGACGATGGAGCCGCCACTCCGTCGGTCTTCGTCGCCCTCGTGGGTCTTCTCTACCTCGCGGCCGTCAGCGTCGTATTGACCTGTATCGACCTCGAGACGCACACCCTCCCCAACGTGATCGTGCTTCCTGCATACGTTGTCGTCATCGTCTTGCTGGGAACCGCCAGCCTCCTCGCCGGCGACGTCGGTGCACTCCTCCGCGGAGTCGTCGGCTTGATAGGACTGTTCGCCGTGTACTACCTGATGGCACTCGTCTATCGCGGGGGGATGGGGTTCGGAGACGTCAAACTCGCGGGCGTCCTCGGCTTCGCACTCGCTTGGTTGGGGTGGGACGTATTCGTGGTCGGCGCCTTCGCACCGTTCGTTCTCGGAGGTGTCTTCGCAATAGTGCTGATCGCGTTCACGAAAGCCGGGCGCAAGACGAGAGTGCCGTTCGGACCGTGGATGCTGGCTGGTGCTTGGGTGGGCATCTTCGCCGGTCCGGGCATTGCCGGAGCGTATCTATCGTTCGTCGGCCTGGCGTGACATTTTTCAACAGCAATACAAGGGGGAAGGCATAGTGAGCAGAGGAACAGTGGGGCTCGATATCGGGCTCGACACTATCCGCGCGGTGGAAGTGGAGAACGGGGACAAATCCCGACCGACCGTCGTGCGCTTTTTCGAGGTAGCCCTTCCCGATGGTGCGGTGCGCAGCGGAGAAGTGAGGGAGGTGAACACGGTCGCCGCCGCCATCAGGCGTCTATGGTCGGCTGGCGGTTTCAAGAGCAAGCAGGTTGTCCTCGGTATCGGAAACCAGCGTGTGCTGGCGCGCGATCTGACCGTGCCCAAGGCTTCGATTACCCAGATCCGTGAGTCACTTCCCTTCCAAGTGCAGGACATGTTGCCCGTCCCCGTCTCGGAAGCTCTCCTCGACTTCTACCCCATCTCCGAGAGCGAGAGTGATCACGGGCCGGTCGTTAACGGCCTTCTGATCGCTGCCATCAAAGAGTCGGTCGGGGCGAACGTAGACGCGACACGACAGGCGGGGTTGGTTCCCGTGAACGTCGATCTCATACCGTTCGCCATCAGCCGCGCCCTCGTGCGAGGCGAATACGCGAACACGACGGTGGCGCTCGTCGATGTAGGAGCGAACACGACCCACGTTGTCGCGGTCGCCAAGGGAGTCCCGCAGTTCGTCCGAATGATCCCGGCGGGCGGCTCGGACATCACACGGACACTGTCGAATCGACTCGAAATCGCTCCCGAGCAGGCCGAGGCGGCGAAACGGGCGCGAGGGCTCAGTGGCGCTCCAGCGTCTTCCGAAGCGGAACGCGTCGTGGCGGAAGTCGTGAACCACGCAACGGGAGAGTTGCTGAACAGCCTCCGCAATACACTCAACTACTTCAACAACACCAGGCCGCACGATCCTGTGCAGGCAATCATCCTCACCGGCGGCGGCGCGCAGCTGACGGGTTTCGCAGCAGCCCTCGGCGAAAGTATGCGCATCTCAGTGATCGCCGCGGATGCGTTCGCCTCGGTCGATGTGGCAAAAGCGGCGAACAAAGGCGGTACTTCCGATACCCGCACGATGACCGTAGCGCTCGGACTCGCACTCGGCGGCGCAGCATGAGCCGCGCCGGCGCCGCGCAGTCGCGTTTGATCATCGGTGGCATACCGAGGGCCGACCTGCTCCCGCCCGAGATCAAGAACGAAGCAAAAACCCGTGGCCAGCGTCGACTTATCGTCGGTGTCGTTATCCTCGTCGTCGCCGTCGTCACCGCCGGCTACGTCGGAGCCAGCTTCCTGGCCATTACCGCCTCCGACCAGATGGTTGCGGCCAACAACCGCACGAACGAAATCCTGGCCGAACAATCCAAGTACGTGGCTATCAGACAGTTCAGTGATCAAGTGGAAATTGCCGAAGCGGCACGGTCGGTCGGCGTCTCGACCGAGATCGACTGGGGCACTTACCTGCCGGAAGTCACGTCCCGACTTTCCGCAGACGCAACCATCGACAACTTCAGCGTCGTGTCAGCAACGCCTACGGTCGCCCTTCCGCAAGACGCCGGCCCGTTCGCGGAGCCAAGCCTTGCGGAGCTGAGCTTCACGGTCTCGACGACCGGGTTCCCGGATGTAGCAACGTGGCTCGATTCGCTCACGAGCATTCCAGGATTCGTCGCGGCCGTCCCGAGCACGATCGCGCTCGAGTCGGGCAAGTACTCCGTGAACTTCATGGTGCGCGTCGACCAAGGCGCGCTCTCCAACCGATTCTCCGAAACAGAGGCAACCGAATGACCTCCAATAGAACGTGGATCGGTGCGGCGGTACTGATCTCGCTGATCGCTCTCCTCGCCGGCTGGTTTCTCGGAATCTCTCCACAACTAGCCGAAGCGGCGAAGTCGACGGTGAAGACCCTGGAGATCGATGCCCTCAACGAGGTTCACGAAGCAGAACTTGCCGTGATGAAAGAGCAGTTCGGTGCCGTAGCCGAGACCGAGGCGAAGCTGGTCGCACTGCGCTCGGCTCTGCCGCCTGCTCCTGCCTACCCAGACTTCGTGCGCGAGGTCTACACGGCTGCCGAAAGTGCCGGGGTTTCGGTGAGCAACTTCACCGCCGCGGCCGCCGTGCGATATTCGCCGCTTGCCGCCGAAATTCCTGTCGAGCCTGCCGGCGACGATGCATCCGAGTCACCGATCGCCTCAATCGCGACCGTGCCATCCGCCGCCCCGGTGGTGACGAGCCCTCTGATCACTCCGGAGAACTTCGTCATCATCCCCGTAACGATCCAGGTCGACGGAGGATTCGAGAACTTCCGCACGTTCACGGCTTCGTTGCAAGCTGGCTCTCGGCTGTTCTTGGTCACTGGACTCACCGCGGTCGCCGATACTGCGGCCCCGGCGAAGGGCGTAGCGACGTCGTATCACGGCACCATCACCGGCAACATCTACGTGCTCGCGGATCCGACGGTGGCTAGAACCGCGACAGACCCGGAGGCAGCAGGCGAGCTGCCCGAGGCGGACATTGCAGAACTGCCGGCACCCGCCGAGACCCCGGCCCCCGCCGAGACACCCGCCCCCGCAGAAACCCCGACCCCGGGGCAGACCCCGACGCCCCCGGGCACGCCGGCGCCGTAGCCCGAGCCGCCCTGCCCCGGGTCCGCCATCGCGGCGGCCCCGAGGCATCCGCATTCCTTACACCACCGGCTAGCCTCTGCCGGGCCGTCGACATCCGTTGGTAGAGTGACACGACCAATTTGGACGGCCGCTCGGCCTGTTAGAGGAGTACTTCGATGGCCGACAAGACCGACGAGCCCAACACCCCCACCGGCGAGAGCCCCGTCTACGACAGCCTGCGCGACACCAACGAGCCCGTCGTGGCGACCGTCGACGAGACCGAGACCGAAGCGGCGTACACGCCCCCGGTCGAGCAGGAAGAGATCGTCGTCGAGGAGGCCGACTCGGTGCAGTACCCCGACGAAGAGCCGGTCCGCGACACCGCAGCCTACGAGCCGGTCGTCCAGGAGACCCCGGCCCCCGACAACTCGCGCTACGTGCCGCCGGCCGCCACGGCGACCGCAGCGGCCGCGGCGACCTCGGCGCAGCAGCAGCCGAACGTCGTCTACGTGAACCAGCCGCAGGCCCCGGTCGAGAAGGGCAACCGCCGGTTCGGCGTGCTCATCTCGGTCGCCGCGACGGTCGTGTTCCTCGTGGTCCTCGCCATCGTCATGGTCATCATCTACAGCTCGCGCTCCGGTGCGCTGTACATCGACTTCCTCGGCCAGACCGCGTTCTACGTGCCCGCGCTGTTCTTCCTCGTCGGTTCGGTGGCGCTCGCGCTCATCCTCAACCGCGCCGGCTGGTGGGCCCACGTCATCGGCAGCCTGTTCGTCGCGCTGTTCGTCTACTTCGGCACCATCGCCACCGTGCTCATCGTCAACGGCGTCGTGCTGCTGACCCCCGACCAGGCCGCCGAGCAGTTCCGCCAGGGAACGATCGCCCCCTTCACCATCGCCGCCGCCCTCGTCGCGCGCGAGATCGCGATCTGGGCCGGCGCGATCGTCGCCAACCGCGGACGCAAGCTCAAGGTGCGCAACGCCGAGGCGCTCGAGACGTTCCAGCGCGAGCAGGCCCAGACGCGCGGCTACTGAGCACACGATGGGTGACGAGCGCCAGCTCCCGCCTTCGCCCGACCCGCGCATGCTGCCGGTGCTGGCCGCCGTCACCTACACGGCGGCCGTCATCGCGCTGTGGGGGTTCGTCAGCCTCGCGCTGAACGTCGACGCGATCGCCCAGCGCGACGCCGGTCCGCTGCTCGGGCCCGCGATGGTGCTCGGTGCCGCCGTCGTCACGCTGATCGCCCTGCTCAGGGTGCGCTCGCGCCGCTCGCCCACCGGCGCCGGGCTCGCTGCCGCGGCATCCGTCTATGTCGTTATGTTGGCGATCGGCGCGGTCGGGTACGCGATCGTGCGGGCGGATGTCTCGTGGCTCGTGCTCTTCGTCGGGGCGTACGCGCTCAGCCCGTTCGTGCTCGGTGCCGCGGTACTGAGCGGCCTGGTCGTCGTGGGCGTCTGGGCGGTCACGCGGAGGCTGTGAATCCGGTGCGCTGCAGGCGAAATCCATTTGACCGCCGGCCCCACCGGGGATAGTATTTTGCAGGTGTGCGCTTTGTCGTGCGCTCCCGTGTGCCCTCGTGGTGATGCAGGAGTCGCGAACACCGCATATTCAGGGTGTGGCCTCTGAGGTCGCCCCCCACGGCATACCCGGCATCTGCCGGGTCCAGATGAACTCGAGATGAACTGCAAGGTTCTCTCGAATGCTAACCATCATGCAACTGTCACCGTGCAGTTATTACAAGGAGTTACTTAGTGC
>Ga0247812_10001013_pt1 | contig 16059 bp, 12 predicted proteins | sample UWRJL149409B1_FD_178011 | JGI IMG/M metagenome (GOLD analysis project Ga0247812, IMG submission 178011) | Plant litter microbial communities from Arlington Agricultural Research Station in Wisconsin, United States - UWRJ-L149-409B-1 | ecosystem: Environmental > Terrestrial > Plant litter >...
TCAACTGTATCACAGGCCGATGCCGATTCAAAAGGATTGGCTTTGTTTAATACTAACGGTCAGGCCAATGCCAATACAAACGGGACTTGCACCTTTAGCAGTATTGCCAGAAGTGGTTCCTTTACAAAGAACAACTGCGCTTCAGGCGGAGTGGGATCCAGTGTAGCTTTCAGTCAGGCTGCAGGTGCTCAAATTTCCACTGTATCACAGGCTGATGCCGATGCAAAAGGACTGGCTTTGTTTAACACTAACGGTCAGGCCAATGCCAATACAAACGGGACTTGCACCTTTAGCAGTATTTCCAGAAGCGGTTCGTTTGCAAAGAATAACTGCGCCTCGGGCGGAGTAGGATCAAATGTGGCTTTCAGTCAGGCTGTGGGTGCCCAAAGTTCAACTGTATCACAGGCCGATGCCGATGCAAAAGGACTGGCTTTATTTAACACTAACGGTCAGGCCAATGCCAATACAAACGGGACTTGCAGCTTTAGCAGTATTGCCAGAAGTGGTTCCTTTACAAGAAATAACTGCGCCTCGGGCGGAGTGGGATCAAGTGTAGCTTTCAGTCAGGCTGTGGGTGCCCAAAGTTCAACTGTATCACAGGCTGATGCCGATGCAAAAGGATTGGCTTTGTTTAACACTAACGGTCAGGCCAATGCAAATACAAACGGAACTTGTACTTTTAATAGTATTGCCAGAAGCCGATTGTTTACAAAGTATAATTGCCCTTCGGGAGGATTTGGTTCAAGTGTTGTTTTTAATCAAGCCGCTGGAGTTGTTACCTCAACCATTTCGCAGGAAGATGCAGATTCTAAAGGACTCGATAAATTTAATATTGACGGTCAGATATATGCTAATAACGATGCTTTGGCAACTTGTACTTTTTATAACATTGCTAAATCAATAACTAGTAATAAGAGTAATTGTGGTACTGGTACATATGGTTCAGCAGTGACCTATACGGTTCCGGCAGGAAAATATAGTTCTACTACTTCGCAGGCAGATGCTGATCAGCAAGCTCAGAATGATCTTAATAGTAATTCTACCAACTATATAAATACAAATGGGACTTGTACATCAGAAGCCTACAATGTCTTTGTAGCTGATGCAGAGGAAAGTCAGAAAAAGTTTTGGGTTACAGTTACATCTTCTTCATCAAATCATCCACAACGAACTGTTTCTGCTAATTTTTATTACAGTTATATTGTAGGAAAAAAAGTTTATTGGGGATATTGGAGAGAAGATCTTGTTTTACCAGCAGGTGTAACTAATAAAACTTTTATAATAAACCTTTCTTTTATAGGATGGCCGGAACTGGAATCATATACTATTAATTAACCTCATAGGCTAAAATATATTAAAACATACCTGTATGAAAAAATACATATTAATATTAATTCTGTTATTAATTGGAAGTTTAGGTCTTAAAGCCCAAACTTTTAGCGATGACAATTTCGTGTATACTGTTGCGCCAAAAAAGCCAGTTCAGTCCGGAAATTTCAATACCCTGACCAAAGACGAAATGAGTCAAAATGTGACTTATTTCGACGGATTAGGCCGCCCCATTCAAACCATTGCTATCGGGCAGGGAGCAGAAGGACAGGATATTATAACTCCAATGCAATATGACCCGTTTGGCAGACAGGAGAAAGAGTATTTGCCCTATGTATCGTCAAACGGAGGTAGCAGTTACCCAAAAATAGATCCTGCTGCTGCAATAGCTGCTACTATATCGTTTTACAGCACAGGGATATATGAGAATACCGCAAATCCTTTTTCGCAAAAACAGTATGAGCTCTCACCTCTAAACAGGGTTTTAAAACAAGCAGCTCCCGGAACTTCCTGGGCTATGGGCAGCGGTCATGAAATAAAACTCGATTACCAAACCAACAAATCAGGTGATGCAGTAAAATTATATAAAGCAAATACAACCTGGCTAGCGGGCTCGGGTTTGTATGAAATCAGTTTTTCAGACGCGGGAACTTATGCCGAGAACGAATTATACAAAAATGTAACCTTCGATGAAAATTCAGGTGCAGGCCTAAACGAGTCTTCTGGTTCTACCGTAGAATTTAAAAACAAGGAAGGGCAGATAGTCCTTAAAAGAACTTATGATTCAGGGGATAAACACGATACGTATTACGTATACGATATTTATGGCAACCTGACCTATGTACTTCCACCAAAAGTAACCGGAGCAATTAACGATGATGTTTTAAACGGTTTATGTTATCAATATAAATATGACAATCGCAATCGACTGGTCGAGAAAAAATTACCCGGAAAACAATGGGAATTTATCGTTTATGATAAACTAGACCGCCCTGTAGCCACAGGTCCTGCATTTTCGCCTTTTAAAGATGAAAATGCTGAGGGCTGGCTCATTACAAAATATGATGCTTTTAGCCGTCCGATTTATACGGGTTGGTACAGTCAATCATCGAATTCAGTAATACGAAAATCATTGCAGGATGCCCAAAACCTGGCCACTGTTTTGTTTGAAACCAAACAATCTTCAGGTACTATAGATGAAATTCCTGCCAATTATAGTAATGTTATTGCACCTACGAGTTTTAGACTTCTAACGGTGAATTATTACGATAATTATGATTATCCCAATGCGCCATCAATTCCAACAACGATACAGGATCAGGATGTTTTGCCCAATGCAAAAGGTCTAGCGACTGGAAACTGGACAAGAGTGTTAACGACAGCTTTGGCTAAGTTGGGCGAAACAACCACTACAGTGTACGATGACAAAGGCAGGCCAATACGCACTAAAATACAAAATCATTTTGAAGGTTATAGCAGTACAGATAGTAAACTGGACTTTACAGGAAAAGCACTTTTTACCATTACCAGACACAAACGAACGTCAGGTGATACTGAGCTTATTGTAAGGGAAGAATTTACATACTCCCCTCAAGATCGTTTATTGACCCACAAGCATCAAATAAATGGAGGAGCTGTTCAGCTATTGGCAGCAAATAAATATGATCCATTAGGGCAATTAGAGAGTAAAAACGTAGGCGATAGCAGCGGTAATGCAAGACAAAATGTTGATTTTAGTTATAACATCAGAGGCTGGCTTACCGGAATCAATAATATAGAGAATCTGGAAGACAGTGATGCAAAAGATTTATTTGCCTTTAAAATTAATTATAACAGTCAGCCTGGCAACTCAGCGGTTGATGCCTTATATAATGGTAATATCGCCGAAACTTTCTGGAAAACGGCATCAGATTATTCATTACGCTCTTATGGTTATCAATACGATGATCTTAACCGATTAAAAAATGCCATTTATCGCAAACCTAATGATGCTATATCACTATCAGGAGCCTATAATGAGAGTTTAGATTATGACAAAAACGGAAATATTAAATCATTGCAAAGATATGGAGACAGTGATGCGCCGTCTATTGTTTTTAAAATAGATGAGTTAACGTATGGTTATGTAGATGAAAATTCGAACCAGTTGGCTAAAGCTACAGAAGGAGCGGGAGGAAATGATCATAAAGGCTTTATAGATGGTAATAAAATTGGTGATGATTATATGTATGATGCCAACGGAAATATGACTGTTGATAAAAACAAAAACATCACCAAAATAGACTACAACCATATTAATTTACCAAAGAAAATTACATTTGGAACAACTGGAACTATTGAGTACATTTACAACGCAGCAGGACAAAAACTGGAGAAAATTGTAACAGATAACAGTGTTGTAACCAATACTAATTATCTGGGCGGTTTTCAGTACAAGGACAATGTTTTACAGTTTTTCCCGACGGCTGAAGGTTATGTGAAAAATGATAGTGGAGTTCTATCTTATGTATTTCAGTACAAAGATCATTTAGGCAATGTTCGTGTAAGTTACGCTAAAAATCCAGTAACCCAGGTTCTTGAAATTATCGAAGAGAATAATTATTATCCTTTTGGTTTGAAGCATAGTGGGTATAATGATTATTTACCAACTACTAATAAGTATAAGTACAACGGAAAAGAACTGCAAAATGAACTAGGGCTTAACATGACAGCGATGGACTATCGTCAATATGATAATGCATTAGGTCGATTTAATTCTATTGATGCCTTATCAGAGATGAATTATTCAATTTCGACATATGCTTTTTCATATAATAATCCTGTTTTCTGGTCTGACCCTTCAGGTTTACTTTCTCAAGCATTCGTTAATTCATTGTGGCAAAATAGTGCTGAAAATTCTGCAACAAAATGGATTAATGATGGGGGAGGTACATTCTCAAATGCAGATGGGAGTGGAATGGTTGATCAAGAATCTGGAGAATATACAGGTTTTGATAGTTTAAAGGCAATTACTGTCACTGGGAGAAAAACTTCTGGTGGGAATTCATATCTTGAAGGAAATATAGGAGGACTTGCACAAAGTAAGGCTTATAGTTATGGCAAATTTTATGACGGATGGAGAAGTGATTTTAGAACAAAACAGGCAGATGGTGTTCAAGAATGGTTTAATTGGCTAGGAACTGCAGACCCTACAGGAATTGTTGACGGTATTAATTCTTTAGGATATTTGGTTAGAGGGCAAACAGGTAATGCTGCGATTGCTGCGATTGCAATAGTTCCTTATGTGGGTGATATTGCAAAAGGAAGTAAATTAGCTAGTAAAACTCATATGGTTTATACTGGCGTTAAAGATGGCGCAAATTATATTGGGATAACTTCAAATTTAAGTGCCCGATATTCAGCTGATGAGATAATTAAATATGGTATAACACCATTGCTTGAAAATATACCAGGCAGAAATTTGGCGCGTGGGATAGAGCAAAATTTAATTAACCATCATGGTTTAGAAAATTTATCAAATCAAATAAATAGTATATCAAAAACTAACCAAGCTGGTAAACATGCTGGTACCATGGAAAATGCATTGCAATATCTCAATACTCATTTGCCAGGTTGGTCTAAATAAGAAATATGAAAAAAAATAAAATAGAAACAGGTTCAATAATAAAAATTCCTTTAGAACATGACTTAGGTTATGTATTAGCTAAATTTATTAATCTAAATGAAATTAAAGAGAGTATAGGTTATAATGAATTTATATACGTTTATAATCGTGTTTTTAAAACTGAAGATATAGTTGTTGATGATATTGACAATAATGAATTATTATTAGGAGGTGTTTATGTGCTTAATCCGTATCCCGCTTTGAAAAATAAGACATGGGAAATTGTAGGACTCCTTAAGCCTAAAAAACTTGAATTACTAATCCCTGATTTTAAAGATTTTGGGCCTGTATTTACTTTATATGAAAAAGACGCTAAAATTTGGTATTATATTCATAATGGCGAAGTAAATAATAGGGTAGTTACTGATTATGAACAAGTAAAACATCTAGAGAAATTTGTTTATCGTGCATATGGTTCAATTATGACACGTTTAACTATGGAAGTTATTAGGCAAAGTGGAGAAAAAATTGAGGATTATTATGAATTAAAGGAACATGATGATTTAGTATCATATTATAATACTATCTACACACCTATTTATTCAAGTATTCCAAAGGAAATAAGGGGCAAAGCGATTTTAAAATAGTAATATCAATTATGTGTTTTTTGGGTAGTGTTTCAGATTAGGTGTTTTTACAAAATGTCAATATGGAACAAATTATAAATAGATATAGATATGAAATTGATTGAACTGGTAAAACATTTAAAAAGTGTAAAAGAATCTGAGAAGTTTACAAATACACAATTGTCAGATATCGAATATGATCTTATCGATATGTATATGATTGAAAAGGTTGGCCTTGATTCAGATATTGTTTTTTTCGATGCTGAAAAAATAGCTAATAAACTTATTATAGAAATTGAAGGGGTAACTTATGAAAATCTCTTTCCACTGAATATGGCACAAGATATGGTCGAAGAATTTGCTAATACCAATGCAATTGCGAGTGATCTCGAAATTTCTGAATTTCTAATAAATTATAGAGAAAAAGATGCTTAAGGTAATTATATAAATTTATCTGATAGTGCATGCGCCCTAATATAAAATGAAGACAAAACTATGGGTGTATTTTTGCACCCTTATTTTTTTGATTAATGTAGAACTAAATTTAAATACATAAAAATATGTCTGTTGAAGATAAAAATGTAATAGATATTATTACTGTAGATAAACAGGGGATGTTAGTTCTGACAATATCTGATCATTTAGAGTGGGATGATAAGAGTGAACATTTATTATTTTTACAAAATAAAATAAATAGTTATCTGGATTTTATTGAAAACGGTCAGCTGGCGGAAAGCTATCCTGATAAAGCTGATAAAAAAATTATGATACAAGTAGTATTCAAGTACTATCCTAATAAAACAGCTGAAGAGTTTTTAGAGATCGTAAAAAGATTTCTAAGTGAAAAAGGCCATGCCTTTGATTTCTATAAACTTGAAGGTAAATAATATTAGATTTGGGTTATTTAGGATTAAGACAAAGCGATGAATAGAGAAGAGTTTTTAAAAATTATCAAGGATAACATTGATAAAAATGATTACTACCTTACATTAATCAATGGAGGCCAGCATCCTGAATTTTCGTATTCAATAGGTTTGACAGAAAAGCTTGGATTTGAATTAATAATAGCAGGAGGGTATATTTCCACAGAAAATTATGAATTGATTTTTAGGTATATTTACAATGAATTAGTGTCAGGCAAAACAATCGATTCTGAATTTTATCTCTCAGAAAATAATGGGTTTTATTTCGGAAATGTCGATCCTTCATGGAGCAAAGAACTGATGCTTGGAGTTTACGATTATTATAATGTTGATAAGATTACCGCTTATCAAATTATTCCAGAGAATAGAACATTGGATACACCTTTAATGTCACAGCCAATGACTGCAAATGATCCTATTTGGAAATGGCTTAAAATGGACTGGAATATTCAGGTTCCTAAAAAATCTTATGTTATAACCGATATTGATTCTCTAAAAGGTAAAACAATAGTGGAACTTATGAGATGGGAAGATCATGTATGGGAAATGTTTTCAGGTCCAGGTCCAGAATTTAAAGAAGAAGATATAAGAATAGTACCATTAGGTACAATATTAGGAATTGATGATACACTGCAGCGAACCGTTAATTTGGCTGTTGGTAAGGGTTTGCGGCGAGAAAATAAAGATTCAGAATGGAATGATTGGGAATAGTAGGACTTAATGTAGACTAAGATCATTTGTAAATATTAGAAAGTTTAAAGGATGGGCATGTGCTTTTTAATGCTTAAATAAGATTCTATGGTGATCCGGATTGATCATTAGAATGAAGTTTTCTAATCAAAAAATTACTTGATCAGAAAAAATTTTGGTATAAAATGTCACTTTTATCATATTCGCATTTTGGCTTGAAATAATATATAAAATTTTATATAATTGGATACAAAATTAGGAACCTCTACTTTTGGTTTTTGAAGTATTGCTAATAAATAACTGTTTTTGTTGATTAATAAAATTGAAAACTACCGTGTTATTGCCTTAATTTCGAACAATTTTGCATAAGATAGGATATCGAAATTTGGAAGATAATGTGAAATTGCAATACATTTGCCCCACAAACAAACCTCAAAATACCATTTTCTAATGGTTGCAGCTTTACATCATTCGCCTGCTGCGTAAAACTCTCAATGTATCTTTTTTGATACATCAGTCTTCCAAATGGAAAGACTTGCTAATAATGTGTTATGCCTTTGAGTATAATGCAAATGAGAAAACATTATCCATACTAAAAGCTGGCGGCAACAGTCTAATCTCGGCAGATTAACTATGAATGCATTACAAAAAAAGAACGCAGAAAAAACGATTAAAGATTTTTGTAAAAAATATCACATTGAGGACTACACTATCAATAATGATGGTTCAATAGATGTTGATGGAGATGTGATTTTAATGGAATTTGATCTTCAAAAAATACCTATAAAATTCAACAATGTTACAGGTACTTTCAACTGTTCTTATAATCGGTTAACATCATTAAAAAATGCGCCGAAATATGTCGGTGAAGTTTTTACATGCCAGTCTAATTGTTTGACATCATTGGAGGGATTTCCAATCTCTGTTGGTGAAGTTGTTGTTGCTTATGATAACGAGTTTAGTTCTATTGATTATTTACCTGAAACAAAGGGTAAATATAAAATTTATGTTGAGCCACAGGTTAAAGATATGATCAAGAAATATAAAATAAAAGCTAAGAGGCAGAAAACGATCAACGCAATTATTAATTCATAACACGTCATATCAAATGAATCAATTTTAGTGATGAAACTATTCCGGAATAATGTTGATATAAAGTAGTCTTTGCTTATTAGCGTGTTTATATTAAATCAATTTTTTTATGCTCATAATCCCCGCTCCCCGAAGTGTTCTCATGAAAAGCTGCGCAAATGTCTCTGACTTTGCGCATTTTTTTTTGTCTAATGAATCTTACATCTAATAAAAGTCTCCCGACTTTTAAGAATAACTTCTTGAGAACAATTTAAGTAAGAAAAATCAATTATTTTTGAAAGAAATATAATTTAAAAATGAAAGAAGGATATGTAATTCGAGATCAAAAATTACCTCATTTTATAACATCAACAGTTGTAGACTGGATTGATGTTTTTACCCGTCAAACGTACAGAGACATTGTAATTGACTGTTTCGATTATTGTATTAAAAATAAAGGAATGATTTTGTATGGCTATGTTATTATGAGCAATCATATTCATTTAGTTGTTCAGTCTGAAGAAGGGAAATTGTCAGATTTAATTAGGGATTTTAAAAAGTTTATTGCAAAAAATATTTTAGATAAAATTCAAAACAGTCCTGAAAGCAGAAGAGAATGGATGCTGGAACGTTTTAAGCTTGCTGCTCAAAAACATCAGCGTAATAAAGAATATCAATTTTGGCAATATGGAAATCATGCAGAGGAAATTTATTCGACAGGGTTTATGTGGTCTAAATTGCATTATATACATTTGAATCCTGTGAGAGCAGGATTGGTTGCAAAAGCTTCGGAGTATATGTATTCAAGTGCAGTTAATTATGTTAATGATTCAGGATTATTAGAAATTGAAAAAGTTGATCATCCAATAGTAAATGTTTTAGATCCAAAATCTTTAATGCTATATAATTTATATTAAATTCAGTATTAAAGTCGGAGACTTTCAGAGTTTTTTGTTTTTCAATTACATTTGTTTAAAATGGCGCAAAGTCAGAGACATTTGCGCAGCGCGAATAAGGAACACTTCGAAGAGCGGGGCACTGACAAATAATCAAAAAGCGTCATTTTTGCAGAGTACGGGAGCTAGATTTAGAAGGGATGTCATTTTGAAAGATCGTATTTTGTATGCTAAATCTAGATTAGCTAACATTAGCAAAGAAATGTCTAAAATAAATAAAATATCAGCAGGAATTCAAAAATTTTACAATAGATATATTAATTATTATAATAACGAAGTAAAAAATTCAGAAGATGAACAAGATGAAATTACCAAAAAATATGGATACTAAAAAAATAATTTTCTTGATTATTGTATCTTTTTTTCTTAAAAGTTGTTTTCGTTTTGAAGGAGAAAAAATAGAAATAAACTATAAAAATAAGACGATAAAAGTATTGTCAAATGATTATGTTATTGAATCTGTACTAATGAAAAATAATCAAACAAAATATTATTTTTTAAAGTTGAAAGATACACTAAGAGGAGATAATATGATTAATTTTAAAATTAAACCGATTAGTTATAATTTAATTGTAGATAGTTTGGATTATTATTGTTCGAAAAACCGTGAAATGAAACCACAAGGATTGTGGATAAAAATTAGAAAGAGGGGTTTTTCTGCTAGTAAAAAAGGAGATGATTTCGAAGAAATCCAATATTTTAATTCTAGTATATTGTTCTGTAATTCATCATTGATAGATACAATTGTAGCAAATAATCCTTATAAATAATTGGTAATGTATCAGATGTGTTGGTGGTTAATTATTGCATAAAACATTTACAGATAATCAGAGATTTATAGTCATATCGCATAAAAATTAAAATAACCTTCGGCTTGTTTTTTTTATTTTATAATGCCTTAAATTGAAAAAAATGGGTAGTGTTTCAAAGTTAGTGATATAAGATTTTAGATTTCTAACCTTTTGAAATTGAACCCCCCTCCCCGAAGTGTTCTCATGAAAAGCTGCGCAAATGTCTCTTAGACTGCACCCAAAAGGTTAGACGAATTTATAATTAAATTTGATAAAATTCTTCTGATTTTTCAACAAAAAAAGCCCCAGATTTCCCTGAAGCTTTCTACTTTAAAATCTTAACTCTATAAAAAAACTTTGCGCCTTAGCGTCTTAGTGGCAAAAAAAAACTAAATAGAATTTCGATCAATAAAATTAAAAGGCACCTTCACTGGTCCTTTTTCCTTATTCAAAATCATTCGGGCAGCAGTTTCTCCCATTACATTAAAATCGGTAGACATCACAGTTATTCCCAATAACTCTTTCAAAGGCGTATCGTTATACGAAATCACGCCAATATCCTTACCAAGAGTAAATTTTTCATCTCGAATTTGTTTCATTAAATTCACCAAATCCGATTCTTCGATGGTAATAAATAAATCCCCTTTTTTAAGGATCATATCGTCGTAGACTTCGCTTAGAATTTCAAAATTGATTTCATGCTCTATACAAAATTTTCTGAATCCGTGCAGGATACGGCGCGGATACGGATAAACGGCTTTGTCAGGATATACAAGAATTAGTTTTTCGTATTTTGCTATTTTGGCCAATCCTTCTTTCAGAGCGTTATAAATATCATTTTCAAAATCCTGATATATTTTAATGATTTCGCCCTCCATTCCAATTTTAATATTATCCATTAAAACCAGTTTTTCTTCCGGAATTCTCTGGATCGCTTTTGCAACTTCATCTGTAAAACTCAGGTGTTTTAACTCATCTGTTTTAAAGTGTGTTGTAATAACATAATAATCATAAGCACCTTCAAATTTATCCAGTAAGTTCAAAAACAAAGTTTCGTCACAATGGTAAATATGCAGATCCGTATGCGCATTTGCACCAATAGTATTTATAAAAGAGTTGTACGTTTTCATTTTGTACGCACTTAACTTATTTAAAACAAATAGCACATTTACTTTAGATTCCAGTTTTGTTCGGGTAATGTAATATCCTTTTCCTCTTATCGAAGAAATGATTTTTCGCTCTTTTAGAATGTTATACGCCTTTTCGACAGTATCTCTGGACATATAAAACTCTTCGCTAAAGCTATTTATAGAAGGTATTTTTTGATTTATTTTTAAATTTCCGTTGGCAATATTTTGCAGGATCGAATCTACAATTTGCTTGTATTTAGGAATCCTGGACTCTTCATCTATTTTAATTAATTTAATCATTTTGTAAGTCTTGTAAATTATGCAGCAATAAGTTACGATTTAATTTTGAGTTATAATTGGCGTGAAAAAAAATTTAGTCCAAAAGGTAAAATAATTCAGTCCGGTACTTTTCTCACAAAAGCTTTCAAATTAAATAAGGGTTGTTGTATGTTTTTGCTGATTTGTTTGTTTAAGGCAAATTGAGGATATAATAATTACGAAATCGATTGCTAAAATAGAAATTTTAAATTTATATTTCCAATAATATCGGGCAGTTGTTTGTAATAATCTTCAGTTTTAACATAAATAACAAAACTATAAAGGATAGTACAGGACAGTTTTCTTTTTTACATTCTATTATTTTACAAAACCAATTTAACTATCAAATTAACCAAAAACAAAATTATTAATGGAATCATTATTAGGAATCATTTTTCATTCTATCGGAGGATTTTCTTCGGGTAGTTTTTATATGCCATTTAAAAAAGTAAAAGATTGGGCTTGGGAAAGCTACTGGATCGTGGGAGGATTTTTCTCCTGGCTTATAGTACCACCCATTGCAGCGTATTTAACGATTCCAAATTTTGTTGACATTATTATAACAGCATCGCCAACCATAAAAGCGTTCACCTTTTTGATGGGATTAATTTGGGGAGTGGGAGGATTAACGTACGGCTTGGGAGTTCGCTATTTAGGAATGTCTTTAGGAAACTCTATTATTCTTGGGTTTTGTTCTGCTTTTGGTGCCTTGGTTCCGTCTGTTTATTACGATTTATATCCAACAGAAGGTAAAATTTCGTTTACCGATATGCTTTCAAATCCGGGCGGACGTCTTGTTCTGGCAGGAGTTTTAGTTTGCCTTATAGGTATTGCCATTTCGGGAAAAGCAGGAATCTTAAAAGAAAAAGATTTTGCAACAGGACACGAGGACAAAGACAAGGAGTTTAGTTTAGTAAAAGGTTTGATTATCGCCGTTATTTCGGGAATTCTGAGTTCGTTTTTTAATTACGGAATCGAAGCCGGAAAACCAATGGCAGAAACCGCAGTAAATTATGGCTGTAACCCGTTATTTCAAAACAACGTGACGTATATCGTTTTGATGTGGGGTGGCCTTACCACGAATTTCATTTGGTGCATGTACCTTAACTTTAAAAATAAAACCTTTTCAGATTATACCAATACCAAAACGCCAATTGCCAGAAACGTACTTTTTTCAGGTATTGCAGGAACGATGTGGTTTTTACAATTTTTCTTTTACGGAATGGGAGAAAGCAAATTAGGAAACGGGGCAAGTTCGTGGATTTTGCATATGGCAACCATTATCCTGACAGCAAATTTCTGGGGATTTTATCTTAAAGAATGGTCGGGAGTTTCTAAGAGAACCCTTAGAACTTTTGGTTGGGGAATTGCACTGATCATGCTTTCAATTGTATTGGTTGGAATTGGAAATTCATTATAAACATACAAACATAACATAACAACAATGTCGAATATAAATATAAACAATATGACTTTTAAGCATGTAAGCTATCTTTGGGATGACGCTAAGGCAGCAGCATTGGCAGGAGATGAAGTAGCGCTTTTCATTTATCGATCTAATTTATTAGGAGCCGATTTAAGATTGACAAACTATGGTGGAGGAAACACGTCAGTAAAAATTACCGATAAAGATCCGTTAACCGGAGAAACCTCTGAAGTAATGTGGATTAAAGGTTCTGGTGGAGATATTGGTACACTTACAAAATCCGGTTGTGCGGCACTTTATCTGGATCGTCTTCGTAATCTTGAAAATGTGTACAGAGGAATTGAGTTTGAAGACGAAATGGTCGAATTATTCAATCACTGTATTTTCGATTTGGCTTCAAAAGCGCCTTCTATAGATACGCCTTTGCATGGTTTTTTACCTTTCAAACATATCGATCACTTACATCCTGATGCGGCAATTGCAATCGCTGCTGCCAAAGACGGAGCTAAAATTACCGAGGAATTATTCGACGGCGAAATTGGCTGGGTAGGATGGCAGCGTCCTGGCTTTGACTTGGGGCTTCAGTTAAGAAGCTGTTTGGAAGAAGCTGAGAAAAAAGGGAAAAAATTACGCGGTATCATGTTAGGTTCTCACGGTTTGTTTACCTGGGGAGATACTGCTTACGAAAGTTATGTAAACACACTCGAAGTAATCGAGAAATGTGCTGAATATTTAGAAAGTAACTACGGGAAAAAACGCGCTGTTTTTGGAGGTAAAAAAATAGACAGTCTTCCTGAGGCTGATCGTAAATTAAAAGCAGCAAAAGTAGCACCAATTCTTAGAGGTTTCTGTTCGTCAGAGCGTCAAATGATTGGACATTATACAGATGATGCAAGAGTTTTGGAATTCATTAATTCTAATGATTTAGCAAAATTGGCTCCACTTGGAACTTCTTGTCCGGATCACTTTTTACGTACCAAAATCAGTCCTTTGGTTTTAACATTGGAACCAAACGAAGATTTATCAGATGTTGAGGCTATCAAAGCAAAATTAACACCTGCTTTTGAAGCGTATCGCGCCATGTACAAAGACTATTACAATGCTTGCAAAAAGTCGAATTCGCCTGCAATGCGTGACCCAAATCCGGTCGTGATTTTATATCCGGGAGTAGGTATGTTTACGTTTGCCAAAGATAAAACAATGGCGCGTTTGGCATCAGAATATTATATTAATGCAGTAAATGTAATGAAAGGTGCTGAAGCAGTTTCAGAATATACTTCGCTGCCACATCAGGAAGCTTTTGATATTGAATATTGGTTGCTTGAAGAAGCAAAACTGCAGCGTATGCCAAAACCAAAAGCACTTTCAGGAAGAGTAGCTGTAATTACAGGTTCTGCCGGCGGAATTGGTAAGGCAATTGCCAAAAAGTTTGCTCAGGAAGGTGCTTGTGTGGTCATCAACGATATCAACGAAGAACGTTTAGAACAAGCTACAGCTGAGTTTATCAAGTTATTTGGTAAAGATGCCGTAACAAGTACATTACTAAATGTAACCGACGAAAAAAGTACAGAAAAAGCATTAGACGAAGCTTCATTAGCTTTTGGAGGTGCAGATATTATAGTGAACAATGCCGGAATTAGTATTTCTAAATCTATTGCAGAACACACCCTTGAAGAGTGGGACAGATTGTATGACATTTTGGTAAAAGGACAATTTATTGTTTCGAAAGCCGGAATCGAAGTCATGCGCAAACAAGGATTTGGCGGAGATATCGTAAACATTGTATCTAAAAATGCAGTGGTTGCGGGTCCAAATAATCCGGGTTATGGTTCGGCCAAAGCAGCTCAGGCGCATTTAACCCGTTTGATGGCAGCTGAATTAGGTGCCGATAAAATTCGTGTGAACACCGTAAATCCTGATGCCGTAATCTCAGACTCTAATATTTGGTCTGGCGGTTGGGCAGAAGGCCGTGCAAAAGCATACGGTATAACGGTTGCCGAGTTACCGGCGTATTATGCAAAACGTACCTTACTAAATGAAATTATATTGCCGGATGATATTGCAAACGCTTGTTTCGCATTCGTTGGCGGTTTACTGGACAAATCAACAGGAAACGCGCTGAATGTAGACGGCGGAGTATCAATGGGCTTTTACAGATAGATTGTTTAAGTTTTTAAGTTTGTTTAAAGCAAAAGTGGTTTTTTGTGATCTAACGTTCGATAGCATTCGGACGTTAGATTTTTTTAGACATAACTGCCTGCAAAAATGAGCAAATAGCATACAAGAGTAAAGTTAAACCAGAGTTCAATTTATTTAATTTATATATTGTAATCTCTATTAAAAGATAAAATAATATGTTAATCGGATCAAACAATATCGCATCTCACAACGACGATTTATTAAAAAAACATCAAAATAAATTTGCCTTTACAGTATCAGAAATTGGTGATACAGAATCTATTATTCAAAAATTGATCGATTTTCAAATCGCGATTCCATCTTGGGCTTTAGGAACAGGAGGAACAAGATTCGGACGTTTTGCAGGAGGCGGAGAACCACGTTCTATCGAAGAAAAAATCGAAGATGTTGGTTTGCTTCATGCTTTAAACAATGCTTCAGGAGCGATTTCTTTGCATATTCCGTGGGATATTCCACAGGATTATAAAGCGATAAAAAGTCTTGCTGCACAGCACCATTTAAGATTTGACGCCATGAATTCGAATACCTTTCAGGATCAGGCAGGTCAGGACAATTCGTATAAATTTGGATCATTACAAAACTTAAACAAAGCAGTTCGCAAACAAGCAATTGCTCATAATATAGAAGTTATCCAACACGGAATCGAATTAGGATCAGAATCACTAACAATTTGGTTAGCGGACGGATCTTCTTTTCCTGGACAATTAAACTTTAGAAAAGCCTACCAAAATACATTAGAAAGTTTAGAAGAAATCTACGATGCATTACCTTCAAACTGGAAATTATTTTTAGAATACAAATGTGCAGAACCTAATTTTTACTCCACAACAGTAGCAGATTGGGGACAATCGTATTCGTATGTAAAAAAATTAGGAGACAAAGCACAAACTTTGGTCGATTTAGGACATCATTTGCCAAATGCCAATATCGAGCAAATCGTTTCTTTATTATTGATGGAAGAAAAACTGGGAGGTTTTCACTTTAACGATTCAAAAT
>Ga0247812_10001015_pt1 | contig 16047 bp, 13 predicted proteins | sample UWRJL149409B1_FD_178011 | JGI IMG/M metagenome (GOLD analysis project Ga0247812, IMG submission 178011) | Plant litter microbial communities from Arlington Agricultural Research Station in Wisconsin, United States - UWRJ-L149-409B-1 | ecosystem: Environmental > Terrestrial > Plant litter >...
CCGACATCAAGGACTTCCCGCTCCAACGCCCGCAGGAATTCGCTGAAGCCGTACGGTGCACGCGCCGAGCGGCGGGCACTGGTGAGCACGGCAGGCTTCGCATGCCATGCAATGGATGCGCGGGTAGTGCTCAGCGCACTCACCAACGCGACATCCTCGCCGGTGGAAAGTGTCTGGAAGCCGCCAGCGGTCAGATACGCGGGCGTGCTCACGCCCATGTTGGCCCCGTGGATATGGCGATGACCATCCCTGACGAGTTCGCGTTGCGCGAAGGCGTCTCGAACAGCATCCGGATAGTCCATCCAGTCGGCAACGTTCACCACGCCGCAGAACGCATCTGCACCACAGCTCACCTGCCTGCTCAGCCAGTCGCGGGGCACGAGCGTATCGGCGTCCGTGCTGGCGATCCAACGCGCCCCTTGGGCAATCGCATAATCCGCGGCGGCCGCACGTGCAGCGCCCACGCAGCGCGCATTCACCGCAATGGCCATCACGCCCTGCCCCTCACACACCGCCGCGGTTGCGTCGGTGCAGCTGTCCAGCGCCACGACGGTCAGCACGGCCTCTCCCCGCAATCTCGGGTGCCGGGCGGCGCGGCTGACAGAGGCCAGACAGTGCTGGATGGCGGCCGCCTCATTGTGGGCCGGAATGATGACGCCGATCATCGCAGTCCCTCCCATTGCGCCACACTGGTCGCCTGCGTGCTCCATCCCTGAAGCAGCAGATCATCGTCGCGATAGGCGAACGCCTCCACCAGGCCGTGGCCCAGCGCTTCGTGCACCTGGTCAGTGCTGCTGCGGGCCTCATCAAACCCGTGCCGCCAGTGGCAGCCCAGCAGGAGGCCGCCATCGGCGAGGCTCCCACGCAGGCCAACAGCGAGTTGCTCAAGATCAGGCTCCGCCAGGTAGTACCCCACTTCGCTGATCACGATCAGATCGAACCGGCCGGCGGGCCAGTCCTGCGGGTGCACGGCGCGTTCAAGCGTCACGTGGGGATACATGCGCGTGGAAGCGGCCGCCTCGGTCAAGGCGTCCGCGCTGATATCGGTACCCAACAGCGTGTCACAGCGCGGCGCCAGCTCTGCCGTGAGCACGCCATTGGAGCAGCCCAGCTCCCACGCATTCTGATACCGCTGCCGTGGGAGCGCGGCGATGGTGAGCGCACGCTTGCGCGCTTCATACCAGCGGCTACGGTACTGAAACGGGTCAGGCTGCTGATACAAGGTATCGAAGTAGGCGGCGTTGCTCATCCGATCAGCACCTCGTAGGGCCGCTTGAAACGCGCGGTAACGTGATCGGGCAGGATGGGGGCGCAGTCGAGTCCGTCCACTGCGCCCATCTGGGTGGCGAACGCCAACATTGCCTGCTGCTTGCGCGACATCGAAGCGTCACACAGGGCGACGCGCGAGGCCACGCGCCACGGCCCCATGGTGGTGTGCGGGTCCATCCAGTGCCATGCCCATACCGGATACTGCAGCGCACGCACACCGCGTGCCGTCGCTGCCTCCAGCGTCGCACGCCCGGTTGCCTCGTGGTCCGGATGGGCATCATGGACCCACGGACCCAGCACCAGGTCACCCGGCAGCAGTTGTGCCACCAGCAACGTGACCAGCTCGGCCTCGCGCAGGCTGACGCCACCATCAGGAAGGCCAAGCAAGGTCACATGGGTGGCATCGAGCCCCAGCTCGCGCATGGCGGTGGCCAGTTCATGCCGCCGCGCATCGCGCAGGCGCGCAGCAGGCCACAAGGGTTGGTCGGGATAGCAGGCCTCGCCGTCGGTCACCGAGATCACATGGACGTCCGTACCAAGACGTGCGGCCGCCTGCATGAGACCGCCACAGCCCAGCACTTCATCGTCCGGGTGGGGCGACACGACAACCAGCCGGCGCACGTCCTGCAGTACCGAATGGGCTTCGCGTGTTGGCAGCGCGCCCAGCCACGAAGACGATTCCCACTCGGCTTCCGGCGTGCCCTGCCCTTCAATCCGGGGTCGAGGGGGAACAGCTTTTACAGACTCCATGTGCCCTCCTGCGCCTGCACATCGCGCCCCAGCGCGGCCCAGTCGCGGTCTGCGTGGCTTTGACGGATGAAAACGGTCAGGTCGCTCCAGCGACGGGCATGCTCCGCATCCAGACACATCGGCGCAGGTCCAAGCGCGCGCCCCACCACATCAAGCACCCGCGTGCAGGTGCGCTCCACAACGCTGCGCGCGCGGACCACTTCGGTCTGCCACGACCGAGAAGGATCGGCATCAATGCGTGCTGCGAGGTCACGCAGTAACGCGGCAGCGCTGTGCAGCGCCATATCGACCTCGCCCAGCAGGGCCGCGGTCTGTGCGTCGGTCGCAACGCGCGGGGAACGCTGCAGGGGCGCAGCCAACGCGGCCGCCGCCCCGTACCAGCAGGCGGCAATGCCAGCGCCACCGTGCCAGAAACCCGGACGTGCCAGGTAGGCGCCTGGCGCTCCCACGGGCACGGCAGCAACGCCATCAAAGCGGGCCGTGCCGCTGGGGATGCCGCCCATGCCGGTGGCGTGCCATGTCTGCGGCTGCAGCAGGATGCCGGCCGCATCGGTGCGGATCTGTACGAGTCGCGGGCCGTCTGCGCTCTGTGCGGTAACCAGTGCAACATCCACCAATCCCGCGCCGGAGCACCACGGCTTGTTTCCTGTCACGGTGCCAAGCGCTGGATCAAAACAGAGCGTCGCCTGCGGGCCCTCGGCTGCCCACACCGCAGCCAGGGCGCCCTGCGGCAGGGAATCAGCGTGCAGGTCGGCAAGAATCGCCTGTGCGTCGTAGTGGGCTTCGACGACCTTGACGACACAGAGGTCGTGGGCAGCGATGTCGGCCAGCGCACGCCAGCGCTCCAACGTGTTCCCACGTCCTGGCAACGGCAAGGCAGGCACGCGGGCCACGACCTCACGTGCGCCGGCATCCAGCGCGGGCGATGCATGCTCGGAAAGCTGGTCCATCAAGGCGTCAGGATGACCTTGCGGCAGTCCTCCTCCTTGCGATCGAAGATCTCGTAGCCGCGCACGGCGTCCTCCAGCGAAAGCCGGTGGCTGATGATCACGCCAGGATCAAGCGCACCTTCGCCGATGTAGTCCAGCAGTTCGGGCATCAATCCCTGGACGTGGGTCTGGCCCATCTTGAACGTCAGCCCCTTGTCGAAGGCATCGCCCAGCAGGAAGCCGTGCAGATAACCGGCATAGACACCCGGAATGCTGACCGTGCCGCAGCGCCGGGTAGCCGCAATGCACTGACGGATTGCCACCCCACTGCTGCCTTCCACCTTCAGCGTGGTGAGCGCGGTCTCGAGCGCGCTGCCCTCCGCCTCGAAGCCCACGGCCTCGATGGACGCATCCACGCCGCGTCCGTTGGTCTGGGTGATGATGTACTCGGCCGGATCTTCGATCTTGCTGAAGTCGACCGGCGTCACCCCATAGGTGCTTTCGGCGAACGCCAGGCGATACGCCAGGTGATCCACCATGAAGATGGTCTCCGCGCCCAGCAGGCGGCAGCAGGCAGCCGCCATCAACCCCACCGGGCCCGCACCGAAGATGGCGACCGTCGAGCCTGGCTTGACGCCGGCGTTGATGGCGGCCTGGTAGCCGGTCGGCAGGATGTCGGACAGGAACAGCACCTGCTCGTCGGCGAGTACGTCCGGTATGCGCAGCGGTCCCACATTGGCCTTCGGTACCCGCACATACTCTGCCTGACCGCCGGACACGCCGCCGTACAGATGGCTGTAGCCGAACAGCGCCGCCGGCGGGCGGATGCCCTTCTGGTTGAGTGCCGCACCCTTGCCGGTGTTGGTGGTCTCGCAGGCGGCATGCTCGGACAACATGCAATGGAAGCACTGCCCGCACGCAATCACGAAAGGCACCACAACGCGGTCACCCGGTCGCAGGTCGGTCACCTCGCTGCCCACCGCTTCGACAATGCCCATGAACTCATGGCCCAGGACGTCGCCGGCGTGCAGGTCGGGAATCTTGCCCCGGTACAGATGCAGGTCCGAGCCGCAGATGGCGGTCGCCGTCACCCGCAGGATCAGGTCATCGGGCGCTGCGATGGTCGGATCGGGTACGGTCTCTACCCGTACATCCTTGCTGCCGTGGTAGGTCAGTGCACGCATGGTCCGGCTCCTTGAAGATCGTTGCACCCAGTGATACCTGCCAACCCATGGGTGAACGGTGACCAAGATGTGCGTGCGGCGTGCATGGGCGCGGTTCAGGCCCTGGCCCGTCACGGGCCAGGGTCGCCGATGCGTCCCATCCTCCGGGAACGCCCGCCGCTGTGCGCGCCTGGCGTTTCAGTGCCTGGCTCAGGGCCAACTGATCCCCACTTCCGGCATTGTTTCAAGGATGCCGTCGATTCCGCAGGGCAGGCCCACATTGGACTCCAATGTCCCCGTCAGGCTGAGCCGCCCGCCGATCAACGTGCCGTCAAGCGTCCCGGAGCAGTAGACCCCGAACGGCCCGTTCACCCTGACATCGCGGATCTCGAGGGTCGTGGCCGAGGTTGGCCGCACAGCCCAGCTTCCGCTGCCCCCTATTGCCGCGCACCCCCGTGATGTGCCGGAGAACTCGGAGACATCTCCGTCGATCTTCCCGGCGCCTGCCGGATCGATGTCACCAAACAAGGTGACAGAACAGGTGCCGGAATACGGTCCTGCCGAGAGCTTGATGGCGCCCATTCCTTCAAAAACCGAATCAACCGGCGTCAGTCCGCTGGCGTGCGCGGTACCGCTGGCCAGCAGCCCAACGGCGATCAGCGATATGCCGAGGTGATGCATTCCCATGACTTTCATATGCGTGCGTCCTGCCCGGTGCGCCGGGCCTGCGTGCAGACGGTGCGCCTGCGGCAACGCCATCGCGTGGACGACGCTGCCAGTCGCGTTTTCACACGTTTCGCATCCGCTGCACTCTGATCCGCGTCGCATTGAATCAACGGCGGGCGTACGCCTTACCCTGCTTCGGGCTATTCCCGAATCAGCGCGGCTCGGACCTTGCTCAGCGGCTCATGTTCTGCGTGCGCCGGGAAGCGACCTGGCCCGCTTAACGAAAAGATTGCCCGGCTCCGACTGAAATCCGACCTGTGTCCCCCCAAGATCGCCGCCATCCTTCATGCCGGCGCTCTTCTTCGTGGCTCCTCCTTCTCCCTCGCATGCCGTTGCAGGTCCTGCTGCCCTTCCCTTTCGTGGCGTGGCCGGTGGTGCCTTGCTGGATCGCCTCAGAACCTGGCATCCGGCGGTAAGCCAGGAGCGGCTGATCCTGCTGGCCAGCCTGTTCTTCGCCGTGGCCAGCAATGGGCCCTTCTGGCGCGCCTCCTACGCCCTGCATCCCGGCAACCTGCTGTTCGGCCTCGCCCTGTCCGGCCTGCTGGTTACCGCGAACGCGGTACTGCTGTCGTTGCTGGTGTGGCGCTGGAGCGCAAAGCCGCTGCTGACCGTGCTGTTCTTCAGTACGGCGATGGCCGTGCACTACATGTCGACCTATGGCGTGTACATGGACGCGGACATGGTCCGCAACGTGCTGCAGACCGATGCAAGGGAGTCGCGTGAGCTCATCACGCCGGCGTTGATCCTGCCGCTGCTGGTTTACGCCGTGCTGCCGACGCTGGCGGTATGGCGCGTGCGCATACCACCGCGCCGGCTGATCCGCACCGCGTGGATACGCCCTCTCTTCATCGCCGGCCTGCTGGTCGTGGGGGCCGGTTCGGTCCTGCTGGCCTCTGCCGACGTGGCATCGATGCTGCGCAACCATCGCGAGATAAAGTATCTGGCGACGCCGCTGAACTACCTCATCGGCCTTGAGCAGAACCTGCGTTCGAACTCGCCGATCAAAAGAGCCGCCAAGGCACCCATCGCGCAAGATGCCAAGGCGGCGCCGCACGCGCCAGGCGCCAGGCCGCGCCTGCTGGTGCTGGTGGTGGGCGAGACCGTTCGCGCGCAGAACTGGGGCCTCAATGGGTACCGCCGGCAGACCACGCCGGAGCTCGCGCAGATCGGCGTGGTCAACTTCCCGGACATGCATTCCTGCGGCACGAGCACCGAAGTATCGGTGCCGTGCATGTTCTCCCGGCTGGGTCGGCGGCACTACGACGAGAAGGCGATCCGGTCGGAACAATCGCTGCTCAACGTGCTGGATGGGGTGGGCATCAAGACGCTATGGCGCGACAACCAGTCCGGCTGCAAGGGCGTCTGCGAGGGCACGGCATTCGAGTCTCTGGCCGATGCGAAGGATCCCGGCCTCTGCGCGGACGGTCGCTGCATGGATGAGGTGCTGCTGAAGGGACTTGCCGAACAAGTACGTCTCACCCCGGGCGATCGTGTCGTCGTGCTGCACCAGTTGGGCAACCATGGCCCCAGCTACTTCCAGCGCTACCCGGGCAACTTCCGCACGTTCACCCCGCCCTGCGAGAACCCCGAACTGGGCAACTGCCCGCGCGAGCAGATCGTCAATGCCTACGACAATGCCGTGCTTTACACCGATCATTTCCTGGCGCGTGCGGTCCACGAACTGCAGGCGATGGACGACTACGACACCGCCCTGATCTATGTGTCCGACCATGGCGAGTCGCTCGGCGAAAAGGGCCTCTACCTGCACGGGGTGCCGTATGCCATCGCACCGGCTGAGCAGACGTCGGTGCCGATGGTGATGTGGTTCTCACGCCACTTCGCCCTCGACCGCGGCCTGGATACGCGCTGCCTGGCGCAGCGGGCGCGCCAGCGCACCGACCACGACGTGCTGTTCTCTTCGGTACTGGGTCTGTTGCAGGTGGCCACGTCAGCGTACGACCCCGCACAGGATGTGTTCGCATCGTGCGTCACGCCGACGGCCAGGGCCTGACGCATGCCTTCTGTGCACTCCCTCGCCGGGCAGGCGAATCGCATCGCGGCCGGCAGTGTGTCGACCCCGTTCCTGACGACGGTCATCGCGCGCTGCTGGCCGCCGGCACTGATGCTGATGATCGCGCTGAGCCTGGCGGCCGGGCTTGGCCTGCGTGCGCCATCACCCCCCGACGAGCCCCGTTTCGTGCTGGCGGCCAAGGCAATGATCCGCACCGGCGAGTGGCTGATACCGCACCGCGGCACGGAGATCTATGCGGAGAAGCCACCGCTCTTCATGTGGCTGCAGGCCACGGCGTACCGGCTGGTACACGACTGGGACATCGCCTTCCTGCTGCCGTCCCTGCTCTGCGCCTTGCTGACCCTGTGGATGACATCGCGCATCGGCCGCATGCTGTGGAACCGACGCGTGGGGCACCATGCCGCCCTGGCCGTGTTCGCCACCCTGCAGTTCGGGCTGATGGCCAAGCGCGGTCAGATCGACATGGTGCTGGTCGCCATGACCACCGCCTCGCTGTGGGGACTGCTTGCACATCTGCTGCGCGGCCCGCATCGCGCGGCCCTGTTCTGGGGTGCAGCAGCGGCCGGCCTCGGCACGGTGACCAAAGGCGTCGGCTTCCTGCCCCTGCTGATCCTGCTGCCGTGGATGATCCTGCGTCTCTGCCACCGGGTTCCCGCGCTGCCCGGCAGTGCGTGGCAGTGGCTGCTGGTCCCTGCCGGCTTCGCCACCGGGCTGGCGGTGTGGCTGCTGCCGCTGGGCATCGCAATCCTGCAGCCCCACGCCGCCGAGCTCGACGCCTATGTGCGGGAGATCCTGTTCCGGCAGACGGCCACCCGCTATGTAGGCGCATGGCATCACCTGCAGCCGGCGTGGTACTACCTGCAGGTCATCGCCACCCTGTGGCTGCCCGGTTGCCTGCTGCTGCCCCGGCTGGTGCCGGCGTGGGCACGACGGGTCGCGCGCGGTGACACCCGGCAGATACTGCTGATCAGCTGGGTGGTACTCGTCCTGCTGTTTTTCAGCGCCAGCCCGGGCAAACGCGAGGTCTACCTTTTTCCTGCCCTGCCGCTGCTCTGCCTGGCCGCTGCGCCGTTGCTGCCAGGTTTGCTGCGCCAGCGCTTCGCGCGCATCGTGCTGCCCGGCTTCACCGCGCTGATCGGCGCGGCATCGCTGGTGCTGGCGATGGCCATCTTGATGCAGGCCAGCTGGATTCAACCTGCGCTGGCCGGACGCGATCTGGACAGCGATGCCACCGCGGCGATCGGCTACTGGGCCGGTGTACTGGGTACGGCACTGCTGGCGCTGGCCGCCGCGTTGCGTGGACGCAGGCCGGGCCTGTTGGCAGTGCTCACGATGGCGTGTGTCTGGACGGTGTACGGGGTGGGTTTCATGCCCGCGCTGGACGATGCGGCATCTGCCCGCCAGCTGATGCACCGCGTGCTGCAGACCATTGGCCCAACGGCCGAGCTGGGCTTGGTGGACTTCCGGGAACAGAACTACCTGCAGGCTGATGGCCGGGCAACCGACTTCGGCTACCGGCAGCCCTGGGACGTGCAATGGCGTCGCGCGCGCAGGTGGGTGGACGACGCACCGTCCCGACGCTGGATCCTGGTCACCGACAAGGCGCTGGGACCCTGCGTGGACACTCGCCAGGTCCGCGCCATCGGCCAGTCCAACCGTAACGCGTGGCAGTTGGTCCCCGCTACGGCGCTCGTCCACGCATGCGAAAGCACGATCAACAGGGGGGATATCGATGAATGACAACGCAGGCGTCTGGCCAATCCCGGGTCGTGGGCGTTCGCTGCTCGGCGCGCTGGGTATCGGCCGGCATGTGGTACTGCCGCTGTCTGGCCTGCTGCTCGGTTCTCTGGTGCTGATGCAGTGGCACGGCGACCACGCGGTGGCGTCGGCGCTGTATGCGATGCAAGGCCATCAGTGGGCCTGGAAAGACCAGTGGCTGACCGAACAGCTGATCCATACCGCAGGCCGCAACCTGTCCATCACCGCAGGCCTGCTGGTACTGCTGCTGGCCATCATCGCGGAGTGGTGGACGCCACTTGCCGGGTGGCGCCGGCCGCTGCTGCGGCTGTTCGCCTCGGTGGTGCTGTCCACGGTGGTTGTCTCGTTGCTGAAGAAATCCACGGGGATGGATTGTCCGTGGGACCTCATCGACTACGGTGGCACCCGTCCTTTCCATGGACTCTTCGCGCCACGCTCGGCCGCTGCGGTGTCCAGCGACTGCTTCCCGGCGGGCCACGCGAGTGCAGGTTACGCCTGGATGGCGCTGTACTTTCTTGCGCTGGAGGTTCGCCCCCGCCTGCGCCACCTGGCACTGGGACTGGGCGCGGGGCTGGGCCTGCTGTTCGGCCTCTCCCAACAGCTTCGCGGCGCGCATTTCATGTCGCATGATCTGTGGACTGCAGGCCTGTGCTGGTTCATTGCCCTGGGCCTGTACCTGCTCAGTCCACCACTTCGATATCCAACCCCTGCAGCAGCCGTACCGCTTCAAAGCGGCTGAACTTCGCGTGGCGCACGACATTGTTCAGCACATCGATATCGTAGTTCGTGGCTTCGCTGAAGTCCGCTTCGCTGAGGTCGGTGCGGCCGAACAGTGCACTGCTGAAATCGCTGAAGGTGAGGTCCGCCGCACGCAGCCGGGCCTCACGGAAATCCACCGCGTGCGCCTTGCAGCCCTGCAGCACCAGTGCGTCGAGGGCCAGCCCGAAGAAACTCGATTCGTTGAGCACGCAGTCACGGAAACCGACCTGGGCATCGCGCGTGAGCCGCGACCAGTCCACGGCCGTCCAGTTGATGCCGACCAGCCGGCACCGCTCGAACACCGTGCTGGTGAAGCGCGTCGAGGACAGCTGTGCGTGGTTGAGGGTGCTGCCCTGGAAGCTGCAGTCGATGAAGCGGCAGCGACGCAGCGTTGCGCTGGACAGATCGCAGTCAATGAACGTGCAGGATTCGAATTCGATGCCGTCGAGACGTGCATCGGCAAGCGCCAACGCCGTGAAGGTTTTCAGGTAGTACGCCGTTTCACCGTCCACCAGTGCGCTTGCTGCGCTGCCCTGCGTCTGCATGCTCATTCTCTCTTTCGTGCGGCGGCGCACAGCATACGTCAGCACGGTGGAAGGCGCGGCGCATCCTGTCCGCGCGCTTCCGACCCCCTTCAGCCGCGCTGTGTACAGCGCAACCTGTCCCGCGCTCAGAGCTTCATGTTCAGGCCGACAAACACCGAACGCCCCGCGGCCGGCGAGAACATCGGCTGGGCCTGCTCCCAGAAGAAGCTGTCGTACCACGCGTAGGCATACGCGCGACCGGTGGCGTTCTTCACCTGCAGATCGACGCTCCATCGCGGATTGATGTCATAGCGCGCACTGAGATCCAGTACGGCGAAGCCACCGAACTTCCCGGCGACGTTGCGTTCTTCGAGGTAGTAGTCGCCCTGCGCCCTCCCCTGCATGCCCAGCTGCAAGGCCTCGGTCGCCTGGTAATCGATGCCGAGGGTGCTGATGTGACGCGGAACCGCTGCCACCTCGCGCCCCTGCAATGACAGCGCGGGGCCACGGCCATCCCGCGTGATCTTGGCTTCCTGGTACGCGTGCGAGGCCCACACGGTCCACGCATCCGCGATCTGCGCACTGATCTGCGCATCCACGCCCCGCCGCTGCGTCTTGCCGAGCGTGATGGTGGTGCCGGTGGCCGGCATGTTGGACGTCTCGTTTTCCGCATCCTGTTGCCACACCGCCACGCGGGCCTGCGAGCGGGCGAAGGGGCTGAACTTCAGACCCAGCTCCATCCCGGTGTTGGTGGACGGCTCCACCGCGGCCTGTCCCGGCGTCAGGTAGGCCGGCGCGGTCGGTCCGGTCAGCACCTGGAAGGTACGGCCCCAGTTGGCGTAGAGGTTGGTGTCCGCGCCGAGGGCGTAGACAACGCTCAGCTTGGGCTGGTTGATGGTGCCGTAGCGCTGCAGCTCACCGGTGATGCCGCCCGGCAGACGCGTGTTGCCGTCGAAGCGGTCCACGCGGAAGGCCGGTACGACCTTCAGCGCCTCGGTCGGCTGGTAGATGGCCTGTACATAGGCGCCCCAGTTGTCCAGCGTATGCCGGTCGTCGCTCTGCACGCGTGCCGGCGGGGCGTCGAAATCGGTGGGCTCGCTGTAACTGAAACGCTGGCGCAGGTAGGCGTTGTCCTGGTGCTCGTAGTTGATGCCACCTTCGACGGTCAGGTTGCTGCGTGCCTGCCACGTCAGCGTGCTGAGCATGCCCACCTGTGTCTCGTCCCATACACGTCGCTGGCGTGGCGCGTTGCCGGTGGGCAGGTCGCTGAAGGTCACCTTGCGGTCGTCTTCATACCGGTTGTAATACAGCTTCGTGCTGGCCAGCAGATCGTCCGCAAGCTTCAGGTCCACGTGCACACCGAGCGTCCGCATGTCACGGTCATCGCCGTCGTTGGCATTGCGGCGCTGCGAGGATCTGCGGTCTGCCTTGAGCTCTTCGGCGGTCATGAAGCCGGGCTCGTCCGCCTCGTGGTGGTAGGCCCTGGCCGTCAGCCCGATGCGCATGCCCTCATCCAGGCTTCCGTAGAACCATTTGCCGCCCAGCGAATATTTCTGCGAGGTATCGTGGTCGCGGTAGCCGTCCGAGGCCTGCGTGCCGATGAAATAGTTCTGCGCGAAGCCGTTCGACTCACGCCCCACGGCCAGCTGGGCATCGCGGGTGTTGTAGCTGCCGTAGGACAGCCGACCGTCCGTGTAGTTGCCGCCCTGGCGCGTGCCGAAATTGACGTTGCCGCCGATGTTGTGCAGGCCATAGCGCGGATCGTTGGTCCCCCTGACGACTTCGATGTAGCTGATCTCAAGGGGAAACAGCATGTCGATGAAGCGCTGGTTGCCGCTGTTGACGTTGCTCGGCACGCCGTCGATGAGCGTCTTGATGGCGTTGAGATAGCCCTCGCCGTTGAACGCACGGAAGCTGACCTTGCCTGATTCAGCACCCTGGCGCGTCTCGGTGAGCTGTATCCCGGGCATCTGGCCCAGCAACTCCCAGCTGTGCTGGACGTTCTTGTCTTCGATCTGGTCAGCGCCCAGCACGTCCACCGAGGTCAGCACCTGGTGCGCCGTCAGCTGCGCTTCGCCGTGTTGGTGGACATCGACCTTGCCGAGCGTCAGGGCGGAGCCAGCAGATTGCGCGTGCGCGTCCGGCGTGCACACCACCGCGGTGATCGCGGCGGCCAGAACGTGGATCTTCATCAGGGAACTCATCGGGCAACTCATCGGTGAAGGGAAAGGGGGTGAACAGGCAAGAGAGCGATCAGCTATCCGCGTCGAAGCGCGGCGCCTTGTCGTAGTCCGGCTCATGGAATGGGGTATCGGTGAACAGGAAGCCGTAGAAATAGCGACGCAGCTGCGCGTGGTAATCGCGCACGCGATCCTGGTAGGCCCGGTGCGCCTGCATGTCCGTGTCGGCCATGCCGGTCAAGGCCACCTGCATCCCCACCGGCGGCAACAGCCACCCTAAAGCGGATGCCGCGGCGGTCCGCTGCTCGATGCCCTGCCGGTAACCGGCAACCAGCGGTGCCACCGCATCATCGCCGTTCTGGTGGAACGCCAGATACCACTTGTAATGAAAGTCGGTGCCCAATGGCGGCGAGTCGCGCCATTCGGGATATGCCGCGTAGAAGCGACGCATGGTGTCCTCGCGCGGAATATCCCACGCGCCATTGACCGCCTCGCGCTGTGCGCGGGCGATGCCGGCACCCTGCTCCACCGGAATGGCCCGCTCGATGCCCACGTTCGCCAAGGCAGGCCCGACCAGCGCGATCACCACCCACAGCGAGGCCAAGGTTGCCGCGTTGACCCCGGAATTCCAGCCGCGCCACGCCACCAGCAGGCACAGTCCGGCCCAGAACAGCAGGTAACCCGCGGCCAGCCCCAGCACGGCCAGTATCTGGCTGGCCGCTACCTGCTGCTGCAGTGCCACGACCAGGAAAGGCAACCCTGCGCAGATCCACAGCGCGGCCATCCGCACCGTCGCACGGCGCGCGTACAGCCGCCCCATACGCAGTGGCAGGCTGCGCAGCATGCGTTCGCGACCGGTCTCGGTTTCGGCCGAGCGGATGTCGTGCATCAGGGCGATCACGAACAGCGGCAGCAGGAAGGTCAACAGGAAGGCGAAGTCGAAGCGACCGGCCAGTGCAAGCTCTGGATTGAACGTATCGCCATCGTGGATCTGCGCCTCCAGGCCGAGGGCCCGCACGCGCAGGATGTAGGGCGCCACATCGCGCATGCCTACCGCAGCGAAGGCCAGCGGCGACGGCGGATTCCACGTGGGATGGAAGCTGTAGTACGCCGCACGCCCGGCATCGGTGGAATCGCCGTGCCCGGCCGACACCGCGGCCAGATCCTCCGCGTGCAAGGCACTGATGCGTGCGATCGCCTCGCGTTGGCTGTCCATGCGTTGCACGCCCGCCACCAGGCTGGCCAGCGCAAGCAGGCTGAGCAGCACCAGCGCGGCAGCGGCCACCCGCGAGCGCAACATCATGCGCAGCTCATACCGCCAGAGGTTCATCGCACACCTCCCAGCCGCCGGATGGATCCACCGATCAGCAGCGCACCGGCCAGCGCCCAGCCAAGCAGGCTGAGCAGCGGCCACAGCAGGGATCGCAGCACGCCGTCGGGCGGCTGCGGCGTGTAATGGAACGTGGGAATTTCCTGCCACTGTGCGCGATCAACGCGCTTGCGCTGATCCGCTCCGGCGTCGCTGGCGGTGTCGTCCGCATAGGACACCGCATCCGCCTGCATCTGGTTGAGCTGCTGCACCAGTCCATAGCGATGCTGCTCGGCCTGGTCCATGAAGCGCAGATGGGCGCGCAGATCGGTGGCCGCTGCGGCCATCGACAGCTGTCGGATGGCGATGACCGGGCTCAACAGCGCGAAGCGGCTGACCAGCGCATTCTGCTCGTGCTGTATGTGGGCGCTGTGCTCGGCGTACCGATTGAACAGCGTGGAGGTCAGCCGCTCCCCTTCCACCGCCAGCAGCCCTTTGTAGTTGACGGGCAGATCCTCTATCCGCGCCACGCCATACTGGTCCAGCACACGCTGGCGGAAGCCGGCAAAGTACGGATCGGCTGGATCATGGCTGTCGCCCATGGCGCGCAGGTCGCGCGCGATGCCGACCTCGGTCTGCAGCCGGTCCGGCAGCGCGAAGGCCGTATAGGCCACGTCCGGTGCGATGCGCGGCACCAGCAGTGCCACCACGGCCCAGCCCCCGATCATGCCCAGCAAGGCATCGCGGCGTCGCGGCAGCAGCGCCGATACGGCGGTGATCACGAGGCACCATGCCGCGAGATAGAGCGCGTATCCCGCCAGCACGCCCAGTGCCACGAGCGCCGACGCCGGCGCACCCACGGCCAGCCACCCCAGGCCCAGCGCGGCGGGCAACAGGAACGCCGCCGCGATGATCAGCAAGGCCAACAACTTGCCGCCGACAATCGCGCGGCGGCTTGCCCCCTGCAGCATCAACTGGCGCAGTGTCCCGCGCTCGCGCTCCTGCGCCAGCAGGCCGTGGCCGAGGAAGATGAGCACCAGCGGCGCCAGGATCTGCAGCACGAAGGCCGGGGTGAGCTGTCCGAAGCGGGTCAGGATTGAGCTCTGCATGACATCACCGAAGTTGGCCGTGTTCTGCCGATGGCCTTCGAGGAACATGCTGCTGCCGGTGAAGGGGTCGACGCCGGGATCAAAGGCGGCCAGCGCCGACGGCAGCCGGTAGACGAAGTGACCGTAGTGAACGACACGGTGCGGATGCCGGTCCGGCTGCGCGTCGAACGCGGCCTGCGCCTCCGCCTGCTGGCGAGTGCGGTGTTCGGCCGCTGCCGCCATATGGTGGAGCGACACGACCGTCGCTGTGATGGTCAACGCGACCATCAGCACGATCCCGGCCAGCGCCGTGCGCTGCCGGACCAAGGCGCGCAGTTCGTTGCGCGTCACCGAGAGCAGTGCACTCATGCGGCGCGTTCCCGGCCCGCGAAGTGGGCATGCAGCGTGCGCAGGTCGAAATCCCTGCGCTCGGCTTCATACACGATGCGGCCATGGTCCAGCACGCCGATGCGATCGGCGATCTCCACCGCCCCCAGCAGATCGTGGGTCACCATCAGCACCGCGGTGCCACGTGCCCGGACCGGTTGCAGCAGCGCGTGAAAATCCGCACTCGCGCCGGGATCCAGGCCCGACGTCGGCTCGTCCAGCAGCAACAGAGGTACCTCGCGCATCAGCGCCAGCGCGATGGCGACTTTCTGCCGCATGCCTTTCGAGAATCCGGAAAGACGTTGCGGCCATGCGGTTTCCTGCAGGCCCGCCGCACGCAGTGCGTCGGCGATTGCGCTTGCAGGCTGGCGGCGACCACTGAGCGAAAGCAGGTAGTCGACGTTCTCCACCGCCGTGAGGTGGTCGTACAACGCCACGTTCTCCGGCAGATAGGCCAGCTGTGCACGGGCGCGCTCCGGATCGGCCCATGGCGTCAGGCCTGCCACCCGCACATTCCCTGCGGTGGGCCGTACGAAACCGAGCAGCGCCGACAGCGTGGTGGATTTTCCGGCGCCGTTGCCCCCCAGCAATGCATAGATATGCCCGCGATCAACCGTCAGGTCGAGGCCGGACAGCACCGACTTGCCGGCAAAGGAAATGGAAAGGTCGCGGATCTCGACAACAGGCGTATGAGCAGGCACAGGCAGTCCCTTTGAAAGCAGGCCGCGCAGCCTATCACGATATGATATTACATAACATTACTGTGATGAGACGTAGGCCGCTGGGGCCCTCCTCGCGCCGGGTCAGCTCGCCGGTTCCGATTTCAGCAGTTGCGCCAGCCTCGCCACGATGATCGCGCGCTCGGCTGCATCCAGGGTGCCGTTGTACATGGCCTCGTAGATCCACAGGCCATCTGCAGCGAGGCGTGCGATGAAGGGATCCCAGGCGGAAGGCGCGTCAGTGCCCGCTGCGGGCGGCGACGGTGCCCATCGCAGCATGGCCTCGTTCCACGGCGCGCTGCCGGTCTCCGGATCCATCGATTCCAGCATGAACAACAGCTCGGCCCGGGTCGCGCTCTGTGCCGACACCCGCATATACGCCTCGTAGCGCTCCACCGCGGTGGTCTGCGCGGTGGGCTTGCCTGCGATCGCCTGCATGGACGCTTCCCAACCC
>Ga0247812_10001017_pt1 | contig 16027 bp, 12 predicted proteins | sample UWRJL149409B1_FD_178011 | JGI IMG/M metagenome (GOLD analysis project Ga0247812, IMG submission 178011) | Plant litter microbial communities from Arlington Agricultural Research Station in Wisconsin, United States - UWRJ-L149-409B-1 | ecosystem: Environmental > Terrestrial > Plant litter >...
TGCGGGTCGTCTTCACAGCGGTGCCGACGCTCGGCTTGTCGAACGCGAGGTCGGAGAGGTAGACCCCACCGTTCACGGTCGTGTCAGCCCCGACTGCGGCGAGGATGCGGACCTCGCGCACGTCGGAGAGGTCGATGCCGGTCATCGCGGATGTCGGAATCGTGAGCTGCTGGAGCACGATCTTGTTCAGCGTTGTGTTGGTTCCACCCGGCATGCGGTTGACCGCGAGCGGGTTGATGGCGGAAGCGCGCGTTGAGAACGTCTGTCCCTTGCCGTCGACGACCGAGATCGTGAAGTCGGTGCCGGTGGGCACTGTCTCCTCGGGCGCCGTCTTGAGGGTCAGCTGCGAGAACTTCGAGACGTCGCGCTTGGCGGCGGGGACGCTTACTCGGAGTTCACCGATGGCGCTCGTCCAGGTGAACTTCGTGACCGGGGTCGCGGGAACGTTCGGAGCGAACGAAGCGGGTGTCCAGTGGGGCACCTGCGACGAGGCCTTGGTCGTTGCGCAGTACGCGAGGGTCTGCGGCAGCGTGCGACCCGTGAGGTTCGCACACACGACAGCCGTGCCGGTTCCGACCGTACGCGTCAGCGAGTTCTGCGACGCGAAGTCGGTGATGAGTGCGGTCTCGTTGTGCGGCTGGCTCGCCATGACGCGGACGTCGGCGTATGTGGTCGATGCCGTCGCGGGCTTGACCGATCCGTCGAACAGCGACTGGAACTGCGTCTCGCCACCCATCGTGAGGCGGAAGAAGCCCGTCATGTACGACACTCCGACCTGGTACTGCTGGGCCGCGGTGAGGCGAGTCGCGTTGTTCGTTGCGCAGGTGGACGTGGTGTCTCCCGTGCTCCAGTCATCTCCGGTGGAGTACGGGTACATTCCCGGCGTCCACACGGTGTTGAAGAAGTTGTGGTTGGCACCCATCACCCAGACGGCGGACCGCAGCGCGTTGTCGTCGAACGCGTTACGCGAGTCGTCGATCATGTGCTGGCCCTGCTGGTTCGACACGTCGCCGTCGCAGTACGGCAGGAAGACGGCCGTCGGAACGTCCGAGATGGTCATGCGGCCGAAGTCGACCGGCGCGAGCGGGAGAACCGCTTCGATACCGAACGGCGTCGCGAGAGCCTGGTTGAGGGTTGCAGCGGATGCCACGCCCTCTCCACCACGCGAGTGACCCATGATTCCCACGTGCGTCGTGTCGAAGCGACCCACGAGGGACGCGGCGGTGACGCCAGCAGGTGCAGCGGGCTGGTCGGTGCGCGTCGTGGCGCGGACAAGGGCTTCATCGAGCGTGCGTGTGGTGGAGACACCGGTTGCCGTGACGACATCCGTGTACTTCACTGATTCGCCCGCGGACGCGGTCTTGAGCATCGTCAGGGTGTCGAGCACTTCCTGGCCACGGGCCTGGGCTCCGTAGTCGAGGGCGAGCTGGTTGTCGTTGGAGTTGACCGCGTTGACGGCGATCGAGACGACGTTGTAGCCGTTGCTCGCGAGCGAGCGGGCCGTTCCCTCGTAGCCGAGGTAGCTGCGCACATTGTGCTGCGTAGCGGTGCAGGGCCAGCGGAGCGGGTTCGAGGGGGTTCCATTGCACGAGGTGTGGCGACCGTGCATGAGAACGACGACCGGGCGGGCGCCGGGGGCGTCGGTCAGGTACATCTTTCCGGTCATCTCACCGCGGATGCCACCGATGCCGGCGAGCGCGATGGCCTCGTCACCGAAGTCGTACTCGGCTTCGGTGACCGTGTATGCGCCGGGCGCTGACGGGTCGACATCCGCTGCCGCGAGAGCGGCTTCAGAGGTCGCGGTCTCGGCGATCGCGTCGAGCTTCTTCTGGATCTTGCGACCCTCGGTGGTCGTCGGGGTGACGGGGGTGTCCGTCGTCTCGGCAGCCTTGTCGTCGTCGCCGCTCGACCAGCCCTTGGTCACGTCGTCCGCGGTGAGGACGATCGGGTCGGTCGTGAGGACCGAGAGCGAGAGACCGTCGGCGGACTCGACCGCGAGGCCGAGATCGGTGCCGTCGGCGAGGATCGTCGGGGCGTCGTTGACGATCGGCAGCTTCTTGTCGAGGTCGAGCGTGACCTGGTACCCGCCGGGTACGGAGGTCACGGTCCAGTCGGAGCCAGAGGCGAGAACGGATGACGCGCTGTCGACGTCGGCGGCGAACGCCGCAGGCGCTGCGGTTGCCACCGCCACGACGGGCGTCAGGCAGAGGGCTGCTGCGAACAGCATCCTCCGCGTGGTGAATCGTTTGGGCACAGTTTTCCTTTACTCGGCAGTGATGGGGAATGAAGACGCCCGCGGCTGGTGCCAGCGGGCGTCGGCTGTGGTGCAAGAGACCGGCTCTTATGGAGCGGCCAGAGATGACGCTAAGAGTCGGCCCAGAACGGCTCGCCTGAAGATCGTTGTCGGAAATCAACATGTAACGCAGTCTTCACACAGTTCCGCGTAATCACACCCGAACAGGGGGCAAAAAAGGCGCTCGCGTATGCTATGAACTGTTTCGTTACGGAGGGTCGCGAAAACTACGCGCTGATCCCGAGCAAGACGTTGTACACGACATAGACCGGCCAGATGATGGCCTGCAGGAGTCCGAGGATCACGCCCCAGAAGGATCCGTCCGACTCTGAAACGAAGTAGATGGCGGCGCCGATATAGGCGAGCAGGAAGATAAACCCCCACGGTCCCTGCCGCACGATCACGCGGCCGCGGCCATCCCTGTCTTTCATCGTCGGTGCTCCTTGCGTCACTACTTCTTTACCCCTGGAGCAGCGCGGAAATCCACCCCCGTGGTCTCGCGATTGTGGCTGTGACCGGGCGCGATCGTGCAACGTGAACGGGGGGCAGACGGTTTCGTCTAGTTGACGTAGGTTTCCCGCACAGTCCCCGGGGAAGGATCGCTATGCCGAAAATCGTCGTCTCGCGAATGTCGACGCTGCTGTGACGCTCGTCACACCGGGATTCCGATCCGAAGTCAAGGAGACCAGGCGCCAGCGCGCCGTGGAAAGCCTCGGCCTCGCCGAACGGGCTCGCAACCCACAACTCGACCGGGTCGCTCGCATCGCCCGAGCCACCTTCGGCGTGGACTTCTCGTCCATCACCGTGCTCGACAACGACCGCGCACTGTACGTGGGTCGCGGCGGATTCGACATCGAAGAGTCGCGCCGGGCCGATTCGCCCTGCCGGTTGGTGATCGACTCCGGCGACGTTATACGGGCCGAGAACGCACGCAACGACGCGCGCTTCGATGATGTCGCGAATATGCGAGCCGACGATCTCGGGTTCTACGTCGGTCATCCGCTGTTCGACGGCTCCGGCATCGTTGTCGGCTCGCTCTGCATCATCGCCAAAGAACCCCGGGTGTTCACCGAGGCCGAGATGGAGACCTTCACCGATCTCGCCGCCTGGGCGCAGGTGGAACTGCTTGCCGATGCTGAAGCGGAACGAGCCCGCGAAACCCAGCAGGCCCTGCTGCCCGCGGCGCCCCTCGAGCACGGCGGAGTGAAGGTCGTCGGGGTATGCGTGCCGGCCAACAGCGTTGGCGGCGACTACTTCGACTACGGGCCATTCGGCGACCTCGTGCACGTGGCTATCGGCGACGTCATGGGGAAGGGCACCGCGGCCGCGATCATCGGTGCGTCAACGCGATCCGCCTGCCGCGCTGTAGTCCCGACAGTGGGCGGCGGAGCAGGCATCGGTGCCGCCGTCGACCGGATCGAACAGGCGATCTTCGCGGACCTGCAGCGCACCAGCACTTTCGTCACCTACTTCCACGCCGTCATCGACCCGGATGCCGGCCAGCTCTACTACGTCGACGCGGGTACCGGTCTCACCCTTCTCATCCGCGCCGATGGCACCACTGAGCAACTCACGGGCATCAGCCTGCCGCTGGGAATCGAGATCCAGGAGCACGAGACGCTCTCCCGTCCCCTCGAGCCCGGTGACCGCCTGGTCATGGTCAGCGACGGCCTCCTCGACATCGTTCTCGACCCCGTTGACTGGATCGAGGAGGTGAACGACCTCGTCCGGGCATCCGTCGATGGAGCGGACGTGCTGCGACGCATCGCCGCCGTCAGCCGAGCCCGCGTGCCCATCGACGATGTGACGGTGGTCGTCGTGGAGTACCGCCCGTGACGATGCAGGCGACGCGGCGCGATCTTCGCACCCTGGAAGCGAGGACCACGCGGCGTCGTGCTGCAACGATCCGTATCGTCGTGGTGCTGGCCGCCGCCTCGGGACTGAACTATGTGGTCTGGCGCTGGTTGGCATCCGTCAACTGGGAATCGTGGTGGATCGCCGTTCCCCTCGTGCTCGCGGAGACCTACAGCCTCATCGATTCGCTGCTGTTCGGCCTCGGCGCGTGGAGAATCCGGGAACGCGGCGAGCCACCGGCACCTCCCGGTACCGGCTTCACCGTCGACGTCTTCGTGACGACGTTCAACGAACCCGTCGAGCTCGTCATGCGTACCGCCCGCGCGGCTCTCGACATCAGCTACCCGCACACGACCTGGATCCTCGATGACGGCGATCGCGCGGAAGTGCGCGCCGCGGCGGCGACGATGGGCATCAGCGTGATTACCCGGTCATCGGATTGGATCGATCGCCCGCGCCACGCGAAAGCCGGCAACCTCAACAACGCCCTGCTCGCGACCGAGGGCGAGTTCGTTCTCGTGCTCGACGCCGACCAGGTTCCCGACCCGAAGATCCTCGACCGCACCCTCGGGTACTTCAAAGACCCGCTCATCGCCCTCGTGCAGACGCCGCAGTGGTTCGAGAACGTGCCGACTTCCGATCCGCTCGGCAGCCAGGCTCCGCTGTTCTACGGGCCCATCCAGCAGTCGAAGGACGGCTGGAATTCCGCGTTCTTCTGCGGGTCGAACGCCATCCTCCGCCGCGAGGCGCTCATGCAACTCGGGCTCTCGCGCTACGTCACCGAGGTCGAGCAGTCGGTCCACCGCGCCATCCGTACCTCGCGGCGCCTGATCGCTCGCGCCCGCGAGGAGGCCAAGGGCGACAGGCGAGTGACACTCGCGCTGCGCCAGGCATCCCTGATCGTCGAGGACGCGCGGGCCGAACTCGCGAGGGGCGATGGCATCTCCGATGTGACCTACCGGTTCCAGCGGGGGATCGACGCCATCTCCACCCAGTACGCCGATTCCGACCTCGCCATCATGCGCGACAACCTCCGCGAGCTCGCGGCGATGTCGACGGACGCCGACGCGTTCGCCGGGATCGACGACGCGGCCCTCGAACTGCTCGCCCGCCGTGACACCTCTCCGGTCGCGGCCATCGAGGCGATCTCTCTACTCGCCGCCGCGCTCGACGTCGACCGCGGCGGCGAAGCGCAGGCGATCATGCCGATGGCGACGATCTCGGTCACCGAGGACATGGCGACGTCGATGCGACTGCACGGCCTCGGCTGGCGCTCGGTCTACCACGGCGAGATTCTCGCGTCCGGACTCGCTCCGGAAGACCTCGAGACCATGCTCGGCCAGCGTTTGCGCTGGGCACAGGGCACCATGCAGGTGTTCTTCCGGGAGAACCCCCTGCTGCAGCGTCGGCTCACCATCGGCCAGCGCCTCATGTACTTCGGCACGATGTGGAGCTACTTCTCCGGCTTCCCGGCGCTCGTCTACGTCACCGCGCCGGTGCTGTGCCTCTCCTTCGGCGTCATTCCCGTGACGGCGTACAGCGTCGACTTCTTCGCGCGATTCATCCCGTTCCTCGTGCTCAACCAGGTGCTGTTCTGGGTGGTCGCCGCAGGGCGGCCGACCTGGCGCGGTGCGCAGTACTCGCTCGCGCTCTTCCCCGTCTGGATCGAATCGGTGACCTCGGCGTTCCGGAACGTGTTCCTCGGCCATCCGCTCGGCTTCCGCGTGACGTCGAAGACGAAGGTGGAGAACGGTCGCCCGCGCTGGGACCTGGTGAAACCACAACTGTTCATCATGGGAGCCCTCGTCATCGCCCTTGTCGTGGTCGGCATCCGCATCGCCGTGGGCCAGGCCGAGGGCATCGCGCCGTACGTCAACATCATCTGGACCATCTACGACCTCGCCGTATTCAGCATCATCATCCGTGCCGTGCTCTACCGGGGCCCGGCCGTCACCACGAAGGAGACTCCATGACGTCCATCGACGTACGCGAAGCCGACGGAGGGGTGGTGCTTGCCCCTGCCGGGCGCCTCACCGTCGTCACCGCACCCCAATTGCGCGGCGCCGTCGCCGAACGGATCACGGCAGGCGACAAGATCATCGTCGTCGACCTCTCCGGCACCGACTTCGTCGACTCGTCGGGTCTGGGCGCCCTCGTCTCGTGCCTCAAATCGGCGCGGCAGGCCGGGGGAGACCTGCGCATCGTCGCACCGACCGAACAGGTCTCTATGGTGCTGCGGATGACCAATCTCGACCGCATCCTCCAACCGCGGGCATCCATCGACGACGCGCTGCGCGGATAGGGGACAGGACGATGAGCGAGCGCGCGCACCGCGTCGTCGATATCGCCGCGACCCTCGAGAGCATCGACGTCGTGCAGACGGAATTCGACGCCTGGTGGACCGCCCTGGGTGAGGAGAAGGTCGCGACCCGTTTCGCGTTCGAGACGGCCGTGGTGGAGATCGCCGCGAATATCGTCGAGCACACGCACCGGGCGGAAGGGACAGCCGGTCGCCGCTTCTGCCTCGAACTCGATGCCACCGACGCAGAGGTCACCGCGGTCTTCACCGACAACGGGATGCCCGCTGTCATCGACCTGAGCAAGGTCACGATGGCCGACATCGACGATGAGAACGGCCGCGGGCTCGCGCTCGCCGTCGCGGCACTCGACAGTCTCGACTACCGCCACGTCGACGGACGCAACATCTGGACCCTCGTGTGCCGTCGCTGATCCGTCGCGCGGCGGCGGTGCTTGCGCTCGCCGTCGCGGGAATGGCGATCGGCCCTGCGGCTCTCGCGGCAGAACCGGTTTCTGCCGTAGCCCAGCCCGACGAGGTCTGGTTCGGTCCCGATCTCGACTGGACCGAGGACGCCCCGGACGGCTACGTCGACCGTCTCGGGGCCATTCCATCGCTCTACGAGCTCACGCTCCCGTATCCGATCGATGACAACGCCGCGGCACAGTGGCGCACCTCTGCCCGGGCTGTCGCGACCCAGGGCGCCGTGCTCGTGCTGAGCCTGCTGCCGAGCAAGGATCTCGAGGATCTCACCGACGCGGATGCCGTGGCCGCCGAAGACCTGCTCGCCGAGGTCCACGACCAGTACGGCACCCAACAGCTCGTGCGGTTCGCTCCCGAGATGAACGGCACGTGGATCTCGTGGGGCCAGCAGCCCACGGCATTCATCGACGCATTCAGCCGTGTCGCCGACACCATCCACGACGGCGACTCCGGGGCGCTCACGGTGTGGGCGCCGTCATACGGCTCGGGCTATCCGTTCGGCCTCGCGGAGGGCCGGCTCGACTCGATCTCCACGACCGACCTCGCCAAACTCGATACCGACGGCGACGACGAGATCACCGAGTCGGACGATCCATACGGCCCCTATTACCCGGGCGACGATGTCGTCGACTGGGTGGGCCAGACGATGTTCTACTTCGGCAAGGGCGAGGCCACGGCATCGGCCGGGGTCGATGTGCCACTCGAGTCCAACGAGAGAGCCACCGCGGATGAGGTCGCGCAACGCTTCGCCGAGTCCTGGGGCTATGTCGTGCCGCAGGAGAAGAACTTCTACGCCCGCTTCGCCCGCGGCCACGATAAGCCGATGCTTCTCGACACCGGCGCGCTCTACGACGACGAGCTCGACGGGGCGGGCGAACTCGCCGTCAAACAGGGGTGGTGGCGCCAGATACTCGCGGCAGTGTCCGATCTGCCGCGCATCCAGGGCGTCACCTGGCTCGAAGTCGAACGCGAGGAGGCGGAGGCGGCCGGCGACGAGGTCGACTGGCGCGCCACCGAGGATCCGACGCTCGCCGCCGCGCTCGTCGATGACCTCCAGGCCAATGGGCGCATCCAGTTCGGCCCCGTCACCGAGGAGATCACCACCAAGGAGGGCAACGAGGCGACCGTGCAGGTACGGGATCCGGATTCCATCGACGACTCCGCCACCGGCGGGGACCAGATGGGCTTCATCGTCTGGTGTGCCGTCGGTCTCGCTGTCGCATTCCTGCTCGCTGGACTGCTTGGTCGCTTCCTGCCGACGTGGCGCTACCCCGATGACGGCTCGGCCGGGCGCGACCTGCGCATCGACATGTTCCGCGGATTCACGATCCTCGCCGTGGTGATCACGCACATCGAGGTCGCGGGCCCGCTGTCATTCGTGACTCTCCACGCGGTCGGAGCCATCACGGGCGCCGAGATGTTCGTCTTCCTGTCGGGGCTCGTTCTCGGAATGGTCTACCCGCTCGGCGTGCGCAAGTTCGGCGAGCTCACATCGGCGACGGGCGCGCTTCGTCGCGCGGGCAAGCAGTACACGGTGTCCCTGGTCGTCATCCTCATCGTCTTCGTGCTCGGATTCGTGCCTTTCCTCGGCGCCGCCGCGATCACGACCTTCACCGATCGCGGCACCGGTCTCGACGGCCTCCCGGCCGAGGGGCGCACATACGATCTCTATCCGAACGCGGATCGCCTCCTCGACTATCCGCCGCCGTGGTACGCGGTGCGCCAGTTCCTGCTGCTCGAGATGGGGCCGTGGCCGTTCAACATCATGGGGCTCTTCGTCGTGCTGAGCCTCACGATCCCCGCGGCCATGTGGTTACTGCGCCGTCGCATGTGGTGGGTACTGCTCGCCGTCAGCTGGGCGCTGTACGCGTGGCGCACTCTCGTGCCGGACGCTCCCGCACTGCCGTCGCAGTTCGAGGCGGTCTTCCCTCTCTTCCTCTGGCAGGTGCTCTTCACGCACGGGCTCGTCCTCGGGTACTACCGGCGGCAGATCCAGGCGGCACTCACGAGTCTCCCGGGAAGGATCATCGTCGCGGTCGCCGTAGTCGGCTACGCCGGAATGCTCGTCTACCTGTGGGCGGGCTACACCTACGGCTTCGATCCCGCCCCCTTCCCCGCCGACCTGTACGAATCGCTCTATGGAACCGCGTACCAGAGGGTCGAGATGCAGTGGGGTCGACTCGTGGATGTCGTGTTCATGGTCGTCTGCACCTACGCGATCCTCACCACCTTCTGGAAGCCGATCAACGCCGTCATCGGGTGGCTCTGGGTGCCGCTCGGACAGGCCAGTCTCTACGTGTTCGTCTGGCAGGTGTTCTTCGCGCTCGCCGTAGCCTCGATCCCCGGGCTCGACCGCACCAACTGGATCATCGGCACGGTGATCCATGTGGGGCTCATCCTGCTCGTCTGGTTCATGGTGAGGAAGAAGTTCCTGTTCTCGATCATTCCGCGGTGAGTACAGTGATCGCGATGACAACAGCCGTAGAACGCCGCCGCGATCCCCTTGCGGTCCGCCGCATTCTCGAAGCTCTGCCCGACTGGTTCGGCGATCCCGATGCCATCGACAACTACGTCGAAGCTGCCGCACACCCGGACTTCGAGAGCTACGCCGTCACGGCGGATGGCGCCACGATCGCGATCGCTCTCGTTCACCGGCACTTCCCCGAGTCGGCGGAGCTCCACCTCATCGCCGTCGACCCCGGCTCACGCGGGCACGGCATCGGGCGAAGCCTGGTCGACCACGTGGCGACGGTGCTGTCGAGCGACGGATGCCGTTATCTCAGCGTGCACACGGTCGCAGAGTCGTTCGCCAACGAGGCATACGCGCAGACCCGCGCTTTCTACCTAGGCACCGGATTCATCCCCCTCGAAGAACACGAGAACCTCGACTGGCCGGGGCCGAGCGTGATCATGGTGCGCGCTCTCTCCGCACGCAAAGCTCACATGGACGTGCGTTAGCGTTCGGCTGGGGGCGTGGACCCCTCACAAACGAACTGGAGTCAGATGTCGGTCCCGTTGTTGGCGATGAACAAGAGCGCTGCTGCTGCCTCGAACGAGTACGACGGTCTCATCGGCTGGGTCCTTGGGCTGATGGAGACGCTCGGAGCGGTGGGTGTCGGCCTCGCCGTGCTCATTGAGACCTTCGTTCCCCCGATTCCCTCCGAGGCTGTTCTTCCGGGCGCTGGCTTCCTCGCGTTCGAAGGCCGCATGAGCGCTGTCTGGGCATGGGCAGCGGCAACGCTCGGCGCCCTGCTCGGCGCTTGGGCCTGGTACGCGATCGGCGCAGCGCTTGGACGGGATCGCGTCCGCCGGCTGGTCGGACGGGTGCCCCTCATGGACGTCGAGGACTTCGACCGTGCCGAGGCATTCTTCACGCGGTGGGGAGGCGTGGCCGTGTTCGTAGGACGGTGCGTTCCTCTAGTGCGATCGTTCGTATCGATTCCCGCGGGCGTCGCCCGCATGTCGTTGTGGAAGTTCACCGCGTACACGCTTCTCGGTTCCGGCCTCTGGAACGGCATCTGGATCGGGCTCGGATTCGCGTTCGGACCCGCGATCCGGCCCATCCTCGAGCAGTGGAGCGGGTTGCTGTCCGACGTCGTCGTGGTCGCCATCATCGCCCTCTTTGCATGGTTCGCCGCGACCCGTGTTCTCCGTCGCATCCGCGAAAGACGGGCCGACAGCGTCTAGCCGTTCGTGACGAACGGGGCGCAGGGCTCAGTCCATGACGAGTGCGCTCGCGCGCGGAGCGAGGAAGTGATCCATCACGAGTTCGGCGGCACCCTGCGCTGCAATCTCCTCGCCCACGGCGGAGCCCACGACGGTGAACGCCTCGCGGGAGACCACGAGCTCTCGAGGTACCGCATCTTCGAGCACCGGGAGGAAGACGGCGGCGAGGCGGTTCCAGGTGGGGCCACCCATCACCACACGAGGCGTGTCGAGGAAGTTCACGAGCACGCCGATCCCGACCGCGACCCGCCGCGCGGCACGGTCCAGGATCGCTATAGCGGCAGCATCCCCAGCGGCCGCCAGGTCGGAGAGAACGGTGCAGGCATCATCGATCGCTCGGTAGTCGTTCCGGTTGGGTAACGCCAGAAGGCCAGCGTGGGCCGCCTGGATCGCGAGCGCTTCGGGCACGCAAGCAGCGGCGAGACCGCCGCGTCGACCGTCCCAGCCGAGGTCCTCCGCAGCAGGGTCGACGAGAATGTCGCCGATCTCGCCGATGTTGTTGCTCACTCCGCGAAGCACCTGACCCTCGCTGACCACGGACGCACCGACGCCGGAGCCAAGGTAGAGAAATAGGAAATCGGAGTCGGTCGCGGCGGACTTCCGGAGTTCGGCGGTGGCGGATGCCGTGACATCCTTGTCCAGCAGGACCGGCAGCCCTGTGGCGTCATGCACGTCGCCGCGCAGTCGCACGTCGCGCCACATCGGGAGTTGCGGGGGGTCGAGGACAACGCCGGTGCGCACGTCGAGAGGCCCGGGCACCGCGATGCCAATGCCCAGCACTCGCTCGCGATCGATTCCCGATTCGCGGATGAGGCGGCTGGTGCCTGCCGCGATGAGTGAGGTCATGTCAGCGGGACGGTTGGCTTCCGGCGTGCGCACGTGCTGCCGGTGAAGCACGTCACCGGCGGCGTCGAGCAGGAGGATTGTCAGGCGCGCCGGATCGACATGCACGCCCACGGCGAATGCGCCGGCGCCGTTGATAGCCAGCGGGATGCTCGGACGACCGCGAGCGGCGTCGATCGGTGCACTCTCCCGAACCATTTCGGCATCAATGAGTCGCCGGGTGATGTTGGAGATCGTCTGCGACGCGAGCCCGGAATTGCGCTGCAGATCGGCGCGACTGTGACCGGGGTTGCGACGGATGAGGTCGAGGATGACCGCTTGGTTGTAGTCCGCCAGGCGTAGGAGGTTGCTGCCCCGGAGCATTGTTCCTCCCTTGCGGTCGTCCGAGACTTCGATGTCCCTACTGAACAGGCTAACCGCCGATTCCCGATGTCGATGCCAGCAAATCCGGGGGTGTCGGGGGACGAAGAAACGGCTTCCGACCGACGATTGACGAGCAAGTATGAATGTCCTAACATGAAGCAACGCTTTATCCCATCAAATAGGCAATGTGGCCCGCGGGAGTAAAGCGAGAGAGGCACCGCAATGAAGCGCACTCGAGTGATTGCCGCCCTCGTTGCCACCGCAGTCACGGTTGGCGGGCTTACGGCCTGCTCGGCCGACAGCAGTGGTGGCGATGGCAAGGACGGTCCGGTCACCATCACCCTCATGGAGACGAAGCAGATCGGAATCGACTCTGCCAAGAAGCAGATCCCTGGCTTCGAAGCTGAGATGAAGAAGCAGGGCAGGGACATCACGGTCAAGTTGATCGGAGACGTGCTCACTGACCCGCAGTTCGTCACCAAGATCACACAGCAGTACATCGCCGGCGAGGCACCGGATGTTGCTGACCTGGGAGACAGCATGGTGCCGGGGTTTGCCGGCGCAGGCTACCTCGCCCCGATTGACGACTATCTCGCGGATTGGGACGGCTGGGACCACTACTTCCCGCAGTTCAAAGAGGCCATGGTCCGCCAGGACGGAAAGATCTATGCCCTCGTGCACGACACGGGCGTACAGAACTTCTTCTATCGGAAGGACCTCCTCACGGAGTACGGCGTCGACACCACGCAGCCCGCTACGTGGGATGACATGATCGCTCGTCTCGAGGAGATCAAGGCCAAGAACGGGGATCTCCCTCCCATCGTCATACCCGCCGGAACCGCATGGGGCGGAGGCACGTGGAACGAAGGGTTCCAGCCGATCCTCGCTGGCGCCGATCAGGACTACTACAGCCTGGAGACCGGCAAGTGGGACCTGGAGAGCAAGGGGTGGTTGCCTACGTTCAACCTCTACAGCGACCTCGTCACCAAGGACCTGCTGCCGGTACAGGACCTCGAGAACCCGAACCCCTGGGAGCCGACCAAGTACGACAAGTTCCCGGCCGGCGAGCTGCAGGTAGCGGCCCAGGGCACGTGGGGCTGGAAGTTCGACTGGGGCCCCGACGGTGCCACTCCGATTCCTGACCTCGAGACCAAGTTGGACACGTGGCAGTACCCGGCGATGGAAGCCGGCGGGGAGACATACGGCTGGAGCGGTCTCGGATCCAGCTACGGCATCTCCGAGAATTCAGAGAACAAGGAAGCCGCGATGTTGCTCGCCCAGTACCTCTCGTCGGGTCAGCCCGTCGCAGACCAGCTGGTCGCCTCCGGTGCGGCGCCGGTCCGCGACGACATCGCCGACATCAAGCCGTTCGCCGATGAGCCAAAACTGGTTCAGGCGGGCAAGGACCTGCAGACCAGCCTCTACGTTCCGACCGGGGACGGTTCGGAACAGGTCGCCCAGGCGGTCGCCAACGCGACCGAGATGATTCTGCAGGGCAAGGCGAACGGTCAGCAGGCATACGACGCATTCGTGGAGGATGCGACCGACCTGCTCGGGCCGTCGCTGGTCAAGTAGTGACTTCCATCACCGGCTCACCCACCCGGGCGGCGGCGGCTCCACAGCCGGCGCCGCCCGGGCGCCGCCGCCCGAAACGCACATGGCCGTTCGTTCTTCTCCTGCTCGGCCCCGGCGCAGTGCTCATCGTCGTGTTCATTGTTGTACCGGCGCTGTACGGCGCGTACCTCAGCTTCACCAACACGCAACTGACCGGCTTTGCCGCACGCGACCCCAAGTTTGTCGGCATCGACAACTACACATACCTGTTGACGAGTGCCGACTTCCTCGCGTCGCTCGGGCAGACCGGCCAGTTCGTGCTGTTCTCGGCGATCATCGGCCAGACCGTACTCGGAATGGTTGCCGCCATCCTGCTCAGCAGGCCGTGGGTACGCGGCAAGGGCCTCTGGGGTGCCGCTGTTCTCATGCCCATGATTGTGCCGGAGGTTGTCGCATCGCTCACGTGGGCGAGCGTGCTCTCCAACAACTCCGAGGGCACACTCAATCGACTGACAGGCCTGTTCGGCGCTGATCCCACCTCCTGGCTTCAGGTTGTGCCGATGGTCTCGATCATCATTGTCAACATCTGGCGCGGCGTCGCGTTCGCCATGATCATGTTCCAGGCGGCACTAGAGGACGTGCCCGCCGACCTCATCGAGGCTGCTCGGATCGACGGAGCCAGTGCCATCCAGATTTTCCGGCACATCACGCTTCCGCTGATCCGCGGCCCTGTATTCCTCTACCTGCTACTGACCACGATCAGCACTGTCGGCGTCTTCGGGCTCGTGTACTTCCTCACCCAGGGTGGCCCCGGTGGCGCGACGCGCCTCGCGGCGATCTACATCTACGAACGGGCTCTCCAATTTGCCCAAATCGGAATCGGAAGTGCTGCCTCGATGATTCTTCTTGTGCTCGTCCTGATCCTCGGTCTCGTCTACGTGCGTCTCTCGAAAGTCGAGGTCTGATATGACCGCCACTATCCCGCCCGCCGTGACCCCACAGGCCGTTGCGCCCGCCCGCAAGTTCCGGCGCCGTCCACTCACGCCGGTGAACATTGTCCAGCGCGTGCTCGCGTACACGCTTCTCGTGCTGATGGTGCTGTTCTGTCTCGTCCCGTTCGCGTGGCTCGTCCTCAGTTCCGTCGACGGGAACGCCGGCCCGAATGTCCAGCTTCCTGCTCTCTCGTTCGAGAACTTCATTCGGTTCTTCACGAACGAAGGCACCCCGATGCTGCTGGTCAACAGCCTCATCATCGGCGTCTGCGGAACCGCCCTCAACCTCGTCCTCGGTGTCGCGGGCGGCTACGCTCTTGCCCGTTTCGAGTTTCCGGGTCGGCGCGCCTTCATGTTCAGCATCCTGCTGATCCGGGTAATACCCGCGCCTGCCACAATCGTCGCTCTCTATCTGATCATGGTGAACCTCAAGCTCACGAACACTCTCTTCGGACTCATCCTGGTCGAGGCTGTGCTCCAGCTTCCCGTCACGCTGTGGTTGCTCAAGGGCACGATCGCGTCCGTGCCGGTCGAGCTGGAGGAAGCAGCGTGGGTTGACGGCAACAGCCGGCTCCAGGCTCTGCGACGGATCGTGCTTCCGCTCATCGGCCCGGGCCTCGGTGCCGCGGCGATGCTCACGTTCATGGGTATCTGGGGCGACTTCCTCACGCCGCTGGTGATGCTGCAGAGCCAGGAGCTGTACCCGCTCTCGATCGGACTGTTCCGGGCATTCAGCGACCACAACCACGTCGACTGGGGACTGCTCGCCGCCAGTGCGATCGTCTACGTCGCGCCTCCGGCCGTGCTGTACATGTTCGTGCGCAAGAACCTGTTGAAGTCGAGCCTCGGTGGCGCGGTGAAGGGATGACCCGCGAAGAACGCGTTCCCGTCGTCGTCGTCGGCGCCGGAGCGATGGGTAAGGAATGGCTCAAGATGCTCGCGCTGTCCCCGCATGCCATCCCGGTCGGCGTCGTCGACCTCGATCTCGAACTGGCGGCATCCGCCGTCAGCGCCGTCGGGCTGGATGGCATCGCCATCGGTGCCTCGGTCGCCGAGGTCGCGGCGGCGTCCGGCGCCGTGGCGGTCGTCAACGTCACTGTCCCGCAGGCGCACCGGATCGTCAACGAGCAGGCGCTTCGTGCCGGCCTGCCCGTGCTGTGTGAGAAGCCCCTGTCGCCGACGGTCTCCGAGGCATTGCGCCAGGTCGCCCTCGCGGACCTCACCGGTGGCCTGCTCATGGTGAGCCAATCGCGACGCTACTTCAATCACCTGGCGGCGTTTCGGGATGTCGTCGCCGAGCTCGGTGCACTCGGCACGGTGAACGCGCAGTTCTTCCACGAGGATCACGAGCCAGGGTTCCGTGAGGAAATGGCCCATCCACTGCTCGTGGACGGTTCGATCCACCATTTCGACATCCTCCGCTACCTCACCGACGACGAGCCGGTCTCGGTGCGCTGCACCACGTGGAACCCGCCGTGGAGCTGGTTCGCGGGCGATGCGTCTGCGACGGCCGAGTTCGAACTCGCATCCGGAGCGCGGTTCGTCTATGCGGGCAGTCGCTGCACGCGAGGACTCGAGACATCCTGGAACGCTGACTGGAGTGCATACGCCGAGCGCGGAACC
>Ga0247812_10001020_pt1 | contig 16015 bp, 9 predicted proteins | sample UWRJL149409B1_FD_178011 | JGI IMG/M metagenome (GOLD analysis project Ga0247812, IMG submission 178011) | Plant litter microbial communities from Arlington Agricultural Research Station in Wisconsin, United States - UWRJ-L149-409B-1 | ecosystem: Environmental > Terrestrial > Plant litter >...
CCGATTGGCCATTGCCCAGCAACAGGTCAAAACGCAGGAGGATCTGCTAGACAAGGTTCAGCTGCTTTACGGCAAGGGTCTGGCTGCGCAATACCAACTGCGCCAGACCGAGGGCGAGCTTGCGCAGGCCCAGGCGAGCGTGCCGGTCCTGCGCACCGGACTTGATGCGGCCATGAATGCGCTGGACATAATGCTGGGCGTCCCCCCCGGCACCCATCGTCAAACCTTGGCGACAGCCAAAGGTATTCCGCAACCTGCGCAGTTGACGTCGACCGGTACACCCGCGGATCTGCTGCGCCGCAGGCCTGACCTTATCGTGGCTGAGCGTCGCCTCGCCGCCTCAAGCGCGCGCATTGGAATGGCGATGAGCGAGTATTACCCGAAGCTCTCCCTTAGTGCGTTGCTGGGCAGTGCGACAGCCGTTTCAAGCGCTAATCTGTTCAGCAGCGGAGCGAGCCAATCGGCAGCCGTACTAGGGCTGCGATGGAGGCTTTTCGATTTCGGCCGAGTAAACGCTCAGATCGAGCAGGCCAAGGGCAGCGAAGCGCAAGCCCTGGCCGCTTACCGCCAGTCAGTCCTGCAAGCCACTGGAGATGTTGAGAACGCGCTCTCTTCCTTGGCCAATCGCCAAGCTCAGGCTGCCACGCTGGGCAGAGGTGAAACCGCTCTTGCCTTAGCGAGACAATCCTCATTCATGGGATATCAAAAAGGCGCGATCAGCTTGATTGAGGTGCTACGTGCCGATGAAAAGCTCCTGCAGACATCCGACGCCCGGGCCCAGGCACAAACGGAATCGGCGCGCTCGGCGGTTGCTGCATTCAAAGCACTCGGTGGCGGATGGTAACCTCAAAACAACAGTAATCACCGATACTATCGTGGCTCGGTGACAGGCAGTTGCAGTAACTCATGGTTTGTTCCAGCTCATGTTCGTGCCGGCGGCGCGTGCGAAAGGTTTTCCAATCTGTCGAGAAACACTGTGCTCAGAAACGTTACGGACATGGATTTGCGGCTGCTGCGTATTTTTTCCATCGTGGTGAAATGCGGTGGGTTCACGGCTGCCCAGGCCGAATTGAACATGAGCCAGTCGAACATCAGTACGCACATTTCCGGCCTGGAAAAACGCCTGGGCTACCGGATTTGCGAGCGGGGAAAGGGCGGCTTTCGGTTGACCGAAAAAGGCCAGAGGATTCTCAAGGCGTCAGCGGCATTGTTCGGGGCGGTGGATGCGTTTCGCAACGAAGCCCAGGATCTTTCCGGGCGCCTGGTGGGGGACCTTTACCTGGGCCTGGCAGACAATATCGCGACCTTGCCGACAGCGCGGATTGATGCGGCCATCGCCCGGTTTTATCAGCGTGAGCACGACATGCACCTGCACATCTTCGTGAACTCGCCCACCGAACTCGAACGGGCGGTGATAGATGGGCAACTGGACGTCGCCATTTCCTATTTCAGCCGTCCATTACCGACCTTGAACTACCAGCCGCTGTACACGGAGGAAATCGGCATTTTCTGCGGTCAGGCTCACCCGCTGTTCGGTGTCGAGGCGCCAAGCCTGGAACAGCTCAAGGCCAGCGACTGGATCCGCCATGGCTTCCTGCCCACCGACCAGGTGTTGCCCATTGCACCTGATCGCGCTTCAGCCACGGCGCACCACATGGAAGCGGTCGCCCATGGCGTGTTGGCTGGGACCCACCTGGGTTATCTCCCGGCGCACTACGCCCGGCCCTGGCTGCTAGGCGGGCAAATGCGCGCCCTGCATCCAGCGACGCTGCGCTATGAGGTACAGCACAGTATGATCACGCATGTGGGGCACCCGCAAAGCGAAGCCGTTCGGGCCTTCATCGCCGACCTGTTGGCCGAGCATGGTTTGTGAACCAGGTATCAGCCAAGGCATCTGGTGACATGCTTGACCGATTGATAGGCTGACAGCCCCCATGGACCGAGTTCGCGCCCGATGCCGCTGCCCTTGGTTCCCCCCCAGGACGTCTCCACGAATACCGCCTGGATCGAGTTGATCCAGACGTGGCCGACTTCCAATGCAAGGGCCACGCGTTCAGCGCGAACCAGGTCCGCGCTGATCACCGTGGCCACCAGTCCGAAACGGCTGTCGTTGGCCAGCGCCAGTGCCTGTTGCTCTGAACTGAAGCGATGAGTGCACAGCACCGGCGCAAAAATTTCCTCGGTCCACAGGCGGCTGGTCGTCGGTACATCGGCGTAGAGGGTCGGGCTGACGAACCATCCAGGATCGCGCAACGCCTCGCCACCGGCCACGCATTGCAGACCTTCGGCGCGGGCAATGGTGAAGTACTCGCACGCCTTGTCCCATTGCGCCTGACTGGCTAGGGGGCCCATATCGACTTCACCGTCAAGCGGGTTGCCCACTCGCAGCGTTTCGAAGGCCGTTTTCAAGCGCAGCATCAGGGCATCGGCAATGCTCTCCTGCACCAGCAGGCGCGAGGTGGCCGAGCACATCTGCCCCGCATTCCAACAAATCCCGGCGACGATCCATTCGACCGCCTGGTCGAGGTCGCAATCGTCGAATACCACAATGGCCGATTTGCCACCCAGCTCCAGGGTGACCGGTCGGCAATAGGCCGCGGCGCTGCGCATCACTTGAGTGCCCACGGCGTTGCTACCGGTGAATGACAACTTGTCGATACCGGCATGATTGCTCAACGCCGCACCGGTTTGGGCCTTGCCGCAGATGATGTTCAACACGCCTGCCGGCAAACCTAGAGCATCGGCGATCTCGCCATAGGTTTGTTCAATCAGTGGCGTGATTTCCGAAGGCTTGAGTACCACCGTACAGCCAGCAGCAAGGGCCGGGGCCAGTTTCCAGGCACTGGTGACCAAGGGGAAATTCCACGGCACGATCAGGCCGACAACCCCAAGGGGTTCCAGGTGCGTATGGGCGGTAAAGCCAGGGACAGCCAACGGCACCTCAGTGCTGGGCCGAGCCGCCAGCCCTTCGGCCAGGCCTGCATAATAGGTAAAGGTGGCCACGGCATCGTCGATATCCACGACCGCCTCATGACGGGGCTTGCCGTTGTTCTGCATCTGTAGGGCGATCAATGTTTCACGACGCTGTTCGATTTGCTCAGCGAAGCCTCTCAAGTAGCCCGCACGGATCGATGCGCTGGTGTTTCGCCAGGCTGGCAGGGCCTGGCGTGCCGCGGCGATGGCCTGGTCCACCTGGGCAGAGCTGGCGACCTTGAGTTCGGCGAACGGCTGGCCGAGGGACGGATCGTAGACAGTGATCTGCTCGGCGCCATCGCCCGTCAGCCAGGCTCCGTTGATGTACTGAGCCTTGCTCATGCTGACACTCCCGGCAGGACACCCTGCACGGCGTTGCAAAAAATCTGGCTGTATTCGGCCGCACTGAGGACACAGGCATTAGTGTCCGAAGAGGAGATATCGGCGAGCGCCTGCTCCCCGACCCATGCCGCAGCCTCTGCATCGAGGCCGATTTCACTCAGTGAATGAGCAATCCCCAGGCGTTGACGCAGTTGTAGCACCCAGTCGAGGAAACCGTCGAAATCGGCTTGTTTCAATTCCAGATAGCGCGCCAGCCGCGCGATGTCTTCACTGATCGCGTACCGATTGGCGACCAGCACGTAGGGCAGGAGGATTGCATTCAACAGCCCGTGATGTTTGTGATAACGCGCGCCTAATGGATGGGCCAGGGCGTGCACGCCGCCCAGGCCTTTCTGAAACGCCACGGCGGCCATGGCGGACGCCACCAGCATGCCTTCGCGCGCAATCATGTCCTGGCCATCGCGATGGGCGTCGCACAGATGCTGCTGGATCAGGCGAATGCCTTCTACCGCGACACCGGAGGACATCGGGTGATACAGAGGAGAGCAAAAGGCTTCAATGTGATGGGTCAGCGCATCCATGCCGGTGGCGGCGGTCAGCGCGGGTGGCAGGCCACGGGTCAGGACCGGATCAAGGATCACGCATGCCGGCAGCAACTGCGGGTGGCTGATCACACGCTTTATGTTCTGTTCGCTGAGGGTCAGCACCGCTTCACGACCCAGCTCCGAACCCGTGCCCGCGGTGGTGGGCAAGGCGATCAGGCGGGGTAGGTCCAGGTGTGGAAAGTCCGCCAGGGTTGGGTAGTTTGCAATGACATTCGACCATTGGTATTGGTCGAGGCCTTGCTCGTCGACGGCGGCCAGGCTGATGCCTTTGGCGGCGTCCATCGCACTACCGCCACCCAGGGCGATCAGCGCATCGTGCTTGCCTGCCTTGAACGCGGCTACGCCCCTGGCGACATCCTCAAGGCTTGGGTTGCTGGCTATGTCGCTGAACACGGCGAACCTAATGTCGGCTTGCAGCAAATGTTCCTGGATCAGCGTCATCGGTTCCAGTGCCAGCATCCCAGGGTCGGTGACCAGCAAGGGGTTGCGCATGCCCAGCAATTTGCAGCGCTCAGCCAATACATCCAGCGCACCGGGCCCACAGAAGATCTCTGTGGGGTAGTTCCAATAGTGAAGTGAGGACATCAGAAACTCCAGATCGGCAAGGCCCATGATTCATGGACCTCACGCGACAATTTGATGGGGGTTAATCGGTACGCAGTTGAGGGTTGGCACGCAGGTAAGGCTTGGCGCGCAACATGTAGATCAGGCCCAGCACCGCGAGGGTCGAGAACACCAGGATGACTGCCCAGACCTGGAACCACGGCGCTCCGGGTGGTGCGAGGGACTCCCTTGGCCAAGCGACGTTGATGCTTTCGAACACCAGCCAGAAGAACGCGGCGAGATTGACCGGCATGCCCCAGCGACCGAGACTGAAGGTCCCTGGCTCGGCTTTCCATTTGCCTTTGAGTCGAGCGAGCAGGGCACAAGTGATGACAATCAGAAACACCACGAAGAAGCCGCCGCTGCCAAAGGCGATCAGCGTGCCGACGGCCGTTGCATTCAACCCCAGCGCCAGGCCGAAGCTGGCGAACAGAGTGCAGAAGACCATCGCTGCGAAAGGAACTTTGCGTTTATCCACCCGGCGCAGCACCGCTGAGGCGGGCAGCATCGAATCGCGCGCCATGCCGAACACCGCGCGACCGATGTAGGTCTGTACAGAGACGACGCACGCAATAAACGCAATCAGAACAATGCCGACGAACGGACGCTCAGACCAAGCGCCAAATGCATCGACGACGGCAGGTGTAACCGGGTCGATGATTTGGCCCGAGACCATGCCGGCGGTATTGGTGTAGGACAGGGTCACGGCGAATGCGGTGAGCATTACGGTCAGGCCGACCAGAATCATCGAGCGCAAGATCGCGCGGGGTGTCGACGTCCGTGCATCGGCGGTTTCTTCGGAAACCTGCGAGCAAGCATCGAAACCGAGGAACGCCCAGCCACCGACTGCCATGGCCGTCAGGAACCCGCAAAGATAGGAACCCTCTGTACCTTGGGTGGACGCCAGTCCTTCGAACACCAGTGACAACGAATGGTTACGGAAGAACAGCAGCAGCAACACGCCAATACCGATCGAGGCAATCGCCTCGGCAATGATGCCGGCATTCACGAAGTACTTGAGCGGGTTGATGCCGAACAGGTTCACACCCAGGCCGAGCATCAACAGCACAGCGCCACTGAACACCTGCGCGTTTGCCGTCGGGGGCTCGCCGGTGAAAAACAGCCACAGCCAGAATCCGCCCAGATAGGACACTGTGGTCAGCGAGGCCAGCGCGGAGGCCAGGTACATGAACCCGGTGAACCAGGCCCAGCGGTCGCCTGCCAGGCGTTTGACCCATTGGTAACAGCCGCCGGCGAGCGGGTACTGTGAAGCCAGTTCGGCGTATACCAGCGCCACCAGCAGTTGCAGCGCGAGGCACAGCGGTACGATCCAGACCCAGGACGGACCGGCACTCATCGCGCCCAGCGACATCACCGAGTAAATACCCACCACTGGCGAGACGGTGGCGAAACCGACGGAAAACGAAGACCAGAGCGACAGGCCGCGATGCAGTTCCTGGGCATAGCCTTGACTGTGCAACAGCGATTCATCGGCGTTTTGCCGGGAAAGCGGGGAGGTCATTGCCGACCTCCAACACCAGTGCAAGCGCTGATCGGAGCGCAATGGCCGGCACGGTGGCGTGCGAGGGTAGGTGACATAGAAAATCCTTGGTCGGCAGACAGATTATTTTTAGGATCGCCTGGCGCAGGCGTACCGACGAAACGGTCTCCTGCAAGAGGAGTGCACGCAGCTTAAGGCAGCCAAACATCGATAAGAATTCATATGTTTGTAGGCTGACTTCTGGATTTTTATATGTTTGTGAATCGGCGGGTGGCGCTGCGATGGCGAGGATTGGTGTAATCGCCATGCAATAGCTACTTGGCTAGAAAGTATCGGCGAGCGTTGTACAAGGAGGTTTTAATGAAAAGCCTTCGCGTACCGTCTGGCACTGACTGGACACTGGGCATGACCCGATATTTCTGCGAAAGAACACGGTTGACCCTGTCATTAAGCGGCGGCCGTAGATAAAGCCGCCGCTCATTGCCTGCTTAACTAGTTTCCGGCGGGCATCGGCAAGTGAATGCCTTCTTTTTGCAGTTCCTCTCGAACCGACTGGAACTTTTGATATTTCGACAGCTCGATCGGTCCGTCGTAAGTCATGCTTTGCATCTTGCGAGGCGGGTATTGCACGTAGGTCTTCATCAAGTTGCTGATGGCAATGCTGATAGGAACCATCGACCAAGTGCGTTCGGTAAAGTTGTTCATGAAGATGTCATAGCGCTCCTGCGGGTCCTGCAGCAAGTCGAAGACCTGCGGTACGGTTGCCACGTACTTGCTGGCGCCTTTCCAGCCCTGATTGGAGTCGACCGCCAGGCCACCGGTCTGGGCGCCGTCATCGCCGCGCAGGTTGAAAACGGCCTTGAAGTTGCCGACACGGGCGGCACCGGGCGACAGTTCGTTTTCCGTGAAATAGAACCACTCCTTGCGGGGTGAGGGGCCGGTCCCCAGCAATACCGGGGTCATGTCGTAGCTGTCGAACATGATCGGCTGACCTTCGCGGTCTTTCTCCGGCAGTTTAATGCCGGCCACCGACGCGAATGTCGCCATCAGATCCAGGCCTCCGATGATGTCGTGGTTTTTCATCGCAGGTTTGATTTTTTCCGGCCATACCATGATTGCCGGTACTCGGTTGCCACCTTCGCGTACCGTGCCTTTGGTGCCGCGGAAGGGCGTATAGCCGGCATCCGGATAAACGTCCTGCCAAGCGCCGTTGTCGGTGGTGTAAACCACCAGGGTGTTCTTATCCATGCCCAGCGCTTTGAGCTTGTCCATGATGCGGCCAATGCGGGTGTCGAGTTCCACCACCGAGTCGGCGTACTTGGATTTGGAAATCGACTTATGTACGAATTCCGGTGCCGGCAAATTCGGCTGATGCACTTTCATGAAGTTGACGTTGATGAAAAACGGCTTGTCGGACTTGGCGGCGGTATCGAGAAACTCCATGGCGGCTTTCTCGACATATCCGTCAAAGTAGGGAATCCCGACCACACCGGGTTTTCCATCGATAACCGGCGTATCGACATACTCGCCGTTGATCTTGAATTCCTCGACCGGTTTTTCACCTGCCTTGCCGGACAGCGCGCCCTTGGTGACATTGGCGAACATGGCGCGGGTCTCGGGGTCCATGTCCGGGAACCATTCTGGATCGGCATAGGTGTAGGCGTTGAGGTGATAAAGGCCGACGTACTTCATGACGTCGTAGCCCTGGGCATTGGGCATGGCGTAATCGGCTTCGCCCAGGTGCCACTTGCCGGTGAAGTAAGTGTCGTAGCCACCGGTCTTGAGAACGGAGGCAAGGGTCCATTCGGCTGCCGGCAAACCGCCACCCTGGCCCTGAAATGCCACAGTGGTCATGCCGCTGCGGTTGGGAATGCGCCCGGTCTGCATGGCTGCCCGGCCGGGAGTGCAGCTGGGTTGGGCATAGAACGAAAAGAAAGTGGTGCCTTGCGCCGCCAGTTCGTCGATGCTCGGTGTCGGCATGCCGCGACCTACACCGCCGCCATAAGGGCCGAGGTCACCGTAGCCGGTATCGTCGGAGACGATGAACAGGATATTGGGTTTTTCGGTCTGGGCTGCATGGGCAACGTTGAGGGCGATGAGCAATGAGCACGCAAGGTAGAACTTGGTACGATGTGAGAGCCGTTTCATAAGCGGTACCCTATCGAAGGTTGACCCTTTCAGTTGTTACGCACACATCAAGTACGCAACGATCAGGATCTCGGTGAGTAAATCCCCCTACGCCGTGCCAAAAGGCAGTTCAAGGGGGCCAACCGACCCATCGAAAGAACTCCCGTTTAATTCAAAGCACCCAAAGAGCCTAGTAGGTTAATGGCATCTTGCGCGAAATCGGATTCACTGTTGAGGTCGTTCACCTTTACTGCCTCAATACCAAGCAGCTTCGAAGAGCATGGTTTGTGTTTTCTTGACTAGTATCTATTCGACTTGAGCGTGCGCGGTCGCACCAACTGTTACGCCCTGGAGTCGGGTGCGTGCGCTACGTTATTCGCACAATGGATAGTTGTGAGGTTAATCATGCCAACCAGAAGTAGTGTCATGCCCGCCTGCACACTCCTGGCACTGTGCTGCCAGCAAGCCTGGGCCGGCGGCATTCTGCTCTACGAAGTTGGCACCGATAATGCCGGCCTGGCCAACGCCGGTGCCGCTGCGCGCGCCCAGGGCCCATCGACCATCGCCAGTAACCCCGCGGGCATGAGTTACCTGTCAGGCACACAAATTACCGCAGGCTTGCAAGTGCTGTATGGCGACCTGAGCTTCGATCGCGACGCCGGTAGCAATGTCGCAGGAACCGGCAGCGGTAACGCTCTCGACCCGATTCCCGGTGGCAGTTTCTTTATCAGCCATGAACTCGACGACCACTGGAGCGTCGGCTTCGGCCAGTACGGTGACTTCGGCCTGGCGGTCAACTACGACAATGACTGGTACGGTCGCTACTTCGCGCAGAACTCCAGTCTGCTGGGTCTGTCCCTGGTACCCAGCGTTGCGTACCGATTTAATGAGCAATGGTCGGTGGGTGTTGGCGTCAAGGCCATGTACGGCATGATGCAGGCGCAAACCGCCATCGACCGCGCTCCCTTCGGCTTCACCGATCGTGCTGACGGTCAGTACAAATACAAGGACGGGGCCTGGGGTTATGGCGCCAATGTCGGGGTAATCTACGCCCCGCAATCCGGCACGCGTATTGGCCTGACCTACACCAGTAAAGTCGATCTGGACTTCGAAGACCGGCTGGATGTGAAAGGCGACGGGCGTCTGCTGGAGCGCATCAACGACACCGCCACCAAACTCGACACCAGCGTGCCGCAGACCGTGACCCTCAGCCTGTTCCAGCAATTGGACCGGCAATGGGCTTTGCTGGCCTCGGCTAATTGGCAGGATTGGTCGCAGTTCGGTGAGATCGGTGTACAGGTCGACACCACGGCGTTGGGCGCACAGTCGAAATCAGTCGATGCCGGGTTCAAGGACACTTGGCACCTGTCCCTGGGCGCGCAGTACCAGGCTACCGAGCAATGGCTGTGGAATGTTGGTATGGCCTACGACAGCAGCGCCGTCTCCGACAGCAAACGCAGCGTGATTGTACCCATGGGCGAATCCTGGCGCATCGCCACAGGCGCAACCTATGCGCTTAATCAAGACACCGACATCAACGTCAGTTGGGCCATGGTCTGGCTAGGCGATATGCCTGTGGACCAGACCAAGTCGATCTCGGGTCATCAAGTCTCCGGGGAGTACGGCGACGCCTGGATCCAAGCCCTGAGCGGCAACATGACCTGGCGATTCTGAGGTGTGAGCGTTTTCGCAAGTGGACGGAACCGATTGCGCTAACCATTACACCACCGACCCAAACCTAATGGAGTTTGGGTCGTCGTGACTCCTTTGCCGCCGATCTGCGAATTCCAACTAAAGGTCTATAGTTGTAATCGCCCTGCAATAACTACCTGGCTAGAAAGCATCGGTAAGAGTTGTACAAGGAGGTTTTTAATGAAAAGCCCTCGCGACCCTATTTGTAGCGGATTTACCTTGCATTTCAAACGCAGTGTCTTGTTGGTCGCCATGGCCAATACCCTCACGCTGGCAGATGCCCAGGCCGCGTGCGGGCCGCTGGCTGCCGGGGCCTATAACGTATCGCAGACCTGCACACCCGCGGCAGGCGTCGAGGCATCCCTCTCCACGCAATCAGGCACGACGATTACCACTACTGCCGGCTCTTCAGTGCTTAGTCGCGCCACCAACAACAACTCGGCGATCAGCCTCAGCGGCACCACGATCAACAGTACGCCTCCCACCGCCGCCAATGCGGTGTTCGCCAACGTGCTCGGGGCCGGTGGCTCGGGGAGCGCCAGCCTCACGGTGGATGGCGGTGTCAACACGGTCAACCTCGGTGGTTCGGGCCTTGATGCGCTGGCAATCACCAACGTCAACACCGGCCTATCCAGTCTCACGGTGACCTCCGGCACCACGCTGAACATCCTCAATACCGTCGTCGGTAACGAACACGACGCGATTGATGTGATGGGTACCGGCGGTGGGGCGATCAATGTGACACATCAAGGCAATGGCCAGATTACCCTGCTCGGTGGCAATGGCATTTGGACCAAGGCCACTGGCAGTGGCGACAACCACGTCACTGTCGGCGCTGGGGTGAGCATTCTGGTCAACAACGACGATGCATTGTCGGCCGGCGACCCCATCCTCGACGACACGTTGCCCACTGCGGGCGTCGGTAACCATGCGGGGGTCCACACCCGCGCGATCAATGGCAACACCACGGTCGATAACGCCGCGACTATTACCGGCCGCGGGATGAATGCATTCGGTGTTTTTACCGAGGGAGGCACGGGCAGCACCCAGTTGCACAACAGCGGGTCGATTACCACCGACGGTTTGAACGGCTTTGGCATTCGAGCGATCTCGACCACTGGCAGTATTTCCGTGGTCAACGACGGCGCGATCACCACGACCGGGGGAGGCGGCCACGGCATCTACGTCAACGACAACGCCGGCTCCACCGGGTCGATCAGTGTGCAGAACAACGGGGCCCTCAACGTCGGCAACACCACTGAAACCACTGGGTCGCGGGCGATCTTCATCATCAAGCGTGGCAGCGGTGAGACCACTGTCACGGGCAACGGCAACATCAACGTGCTCGGCGGTCTCACGTCCACCCGTGCCTTCGGCATCATCATCAGCTCCGAAGGCGGGCCCATCGCGGTGAACTACGGCGGCGACATCGTTGCCAGCGGTCCCGTTGCAGGCGGCATCCGGGCAGACTCGCTGACCGACAGTGTGCGCGTTGATTACACCGGCAATCGCATCGAGACCTTCAACGGCAACGCCAACGGCATCTACGCCACCACCCAGTCGACCACTGCGCCCGTGGACATCACTGCTCGCGGAGCCATCACCACCCACTCCAACACCGGCAGCGGCGATGGCAGCGGCATCGGTTCGTTCGGCTTGCAGGCGTTGAGCCAGGGCGGCAATGTCAGCGTGGCATTCAGCGGTTCGCGTATCGATGTCAACGGTCAAGGCGCCGCCATGCTGGCCGGTAATGCGTTCAATTCGGGCACCGGCTTGGGCACTTTGACCGTGAGCAATACCGGGGAACTGATCGCGCGCGGCAACCAGCAACGGGGCATTCGTACGTTCTCCACCACGGGCGAGCAAACCCTTGTCAACTCAGGCGCAATCCAGACGCTCGGCGCCAGCGACAGTCAGGGTATCCTCGCAGAAGCCTCGGGTGCGGCCAGTATTTCGGTGAACAACACGGGGGCGATTACCAGCCGCGGTACGAATTCATCAGCGATCGACACGCAGGCCCTGGGCGGAACGGTCAGTGTCAGCAACAGCGCCGCGCTGCAGGGGGGGTGGGCCGACAGCAACGGGGTCACGTTGGGTGGTGCCACACAAGTATTGAGCAACAGCGGCGCCATCGGGGCCCTGAGTGATGTCGCCGTGCGCGCCGACGCCAACGGCCCGGGAAACGTTTTTAGCGTAAACAACACAGGGCAAATCACTGGCGCGATTACGGCCGCAGGCGCGACAGCCACCCTGGCTAACCAGGGCACCTGGACGCTGCGCAACTTTGCCGACAGCACGGGCAGCGGCGTCCGTGACACCTGGGGCATTGCCACCAGCGACCTGGGCTCGGCAGCCGGCAGCAGCATCGACAACAGCGGCGTAATCCGCCTGGCGTCCCAACCGTCCTCCGGCATCGTCAACTTCAACAGCAGCGGTGCGTACTTACCCTTGGGACAAACGGCCAATCAACCAATATTGGGCGGTGCGACGCAAGGTCAGATACTTGGCGTGAGCAGTTTCACCCACCGTGGCATCCTTGACCTGCCCAATGGCACCAGCACCGTCGGCAATGTCCTAGTGATCAGCGGGGCCAACACCGCGGGAATCGATGGCGGCGGCGTGTTCGTTGCCGATGGAGGCAGCCTGCTGCTCAATTCGACGTTAAACGAAGGCGGCGCGAACAGCCGTTCCGACATGCTGGTGGTGGACTCGACGTCGACGGGCAGCGGTGGCGCGACGGCCATTGCTGTCAGCAACATCGGTGGCCAGGGCGAGCTGACCCAGGGCAACGGCATTGCCGTGGTCGAGCTGACCAACAAAGCCGCGACCGCCAGCGATGCGAATGCGTTCCGCCTGGCCAACCGGGTGGTTGCCGGCCCGTATGAGTATCGTCTGCAGCAAGGCGCCGAGGATGGCAGCGCCAGGGACACCTGGTTCCTGCGTTCGGATCAAGCAGCGCCACCCAACCCTCCAGTTCCGCCAGATGTTCCGATTCCCGATCCACCGGCGCCTGATCCCGCACCTGTGCCGAACTATCGCCCGGAAATTTCACTGTATGGCGCGCTACCGGCACTGGCCCTGGTGTATGGCCGGACAATGGTCGATACCTTGCATGAACGGGTCGGTGAAGAACGCCTTAACGACGGCGACCCACTGCCGAAAACCGACCAGACCGCAGATTCGCCATCGATGGGCTGGGGGCGAGTGATTTATCGCAGCGGCAAGCAGGAAAGCGATCGTAAAAACGCCCTGGGCAACTCGCCGGAGTACAACTATGACCTGACCGCATTCCAGGTCGGGACCGACCTGTATCGCAAGGTGCGCACCGACGGCAGCCATGAGCAGGCCGGTATCTCGCTGTCCGCCGGCACCATCGATGCCGGGGTCAGTCACTACACCGGCAGTGCCGCCGGGGATGACACCCTGCGCGCCTACGGCGTCGGCGCCTATTGGACGCATTTCGGGCCTTCGGGCTGGTATCTGGACGGCGTGCTGCAGGTCAATCATTTCGATGTTGAAGCCAAGCCCAACGAACTGGCGAAACTGGAAACCAAAGGCTGGGGCTATACCGCCTCGCTGGAGAATGGCTACCCCTTCAAGTTCGACAAAAACTGGTACATCGAGCCGCAGGTGCAAGCCATCTACAGTTACGTCGACCTGGACAGCAGCAATGATGTCGGAGCCAACGTGCGCTTCAAGGACGTGGAGTCGCTGATCGGCCGGGCCGGTGTGCGGATCGCCAAGGACTGGGACACCGAAGGTGTCGACAAGACAGCACGCCGCACCAACGCCTGGATTCGCCCGAGTGTCTGGCATGAGTTCAAGGGGCAACCGAAAACCGAGTTCTCCTCCCAGTCTGGCTACATCCCGTTCGAGTCGGACATCCAGGGCACCTGGGGCGAAGTGAACCTGGGCGTCGATTATCAAGCCAATCAACGCACCACATTCACCGTCTCGGCCGGTTATCGCGAGGGATTCGACGGCGACAGCCATGGCTATGACGCCATGCTTGGTTTCAAAATCAACTTCTGATGTCAGTGCGTGCAGTGGGTAATCCATAGGTATGCACAGCGAGTTGCTCTTGGTCAAAGGTGGGGACGGATATCCCCTCAAGACCTGGCCTTAACTGGATAAAGCATCAAACGGCGCGTTCTCGCCGGGTTACCCGCGCACTCTGCAGTTATCGGCCACGGTCGATTTTTGAGAAGGACGCGAAGGGGGAGCGACTATTAAGCGGTGCTGCTCCGTTTCCATGGACTACGCATGGGTCTTGGCACAGCCCAATCAGCAAATAGCCCCTCGTTGAGCTACGCTGCGATACGTACCCCTGACCTGAATTATGTCAAGTAAGGAACTGACGCATGCGGAGCAGGTTTCTCGCGCAATTGACTGCTGTTTTCTTGTTGTTTTGCTCAGTTTTCGCGTTCGCGCAGGACTCTCGCGCAACGGTAGAACCTGCTTCCGCGGAACTGAAAATCTACAACCGCAGCGTCATGGTTTTCCGCGCCGCGTTATACGGTGAAATACCGGAAATACGGGTCAAGCGTGCGAAAGCGGCGATCAGTGAGGCAATGGATGAGTCAGACGATCTGAATGTCACCCTCGACTCCATTCAGAACAGTTACATGGTGCTGCTGGGCTCCAGGCGCGCTTTTATTGTTTCTCCCCAGGATGTCGATGCCAGCCAATATGAGTCAGTGCGCCAGGCCGCGGAAAGCGCGGCCGACAAACTGCGCCAAGTGGTTAGCGAAACCCAGGAAGCCCGCAGCCTGCATTTCATTTTCAGGTCACTGGCAGCTGCAGCCCTTGCCACCGGTATTCTGATTGCCGCGCTCTGGGGCATGGCGTATCTGCGCCGCAGATTGCTGAGGAAACTGCCGGACTTGATGGATCGGCATACACAGGCGCTGAAAGTCGGACGTGTACAGGTAATAGATGCCAATTACCTGTATCCGCTGGTCAGTCGTTTACTCGGGTTACTGCGCTGGCTCGTCGTGCTGTTGCTCACGTATGAATGGCTTGGCTTTATTTTGTCGCGGTTTCCCTATACCCGGCCCTGGGGCGAAAGCCTCAACAACTATCTGTTGGACGTCGCGGGATATCTACTCGAAGGGATCGTCGGTGCAATTCCTGGTTTCGGCGTCGCAGTCGCAATCTTTTTTATTGCCCGTGGTATCTCAGCTTTCAGTCGCCGGATCTTGCGCCGCATGGCGGTCCCCGGCACCTTCAGTTGGCTGAATCAAGAAACCCTGCACCCGACCCAGCGCTTGACCTCCCTGGCTATCTGGCTGTTTGCCTTGGCCATGGCTTATCCCTATTTGCCCGGCGCCGGTACAGATGCCTTTAAAGGCTTGTCGGTACTGATTGGTTTGATGATTTCCCTCGGTGCCACCAGTGTGGTCGGGCAGGCGGCGGCCGGATTGATCCTCACGTACACCCGAACCTTGCGTCCCGGGGAGTTCGTGCGCATTGGCGACTATGAAGGCACCGTCACAGAGCTGGGCATGTTCACGACTAGCATCCGAACAGGTCTGGGGGAGGTGTTGACGCTGCCCAATTCGATGATTACCGCCACCGTTACCAAGAACTACTCCCGTACCGTGCAAGGTCCTGGGTATGTGGTCGACACGGTCGTGACCATCGGTTACGACACGCCGTGGCGGCAGGTCGAGGCGATGTTGCTGGAGGCCGCCAGGCGCACCCCCGGCGTTCTCGAAGACCCTCCGGCGCAGGTGTTCCAGACCGCGTTGTCGGACTTCTATCCCGAGTATCGACTGGTGGCCCAGGCAATTCCCAGTCAACCCCGACCGCGGGCGGTATTGCTCAGCCTGTTGCACGCCAATATTCAGGACGTATTCAACGAGTATTCAGTGCAAATTATGTCGCCGCACTATCTCGGTGACCCCAGCGAAGAGAAGCGTGTACCCAAGGACAAGTGGTTTACCGCACCCGCGCAACAATCGAAGGAACTGTGAGCGCTATTGCAGGGCGCCCACAAATTGGCCCGGGTTAGCAGGGCTGGGCCGCCAGGCTATTGGTGATGTTACGCCCCAGCACCAGCACCGTGACAAAACCGCAACCTACCAGCGCCGTGGCGAGGCTCAGCAGCACCGAGCTGCCCAGGTGGTCGACGATCTGCCCGCCGAAAAACGAACCCAGCGCAATAATCACC
>Ga0247812_10001026_pt1 | contig 15966 bp, 13 predicted proteins | sample UWRJL149409B1_FD_178011 | JGI IMG/M metagenome (GOLD analysis project Ga0247812, IMG submission 178011) | Plant litter microbial communities from Arlington Agricultural Research Station in Wisconsin, United States - UWRJ-L149-409B-1 | ecosystem: Environmental > Terrestrial > Plant litter >...
CGGCTGGCGCGGTGCGAAGGTGGAGAACGTGCAGGGGTTCCTGCGTGATTTCCCCGGCGCGCAGACCATCCGCCTGGAGCAGAACTACCGGTCCACCGCCAACATCCTCGGCGCCGCCAACGCGGTCATCGCGCACAATCCGGACCGCATCGGCAAGGAGCTGTGGACCGACAGCGGCGACGGCGATCCGATTGATCTGTACGCGGCCTACAACGAGATGGACGAGGCCCGTTACATCGTCGAACGTGCACGCCAGTGGGTGCGCGATGGCGGCAGCCACGGCGAAGTGGCGGTGCTCTACCGCAGCAACGCGCAGTCGCGCGCGCTGGAAGAAGTGTTGCTGAGCGAGCAGGTGCCTTACCGCGTTTACGGTGGCATGCGCTTCTTCGAGCGTGCGGAAATCAAGGACGCGTTGTCTTACCTGCGATTGCTGTCCAACCGCAACGACGACGCAGCATTCGAGCGCGCGGTCAACACGCCCACGCGCGGCATCGGCGATCGCACCCTGGATGAAGTGCGCCGCGAAGCGCGCGCGCAGGGTATCTCGCTGTGGGAAGCCACCATGCTGGTCACCCAGGGCAGCGCGCTGGCCGGACGTGCACGCAACGCACTGGCCGGCTTCCTGATGCTGGTCAACGAACTGCAGGCGCAGACCGCGGAGATGACGCTCGCCGAGCGCATCGACCACGTGCTGTCGCGGTCGCTGCTGCGCGAGCACTGGAGCAAGGAGAGCCGCAACGCGCTGGATTCGGAGTCCCGCACCGACAACCTCGACGAACTGGTATCGGTGGCGTCGCGCTTCGTGCGTCGCGCCGACGATGTCGAGGAAGTCGAAGACATGGACGAGCTGGTCGCCTTCCTCGCTTACGCCGCACTGGAGGCCGGCGAGGGCCAGGCGCAGGCCAACGAAGACGGCGTGCAGCTGATGACGCTGCACTCGGCCAAGGGCCTGGAATTCCCGCTGGTGTTCCTGGCCGGCATGGAAGATGGCCTGTTCCCGAGCGCGCGCTCGCTGGAAGAAAGCGGGCGGCTGGAAGAAGAGCGTCGGCTTGCCTATGTGGGCATCACCCGCGCACGGCAGAAGCTGGTGCTCTGCTACGCCGAATCGCGGCGCATCCATGGCCAGGACAACTACGGCGTGCCCTCGCGGTTCCTGCGCGAGATCCCGCGTGAGCTGCTGCACGAAGTGCGGCCGAAGGTGCAGGTTTCGCGGCCCTCGTCGTTGGGCGCCAGCCGCAATGCCGGCCACGCATCGCTGGACGTGCCGCCGATGAAACTGGGCACGCTGGTCACGCATCCGAAGTTCGGCGAAGGCATGGTCACTGATTACGAAGGCAGCGGCGCGCACGCTCGCGTGCAGGTGGAATTCGCCGATGCCGGCAGCAAGTGGCTGGTCATGGCGTACGCGAACCTGACGGCGGCCTGAGCCTGGTCGCCGTCACGGCAGCCCCCGATCTGGCTGGCCAAGGATGAGCTGCCATGTCCTTTTCCTGTGCAGCCAGAACCGGCTGCGCAGCCCGACGGCCGAGCAGGTGTTCGCGGACTGGCCGGGCATCGAGGTGGCATCGGCCGGACTGCTGGCCGATGCCGAAGAGCGCTTGGGGCCAGAGCTGCTGCAGTGGGCCGACCTGGTGTTCGTGATGGAACGGTCCCATCGCACGCGGCTGTCCAGCCACTTCGCGCCATGGCTGAAGGGCAAACGCATCGTGTGCCTGGACATCCCGGACGACTACGCCTTCATGGAGCCCACCCTGGTGGCGTTGCTCAAGCGCAAGGTCGTTCCGCACCTGCGATAGGCCGCATGCGGCGTCTTGTCGCATGTAATTGATGCGGTTTATGGAAGTGACGTTGCAGCACGGATTCGATACTGCCGATTCACGTCCGAATCGAGCCTCTTCCATGGATCCGTTGCCGCAGGCAGCCGCCCCGCCTCTCCACGCCAGGGCTCCTCTCCCGGAGGGCATGCCGCCTCGCGCCGCCCGTGCACTTCCGGTGGCCGCCATCGGCAATGCCCCTGCCGCCGACCCCATGCCTCCGTCGCGGCTCGACCTGTCCGATACGTGGGCCGTGCCGTGGGAGGGCGCCGGCAGCAACATGGCGGTGCGGGCAACCAATGACGCCGGAGAATGGCGGGTCAAGGCCACGGGCGATAGCGGCGTCAGCGCCATGGAGGTCACCATGGCAAAGCTGTTCCGGCTAACCGGCCTCGCCGTTCCGCAGATGGAGCTGGCCGATGCCATCGGCTGCCTGCCGGGCGACGCGTGGACGATCGCCTCGCGGTTGCAGCCGCGCTTCCAGGATCTCGGTGCGTTCCTCGCATCGGCGCAGGCGGAGCACCTGATCGCCGGGGATGACGACGCACGGCGGCAGCAGTACCTGCACCAGCGCACGCTGCACGCGACCGCCGTCACCGGGTGCGAGGAGGTGCTGCACCAGGCAGGAGTGGAGCAGTTCTGGCAGTTGCGCGCTCCTGCGCAGGTACAGGAACACGCGGTCCTCGACCGGCAGCGATTCGAGGCACTGGAGGCGATGAACCGGATGCTGCCGCCCGCGCTGCGGGCCGACCAAGTGCGGCACTTCGTTGCATCACGCTGGCTGGATAACTGGGACCATCTGAATCACCGGATGGAAAACTTCGGCTACACCGAGCGCGATGGACAGCCGGTCGGCATGACGGTCGATCTGGGGTCATGCGGTCCGCTAGGCTTCCGCAACCTGCGCAGCGGAGCCATGATGCCCAAGCACGCCAGTGCGGATGTGGCGCTCGTTCAACGCCCTGCGTCGCTGTTCCCGATCCCGGACACGCACCTGGCCAATGCGGCGGACTTCGACGCCATGGCTGCCGATCCCGGCCTGCTGCAGGACACCCTGCGTTGGCCTTATGGCTTCCAGTCCGATTCGGTGGCCGAAATGATCCGCCCCCCGGTTGCACCGGAGCCGGAAACCGCCGATGCACTCGCGGAGATGGGATACCGGCTGTCGCTGCTGCCGGCGTCGGCGATCACCGCGCTGGTCAACAGCAGGTGGCGGGTTCCTGCCGATGCCCGGCCGGGGCAATGGCCGAGTGCCGCGGACCTGGCCGGTCAGCTGCGCCAGCGCAGAGACCATCTGCTGCGGCGCTACGACCCTGCGCAGGTGCGTGACTGGATCAGCGCCGATGTTGACCGCGCCGACCGGGTGCGCCAGCAGGTGTTGGATGCAATGGCCGAGGTACTGGGCGCGGACGCAGATAGCGAGACGCATCGACGGAACCTCATGCAGGCCCATCGTGCATGTGTGCGTGGCGTAGCGCCCAGTGCAGCCCAGGCCATCAATGGACTGACCCAAGAAGTCCGCTCGTTGCAGCAGTTGCACGACTGTTGCCAACGCCTGCAGTCATCGCTGGCGGGTCGGGATGATGCACAGATAGCGGCCATCGCTGAAGAACTGGTTTCGCCAGCGATGTTCGGCCAGATGCTCGCGAACCTGGAGCTGGGGCCGGGCAGCCAGACACGCAACCGGGCCGCATTCGCCGCCAACCATCTCTGGATGACGCTGGTCACGCAGCTGCTTAAGGACGGTCGATTGAGCGCGGCGCGTGTGGCCGACTTGCTGCTTGAACCCGTGGAGGGGACGGCCTATCCACCGAACATCGGCGCCCATGCCAGCGAACATCCCGCCATGGGCACGGCGTTCCTTACCCTGCTGGAGACCCTGATGGCCGCTTCCAGCGAGCTCAGTCCGGTACAGCTGCGTGAGCGCTTGTTGGCGTCGAAGATCCCCGGCTTCCCGAACTTCTACGCTGCGCTCGCCGCCTCCGGCGCCCCGATGGAATGGGACGAGCGCCTGCGGCGGGCAGACCTGCTGCCGACCATGAGGGAGTATGTGCGGCTGCGCTCGCTGTGGAGCCTGACGATGATGAAGGTCAACCAGGCCTCCAGGCGGAGCAACGACCCGATCCGCCTCACCGCCGAGGAGCAGTCCTTGGCTACATCGCATCTTGGTGAGCTGCTGCAGCACATCGACAGCCGCTACGGGCCCCAGCGTATCGCGGAGATGGAGCTGCCGCTGCTTCGCGAGAAGGTGTACGCCACGATGGCCCTGACCACAGGCGAGGAAGACCAGGCGATCAAGGACATGGTCGCGCAGGCAGTGTCCGGTGCATGGAAGACCGCGTTGTCCAAGCACCGCCTTTCAGGTGGAATTCCGGTGCCTGCCAGTCTGCTGCGTGAGCAGCAGCAGGCGGCGCTGCGCGATTACCGACAGACCATGCGTGATCTGCGTCGTGCCGATGCCGAAGCATTGATCGTGCAGGGCGAAACACGTTACCTGCAGGCTGTGCTTGACAATCAGCAGATGTCGATGAGCGACCGCCTTGAACACCTGCAGCAACGCGCAGACGAGGTCACCCAGGCTATCCGGGCAATGGTCCGGGACTGCGCTGGCCTGGAGGCCGAGCGCGTCGGTGGCAAGGCGCTGGACAGCGCCGCGCACGGGCATGTCACGGCAGCGGTCACGCACGCCGCGGTGCAGGTTGCTGCTACCGTGCAGGCCGATGCCCAGGCGCAGGCACAGGCACGGGCGGCCGCGCAGGCGAGCCAGCAGGCACGACAGTCGGCGCAGTCACACGCAGCGGAGCAGGTTCGGCAGGCGGTGCCTTCCACCGTGATGGCTGCCGTGGCGGTACATGCGCAGACACAGGCGGCCAAGGCCGCGCAGAAACAGGCTGCGGACAAGGCGGCACAGCAGGCCGCATCGCGCGCGGCGCGCGACGCGGCGATCAGTAACAGCCAGTTCCAGAATGAGGTGGCTACCCGCTTGGCCCTGTTGCGCGCACCGGACGTGCAGGGCGGCGCGCCCGCGTCGCAACAGACCACAGCGCAGATCGCGCAGCGCCTGACCGCACTGAAAGACGACCGCCGGAACGCGCCACTGGAAGCACGGCTGCGGGCCCTGCGCGACGCACCTGCGGCGGCAGGCGCACCGGCTGCCCCGACCCGGATTGCGCTGAAGAAATAAGCAGGCGTCAGCAGCGAGGCGTCATGCCGGTGGCGTACGCCAGACCCCGCCGCAGCAACTCACGCACATTGGCATCGGCGTATACCGCCGCTTCGTGGCCGAAGCCGGTGTACCCGCTGCGGCCCTTGCCCATCGCCCGGCACCAGGCGATGGGATGATCCTCGCCCATGCTGCCGCCCTCGTAGCTCGATTCATCCACCGTCGCCACTACCTGCACGAAGGGTCGCGGATTGCGGCGGTAGTTGTAGATTTCGTCGGTAAGCGTCCACTGCGTCGGCTTGGCATCGCCTCCTTCCACGATCACGTGCGCCGTCTGCAGGCCGGGCGGATGCTTGTGGAACCAGGCACCGACCAGTTCGCCATACCAGGGCCAGTCGTACTCGGTGTCAGCGGCCGAATGCAGGCCGAGGAACCCACCGCCGCCCTCGATGTAAGCCTGCAGCGCCGCCTGCTGAGAAGCATCGAGCACGTCACCGGTGGTATTGGCGAACACCACCGCCTTGTACTGGGCGAGGGTGGTCGCCGTAAAGACCGTACTGTCTTCGCTGTGGTCGGTACGCAGGTGCTGGTCACTCGCCAGCTGGCGCAGCGTATCCACCGCAACGGGGATCGACTCATGGCGGAATTTGGCGGTGCGGGTGAACACCAGGATCGCGTCGTCGGCTGCGGCCGGTAGCGGCAACAGCAGAAGACACCAACACCACAGCAGGGCTCGTCGCATGCGGCCGATCATGCCACGGCCTGCCGGCCAGGCCATGCTGCACTGCATTGATTCCGCTCAAAGCATCGTCTGCACATCGGGTATGCAATGGTGACCTACCCACCTGGCATTCCTGCAAGGAGTTCCGCCATGTACAAGCGCATCCTGATCGCCACCGACGGTTCCGAACTGGCCGACAAAGGCTTGATGAAGGGGCTGGAGCTGGCCAAAGACCTCGATGCTGAAGTCGATATCGTGACCGTGTCGGAGCCTTGGGCGGTGGGCATGTATGACGCCATGGGCTGGAGCGTGGGTTACATGAACAGCCCCGAATACAAGGCGGATCGCGAAGAAAGCGCGCAGAAGATCCTGCAGCCGGCGGTCGCCAAGGCGGAAGCCCATGGCGTGCGCGCGAACGCCGTGCACGTGCTGGACCGCTACGCGGCCGATGGGGTGATCGATGTCGCTGACGAGCGCAGCACCGATCTGATCGTGATGACCTCGCATGGACGACGCGGCGTGACGCGTGTGCTGCTGGGCAGCCAGACCGCCGAGGTGCTGGCCCGCAGTTCGGTGCCGGTCCTGGTCATCCGTTGATCGCCAGCGGACAGAGGTCCGCCGGCTGACGTCGGCGTTATCGTGCGAAGCGGCCCATCCGCCACGCCCGCCACATGACGAACGCGCCAATGGCAAGGCACACGGCCAGGCCGGGCAGCGAAGCCTCCGGGCCGAATGCCCCGCCGGTGAGCCATTCCGGCATGCTTGGAACGGCGGTGCTGCGTGCGATCGCCGGACCCAGTTCGGTGCCCGATACGGCGGCGCCGAAGACGTAGCCCTGGGTGAAGTTCCAAGCGGCGTGCACGCCGATCGACATCCAGATACGTCCAGTCAGGGCGTAGAACGCAGCCAGCATGATGCCCGCCTCCAGGGCGATGCAGACCGCGGCAAAGACGGTGGCATTCGGATTGGGCATGTGGCCGAAGCCGAACAGTGCTGCAGAGACGGCAAAAGCGATCCACGGCCCAAAGGCGCGCCAGACCAGACGCAGCAGGATGGCACGCAGCATCAGCTCTTCGATCACCCCCGCCTGCAGCGCTTTGCCGGCGGCGATCCAGGCCGGCGCAGGGCCGGTGAACGTGATGTCGTAGAGTCCGCACACGGCCATGATCGCCATTACCGCAGCGAACATCGCCGCACCCAGCAGCAGCCCCAGCAGTACCTCGGGCAGCAGCGGCCGCAGCGCGATCTCCGACGGGCGGCGTCCCTCACCGAACCGCACCGCCAAGGCATAGATTCCCAGCCCGACCAGCACCGAGCCCGCATAGCCCAGCAGCTGCGCTGGCCCGCTTGTCTTCGGCAGCAGGCTGCCCAGCAGCTGTCCGGTGGACATCGAACTCATCACCACCAGTACGAACAACGCCACCACCCACGCGAGTGCGCGCAGCCAGCGGAAGCGGCCGGGCCGCAGGACGCGCTGGTCGCCCAGCTGGATCGGGTGCACGCGGGAACAAAGAGAGATCGCCATCAGGTACATCCTCGGGTGCGGTTGAGTCAGGGAATTGCGGAAGCGTCGTCCGGCCGCGTCGCCGCGGCAGCCGCGATGCGCTCGCCATAGGGGCGTTTGTGCAGGGCCGTGATGGCTTCCTCAAGCAGCACCGATAACGGAGAGGACAACTCGGCATCCAGCTGGGCGGCCGCAGCATTGGTGGCCGCCCATTGGCGCTGCAGCGCCGGGATCATCTTCACTGCCTTCGGCGTCAACGCAACGATCCGCTCGCGCGCATCGGCCCCTGGCTTCAGGGCCAGCAGGCGGGCCGCGCGCATCTGCGCAACGGTCTGGCTGACGGCCGAATGGCTGATACCGATCTGCAGCGCCAGCGTCTTGATCGATGCCGGGCCCGTCCGCATCAGCGCACGCAGCAGCGGGGTGTAGCGGGGCCGCCAATCCAGCCCTGCCGCGCCGTAGGCCGACTCCACCTCACCGTCGAGCAGCTCGATCAGATGGCGGACCAGGGTACCGAGGGTGGCGGAGGGCAATGACATGGAGCGAATGTATAAGCACTGTTATATATCCGCAACAGGACAAACGTCACGGTGCGTCGTTGCACCGTTTCAGTCGCGAAGTTTCAGGGTCTGCGATTCATCCAGGCTGCCGTCACCCTGCAGCACCACATAGCGCTCACCGCTGCGATCGAACAGCACCGGGATGGGCTCGCGGAACAAGGGTCGGCGCACGAAACGCAGCTGCCAGCCGAAATGCTCCAGGGTCTGTACCGCGGCCAGCTGTTCGCCGGTCAGCCCTTGGCGAAGGGCGACCTGGTCGAGGGCAGCGTTGCGGCGTTCGGCGGTACTCATCGCAGGAAAGCAGGCCTTACCAGCTGTAGAGCTTCCAGTACACAGGGGACACCCCGTCCTTGGAATTATCCATCCGGCCATCGCCGTTCTGGTCGTACATGTAATACGGCGCGCCACGTGCCGGGGTTACCTTGACCATGCGCAACTGGCCGGACACGCGGTATTCCTCCACTACGTCGCCATTGTCCAGCGTGCGCTGGGCCACCTCGGCACCGGCCACGTCGACCGGCGGCATGCCGGCACCGCCGGACGTCGCGCAGCCTGCAAGCAGGAGTGCCAGGACCAGCGGGGTGGCAGGCATCATGCGTTTCATGGACGGAACTCCTGGGCCGGACGGGGACTGTGATTATGCCCCACCCGGTGTGGGCGCCGTGCATGCCACGGGCGCGTAGAATCGTCGCATGAGCAGATTAGTCCTTATCGACGGGTCCAGTTACCTGTATCGCGCGTTCCACGCGCTGCCGCCCCTGTCCAATCCGCAGGGTGAACCCACCGGTGCGCTGTTCGGCGTGGTCAACATGCTGCGCTCGACATTGAAAGAGCGTCCCGCGTTCGTGGCGTTCGTGGTCGATGCGCCCGGCAAGACCTTCCGCGATGACCTGTACGACCAGTACAAGGCCAACCGCCCGCCGATGCCTGATGAGCTGCGCAGCCAGATCGAGCCGATGTGCCGCATCGTCGAGGCGCTCGGCATCAGCATCCTGCGCATTCCCGGCGTGGAAGCCGACGATGTGATCGGCACGCTTGCCCTGCAGGGCGTCGCGCGCGATCTGTCAGTGACCATCTCCACCGGCGACAAGGACTTCGCCCAGCTGGTGCGGCCGGGCATCGAACTGGTCAACACCATGACCGGCAGCCGGATGGATTCCGACGCGGCGGTGATGGAAAAGTTCGGCGTGCGCGCCGACCAGATCGTCGACCTGCTGGCGCTGATGGGCGACACCGTGGACAACGTGCCCGGCGTGGACAAATGCGGCCCCAAGACCGCAGCCAAATGGCTGGCCGAGTACCAGCATCTGGACGGCGTCATGGCCGCAGCTGCTGGCATGAAGGGCAAGATCGGCGAGAACCTGCGTGCGGCGCTGGAACGCCTGCCGTTGAACCGCGAACTGGTGACCATCCGCACCGATGTGGCGCTGGATGCCGGTCCACAGGACCTGCCGCTGCGCGAGCGCCACGTCGATGACCTGCGCGAACTCTACGCACGGTACGGCTTCACCCAGGCACTGAAGGAACTGGAAGGCAGCGCGGGCTTGCCGCCTACCGTCAGCGAGGTGGTGCCGAGCCTGCGCGGTACGGCGGCGGGTTTCGCGCGCGGCGCGGGCGAGGAGGCCGCAGTCGCTGACGTGGACCCGTCGCTGTCGGTGCCCGGCGAGTATGAGACCGTGCTCGAGCCGCAGCAGCTGCAGGCCTGGGTGGATCGGCTGCAGCAGGCGGAGCTGATCAGCTTCGATACCGAAACCGATGCGCTGGACGCCATGCGCGCGCGGCTGGTGGGCATCAGCTTGGCCGTGGAGCCGGGCAAGGCGGCCTACATCCCGCTGGGTCATGACTACCCTGGCGCGCCGGCGCAGCTGCCGATGCAGCAGGTGCTCGATGCGCTGCGTCCGGCGCTGGAAGACGCAAAGAAGAAGAAGCTGGGCCAGCACGGCAAGTACGACCTGCATGTGCTGCGTCGCCACGGCATCGCGGTGCAGGGCTACCACGACGACACCATGCTGGAGAGTTTCGTGCTGAACTCGACGGCCACCCGCCACGACATGGATTCGCTGGCCCAGCGCTACCTGGGCTACACGACGATCAAGTTCGAAGACGTGGCCGGCAAGGGCGCCAAGCAGATTTCGTTCTCGCAGGTGGGGATCGACGAAGCCAGCCGTTACGCCGCAGAAGACGCCGACATCACCTTGCGGCTGCACCACGCATTGCAGCCGCAGCTGCAGGCGGTGCCGAGCCTGGACGCGGTGTATCGCGACATCGAGATGCCGCTGGTACCGGTGCTGACCCGCATAGAGGCGCATGGCGTGCAGGTGGACATGGCCGAGCTGCGCCGACAGAGCCAGGACCTGTCCACGCGCATGCTGGCCGCCCAGCAGAAGGCCACCGAGCTGGCCGGCCGCAGCTTCAACCTGGATTCGCCCAAGCAGCTGCAGGCGGTGTTGTTCGACGAGCTGAAGCTGCCTGCGCTGGTGAAGACGCCCAAGGGCCAGCCGAGCACCAACGAAGAGGCACTGGAAGCCATTGCCGAGCAGCATGAACTGCCACGGGTGATCCTGGAGTACCGCGGACTGGCCAAGCTGCGCAGCACCTACACCGACAAGCTGCCGGAAATGATCAACGCCGATACCGACCGCGTACACACCAGCTATCACCAGTCTGGCGCTGCCACGGGCCGCCTGTCGTCATCGGACCCGAACCTGCAGAACATCCCGATCCGCACGGAAGACGGCCGCCGTATCCGCCGCGCGTTCATCGCGCCGGAGGGCAAGCTGCTGTTGGCGGCCGATTACTCGCAGATCGAACTGCGGATCATGGCGCACCTGTCCGAAGATCCCGGCCTGGTGGGAGCGTTCGAGCAGGGCGCAGACGTGCACCGCGCCACCGCGGCAGAAGTGTTCGGCCGTTCCCTGGAGGAAGTCACCAGCAACGAGCGACGTGCGGCGAAGGCGATCAACTTCGGCCTGATGTACGGCATGAGCGCCTTCGGCCTGGCGCGCAACCTGGGCATCGACCGCGGGCAGGCCCAGGACTACGTGGCGCTGTACTTCAGCCGCTACCCCGGCGTGCGCGATTTCATGGAGCGCATGCGGCAACAGGCACGCGAACAGGGCTACGTGGAAACCCTGTTCGGCCGACGCCTGTACCTGAACGACATCAACGCACGCAACCAAGGGCTGCGGGCAGGCGCGGAGCGTGCCGCGATCAATGCGCCGATGCAGGGGACGGCGGCGGACATCATCAAGAAGGCGATGGTGAAGGTGGACACGTGGCTGAGCGAGTCGGCAGCGCCGGCGAAGATGATCCTGCAGGTGCACGATGAACTCGTCTTCGAGTGCGAGGCCGGGTACATCGACGAGCTGCGTACCGAGGTCGTCAAACACATGTCGCAAGCAGCACAGTTGCGGGTCCCGCTGGTGGTAGACACCGGGCACGGGCTCAATTGGGACGAGGCGCATTGAAGCCTGAATACGCCTGCAGCGTCGACAGTCTGACTAAACGATGAATATCCCTTGGCGCATAAAAGGCTAAATGGGCCGCCTTCACGATTCATCAATGTTCGTAGTGCTTTTATAGCCATCAACAGGCGCAACGCCTGTTGTGGATCTCTCCCATCCCCTGGAGAAGATCTTGGAACGGGGGCTCCTCCCCAAGCACCCGTTCCCCGGCCCCGTTGACCTCCCCCTGGTCAGCGGGGCTTTTTATTTCCAGCCCTGGTAGAGCCGACCGGTAGAGCCGACTGGTAGAGCCGACTTCAGTCGGCTGGCTTCGGCTGGCTTCGGCTGTCTTCCCCCGGCGTCCCCCGTCACGGCCCGCCGCCACCTCACACCCAGTCGCGCGGCACCAGGTAATCCGCCAGCCGCGCCTCGGCACTGCCGGCCTCCGGCTCGAACCCATACTCCCACCGCACGCGCGGCGGCAGGCTCATGAGGATGCTTTCGCTGCGGCCACCGCTCTGCAGGCCGAACAGCGTGCCGCGGTCGTAGACCAGGTTGAACTCCACGTAGCGGCCCCGGCGGTACAGCTGGAACTCGCGCTCGCGCTCACCATGCACGACGTCCTTGCGGCGCTGCACGATCGGCAGGTAGGCATCGAGGAAGCCATCGCCGACCGCACGCAGGTAGTCGAAGTCACGCTCGAAGTCGCCGTGCAGGTCATCGAAGAACAGCCCGCCGACACCCCGCGTCTCGTTGCGGTGGCGCAGGAAGAAGTATTCGTCGCACCAGCGCTTGTGCGCGGGGTACCGTTCCGGCCCGAAGGGCGCGCACAGGTCGCGGGCGGTGCCATGCCAATGCTGCACGTCTTCGTCGAAGGGGTAGAACGGCGTCAGGTCGAAGCCGCCGCCGAACCAGCTGGCGACCGTCTCACCATCGCGCTGCGCCTGGAAGAAGCGCACGTTGGCGTGGGTGGTCGGCACCATCGGGTTGAGCGGATGGAACACCAGCGACACACCGGTGGCCCGCCAGGTGGCGCCCGCCAGCTCAGGCCGGTTGGCCGATGCGGACGGCGGCAGGCGGCTGCCGGCCACGTCGGAAAAGCCAATGCCGGCCTGCTCGAACACCGCGCCATCCCGCAGGATGCGGGTGCGGCCACCGCCCCCCTCGGCGCGCTGCCATTGATCTTCCTGGAAACGGGCCTGGCCGTCCGCGCCCTCGATGGCGGCGCAGATGCGGTCCTGCAGGTCGGTGAGATAGGCGCGGACGCGGTCGAATTCGTTCATGCCGTGCAGTTTAGCCGGTGCCCGTCACCCACTGCAGGCCGGCATCCTGACGGTAGCGCCGCGCCATGCTCGGCGGAGTGGCTCAGGCCCTCCGGTGCCCGACGCAGCCGCGCTGCGCGCTCGCCGAGCGTGGCTCGGCGCTACCCGTGGACCTGCATCCTGACGGTAGCGCCGAGCCGTGCTCGGCGGAATCTATCCGGTCCCGTGAAGCAGCACGCAGGCCGGCATCCTGACGGTAGCGCCGAGCCGTGCTCGGCGGAATCTATCCGGTCCCGTGAGGCAGGACGCAGGCCGGCATCCTGACGGTAGCGCCGAGCCATGCTCGGCGGAGTGGCTCAGGCCCTGCGGTGCCCGACGCAGCCGCGCTGCGCGCTCGCCGAGCGTGGCTCGGCGCTACCGACCTGTGCATCGCCGCAGGCGGCTTACCGCTTATGGTTGCGGGTGCGCGCAGGTGCCTCAGGCTCGGCCACGTCGTCGGCTGCCTCCTGCAGCATCCGGCCCATCGCGATCATGTCCCAGTTGGTCGTGGCCAGCACGTCACAGGCCACGGCCGTGCCGCTGGCATCCGCCTTGCACAGGTGCTCCAGGGCCGCGCGCGCGTCCACCTCGGCACTGCTGTCCTGCGCGCTGACCAGGTTTTCGCAGCCTTCGCGCACTCCGGCACGGCAGACCGCCTGGTAGTGAACAGCGGCCTGCGGCCACTGCTCATCCAGCGCCAGCTGGTTCCCCAGCACGTTGCAGCCCTGCAGCCGCCCCGCCGCGCAACAGGCCTCCGCTGCGCCCTCAGCGGTCGCACCGGGGCAGTCCTGCGGCAGCGGCACGACCTTGAACACCACCGCCGGGCTGCACTGTTCAGCGCCGCCGACGCGCCGGTAGACCCGCATCTGCGTCCAATCGTCCATGCCGACCAGGTGCCCACCGGACAGCACCTTGAACACGAAGTCGCCGCCCTTGTCGTGGCGGATCCGGATCGCGCCGTCTTCCAGCCGGGCCCGGGCGTGGTCGCCGAGGCCGAACCCCACCAGCCCGCCATCAGCGAACTCCAGCGTGTCCAGCAGGCCGCCTTCGCTGCGGTACTCGCCGCAGGGGACTGCGGTGGCAGGCAGCGGCCGCGGCGCGGTGCCCAGTGACTGCAGCGGGGCATGCAGTTCACAGGCGCGTTCGTCGCCACCCGCGCAGCCGGCTTTCAGCGCGACCAGCGCCGTGTCGTAGCTGCCGGCCGTCCACTGCGCCTGCGCGACCTCGCGGCAGAACTCCCCTTTCGGATGCGCCAGGCAGAGCTGCTGCAGTGTCTGCCGGCGTGCAGCCGGCAGCACGATCTGCCGCTGGTCGAAGATACCGACGAGGGCCATCCCCATCGCCTTGGACAGGGCCGCCTTCGCTGCCTCCTCGCACGCCTGCTCATCGAAGGCAGGATCCGCTTCCTTGCACACAGCGGGTTCCTGCAGCACCGGGTCATCATTCTGCGGGCGCGTGTCGGCACTGCGTGCCTCGCTTCTCCACTCGCGCAGCAGCCCGCTGCACGCGGCCATCGTGCCCTGCTCGCACCAGCGCTGCAGTTGCGGTGCTTCGGCGGTATACATCTGGTTACCGCAGGTGGCGTCGTCATACACCGCGCAGTCCTGCGCAGCGACGCTGCCCGTGGCGGCCAGCAGGGCAAAGGGGAGCAACGCGCGCAGCAGGCGCACAGGCGTCTTCAGTGACATGGGGGACTCCAGGAAAAAACAGAAAAGGAAACGGCAACAGCAACGGCGTCAATAGCGCGAGCGGATATCCGGGCGCATCAACCGCCACGCCAGCCAGCCCTGCAGCACGGCGAACAGTACGCAGCTGCCCAGCACGGTGAAAGTGAACAACAGGCGCTGAGCCTGCAGCTCTTCGACCACCGGCGCGTCACCCAGCTTCATGATCAGTGCCGCCGCCACGCGGTCCAGCCACCACGCCACGCCGATATTGCCGATGCCGGTGATGACCAGCAGCCAGACGTAACTGATCAGTCCCCATCGGGTGCCTTTGTAAAGGCCCCAGCTGGAGACCAGCGAAGGCACGCATACGGCGCCCATCAGCAGGCTGGTCAATACAGGGTGTGCCAGCATCCAGCGCAGGCTGCGTGGCCAGTCATGTTCGGTCGCGGCGTCCACCAGCAGCTGCCACGGATGGCTGGCACCCAGCGGCCAGGCCAGCAGCGCCTGGAACAGAAACCACAGCACCATCGCCGCGCAGACCAGCAACGTGGTCAGGGCCAGAGGACGTACGAAATCCGTACGTGGCGGCGTCATGCGGGAAGCGCCGAGGGTGGGAGGGGCTGATGACATCCGGTGTCCTTGCGGCAGGCGCGCGCTGGCAATCAGCGCGTGGCGAAGAGGGTACGTGCGGCGGGCAGGATATGGCCTTCGCTCAGTGCTGCCAAGCACACCCCGTGGGGTGGGTGCAGGGGGATCCAAGCGAGCTCGGCGATTTCGGCCTGGGCCAGGGGAACGCCCTCCACGGCGACCCACCAGACATCGGCCTGTACCCGCTGTCCGGGCTCGTTGACCGCCCACTCACTGAACTGGCCCAGCGCCACTGCGGGGTCGGCGAGCAGCTGCACGCCGAGTTCCTCGCGCAGTTCACGCGCCAGCGTCTGCCGCGGCGTCTCTCCCGGCTCCGGCTTTCCACCGGGCTGGATGAAGGCGGTGGCACCGTGCTTGCGCACCACCAGCACGTTGCCACGCCCATCATCGATCACCGCGGCGACGATCCGTATCGTCGCCGCGGCAGGGGTCACTTCACGTTCTCGTTGAACAGCTTGAGGATGCGCTTGTACTGGTCCAGCCACGAGTCGGCGCGGGTGTAGCCGTGGCGTTCCAGCGGATACGGTGCGATGGACCAGTTGTCCTTGTGCAGTTCGATCAGGCGCTGGCTCAGGTTCACCGAATCCTGGAAGAACACGTTGTCATCCATCATGCCGTGGCCGATCAGCAGATGGTCCTGCAGGTTCTGCGCATATTCGATGGGCGAGGAAACGCGGTAGGCCTCCGGGTCGATGTCCGGCGTATTGAGGATGTTGGCGGTGTACGCGTGGTTGTAGTTGTGCCAATCCACCACCGGGCGCAGCGCGGCACCGGCCTTGAACGTCCCCGGCGAACGGAACAGCGCCATGAAGGTCATGAAGCCGCCGTACGAGCCGCCGTAGATGCCGGCGCGGTCGCGGTCGCCCTGCTGCGTGTCCACCAGCCACTCCAACCCGTCCTTGTAATCCTCCAGTTCCGGGTGGCCCATGTTGCGGTAGATCGCCGTACGCCAGTCGCGGCCGTAACCTTCGCTGCCGCGGTAATCCATGTCCAGCACGATGTAGCCCTGCTGCACCAGCAGGTTATGGAACATCTGCTCACGGAAATAGGCGGGGTAGCGCTGGTGCACGTTCTGCAGGTAGCCGGCACCGTGCACGAACATCACGATCGGATACTTCTTGCCGGGTTCCTTATTCTGCGGCTCG
>Ga0247812_10001027_pt1 | contig 15953 bp, 11 predicted proteins | sample UWRJL149409B1_FD_178011 | JGI IMG/M metagenome (GOLD analysis project Ga0247812, IMG submission 178011) | Plant litter microbial communities from Arlington Agricultural Research Station in Wisconsin, United States - UWRJ-L149-409B-1 | ecosystem: Environmental > Terrestrial > Plant litter >...
CGAGGGTGTAATCCCCTCCCGCGAACTTTCCATCAAGCACGACGTAGACCCGACTGAAGTTGTTCAGGTCGGCGACACCGTCGAGGCTCTCGTTCTCCAGAAGGAGGACAAGGAAGGCCGCCTCATCCTGTCCAAGAAGCGCGCTCAGTACGAGCGTGCGTGGGGCGACGTCGAGAAGATCAAGGATGACGACGGTGTTGTCACCGGTTCGGTCATCGAGGTCGTCAAGGGTGGCCTCATCGTCGACATCGGACTCCGTGGATTCCTCCCGGCATCGCTCATCGAGCTTCGCCGCGTTCGTGACCTCACGCCGTACCTCGGCCAGGAGATCGAAGCGAAGATCCTCGAGCTCGACAAGAACCGCAACAACGTTGTGCTTTCCCGCCGTGCACTGCTCGAGCAGACGCAGAGCGAGAGCCGCACCACGTTCCTCGCCAACCTCGCCAAGGGCCAGGTTCGCAAGGGTGTCGTTTCGTCGATCGTCAACTTCGGTGCATTCGTCGACCTCGGCGGCGTAGACGGCCTCGTCCACGTTTCCGAACTGTCGTGGAAGCACATCGAGCACGCCTCTGAGGTTGTTGAGGTTGGCCAGGAAGTCACCGTCGAGATCCTCGAAGTTGACCTCGAGCGCGAGCGCGTTTCGCTCTCCCTCAAGGCAACGCAGGAAGACCCGTGGCAGGTATTCGCCCGCACCCACGCAATCGGACAGGTTGCACCGGGTAAGGTCACGAAGCTCGTTCCCTTCGGCGCGTTTGTTCGCGTTGCAGAGGGCATCGAGGGCCTCGTTCACATCTCCGAGCTGTCGGGCAAGCACGTTGAGCTCGCCGAGCAGGTTGTGTCGGTCGGCGACGAGGTCTTCGTCAAGGTCATCGACATCGACCTCGAGCGTCGCCGCATCTCGCTCTCGCTGAAGCAGGCGAACGAGGGCGTTGACCCCGAGGGCACCGAGTTCGACCCGGCCCTCTACGGCATGCTCACCGAGTACGACGAGCAGGGCAACTACAAGTACCCGGAGGGCTTCGACCCCGAGACGAACGAGTGGCGCGAAGGCTTCGAGACCCAGCGCGAGAAGTGGGAGCAGGACTACGCTGCCGCCCAGGCTCGTTGGGAATCGCACAAGAAGCAGGTCGCTGCTGCTGCCCTCGAAGAGGACCAGCCGTCGACGGGTGTTCCCGCCGGTGCATCGACGTTCTCCAGCGAGTCGGCTTCGGCCGGAACGCTCGCGGACGACGAGTCGCTAGCTGCTCTTCGCGAGAAGCTCTCGAACAACTCCTAGTCACTAGGAACGTTCAATCGGATGGCCGGTCCCCTCGGGGGCCGGCCATCCGGTAGTTAAGCGCGATTACGCTGCAGCGGCCTGCTGGCGTTTGGCCCGGCGTTTCGCGGCGGTTCGCCGGAACAGCACGACGAAGCCGACGATGAGCGCGCCGAGAGCAAGGATGACCAGCACCGGGGCGAGCAGCGCGAGGATCGAGAGAACAACGCTCGAGATGTCTTCCGCGACACTCGCTACGGGTGCAGCCAGCCCGAAGGTGAGTGCGTTGAGGGCGGGCCGGGCGCCGGCCTTCATCAGGTGGACCGCGAGTGCGATCACGACACCGACCACGATGGGAACCCACTGGTTCGATTCGAAGAAGCTCGCCGGGTCGGTGACGGCAGCGGTTTCAGAAGTCGCACCCGTACCGAACACGATGCCCCCGGAGCTCGGACGCACGATCGTCTGGATCCAGTCGTTCACCGTGTCGACCGCGGGGATCTTGTCGGCGACCATCTCAATGATGAGCAGCACGCCGAGAATTCCGAGCACCCACTCGTTCTCGAGCCACGCCCAGCCGGCGGGAAGCGTGACCACGTCGAGGAAACGCCCGGCGAGACCGAGGAGCAGCAGCGGGATGTAGGCGTTGAGTCCTGCGGCGGCCGCGAGGCCGGTTCCGGCGAGCAACTCCAGCACAGCGACATCCGTTCTTCTCGGGTGTGGTCAATAGTGAGTCTTTTTCCGAGGCTAGCATTGTGGCATGGTGCTGATTGGGCTGACCGGCGGGATCGCATCCGGAAAATCTGTTGTCGCGCGTCGACTCGTCGAACGCGGTGCGGTGCACGTGGACGCCGACCTTCTCGCGCGAGAGGTCGTCGAGCCCGGAACCGACGGACTTGCGGCAATCGAGCGGGAGTTCGGCGCCGACGTCATCGCCGCGGACGGAACGCTCAACCGGCCCGCACTCGGGGCGATTATCTTCAGTGATCCGAAAGCGCGCCTCGCCCTCAACGCAATCACCCACCCCGCGGTGTGGAAGCGGGCAAAGGAGTTGATCGCCGCTGCCGAAGCCGAGAATCCCGCGGCCGTGATCGTCTACGACGTTCCTCTGCTCGTGGAGTCGGCGGGATCACGCCCGATGACGTTCGACCTCGTCGTCGTTGTGAACGCCGCGGCAGACGTTCGCCTCGAGCGAATGATCGAGCTTCGGGGGATGACGCGTGATGATGCCACCCAGCGGATCGCCTCTCAGGCGACCGACGCCGAGCGCCTCGCGGTAGCCGATGTCGTGATCGATACCAACGGTTCGATGGACGAGACGATGCGTCAAACCGATGCGCTGTGGGCGAATGTGAGCGCCCGGGCCAGCGGGATGTCAGACCCCCTGCCTAAGCTGGAGTAATGGAACCTACGCGCTCGGTGCGCCCCTTCGAGGTCATCAGTGAGTACACCCCGAGTGGAGACCAGCCGGCCGCCATCAAGGAACTCGCTCACCGCGTCAACGCGGGTGAAACAGACATCGTGCTTCTCGGCGCGACCGGTACCGGTAAGTCGGCAACAACGGCCTGGCTCATCGAGCAAGTGCAGCGACCGACTCTCGTGCTCGCGCACAACAAGACCCTCGCGGCGCAGCTCGCGAACGAGTTTCGCGAACTGCTGCCGAACAACGCCGTCGAGTACTTCGTGTCGTACTACGACTACTACCAGCCAGAGGCATACGTTCCGCAGACGGATACCTTCATCGAGAAAGACTCCTCGGTCAACGCCGAGGTCGAGCGTCTTCGTCATTCCACCACCAACTCCCTGTTGAGTCGCCGCGATGTCGTGGTGGTCTCCACGGTGTCGTGCATTTACGGTCTCGGTTCGTCCGAGTCCTACCTCGAGGCGATGATCGCGCTGCAGGTCGGCATGCGCATCGACCGCGAGGCGCTCATCCGCCGTTTCGTGTCGATGCAGTACCAGCGCAACGATGTCGACTTCTCCCGTGGCAATTTCCGGGTGCGCGGCGACACCATCGAGATCATCCCGATGTACGAAGAGCTCGCCATCCGTATCGAGATGTTCGGTGACGAGATCGAGGCGCTGTACCAGCTGCACCCGCTCACCGGCGATGTGGTGAAGAAGATGGATGCCGTCTCGGTTTTCCCCGGATCGCACTACACCGCGGGTACCGAAACCATTCATAAGGCCATCGTTCGAATCAAAGAAGAACTCGCCGACCGCCTCGCAGAGCTCGAGCGCCAGGGCAAGCTGCTCGAGGCGCAGCGTCTTCGTATGCGCACGACGTTCGACATCGAGATGATGGAACAGATCGGTTTCTGCAACGGCATCGAGAACTACTCCCGTCACATCGACGGGCGGCAGCCGGGGGAGGCCCCGCACTGCCTCATCGACTACTTCCCCGATGACTTCCTCGTCGTCATCGATGAGTCGCACGTGACCGTTCCGCAGATCGGGGCGATGTACGAGGGCGATGCATCACGCAAGCGCACTCTCGTCGAACACGGCTTCCGCCTTCCGAGCGCCCTCGATAACCGTCCGCTCAAGTGGCCGGAATTCCTCGACCGCGTCGGCCAGCGCGTCTACCTCTCGGCAACGCCGGGCAAGTACGAGCTCGGCATCACCGACTCCGTCGTCGAGCAGATCATTCGCCCGACCGGCCTCATCGACCCGGAGATCATCGTCAAGCCGACCAAGGGCCAGATCGATGACCTCCTCGAACAGATTCGACTGCGCGTCGAGAAGAACGAACGCGTTCTCGTCACAACGCTCACCAAGAAGATGTCAGAGGAACTCACCGAGTACCTGACCGAAGCGGGTGTCCGGGTGCGCTACCTGCACTCCGACGTCGATACCCTTCGCCGGGTCGAGTTGCTGACCGAGCTCCGCCAGGGCGTCTACGACGTGCTTGTCGGTATCAACTTGCTGCGCGAAGGACTCGACCTTCCCGAGGTGTCGCTCGTCGCCATCCTCGACGCTGACAAAGAGGGCTTCCTCCGGTCGTCCACGTCGCTCATCCAGACCATCGGTCGTGCGGCGCGCAACGTCTCCGGTCAGGTGCACATGTACGCCGATGTGCTCACCGACTCGATGGCGCGCGCGATCGAAGAGACCAACCGTCGTCGCGAGAAGCAGGTCGCTTACAACCTCGAGCGCGGAGTCGACCCGCAACCGCTGCGCAAGAAGATCGCCGACATCACCGATGCGCTCGCGCGTGAGGGTGCCGATACCGCAGCGCTGCTCGCGGGTCGTGACGGACGCAAGCGCGCTCCGACGCCGAACCTTCGGCGCGAGGGTCGCGCGGCAGCCGGTGGCAACGAACTCGAGAAGATCATTGCCGACCTCAACGAGCAGATGCTCGCGGCCGCTGGTGAGCTCAAGTTCGAGCTCGCGGGGCGTCTGCGTGATGAGGTCTCCGAGCTCAAAAAGGAACTCCGCCAGATGGAAGCCGCCGGCCACCTCAGCTAGCCCCCTCGGCAGCACACCACCCGTTCCCTGAGCCGCACCCCCCCGTTCCCTGAGCCGCACCTCCGTTCCCTGAGCTTGTCGAAGGGCAGAGACATATCACCGACGCCTTCATTGCAGGTGACTGTCTCACGCGCTTCGACAGGCTCAGCGAGCGGGAGGAGGCGCCGAGGGGCGGTTACGACGCACTCATCGGACAGGTGTTGTTCAGCCAGGGGCGTAGCGGCAACCGAATGTCAGTGGCGTCCGTAGAATATAGAGAGTGTCGATTTCCCCCGTAAACGGTCTGTCCAAGCTCAGCGTCCGAGGGGCGAGAGTCCATAACCTCAAGAACGTCGACCTCGAGATTCCCCGCGATTCTCTCGTCGTCTTCACCGGCCTTTCGGGGTCGGGAAAGTCGAGCCTCGCGTTCGACACGATCTTCGCAGAGGGCCAGCGTCGCTACGTCGAATCGCTCTCGGCCTACGCCCGCCAGTTTCTCGGCCAGGTCGACCGCCCCGACGTCGACTTCATCGAGGGCCTGAGCCCCGCGGTCTCGATCGACCAGAAGTCGACGAACCGCAACCCGCGCTCAACCGTCGGCACGATCACCGAGATCTACGACTACATGCGCCTGCTCTGGGCACGAGTCGGAATCCCGCACTGCCCGATCTGTGGCGAGAAGATCCAGCGCCAGACCGTTCAGCAGATCGCCGACCAGCTCATGGAACTCGAGAACGGCGTTCGATACCAAATCGTCAGCCCGATGATCTCCCAGAAGAAGGGCGAGTTCGTCGACCTGTTCAAGGAGCTCGCCGCGGCCGGCTACTCGCGCGCGGTCGTCGACGGAGAGGTCATCCAGCTCAGTGATCCGCCCACTCTCAAGAAGCAGGTGAAGCACGACATCTCCGTCGTGATCGACCGGCTCGTGGCATCCGACGATCTCCTGACCCGCCTGACCGACTCTCTCGAAACCGCGCTGCGCCTCACGGACGGCCTCGTCATGATCAACTTCGTCGACATCGAGGGCCCGAACGCCTGGCGCACCTTCTCAGAGAAACTGTCGTGCCCGAACAACCACCCGCTCGCGCTCACCGAGATCGAGCCGCGCACCTTCTCGTTCAACGCACCGTTCGGCGCCTGCCCGGAATGCTCCGGTCTCGGAACCCGCATGTCGGTCGACTCTTCGCTGCTCATCGCCGATGACTCGGTGAGCATCGCCGACGGCGCGATCCTGCCGTGGGCACAATCGGGCAAGGGCCTGTTCAACTACTTCGAGAAGCTGCTCGTCGGCCTCGCGCAAGACATGAACTTCTCGTTGAAGACTCCGTGGGGCGAGCTCTCCGACGAGGTGCAGCAGGCGATCCTCAAGGGAAACAACTTCGAGGTCACGGTCAAGTGGAAGAACCGCTTCGGCCGCGAGATGAAGTACTCCACCGGTTTCGAGGGCGTCATGCCCTACATCGAGCGCAAGTTCCTCGAGGCAGAGACCGACGTGCAGCGCCAGCGCTTCTCCGACTACCTTCGCGAGATCCCGTGCCCGGTCTGCGACGGCAAGCGCCTCAAGCCAGAGGTACTCGCGGTGACGGTCAACGACATGAGCATTTCGGATGCCTGTGAACTCAGCCTTCTCGACAGCCACGCGTTCATGGATGCCCTTACCCTCACCGAGCGCGAGGCGAAGATCGCCGCCCAGGTGCTGCGCGAGATCCGCCTTCGCCTCGAGTTCCTGCTCGAGGTCGGTCTCGGCTACCTCAACCTCGCCCGCGCGGCGGCAACGCTGTCCGGCGGTGAGGCGCAGCGCATCCGTCTCGCCACCCAGATCGGCTCGGGCCTCACCGGAGTGCTCTACGTTCTCGACGAACCGTCGATCGGGCTCCACCAGCGCGACAACCGCCGTCTCATCGAGACCCTCGTCAAGCTCAAGAACCTCGGCAACACCCTCATCGTGGTCGAGCACGACGAAGACACCATTCGCACCGCGGACTGGATCGTCGACATCGGACCGGGCGCGGGGGAGCACGGCGGTGTTGTGGTGCACTCCGGTTCTTACGAAGACCTGCTCGCGAACACCGAATCGATGACCGGTGACTACCTCGCCGGCCGTCGATCGATCGCGACCCCGAAGAAGCGTCGACCGATCGACAAGAAGCGCATCATCACGGTCGAGGGCGCGAAGGCTAACAACCTGCACAACGTGACGGTCGACTTCCCGCTCGGCGTGCTCACCTCGGTTACCGGTGTGAGTGGCTCTGGCAAGTCGAGCCTCGTCAACGACATCCTCTACAAGGTGCTCGCGAACGAACTCAACGGTGCTCGCCAAATCCCCGGCAAGCACACCAGGGTGACCGGTCTCGACCAGCTCGACAAGGTCGTGCACGTCGACCAGAACCCGATCGGTCGCACCCCGCGCTCGAACCCGGCCACCTACACCGGTGTCTTCGACAAAATCCGCAACCTCTTCGCCGAGACCGTCGACGCGAAGGCCCGCGGCTACCTGCCCGGTCGATTCAGCTTCAACGTCAAGGGCGGCCGTTGCGAGAACTGCTCGGGTGACGGCACGATCAAGATCGAGATGAACTTCCTTCCCGATGTCTACGTCGCGTGCGAGGTGTGCCACGGTGCGCGCTACAACCGCGAGACGCTCGGCGTGCGCTACAAGGGCAAGAACATCGCCGAAGTGCTCGACATGCCGATCAGCGAAGCAGCGGAGTTCTTCGAGGCGATCAGCTCGATCAGCCGCTTCCTGAAGACTCTCGTTGATGTCGGTCTCGGTTACGTTCGCCTCGGCCAGAGCGCCACGACCCTTTCGGGTGGTGAAGCGCAGCGCGTGAAGCTCGCAACCGAGCTGCAGAAGCGCTCCAACGGCCGCAGCATCTACGTTCTCGACGAGCCGACCACCGGTCTGCACTTCGAAGACGTTCGCAAGCTGCTGCTCGTGCTCAACGGTCTCGTCGACAAGGGCAACACGGTGATCGTGATCGAGCACAACCTCGACGTGATCAAGAGCTCCGACTGGCTGATCGACCTAGGCCCGGAGGGTGGCGCCGGCGGAGGAAAGATCCTCGCAACCGGCACCCCCGAAAAGATCGCGAAGATCGCCGACAGCCACACCGGCGTCTTCCTCAAGGAGACACTCGACGGAGTGCGCGCCTAACAGCGCGAGGCGAGACCATGGCACAAACCGTCAGCTGGCGTCCGAAGGCCGGTGAGATCCCGACCCAACCGGGCGTCTACCGGTTCCGCGACGACCGCGGACGCGTTCTGTACGTCGGAAAGGCAAACAGCCTCCGCTCGCGGCTGAGCAATTACTTCCAGCCGCTGCAGAGCCTTCACGAGCGCACAAGGCGCATGGTGCTCTCCGCGTCATCCGTCGAGTGGACCGTTGTCGGGAGCGAATTCGAGGCACTTCAGCTCGAGTATACCTGGATCAAGGAGTTCGACCCGCCGTTCAACGTCAAGTTCCGGGACGACAAGTCGTACCCGTACCTCGCGATCACCCTCGGTGAAGACGCCCCGAGGGTCATGGTCACGCGCAACAAGAACATCAAGGGCGCCCGGTATTTCGGTCCGTACACGAAGGTGTGGGCAATCCGGGAGACCGTCGACCTCATGCTCAAGGCCTTCCCGATGCGCAGTTGCTCCGACGCCACCTACAAGCGCGCCGAACAAACCGGGCGCCCGTGCCTGCTCGGAGACATCGGCAAGTGTGCAGCGCCCTGCGTCGGCCGTATCTCGAAAGAAGACCACAAGTCGATCGCCCTCGACTTCGCGTCGTTCATGGCCGGCAACGACACCCGGTACACCGTTGATTTGACCAAGAAGATGAAGACAGCTTCGGCCGAGATGGATTACGAGTCGGCCGCGCGGTACCGCGACCAACTTGCGGCCCTCGAGGGTGTGCTCTCGAAGAGCAGCATCGTGCTCGGAGACGAAGTCGATGCCGACATCTTCGGTATCGCCCACGACGAGCTCGCCGCCGCCGTGCAGCAATTCATCGTGCGGGGTGGGCGCATCCGCGGTGTGCGCAGTTGGGTGGTCGACAAAGAACTCGATCTCGAACTCGCCGATCTCGTCGACACCGTTCTGCAGAACGCGTACGACGACGCCGTGCCGCCCCGCGAGATCTACGTGCCGGCGCTTCCCGACGACGCGCGCGAGCTCGAGCAGCTGCTCGGTCAGGTTCCCGGTGCCCCGGGTCGCGTGACACTGCGCGTCGCCCAGCGCGGCGACAAGGCGGCGCTTGCCCAGACGGTCGAGACGAACGCCAAGAACGCCCTCGTGCTCTACAAGACCCGTCGCAGCGGCGACTTCGTCGCGCGTTCGCAGGCTCTCGCCGATATCCAGGAAGCGCTCGGCATGACCGAGGCGCCGCTGCGCATGGAGTGCTACGACGTCTCGCACCTCAGCGGGACCAACATCGTCGCCTCAATGGTCGTCTTCGAAGACGGCCTTCCGCGCAAAGACCAGTACCGTCGGTTCAGCATCGCCGACTCAACCGACGACACCGAGTCGATCTACCAGACACTCACGCGTCGCCTTTCGCACCTCGACGACGAACCGGATGCCGGTGCGGCCGCCGAGGCAGCGATCGCGCTCTCGGCCGACCCGACGATCGTGGTCGGGGGAGACGACGTCGTTGTCGAGCGCAAGCGCTTCGCCTACCGCCCGAACCTGCTGATCGTCGACGGCGGCCAGCCACAGGTTGCCGCGGCAAAGCGAGCGCTCGACGAGGCCGGCATCACCGGCATCCAGCTTTGCGGCATAGCCAAGCGCCTCGAAGAAATCTGGCTTCCGGACTCGGACTACCCCGTCATCCTTCCTCGCAACAGCGACGCCCTCTTCCTCTTCCAGCGCATTCGCGACGAGGCGCACCGCTTCGCCATCAGCTACCAGCGCCAGCGCCGCAAGAGCGACATCACGAGCCGCCTAGCCTCCATTCCGGGGCTCGGCCCGTCGCGCGTCGCCGACCTGCTCAAGCACTTCGGTTCGGTCGCGCAACTGCGCAAGGCGGATGCCGCAGCCATCACCGAGGTCCGTGGCATCGGTCCTGCACTCGCCGAGGCAATCGTTGCGGGCCTTCGTGAGCAGTAACTGACCGGTATCCTTGGGAATGCGAATCCGCACACGACTCGAAGGCTCACGAATCTATGGCCACGGATAACGAACAGCAGCTCCTGATCGTCACCGGCATGTCGGGCGCAGGACGCTCCACCGTCGGTAACGCTCTCGAGGATCTCGGCTGGTACGTCGTCGATAACCTTCCGCCGCAAATGCTGCGCCCACTCGTTGACCTCGCACAGCACGCGGGCAACTCGCTGCCGAAGATCGCCGCCGTCGTCGACGTGCGCGGAGGCAAGCTGTTCGCCGACGTGCAGGAAGCTGTCTCGGTGCTGCGCGAGAGCGTTGCCCTTCGAGTGCTGTTTCTCGAAGCGACCGACGCCGCGCTCGTCCGGCGCTTCGAGCAGGTGCGTCGTCCGCATCCGCTGCAGGGGGAGGGCACGCTGCTCGACGGCATCGGTGCCGAACGCACGCTCATGCAGGAACTGCGCGAGCAGAGCGACATCATCATCGACACGTCAGAGCTGAACATCCACCAGCTCGCGACCACGGTTCTCGAGAAGTTCGCCGAGGCCGACACCCCCGGCGTGCAGGTGACCGTGCTGAGCTTCGGGTTCAAGTACGGCCTGCCAGCCGACGCGGATCTCGTCGCCGACATGCGCTTTCTTCCCAATCCGTTCTGGAACCCTGCGCTACGCGCGAAGACCGGGCTGGATTCAGAGGTCAGCGAGTACGTTCTCGCGCAGGAAGGTGCGGCCGATTTCATCGAGTCGTACAGCAAAGCGCTCGCTCCGGTGCTCTCCGGGTATCAGCGGGAGAACAAGAGACACGCTACGATCGCTGTTGGATGTACGGGCGGAAAGCACCGATCCATCGCGGTCGCAGAGGAATTAGCGGCCGTGTTACGCGGGTTCCCCGGCGTCGCCGTTAGCGTCAAGCACCGCGACCTTGGCCGGGAATAGCCCGGCACTCCCTGAGTTAGCCGGACACACAATGACTGTGTACTCACCCTCAGTCCCCGCGAACTGAACCAGCACCGAAAGAAGGAACGATCCTGTGGCACTGACTGCCGACGTCAAAGACGAACTCGCGAGACTCGAGGTCAGCAAGACCACGGTTCGAGCGGCGGAACTCGCCACGATCCTGCGCTTCGCCGGCGGGCTGCACATGATTTCCGGCCGCATCGCGGTCGAGTCAGAACTCGACTCACCGGTCACCGCGCAGCGCGTTCGCAAAGACCTCGCAGAGCTCTACGGCGTGCGCAGTGAAGGGGCGATCGTCGGAGCCGGCGGAATGCGCCGTTCCAACCAGTACCTCGTCCGCGTCGTCGATGGGGGAGAGACCCTCGCCCGCCAGACCGGACTGCTCGACGCACGTCGTCGCCCGATCCGCGGCCTTCCCAACAAGCTCACGACGGGTTCGCGCGACGACCTCGCCGCCGTCTGGCGCGGAGCGTTCCTCGCCGCCGGCACCCTGACCGACCCCGGCCGCTCGGCGGCCCTCGAGATCGTCTGCCCCGGCAACGAAGCCGCCATGGCGCTCGTCGGTGCCGCCGGTCGCCTGCAGATCGCGGCGAAGGCTCGCGAGGTCCGTGGAATCTACCGGGTCGTCATTCGTGACGGCGAAGCCATCAGCGCCATGCTCGTTCACATGGGTGCGACGGCCAGCGTCGCGGCCTGGGAAGAAATGCGCCAGCGCCGCGAAGTGCGCGCGACGGCCAACCGTTTGGTCAACTTCGACGACGCCAACCTGCGCCGTTCAGCGCAGGCCGCCGTCGCCGCCTGCGCGAGGGTCGAGCGCGCCCTCGAGATCCTCGACGACACCGTGCCTCAGCACCTCCGCTACGCCGGCGAACTACGCCTCCGCTTCCGCGACTCGAGCCTCGACGAACTCGGCCACCACGCTGACCCGCCAATGACGAAAGACGCCGTCGCAGGTCGCATCCGTCGCCTGCTGGCGATGGCCGACAAGCGAGCCAGCGATCTCGGCATCCCGGGAACGGATGCCAACCTCCCGCCGGATCTGGACGAATAGCGACTTTCCGCTGAACGAATCCTCCACGAGAGCCGAAAGCCGGGAAGCATCCGGGATTGGCGATTGTTGGGATGAGTAGACTGGAAATGTCACCCCGGCTCGTTCCAATTCGCTGCCCGGGGCCTATTTGCTAGGAGATAATTTATGGCTGACTACACCCTTCCCGAACTGGCTTACGACTACTCGGCCCTCGAGCCGAGCATCAGCGGCGCCATCATGGAACTTCACCACAGCAAGCACCACCAGGCCTACGTCACCGGCGCAAACACCGCCCTTGCGCAGCTCGCCGACGCACGTGACTCGGGTGACCTCACCTACGTCAACAAGCTCGAGAAAGACCTCGCGTTCAACCTCGGTGGCCACATCAACCACTCGATCTTCTGGACCAACCTCTCGCCCAACGGCGGAGACAAGCCGACCGGCGACCTCGCGTCGGCCATCGACGACCAGTTCGGATCGTTCGACAAGTTCACCGCGCACTTCACGGCAACCGCCATGGGCGTTCAGGGCTCCGGCTGGGCCGTTCTCGCCTGGGACTCGATCGGGCAGCGCCTGATCATCGTGCAGTTCTTCGACCAGCAGGGCAACCTTCCCGCCGGCATCGTTCCGCTGCTCATGCTCGACGTCTGGGAGCACGCTTACTACCTCGACTACAAGAACGTACGCGCCGACTACGTGAAGGCTTTCTGGAACATCACCAACTGGGAGAATGTCCAGCAGCGCTTCACCGTGGCGCAGGAGAAGACCTCGGGCCTGCTGCTACTCTCGTAGCGACAATCTCGTAGCAACAGTGTGGCCGGGGATTCCCGTCCCCGGCCGCTGCTTCACCAATCCACCACCAGCATCACCAGCGCCATTTGGCGCCTGAAAAAATGGAGTTCCATTGAGCGTCAAGATCGGTATCAACGGCTTCGGTCGAATCGGCCGTAACTTCTTCCGCGCAGCCCTCGCCAAGGGCAGCGACCTCGAGATCGTTGCGGTCAACGACCTCGACAACCCCGCAGCTCTCGCGCACCTGCTGAAGTACGACACCGTCGGTGGTCGTCTTGACGCCGAGGTGACCGTCGACGGCGACACCATCTACGTCAACGGCAAGCCGATCAAGGTTCTCGCCGAGCGCAACCCCGAGCTGCTCCCTTGGGGAGAGCTCGGAGTCGACATCGTCATCGAGTCGACCGGTCGCTTCACCAAGGCCGAAGACGCCACCAAGCACGTCACCGCTGGTGCCAAGAAGGTCATCGTGTCCGCTCCGGCTACCGGAGACAACGTCGCGACGCTCGTTCTCGGTGTGAACGAAGACACCTACGACTCGGCGATCCACACGATCATCTCCAACGCATCGTGCACCACGAACTGCCTCGCGCCCCTCGCCAAGGTCTTCATGGACAACTTCGGCATCGAGCGTGGCCTCATGACCACGGTTCACGCCTACACCGCCGACCAGAACCTGCAGGACGGCCCGCACAGCGACCTCCGCCGTGCACGCGCTGCCGCCGCGAACATCATCCCGACCTCGACCGGTGCCGCAAAGGCCCTCGGTCTGGTCATCCCGGAGCTCGTCGGCAAGCTCGACGGCTACGCGCTTCGCGTTCCGGTGATCACCGGCTCGATCACCGACCTCACGCTGACCGCTTCGCGCCCCGTCACGGTCGCCGAGATCAACGCAGCGTACAAGGCCGCAGCAGAGGGCCCGCTCAAGGGAATCCTCAAGTACACCGAAGACGAAATCGTGTCGAGCGACATCGTCGGCGACCCACACTCCTCGATCTTCGACGCCGGCCTCACCAAGGTCATCGGCGACCAGGTCAAGGTTGCATCGTGGTACGACAACGAGTGGGGATACTCCAACCGCCTCGTCGACGTCACCTCGTACGTCGCTGACCGCCTCTAATTCCACACGAGTAACCCAGCATTATGACGCTTCGCACGATTGAGAGCCTTGGCGCTCTCACCGGCAAGACCGTACTCGTCCGCTGTGATCTGAACGTCCCTCTCAAAGATGGCGTGATCACGGATGACGGACGAGTACGGGCTTCGCTGCCCACCATCAACGCTCTCATCCACGCCGGCGCCAAGGTCGTCATCGTGTCGCACCTCGGTCGACCCGATGGCAGCCCTGAAGCCAAGTACAGCCTCGCGCCGGTCGCTCAGCGACTATCCGAGCTGCTTGGCAAGCCGGTCACTTTCGCGGCAGACACTGTCGGCGACGCTGCTCGCGCAGCGGTGGGAGAGCTGGCGGACGGCGATGTCGCCCTTCTCGAGAACCTGCGTTTCAACGCGGGTGAAGCGAGCAAGGACGCTGCGGAGCGTGAAGCCTTCGCCACGGAGCTCGCCGCACTCGGCGACGCTCTCGTATCGGATGGCTTCGGAGTCGTGCACCGGAAGCAGGCGAGCGTGTTCGAACTCGCCAGCCTGCTTCCGAGCGCGGCCGGACTGCTGATCGCCGCCGAGCTCGAAGTCCTCGACCGCCTCACCGAAAACCCCGAGCGCCCGTACACGGTCGTCCTCGGTGGTTCGAAGGTGTCGGACAAGCTCGGCGTCATCGGCCACCTTCTTCCCCGTGTCGACTCACTGCTCATCGGCGGCGGAATGCTCTTCACCTTCCTCGCGGCCCTCGGGCACAAGGTCGGGTCGAGCCTTCTCGAGGCCGACCAGATCGACGTCGTCACGGGTTACCTCGCTGAGGCCAAGCGCCTCGGCGTCACGATCGTGCTTCCAACGGATGTCGTGGTCGCCTCGAAGTTCGGAGCCGACGCCGAGCACGTCGTCACGACCGCCGAGGGAATCGAAGACACACCGTTCGGCGCGAGCGGGCTCGGTCTCGACATCGGGCCCGACACAGCAGCAACCTTCGCCGGCATCATCGCCGAGTCGAAGACGGTGTTCTGGAACGGACCGATGGGCGTGTTCGAACTCGCCCCGTTCGCCGCCGGCACCAAGGCCGTAGCGCAGGCGCTCACGAGCGTCGGTGCTGATGGCAACGCCGGTCTCGGCGTCGTGGGTGGTGGCGACTCTGCTGCCGCCGTCCGCGCACTCGGTTTCACCGATGACCAGTTCGGTCACATTTCAACCGGTGGCGGCGCAAGCCTCGAGTTCCTCGAGGGAAAGCGCCTGCCTGGACTGGAGGTCCTCGGATGGTAGTAAAGCGTGTCCCGTTCATTGCGGGTAACTGGAAGATGAACCTCGATCACCTGCAGTCGATCGCGTTTGTACAGAAGCTCGCCTGGAGCCTCAAGGATGCCAACCACGACTACGCCACGGCTGAAGTTGCGGTCTTCCCGCCGTTCACCGATCTTCGCTCGGTGCAGACCCTTGTCTCCGCCGACAAGCTCGAGCTCGCCTACGGCGCACAGGACATCTCCCGTTTCGATTCCGGTGCGTACACCGGCGAGATCTCGGGCGCTTTCCTCAAGGCACTCGACTGCCAGTACGTCATCATCGGCCACTCCGAGCGTCGCACGATGCACAACGAGACCGACGAGATCGTCGCTGAGAAGTCAGCCGCCGCGATCAAGCACGGTCTTGTTCCGGTCATCTGCGTCGGCGAAACCGCCGAAGACCTCGAAAAGCACGGACCGAGCGCCGTACCGGTAGCCCAGCTGAAGGCCGCGCTCGCGCAGCTCAGCGGAGCGGTCGATATCGTCGTTGCGTACGAGCCGGTCTGGGCAATCGGATCCGGCCTTGCCGCGACGCCCGAGCAGGCCGAACAGGTTGCCGCGGCGCTTCGCGCGGTGCTCGTCGAACTCCTCGGAGCAGACGTCGCCGCCGCTACCCGCATCCTCTACGGCGGTTCAGTGAAGTCGGGCAACATCGCCGGCTTCATGCGTGAGCCCAATGTCGATGGTGCACTCGTCGGTGGAGCAAGCCTCGACGTCACTGAATTCGCGGCCATCTCGCGCTTCCAGAAGCACGTCGGGGTCTGACCAAACCGCCCTGCGACAAAGTTTTCTTGAGCGTCAGCAACGCCGACGAGTCAAGTTATAGTAGTTAGCGGCTATTCAGCCGTTTCGAAAGGTAACCCGTGGAAATTCTCCAGGTCGTTTTGCAGGTCATTCTCGGTATCACGAGCCTCCTGCTTACCCTGCTCATCCTTCTCCACCGCGGTCGCGGTGGCGGTCTCTCCGACATGTTCGGCGGCGGCGTTACCTCGAACCTCGGA
>Ga0247812_10001028_pt1 | contig 15944 bp, 11 predicted proteins | sample UWRJL149409B1_FD_178011 | JGI IMG/M metagenome (GOLD analysis project Ga0247812, IMG submission 178011) | Plant litter microbial communities from Arlington Agricultural Research Station in Wisconsin, United States - UWRJ-L149-409B-1 | ecosystem: Environmental > Terrestrial > Plant litter >...
CTCGCCCATGAGCGAGTGCACCTCGCCGGGGAACATGCGGAAGCTCACCGAGTCGAGGGCCTTGACCCCCGGGAAGCTGATCGAGATGTCGGTCATCTCGATGACGGGGTCTCCCGCCGGAGCGGGCGCGCCCGCGGTGCGGATGGGGGTCGGCGTTGTCGTCATGCTCGCGCAGTCCTCTTCGTTGAGTGCGGTACGGGGGCGGGCCCGGCCGGGCGGCCGGACCCTCCCCCTGTCTGGTGCGGGTGGTCGATCAGTACTGGCGGTCGGACAGGGCTTCGATCGCCTGCTCCTGGGTGAAGGTGCCCTCCTCGGTGACGATGCGCTTCTCGACCTCCTCGCCGGCCGCGACCTTCTCGGCGATCTCCACGAGCTGGTCTCCGAGCAACGGCGAGCACTCGACGATGAAGTTGATCTTGCCCTCGGAGAGGGCGGTCATGCCGTCCTTCACCGCGTCGACGGTGACGATCTTGATGTCGGCTCCCGGCACCTTGCCCGCCGCCTCGATGGCCTCGATGGCGCCGAGACCCATGTCGTCGTTGTGGGCGTAGACCAGGTCGATCTGCGGGTGCGCCTTGAGGAACGCCTCCATCACCTGCTTGCCTCCCGCCCGGGTGAAGTCGCCCGTCTGGCTGGCGACGATCTCGAACTTCGGGTCGATCACCTTGTTGCGGAAGCCCTCGGCGCGGTCGTTCGCCGGGGCGGCGCCGGTGGTGCCCTGCAGCTCCACGACCTTCACGGAGTCGGCGTCGGCGAACTCGGTGTTGACCCAGTCGCCCGCGCGCTCGCCCTCGAGGATGAAGTCCGAGCCGAGGAACGACTCGTACAGCGAGTCGTCCTTCGAGTCGACCGAACGGTCGGTGAGCACCACGGGGATGCCCGCATCCTTCGCCTCCTTGAGCACGGTGTCCCAGCCGGACTCCACAACCGGCGAGAACGCGATCACGTCGACCTGCTGCTGGATGTAGGAGCGGATCGCCTTGATCTGGTTCTCCTGCTTGCCCTGGGCGTCGGAGAACTTCAGCTCGATGCCCGCGTCCTCGAAGGAGCTCTGAATCGACTTGGTGTTCGCGGTGCGCCATCCGCTCTCTGCTCCCACCTGCGAGAACCCGACCACGAGCTCCTCGTCGCCGCCCGCGCCGGCCCCGCCGTCGCCGCCCGACGCGCATCCGGTGAGGGCGACGAGTATCGCGCCCACCGCCGCAATTCCCATGAGTTTTTTCATCGGACCAAACCTCCTTGTTCAGTGTTCCGAGCCGGGCAGGCACGTCTGCGCGGGATGCACCCGGCCAACCAGGTCATTCTGGTTGGTTGTGATGTTAGCGTTCACAATTGCGGGCTCACAACGCGTGAATGTAACGGTTGGGTAACGCGGGTGCGGGCGTGTCAGGCAGCGACTGGCGGCTGGCGCCGGACCGATGAGCGGATGCCGATACTCGCCGGCGGCCACGCGCCCGCGATTGTGAGGGCTCTCAATGGCCGAATGGGCGCGCATATTGTACATCGGCTCCGAGGAGGCGACCCGGGCAGTTCCGACCGCGGCGCCGCTGCGGAAGCCTCGACTCCAAGAGCGCGCGCCCACTCGACGGGCACGCCCGGATGAGGAGACTGACGTGCGAAGAAAAGCAACGCTGCTTGCCGGCCTGGTGGTCGTCGCAGTAGCCGTTCCGTCCACGGCCGCCGTGGCGATCGACGACGTGAACACGAGGAAGCTGGAGAGGGCGGTGACGGTCAACGGGATCCTGCAGCACGAGCGCGTGCTGCAGCGGATCGCCAACAACAACGGTGGAACCCGCGTCTCCGGCTCGCCCGGATACGACGCCTCGGCGGCCTACGTGACCCAGAAGCTCACAGACGCCGGCTACGAGGTGACCAGTCAGGAGTTCGAGTTCCCGTTCTTCGAGGAGCTCGGGCCGTCGACGCTCAGCCAGGTCTCCCCGACACCGGGCGACATCGCCTCGGCCACCTTCCAGTACTCCGGCGCCGGCGAGGTGACCGGCACGGTGGTCGCCGCGACCAACGTGGTGATCCCGGCCACCCCGGAGCCGAGCTCCGCGGCCGGATGCCTGCCCGGCGACTACCCGCCGGCATCCGCTACCGACACCCAGGTCGCTCTCGTCCAGCGCGGCAGCTGCGACTTCGCGGTGAAGGTGGCGAACGCCGTGGCCGCGGGCTACGACGCGGTGCTGGTCTTCAACGAGGGCAACCCCGGACGCACCGACCTGCTCACCGGCGTGACCCTCGCCGCGCCGGTCGACGTCCCGGTTCTCGGCATCAGCTACGCCGACGGCGTCGCGCTCTACGACGCCGCGGAGGCCGGTCCGGTCACGGTGGCGCTGAGCGCCGACACCGTGTCGGAGACCCGCACGACCAGCAACGTGATCGCCGACTGGCCGGAGGGCGATCCGAACAAGGTGGTCGTGGTCGGGGCGCACCTCGACTCGGTCGCCGAGGGTCCCGGAATCAACGACAACGGCAGCGGTACGGCCACGATCCTCGAGACCGCGATCCAGCTCGCCGACGTGGGCAAGAAGCCGCGCCAGCAGGTGCGCTTCGCGTTCTGGGGTGCGGAGGAGTCGGGACTGCTCGGTTCCGAGTACTACGTCGCCTCCCTGAGCGATGACGAGCTGGCGACCATCTACGCCAACCTCAACTTCGACATGCTCGGCTCGACGAACTACGTGCGCTTCGTCTACGACGGCGACGGATCGGAGGACCCGAACGGTCTCGGGGGTCCCCCCGGCTCCGCGCAGATCGAGTCGCTCTTCACGGACTACTTCGCCGAGAAGGAGCTGGCCACGGCACCCACCGCATTCGACGGACGCAGTGACTACGGCCCCTTCATCGCGGCGGGTATCCCCGCGGGCGGCCTGTTCAGCGGCGCCGAGGGGATCAAGACCGAGGAGGAGGCCGCGATCTTCGGCGGCACGGCCGGGGAGCCGTACGACCCCTGCTACCACCTGGCCTGCGACACGATCACCAACCTGAGCACCGCAGCGCTGAACGAGCTCGGCGACGCGGTCGCCCACTCCGTGCAGACCCTGGTGCGCACGAAGAGCGGCTTCTTCGAGGACGGCAGCCGGATGGCCGTGCAGCAGCAGCTCACGGCGGACGACTTCGACCACCGGGGAGGTGCGCTGGTCCGCTAGAGCGAGGAACGAGCCCGCGTGCCGAGACCCCACACGAATCTCGGCACGCGGGCTCGCCCGCTTCGGGGTGTTACTTGCGCACCCGGCTGGTACGCCGCTTGTTGAACACGTCGAATGCGACGGCGAGCAGCAGCACCAGGCCCTTGATGTACTGCTGGTAGTCGGTCCCGATTCCGAGCAGCGACATCCCGTTGTTGAGGACACCCATGATGAGGCCACCGGTGATCGCGCCGATCACCGTGCCCACACCGCCCTGCACGGCCGCGCCGCCGATGAAGGCCGCCGCGATCGCATCGAGCTCGAACAGGTTGCCGGCACCCGGGCCGGCGGAGTTCAGGCGCCCGGTGAACACGATCCCGGCGAGGGCCGCCAGCGTGCCCATGTTCACGAAGAGCCAGAAGGTAACCCACTTGGTCTTGATGCCGCTGAGCTTCGCCGCGTTGAGGTTCCCGCCGATCGCGTAGATGTGGCGGCCGAACACGCTGCGGTTCATGACCGCCGAGTAGACCACCACGAGCACGGCGAGCACGATGAGCACGATCGGGGTGCCGCGGGCGCTCGCGAGCAGGTAGGTGATGCCGAGGATGAGGGCGACTCCGAAGGCCATCTTCGTGTAGAACCAGGGGGCCGGCTCGTCCTCGAGGTCGTTCGCGACCCGCTTGATGCGGCCGCGCATCTGCGAGGCGACGAACATCACGGTGGCGAGCACGCCGAGGCCGACCGTGATCCACTCGAGCGGGGAGGTCGCCGCCGGGAACAGCTGCGGGAAGAGGAATCCGCCACCGAGCTGGCGGTACTCGGTGGGGAACGGCGTGATCTGGGTGTTGCCGAGCGTGATCTGCGTCAGGCCGCGGAACATGAGCATGCCGGCGAGCGTCACGATGAACGCCGGTATGCCCACGAAGGCGATCCAGAACCCCTGCCAGGCTCCGGCCAGTGCGCCGAGCACCATGCCCGCGACGATCGCGAGGTACCAGGGCAGTCCCCAGTCCACGGCGATCACGCCCGTGACCGCTCCGACGAAGGCCGCGATCGAGCCCACGGAGAGGTCGATGTGTCCGGCGATGATCACCATCACCATGCCGATCGCCAGGATCAGGATGTAGCTGTTCTGCACGATGATGTTCGAGACGTTGCCCGGGGTGAGCAGGCGGCCCTCGGTCAGCAGCTGGAACAGGATGACGATGACGATGAGGGCGATGAAGATACCGATCTGCCGCAGCCGGCTCGTCAGGAATCCCATCGCATCGTTGAATGTGTCCACGGTCGGTCAGTCCTTTTCCTTGGTCATGTACTGCATGAGCGACTCGGGGGTCGCCTCGCTGATGGGGAGCTCCCCGGTGATGCGGCCCTCGGCGAGCGCGTAGATGCGGTCGCAGATGCCGAGCAGCTCGGGGAGTTCGGAGCTGATGACGATCACGGCCTTGCCGGCCGCCACGAGCTCGTTGATGATGCTGTAGATATCGAATTTCGCCCCGATGTCGATGCCGCGCGTGGGCTCGTCGAGGATGAGCACCTCCGGGTCGGAGTACATCCACTTCGACAGCACCACCTTCTGCTGGTTGCCGCCGGAGAGCTTGCCGGTCACCACCGAGACGCTGGGCGCCTTGATGTTCATCGACTTGCGGTAGCCCTCGGCGACACCCTGCTCCCTGCTGCCGTCGACCCAGCCGCGGGTGGCGAGCTTCGTCAGGCCGGCGGTGGAGATGTTCCGGGCGATCGTGTCGATCAGGTTGAGGCCGAAGGTCTTGCGGTCCTCCGTGGCGTAGGCGATTCCGTTGTCGATGGCCTCGCTCACGGTGCGGGTCTTCACCTCTTTGCCGTGCATGAACACCTGGCCGGTGATGTTGGCTCCATAGGAGCGCCCGAAGACGCTCATCGCGAGCTCCGTGCGTCCGGCCCCCATCAGTCCCGCGATGCCGACCACCTCGCCGGCACGCACCGAGAGGTTGGCGGCGTCGATGACGACGCGTGACGACTCGCGCGGATCGTGCACGGTCCAGTCCTCGATCCGGAAGACCTCGGCGCCGATGTCCGACATCCGTTCCGGGTAGCGGCTCTCGAGGTCGCGTCCCACCATCGCCTTGATGATGCGGTTCTCCGAGACGTCGTCGACCACGAGGTCGAGGGTCTCGATCGTCCTGCCGTCGCGGATCACGGTCACCTTGTCGGCGATCGCCTTGATCTCGTTGAGCTTGTGGCTGATCACGATGGAGGTGATGCCCTGCCCCTTGAGGTGGCTGATCAGGTCGAGCAGGTGCGCCGAGTCCTCGTCGTTCAGCGCGGCGGTCGGCTCGTCGAGGATGAGCAGCTTGACCTCCTTCGACAGTGCCTTCGCGATCTCCACGAGCTGCTGCTTGCCGACGCCGATGTCGCTCACCTTCGTGATCGGGTTGTCCTTCAGTCCCACCCTCGCCAGCAGCTTCGACGCCTCGAGATTGGTGGCGTCCCAGTCGATCCAGCCGCGCTTCTGCACCTCGTTGCCGAGAAAGATGTTCTCGGCGATCGAGAGGTAGGGGCTCAGCGCGAGCTCCTGGTGGATGATCACGATGCCCTTGTTCTCGCTGTCGCGGATGTCCTTGAACTCGACGGTCTCGCCGTCGAAGACGATCTCGCCCTCGTACTCGCCGTGCGGGTACACGCCGGAGAGTACCTTCATCAGCGTCGACTTGCCCGCGCCGTTCTCTCCGCAGATGGCGTGCACCTGCCCGCGGACCACGTTCAGGCTCACGTCCTGCAAAGCCTTGACGCCCGGGAAGGTCTTGGTGATCTCGCGCATCTCAAGAATGTTGTGGTTCATTCCCAGCCTCGCTTCGTTGCTCGTGATGGTGATTGTGGAAAAACGGATGACGGTGGTCGGGCGGATGCCGCAGCATCCGCCCGACCGAAGTGGAACCTACTTGAGGTCGTCCGCGGTGTAGTAGCCGCTGTCGATCAGCACTTCCTCGTAGTTGTCGATCGTCACGATGGTGGACTCGAGCAGGAACGACGGCACGACCTTGACGCCGTTGTCGTAGGTCTCCTCGTCATTGACCTCCACGTCGTCGCCGTTGAGCACGGCGTCGACCATCGAGACGGCCTGGTCGCCGAGAAGACGGGTGTCCTTGAAGATCGTCGAGTACTGCTCGCCGTTGATGATCGACTTGACTGAGCCGGCCTCGGCGTCCTGACCGGTGATCACCGGGAGGGCGTCGTTGGCGTAGCCGCCGCTGGTGAGAGCGGAGATGATTCCGATGGAGAGTCCGTCGTAGGGCGAGAGCACCCCGTCGAGCTTCGTGCTGCCGATGATCGTGAGGATGTTCTCCATGCGCTCCTGGGCGGTCTCCGGCAGCCAGCGGAGGATCGCCGCCTGCTCGAAGTCGACCTGGCCGGACGGCACGACGACGACGCCGCTGTCCATGAAGGGCTTGAGGGTGTCCATGGCGCCGTTCCAGAAGAAGGTGGCGTTGTTGTCGTCGGGGCTGCCCGCGAAGAGCTCGACGTTGAAGGGGCCCGCCTCGCCGGTCTCGGCACCCGACTCGTCGAGAACACCGAGTCCGGTGAGCAGCGAGGTCGCCTGCTGCACACCCACCTCGTAGTTGTCGAAGGTCGTGTAGTAGTCCACGTTCTCGGTGCCGTTGATCAGGCGGTCGTAGGCGATCACGGGGATACCGGCGTCTGCGGCCGTCTGCAGCACGTCGGTCAGGGTCGTGCCGTCGATCGACGCGACGATGAGGGCGCGGGCGCCCGAGGTGATCATGGCCTCGATCTGCTGCACCTGGGTGGGGATGTCGTCGTTGGCGAACTGCAGGTCGACCTCGTAGTCGAGCTCCTCCAGCGCCTTCTCGACGTTCGCGCCGTCGGAGATCCAGCGTTCCGACTGCTGCGTCGGCATCGAGACGCCGATGAGCGCGCCCTCGGTGCTCTCCTCGGAGCCGCCGGCGCCGCCACGGCTGCCGGAGCATGCCGAGAGCGCGAGCATGATGGATGCGGCGGCTGCCGCGGTCACGAGCATCTTTCTCTTGTTCACTGTGTTTCCGTTTCGATCGATTGGACGTCTTTGTCTGTGGTGCTGTGCGGTCCGGCTTCGTCCATGAGAGCCGGATCACGGTTGCGGGCGTCGAATCGCCCGCAAGTCTTGGCGCCTGCTACATGCCCTGGGCGAGCCGGTAGTAGGCGGCGTTCCACTTGACCTCGCGGGCGAAGCCGCGGGTGGTGGTGTCGTTGTCGATCACGAGGAGTTCGGTCTGCGCCATCACCGAGTAGTCCTCCCAGGCGTCTACACCGATGGCGGTGGAGAGCACGGTGTGGTGGGCGGCACCGGCGGTGAGCCAGGCGGTGGCGCTGGTCACCAGGTCGGGAGCCGGCTTCCAGACGGCACGGGCCACGGGCAGGTGCGGCAGCGGGGCGGGCAGATCGACGACCTCCACCTCGTTGGCCACGAGCCGGAAGCGGTCGCGCATGTCGGAGAGGGCGACGACGACGCCGGGGCCGGCGTCGGTGTCGAAGACCAGGCGCACCGGGTCCTCCCGGCCGCCGATCCCGAGCGGGTGGATCTCGAGGCGCGGCCTCGTGGTGGTCAGCGAGGGGCAGATCTCGAGCATGTGCGCTCCGAGGATGACCTCCTCGCCGGGCACGAGGTTGTAGGTGTAGTCCTCCATCAGGGAGGCGCCACCGGGGAGCCCGGCCCCCATCACCTTGGCGGCACGGATGAGCACCGCGGTCTTCCAGTCGCCCTCCCCGCCGAATCCGTAGCCGTCGGCCATCAACCGCTGCACCGCGAGACCCGGGAGCTGTCGGAGTCCGCCGAGGTCCTCGAAGCTGGTCGTGAACGCGGCGAAGCCGCCCTCCTCGAGGAAGGAGCGCAGCCCCAGTTCGATGCGGGCGCCGTAGCGCAGCGACTCGTGACGCTCCCCGCCGCTCCTCAACTCGGCGACCACCTCGTAGAGGTTCTCGTACTCGGCGACGAGGGCATCGACATCCGCTTCGCCCGCGGCGTCGACGCGCTCGACCAGCTCGTTCACACCCCAGGTGTTGACGCTCACGCCGAAACGGATCTCGGCCTCGGTCTTGTCGCCCTCGGTGACGGCCACGCCGCGCATGTTGTCGCCGAAGCGGGCGAGCTTCAGGCTGCGGGTGGCGGCCCAGCCGGAGGCGGCGCGGGTCCAGGTGCCGACCTGCGCGGTGACGGCCGGGCTGCTCGCGTGGCCGACGACGGTCTTGCGCGGCACGGCCATGCGGCTGGCGATGTAGCCGAACTCGCGGTCGCCGTGGGCGGCCTGGTTGAGGTTCATGAAGTCGAAGTCGATGTCGGCCCAGGGCAGCTCCACGTTCGCCTGGGTGTGCAGGTGCAGGAAGGGCTTGGCCAGCGCGTCCAGGCCCTGGATCCACATCTTCGCGGGGCTGAAGGTGTGCATCCAGGCGATCACTCCGACCACCGTGTCGTTCGTCGTGGCGTCGAGCATCGCGCGACGGATCGCGTCGGAGCCCTTCAGCACCGGCTTCCAGACGACCGTCACCGGGATGTCGCTCGACTCGTTGAGCAGGCGCACGACCTCCAGCGACTGCTCAGCCACCTGGCGCAGCGTGTCCTCGCCGTAGAGGTCTTGGCTGCCGGTGAGGAACCAGACCTCGTTGCGCTTCAGGTCGGGGATGATCGAGGTGCTCACTTCACTGCTCCTGTGGTGTTCTGTCCGTAGACGTTCTGATACCTGTCGAAGAGCGAATCGATCGCCGCCTCGGGGATGGGGATGGCGGCGCCGAGCTGGCGCGAGATGTGCACCGTGCGGGCGACGTCCTCGGCCATGACGGCCGCCTTGACCGCGTCCTTCGCGTCCCTGCCGATGGTGAAGACGCCGTGGTTCTGCATCAGCACGGCCCGGGAGCGGTGACCCCTGAGGGTGGCGACGACGCCGCGGCCGATCGAGTCGTCGCCGATGATCGCGAAGGGGCCCACCGGGATCTCGCCGCCGAACTCGTCGGCCATCGCCGTGATCACGCAGGGGATCGCCTCGCCACGGGCGGCCCAAGCGGTGGCGTAGGTGGAGTGGGTGTGCACCTGGCCGCCCACCTCGGGCATCTCGCGGTAGACGTGAGCGTGTGCGGCGGTGTCGCTCGAGGGGCTGCGGTCGGATCCGGGCGTGCCGGGCACGACGGCGCCGTCGAGGTCGCAGAGGATCTGATTCTCGGGGGCCAGGTCGTCGTAAGAGACGCCGCTCGGCTTGATCACGAAGAGGTCGGCGCCGGGAACTCGCCCGGAGACGTTGCCGCCGGTCCAGACCACCAGGCCGTAGCGCACCAGCTCCGCGTGCAGCGCGGCGACCTCGGCGCGGGTGCGATCGATGGCGGCCTGGACCTCGGCGGTGAATCCGGTCATCGGTCGGCTCCTGTCAGCGGAAGGGCGTCGACGGCGGCGCGCTCGATGGGGAGCCCGTCGCTGTAGCGCCCGAGGTAGGCGGCGAAGCCCGCGACGTCCGCGGGGTCGGGGTCGACCGTGTCGAAGAGCTCGCGCGCGAACACGGTCTCGCGCAGGTACTCGTCGAGGCCGATCCCGGTCCACGACGCCGAGAGGTAGGAGGCGAGGACGGCGATGCCCCACGCCCCGCCCTCGGAGGCCGAACCGGCGACGGAGACCGGGGTGTCCAGGGCTCCGGCGAGCACGCGCTGCGCGACCCCCGCGGTGCGGAACAGGCCGCCGTGCGCGAACATGCGGTCGATCTCCACGCGCTCCTCGGCGAGCACGCGCATGCCGAGTGCGAGGGTGCCGAAGACGCCGTAGAGCTGGGCGCGCATGAAGTTCGAGAGGGTGAGCCTGCTGTCGGGTGTGCGCACCACCAGTGGACGGCCCGCGTCGAGCCCGGCGATCGGCTCGCCCGCGAGGTGGTTGTAGGCCAGAAGACCGCCGGCATCGGCCTCGCCCTCGAGAGCCTCGCCCAGCAGCACGTCGAAGACGGTGTCGGCGTCGAGGGGTGTGCCGGAGGCGGCGGCGAACCGGCCGAACAGCCCGGCCCAGGCGGCGAGCTCGCTGGCGCCGTTGTTGCAGTGCACCATCGCGACCGGGTCGCCGGCCGGCGTGGTGACGAGGTCGAGCTCGTGGTGCACCGCGCCGAGCGGACGCTCCAGCACGACCATGGCGAAGATGCTCGTGCCCGCGCTCACGTTGCCGGTGCGGGTCGCGACGGAGCAGGTGGCGACCATACCGGTGCCGGCGTCCCCCTCCGGAGGGCAGAACGCAGCGCCGGGCTGCAGTGCACCGCTCGGGTCGAGCAGCGCGGCACCCTGGACGGTGAGCTCGCCCGCGGGTTGCCCGGCGACGAGCACCTCGGGCAGGAGTGCGGGGAGGTCGAGCCCCGTGCCGAGGCCGTCGTAGGCGGCGAGGAGGGCCGTGTCGTAGCCCGTCGTTCCACCGCCGATCGGGAACATGCCCGAGGCGTCGCCGACACCGAGAACCCGGCGGCCGGTGAGGCGCCAGTGCACGTAGCCCGCGAGGGTGGTGACGAAGTCGAGGTCGCCGAGGTGCGGCTCGCGGTCGAGTACCGCCTGGTGCAGATGCGCGATCGACCAGCGCAGCGGGATGTTGCGGCCGAACAGGGCGGTCAGTTCGGCGGCCGCGGCACCAGTCGAGGTGTTGCGCCACGTGCGGAAGGGGACCAGCTGGGTGCCGGTGCGGTCGAAGGGAAGGTAGCCGTGCATCATCGCCGAGACGCCGATCGCGCCGAAGGTCGTCGGCTGCACGCCGTGACGGCGGGCGGTGTCGGCGACGAGGTCCGCGAAGGCGGCCTGCAGGCCGGCCCACACGTCGTCGAGCGAATAGGTCCACACCCCCGCGGCGAAGTCGTTCTCCCAGTCGTGGCCGCCGACGGCGAGCACGGTGGAGGCATCGCCATCGGCGATGAGGCAGAGCTTGATGCGGGTGGAGCCCAGCTCGATTCCGAGGGAGGTGCGGCCGGCGAGGATCGCGACACTCGCATCGCCTGCTGGCACGTCGCCTGTCGGCGGGGTGGGGAAGCTCACTGATCAGACCTCGTTGTCGTCGTTCGGCCGTGTCGGCCGCGCCCATGTGACCGTTCACATTCGCGCTGGAAGACAGTCAATGCGAAACGGTCACATCTGTCAAGTCGCGGGGCGCTCGACTTTCGACCGGGTGGGCTTCGAGCGGGGTGAGCGGTCAGTGCGCCGCGGTCGACGCCCGCACGACGAGCTCGGGCGGGATGCGGCCGTGCTCGTGCGGCTCGCCGCCGCCGCGGAGGTCGGTCAGTAGCTGTGCCACGGCGCGCCGCCCGATCTCGGCGAAGTTCTGCCGCACCGTCGTGAGCGCCGGCAGGAAGTGCGCGGCCTCGGGGATGTCGTCGAAGCCCACGACGCTCAGGTCGTGCGGCACGGCGAGCCCGAGCTCGTTCGCGGCGTGCACGAGGCCGAGCGCCATCTGGTCGTTGCCCGCGAAGACGGCGGTGATCTCGCGGGACGCGAGCATCCGCAGTCCCACCTCGTAGCCGGACTGCGCACTCCAGTCGCCGGCGAGCACCGTGTGCTCGCGCAGCCCTGCGGCGCCGATCGCGAGCCGGAAGCCCTCGCGGCGCGCGTTGGCCTCGATCCAGTCTCCTGGGCCGGCGAGATGGGCGATCTCCGTGTGGCCGAGCTTCAGCAGGTGCTCCGTCGCGAGCCGCGCGCCCGCGACCTGGTCGACGGAGAGGCTGTGGTCGGAGTCGCGTCCGGTGGACTCGAGGGTGACGAAGGGCACCGCGATACTCAGCCCCGAGAGAGCCTCGAACAGCCCCACCTGCGGCGCGATCATCACGATCGCCTCCACCGCCTGGCTGAGCAGGTACTCGACCCCAGCCGCCATCGACGAGGCGTCGCCGGAGGAGACCGTGGTGATGCTGAGCCGGTAGCCCGCGTCCCGCGCCGCCTCCTCGATCGCGTTGACGCTCGTGGTCGGACCGTACTGCGTCGACTGGGTGGAGAGCACGCCGATCATGCCGGAGCGGCTGGTGACGAGGGCGCGCGCGGCCTGGTTCGGCCGGTAGCCGACCTGCTGGATCACGGCGAGGACGCGCTCGCGTGTGCTGGGGCGGATGCTCGGACTGTCGTTGAGGACGCGCGAGACGGTCTGATAGGACACACCGGCGAGAGCGGCGACATCGCGGATGTTCGGAGCCCGAACCCGATCCGTCTCCATAATCGCGATTCCCGTCGTCGTCCGCTGATGAACGTTCCCCATTATGCACGCCGCGACAACGCACAACGGCCGACCGGGCAATGCCCGGTCGGCCGTCGTGCTGTGAAGAGGTGTTACTTGGTGAGCTCGAGCAGCGTCGGGTCGTTCTTGTAGACCTCGGCTGCGTTCTCCTTGGTGACGATCACCGGTGCGAGCAGGAACGCGGGAACGATCTTCGATCCGTTGTCGTAGGTGTCGTCGTTCGTGGTGGCCTCGCCACCCGACTGCAGCTCCTTCGCCATCTCGATCGCCTGTGCGACGAGCGCGCGGGTGTCCTTGTAGATGGTGGAGTACTGCACGCCGGCGACGATCGACTTGACCGACTCGACCTCGGAGTCCTGACCGGTCACGACGGGTACGTCGCGGCCAGCAGCCTCGACCGAGGTGATGATCGCGCGAGCGAGGGTGTCGTTCGGGGAGAGGACGCCGTCGAGCTCGGTGCCTGCCGGGTACGAGCCCTGAAGGATCGTGTCCATGCGGCTCTGAGCGTTCTCGGGCTTCCAGCCGGCGGTAGCCGTCTGCTTGATGTCGGTCTGGCCGGAGACGACGACGAGGGTTCCGTCGTCGATCTTGGGCTGGAGGACGTCCATCGCGCCGTCGAAGAAGACCGCGGCGTTCGAGTCGTCAGACGATCCGGAGAAGAGCTCGATGTTGTAGGAGTCCTTCTCGCCCTTGGCGGCGAGGCCGTCGAGGAGAGCCTGGCCCTGGAGCTGGCCGACCTTGAAGTTGTCGAATGCGACGTAGTAGTCGACGTCCTCGGTGTTCAGGATGAGGCGGTCGTACGCGATGACGACTGCGCCGGACTCCTTGGCCTGCTGCACCTGGGTGCCGAGCTGGGCGCCGTCCTTGGCACCGATGATGATGACCTTGGCTCCGTTGGTGACCATGGAGGAGATCTGGTCCTGCTGGTCCTTCACGGCGTTGCTCGCGCCTGCGTACTGGACGTCGCTCTCGAAGCCGGCGTCGTCGAGGCCGTTCTTGAAGAGGTCTCCGGCCAGGACCCAGTTCTCACTGGTCTTGTCGGGGAGCGCGACACCGATGAGCGAGTCGGCGGCGAAGCCTTCGCCAGCAGCGCTGCCGGAGTCGTCTCCGCCGCGGGTCTCGCCGGAGCAGCCCGAGAGGGCGAGTGCTGCGACTGCCGCCAGGGCGGTCGAGGCAATAATGATCTTCTTCATTGGGATCACTTTCTTTTTCTGTGTGGGTGGTGGTGCAACGGGTGGAGCTGATTCTCCGGGTGAAACATCAGTGAGTGAAGAGCTGGAAGGCTACTTCAGGTCGGCCGGAGTGGCCGAGTCGGGGGTGCCAGAGTTGCTCGGCACGATGGTGGGCTCGTCCGATGCGACGGACGGTCCCTCGGGCTTCTTGTTGTTGCGGCCCATGAGGCCGATCAACGACGGACGGCCGGACATCTTGTTGTAGACGTCGATACCGACGGCGAGCAGCAGCACGAGGCCCTTGATGATCTGGACCAGGTCGGAGCCGATGCCCTTGAGCTGGAGGCCGTTGCTCAGGACGGCCATGACCAGGCCACCGATGATCGAGCCGGCGACGGTTCCGATTCCACCCGCGACGGCTGCGCCACCGATGAAGACGGCCGCGATGGCGTCGAGCTCCCAGCCGGTGCCGTCGAAGGGTCCGGATGCCTGCGAGCGGGCCACGAAGATCATGCCGGCCAGCGAGGCCAGGATCGACATGTTCATCATCACGAAGAAGTTGACGCGCTTCGAGTTGACCCCGGAGAGCTCGGCCGCGTGCTTGTTGCCGCCGACCGCGTAGACGTGGCGACCGAAGATCGTGTTGCCCGTGAGGAAGGAGTACCCCAGGACGAGCACGCCGAGGATGATGCCCGAGATCGGGTAGCTGGTTCCGGCGCGGCCCGAGGCGAACAGATATGCGATCACGAGGATGAGCACAACGAGGATGCCGGCGCGGAGGACGCTGACCCAGAGTGCGTCCTGGCTGGCGCCCATGGTCTTGCGGGTGCGGCGCGAGCGGATCTCGTTGACGATCACGACGATCGCGATGATGATGCCGAGCAGCATGGTCAGGTTGTTGACGTTGGTGGCGCCCGGGCCGATCTCGGGCAGGTAGCCCGCGCCGATCTGCACGAAGTCCTTCGGGACCGGCACTGTGGCCGAGTCGCCGATGAACTGGTTGCCGCCGCGCCAGATCAGCATGCCGGCGAGGGTCACGATGAACGCGGGCACACCCACGTAGGCGACCCAGAAGCCCTGCCAGGCGCCGATCGCGGCGCCGATCAGCAGACCGAAGATGATCGCGACCCACCAGGGGAAGCTCCAGTCCGTCATCGACTTCGCGACGAGGATTCCGGTGAACGCCGCGACCGAGCCGACCGAGAGGTCGATGTGGCCGGCGATGATCACCATCACCATGCCGATCGCGAGGATCAGGATGTAGGAGTACTGCTGGACGATGTTGATCAGGTTGCCGGGCTCGAGCGTCTTGCCGCCGGTCCAGACCTGGAAGAACAGCACGATGACGATGAGGGCGCCGAGGATGCCGAACTGCTTGAGCGAACCTCCTCCGCCGAAGAGGTTCTTGATGTCACGGATGTCGAAGCCGGACTTGGTTTCGTTTACGGGGGCGCTCATCAGGCGGCTGCTTTCTTGTTCATCGAGGTCATACTGCGCATCAGCGTTTCGGGATCGGCCTGCGCGACGGAGAGTTCATTGGTGATGGAGCCTTCGAAGATCGTGTAGATCCGGTCGGAGACTCCGAGGAGCTCGGGGAGCTCGGAGGAGATCATGATGATTCCCTTGCCCTGCGCGGCGAGCTCACGGATGATCCCGTAGATCTCGGCCTTCGCGCCCACGTCGATGCCGCGGGTGGGCTCGTCGAGGATCAGCAGGTCGGGGTCGGTGAACATCCACTTCGCCAGCACGACCTTCTGCTGGTTTCCACCGGAGAGCTTGCTGACGCCCTCTTCGACGGTGGGGGTCTTGATGCGCAGCGACTTGCGGTACTCCTCGGAGATCTGCGTCTCCTCGATCTTGTTCACCACGTCGCCGCGGGAGATCTTCTTGAGCTTGGCGGAGACGATGGAGCGCTTGATCGTATCGAGCAGGTTGAGGCCGAGGGCCTTCCTGTCCTCGCTCACGTACGCGAGACCGTGCTTGATGGCCTCGGTGACGGTGCGGAGCTTGATCTCCTCGCCGTCCTTGTAGACCTCGCCGGAGATGAACTTGCCGTAGGAGCGGCCGAACAGGCTCATCGCGAGCTCGGTGCGGCCGGCGCCCATCAGGCCGGCGAAGCCGACGACCTCTCCGCGGCGCACGGTGAAGCTCGAGTTCTTGACGACCATGCGCTCGGCGGTGAGCGGATGCTGCACGTTCCAGTTGCGCACCTCGAAGAAGACATCGCCGGGGGTGGTGGTGCGCTCGGGGAAGCGGTTGCCCAGGGTGCGCCCGACCATGCCGCGGATGATGCGATCCTCGTCGACGCCGTCGGCCTTCACGTTGAGCGTCTCGATCGACTTGCCGTCGCGGATGATCGTGATCTCGTCGGCGATCTGCTCGATCTCGTTGAGCTTGTGGGAGATGATGATCGACGAGATGCCGCGGCCCTTGAGGCCGAGGATC
>Ga0247812_10001029_pt1 | contig 15938 bp, 18 predicted proteins | sample UWRJL149409B1_FD_178011 | JGI IMG/M metagenome (GOLD analysis project Ga0247812, IMG submission 178011) | Plant litter microbial communities from Arlington Agricultural Research Station in Wisconsin, United States - UWRJ-L149-409B-1 | ecosystem: Environmental > Terrestrial > Plant litter >...
AAAATCCCACACATCTAAATTATATTCTCCATCTTGGTAGTGACTTTCTAGGATGATGTGTTTGCTAAAGTCTACTGTTGTTCTTTTCTCTGTGTTCATCTTTTTGGTTTTATTTTTCCGCGTCTTTAGATAAGCTATCATACAATTCCTGTACCTCTTTCTCGCTCAAAGTTATTTTTGAAAGCTTTCTTATTATTGCTTTGACCCATTCTTTCTTATACATCTTTTTACGCGATTTTAACTTTTATTTAAACTTAATACACTTAAAGATTGTGGCTAATTCCTCTTCGTTTTCCACCATTCCTGAAAATATTCTATCTGTGGTAGTATTGCCAAAAAATCCACCTTCTAAAACTTTACCTATGTGAAAAGTATTTTCTCTATAGCTTAAAGTATATTTTATATTGAATCCGTCTGCGTATAGTTCCTCATGCTCAGGTTTAAAGTCAGTTTCAAACTTTTCAAACCATCCTTTATCTTCTAACTTTTTAAAGCCTAATTTAGATATAAATCCTACAAACTTTTGCTTATTCATTTTTATCAAACATCTTTAAATACTCTCTAAAATTTTCCAACGATTTTTCAAACCCTTTCTGACAACAAAAGTTGTTACTATCTACAGTTATGGGCTTGTTATCACATTCTGATTCTTTACACACTTTTACTATTTTCATTTTATATATTGATTTTCATCCAACTCTTTCCAATATCTAGGATAATTTTCTATATAGTCTTTTTCATATATGGCAGCGATTGACTCATTGTTGTATAAGTGGTATTTACCTTGTGCATCTTGTCTTACTACTGCTCCTATTTTAGGAGATGCTGGATATTCTTGTGTTAATGTAAATTGTTTCATTTCTAATATATTTCAAATTTATTTATTACTGTTCCTTTTGGAACTACTATTTTATACTCTTCTGTGGGTTGGTCTTTATAAGATCTTACAATACCTGTTCTTGACATATTTTTAATATATTTTCTTTCTATTTGTGGAGTACCTTCTCTTTCTTCAATAACTGTGTTCTCTACTTGTTTTTTACCGCGCCTGAAATTACCATCAATGTCTTTGTAATAATAGTAATAATATTCGACTTGTTCAACCGAACCTGTCCCCAAAACAAAACTGCCTTGTATATCATTGGAATTTTTAAGAGACTGTATCTTACAATAATATTTGTAATTTATGCCCTGCTCTTTTACATCCAAAGACAAAGTAGCACACATGCAAATAAATGCTAAAAAGAGATTAGCAAGAATGCTAAAAACCCATTCTGAAATTCCTGTACAACTTTTTCTCCATAGTATTACAAGGACTATCCAATAAATTAGTATAAATCCTATTATAAATTGTCCTTCTGTTACCATTTTTTAAATTTTATCATTATTACTTATTTCATCTTTGTCTAATTGTAATAGTGCAAATCTTTTAACTCTTTCCTCAATTAACCAAGGTATTTCATCTACCATAATTGGCTGATTATCTCTAGACTTGGTTAGAGTATCTTTCCACTCTTCAATCCTACCTTCCACCCACCAAAAACTTTCATCATTACCTAAAACATTGTATAGTTTTTCTAGGTCTTCTTCTGTAAATGTGTATTTTACCATAAGTCTTCACTGAATAACGTCTTTTTTAATTCTTTTGTTTGCCTCGCCTCAAAAGCTATCCTACCGCCTTCTTCTCTATCCACAAATCTATTAGTGTTAGTTAGGAATCCTTGAATGCTTTCTCCTGCTTGGTCTCTTCTTGCGGGTTTATTTGTTATGCAGCTGAAAGTTCTTAAGCATTGTAAGTGCATTTGACCACAAATAACTATACCTTCTTTTACGTTGTTAGGCCGTGACTGCTCTATGGCCTGTTCCATATAATTTGATTCATATTCTTTAAACCAAACAGCCGAGCATAAAATATATTCTTTTTTCATAGTTCCAAAGATACTAAGATTATTATACAAATTCCTAAAAGTATTGTTAAACTTTCCACTGCTACACTACTTTGTCAAACCAATTTAAAAACTGTTCTATTTCTTTTCTGTCTAAAATAAAAATCCATGAATTTCTATTTCTGCTGTTTGTATGCTTTTTCCGCCGATTTTAAAAGAGCCGTCTAGTCTTAGAGCTCTTTCCAACTCTCCTAAAAATTCTTCTTTCAAATCATACTTTTCATCATATCTGTAATTATGCACTACAATGTTTCCACTATCAGCAGAAAAACTACCATACGTTAATTCAATTTTGTTTTTTGTCATAGTATCTATTTTTGGCAACCAAAGTCCTTCATCAAGCTTTATTGGACTGTAACAGCGGTGTGTAACTGCGTTTTTCATTTGTTTATTTTATAAAATTCTTCTGCAAATCCTTGACTACATAAGCTTCTAAAATCCGAGTCATTTTTTATATTTTCTTTAAACGGAGAAAACTCTTCCAAGTAATTTATTGCACTTTTATGTAAGAAGGCTAAAGATGGTTTATTCCTACCTGGCCTGACGTACAACTTCTCATTCTTTGGTACGTCTTCCCACTTTTTAAACTTCTTTTCGGGCATTTTAAAGTTTCCCCACAAAGCTGTCTTTTTAGTGTAAGGGCTTCCAAATTCCCAAGGTTGATAAACGTCTTTAGGTTTTCCTAGAATATCCTTGAGCCTACCATTATACGGATTCTCTAGGAGCCACCATTCAGGGTTAGTTTCTTCAATTATTCTTAGGCAGTGATTGACTAGAAACATTCCTTTTTCTAAATCATTTTCTTTGTGAAAACCTTTGGCCGTAGAAAATTCTCTGCAAACTGGATTACATATTACTCCATGTATTTTTAAATCTGTTTTGAAGTTTTCTACGCCGATTTCCTCACCAACTAAAATAACATTATAATCAGAATCTTTTTGGTAGAAATAACTGTCTGAGCCTATATCAGCACAGAGGTGTAAGATGTTTTTCATTATGGCAGTTTATTCATAAGTCTGACTTCTCCATTTTCAATTCCTGCGCTATCTACTTTTAGGATTTTACAAATATAATCTCGATAAATCTCTATTTCTTTCTCTTTGGAATCTAATTTATTTTGTAAAGGGTTTACAGTTTTACCTTCTTTATGAGCTTCAGATTCAGTATATTCGTATTCCATTTCTGATATACCAATTAAATTTTCAATAAGTTTATCAGTAATTTCTTCTTTTCAAGAACATTTGCTAAGCTGGTTTTCCAATATTCTAAGTTTTTCATACTTTTAATTTTTGTTCTAATTTATCTTTTGCATTATGTATAATTCCAATCTTTACCTTGTTGTGTTCGTATTCTTTTTGCGTGAAAAAGTATTTATTTTGAGTATCTTTTAAAAGTAAACCCATTGAAACGTTATACAGTTCTTTTAAATGTTTGTCCATATCTTTTATTCAAATGTACGCAATATTTCCTAATCTAATTCCTTTTTAACTTTAATTTAGCATAATCTTTTTTGAAAATACTTGCCCTTGACTTCTCAATTTGACTATTACATAATCTGATTCAAGTTTTTCTGTTTTGAAATTAGTGTTGTTAACAGTCTGTTTATAGAGTAATTTTCCTAATAAGTCATAAACTTCTATTGAGTCTATTGTGTCTTTGCTATTTACTGTGATAGTTTTATTCGAGCTGTAAATATTGTACTCTAATTTATTTTCTTTTAAACCCAAACTGTTATTTAAGTACTTTAATACAAACCTCTCTTTAAAATTACCTGCCAAAGTATTGAAAGAATAATCAGAATTTTTTAAGTTGTGTGTTACATTTAAAAGTTTATCTTCTAAATAAATATTTTGCCCATCAAATCCTTCAAAAGTGTCCAAAGAAATCTTGAAACTTCCTGGTGTTCCTGCGGAATATCCTAATTTCACTTCATCAGTGTCTTGAAAAGCAGATTTTCCCTGTATTGCCAGTTCCTTATCCTCTAAAATTGAATACAAATAACTTCCCTCACTCATTGTCTTGCCATCGTATAGGTTATCAAACCCGTCAGTTGCTCCTTCTAAATAACCCAAAAGAATTTGAGAGAATCTGGTATTTTCAGAGTTTGTAAGATTAAGCCATAATTTATTTTCCTGACTACTCCTAAAAAATTGAGTGTTTGTGCTTCCTAAAGTTCTCATTGAATTATTAAATACAACTTGCGAAGGCTGGCTTGCGTCTAAGAAAAATCCCTGTCCTGAACCAATATATCCATTAGGGGTTTCTCCTATTCCTGTAGCTGTTCCTCCTGTCAAATTAAAACAAGCGTAGTCTGCTTCATTGTAGCTGTAATTTCCTTGAGGGTTAGGAGTTGAGCTTATTCTTGTATTGTGCGTCCAAAAATATAAGGTTCCTGTAGAGTTTTGTAAAATAAATTTTCTTGCGTCTAGAGAACTCGGATAAGGGTTACCCATTAAATGTAACCCCATAACTGTTGGTATTTTTGCTATCCCGTTATTTAATACTCCACTAAAGGAAGCTGAGAATACTTGAGGTGTTCCTGAGGTTGGAAAGGTCTGTGGTGCTCTGACAATATAACCCGTGGCTTTTTGCATTACTTCATTGCCTGATGGAATTACTTGCCAGTTTTGATTGGTTGTGTTCCACTTGAAATACTTGTCGAATAGGGTCAAGGGAGATAGATTAAAAAGAGTTTGATTTTCTACGGGCGAAGACCAATAGGTATAATCATATCTTGTCATAGGTTTTGCTGTTCTTTTTACTGTTGCATTCCCTAAGTTAATAGAGTAGTCATTTACTTGCACAAGGCTTGCTCCATCATTTAGTATAAGACTGCCATAATTTTTTACAGAGTTGGTAACTGAAACTGTAATGCCTGTGTTTACAGTTAGGGTTTTGCCTGAGTTAATTGTCAGGGAACAGCATTTGAAACTTGCTCCTGAAAAGTCCTCCGCTATGATAGCTGTCTTGTCTGTCGGGTTTGTTGGATTCTGTCCGTTATACCATCCTAAAATTCCATTTACCGTCTTCCAAGTGGCGGTATTATTTTGATCTGTAGAACATTGATTTCCGCAGTTGATTGTGTTAGGATTGGCGCAAGGATTAGAGATTTGCTGGTTGGCGCATATTGATTGGGGGATAGTGTTTAATCCATTAATATTACCTCCACTGCTTATATAATTTCCAGAGTTATTTGAAGTGATGTCGCTTCCTTGAATGTTGATATTGGATGAGGAATAAATACAGCAGTTGCCGTTCATTTCAAATTTTATATTGCTGTTGATATTCCCATTTACTATGAGCTTGTTATTGCCTAGCATTATAATCCTGCCGTTATTTCCTAATCTGGACAAATTGCCGTTTATTGTAAGGCTTGCTCCTTCTTGCAGAGTTAGAGTATTATCTAATTTAAGCTCTGAGGGGTGCGTATAAGTGTTAGAAAGTGTTGTGGGTTGGCTTATAGTATTTAATTGCGGTGCGGGGTTAAATTGCCCGAAAGAAAGTGTTGTAATAAGTAATAATGCTAATAGTGTTTTCATTTATTTTATGTTTGTTAGTGGATAAGCTGTTATTATTGATTTATGAATTGAAGGTTTGCTTGAAATACTTTTCTGCAAAAAAATCTTCGTTTTGTTCTTGAAGACAGTCAGAATTTAAACCCTCTTTATAAGCATCTATAATCTGCTGTTTTTCTTTGTGTAATTTGTTTCTAAGAAGATTCTGAATTGTAATACATTTCATTTCAACATTATCGTAAGTGCCAAATTCTTTAATTAATTCTTGAAGTACTGTTTCCATTTTTATTTATTTTTCTTCTGCAAATATACTAAGTTTAATTCAAAATAAAAGCCAAAAGTTTGTTAAATTAAAAAATCCCTTTGATATTTAGTCTCGGGGATTAGGCTTGTAATGATTTGTGTGGCTAAGATTGTAAATCGTCAATCTGTGCTTGTAATTTTGCTAACATTGTGGCTAAGTCCTCGCCATCCTTTATAGCCTCAGCTGGTTGGTCTTTTGGTAGGATTAAGTCGTTTAGCTGTCCTGCAAGGTTGTACCAATAAAATTTAATCTTGTTCATTTTTGTTTATTTAAGTGTTTGTGGTTAATCGGTTATTTCTACTTTGTAATTATAGAGTGCTTGGTAGACTCTTGGATCTATGAGGTTTTTCCATTTGTCTGCGACTTCTTTGATGTAAACTTCTTTTGCGGTTTTGTAAGCTTGAAAGGCTTCTAATTCTGTATTATATACTCCTAGCCAATTTTTTACCCCATTAAATTTAGTTTTGGCGTAGAATTTACCTCCTTTCGATCTTGATACTCCTGGTGACAGGTTACTTCTGGTAGTTTGTCGTTTAATAAAAATTATATTTATTTCCTGCGGGACAAGTCTACAAGTTTCAGGCGAATAGATTTTATTACCCTTAACAAGAATATCCTTGTCTAAATGCCAATTTTTCATTAGTTCAGGATTATAATTATCTTCCATCCACTGGGCGAAAACTTGAAAATTATGCCACTCTTCAGCTACTGTACATGCTTTATAATGAGGCTGTCTTTTATGAACATCATCTCGGTAGCACCTCTTCAACATACAAGACCAAGTGTTTAAATAAAAATCCGATAAAGCATCACCCATACTGAATTTTCCATAGCCTATGTAACCTACGCCAGAAAAAGTTCTGTCATTTTTATTTTTCACGCCTCCGTATAAAATACGCCCATAGTTTACATTTTCTACTATTGTACCATCCTCAAATTTAATAGTACAATTTCTCCAATTAATGTATTTTATAACTTCTACAGTTGTACCGTTAGCACTTTTTAATATTTGACCTGTTCTATCTATTAATTTCATTATTCTTCTGATTCATTATCTGCTAATACTGTTGCGAATGTCCACGACTCTAGCGTATTTTTGTTAAAAAAGTAATAGGTATCCTTAGCAGAATTAAAGTCTGTAAACCTATTGTAATCTCTTATAAATGGTAAATTTTTTGACATCCATTTATAGCGAACAGTAGATCCTGCATAAGTTCCTCTGTCTATAATATTTGAATCTGTCAAGTCTAGAATATTACCTAAATCTTTAAACTTCTCTGCACTGATAAGAGGGTTTGAAAGCATGGAGTCTAATTGCATAGGAAGAGAAACCGTAGAAGAAGTCTGTTCGACTGCAACTCTTAAAAGCATATATTCACTCCAAGCAAGTAAAAATCCTGGGTCTTCAGGTTCATCATCTGACACATTGGCAAGTAATATGACAGCCACTGCTAATGCGTTAGCTACGGCAAGTTCCAAAATAGTTCTTTTTAAGTTTCTGACTGAAAGTTCATCTGACATGTATTCTCTCCAAATTCTTTTTATTTCTTTAGGTTTAAAAACATTTTGTGCAAGGCTATTGGTCATGTTGAATACAGTGTTCCACGATCCCTGAGTCCAGACTCCTTCAGATATATTGTAACTTCTACTTTTTAATTTATTCTGTGCCGCAACTTGCCACCAAGAACTATGTAAAAGGAAGAAGTTTGCAATGGCATTTCTGGAAGCCAAACTCTTTTGATAACTTGGAATCTGACTATCTACTCTCTGAACCGCCGATGCTGCCCTGCTTGCAATAGCCTCCATAATCAAATCTGTTGTCTCTATAGCCTCTTCTTCACTGATTCCTAGCTGTTCTGCTATGCTCTTTATGTTAGGCTTTACTACGCCGTCTTTAACAGGAATTGCATCTTTAAATAGGGGAAGTTTTTCCCACTCCAATCTGCTTGCGGCGTTTTCTGAACCATCATTTCTGTTAATTTCTTTAAACTGCCTGTAAGTGACAACTTGTCCTCCATAAAATCTGTAGTCATACATTACAGTAAGTAAAGTGGTAGTTGTTACTGCAAAGTTGCCCAGAGAGTGTAAACCAGAAGATGTTTTTAATAGTGTTCTCCCTGCCCTACCAATGTAAGAGTTTTCAAACCTTTCTGTCAAGTTGTACAATCCGAAACGCTCTCCGTAAACATTCAGATCACTTTTTGCATTATATTTCATTATCTCACCAGCTGTGGCTGAAGCTTTCCTCCTAAACTCTTTCGTAGCCTCCCTGTAAGCGGTCTTATCCAAAACTTCACCTACGAACACTTCCAATATCTCTTGAACTTTTCCTTGGAAAGCCGAAGTCAAAGGTACTGTCACTCCCGCCAAGTTTGAGAATCTTACCCAGCTGTTAAAGGTTCTTGCCAATTTTCCCAAATCCACTTTCTTTCCTAAAACTGCCACTTCATGGCTAAAAGATTCTTTGACTCCGAAGAAGTTAGATTTTAAGAAGGAGTTGAACATCTTGTAAGTGTTTGTGGCTTCTGCTTTTTTGCGTGGATAATCTCTTTCTTTTGACAAAATGAAATCTTCCAATACTAGCATGTCTGATATGTTTTCTCTTCTTGCCTTGTATAATGCCGATTGCTGGTTAAACATGGCGTAACTTAGAAGGAGTTCGTCTGTTACGTCTGCCTGGTCTTTTAGTTTTCTTACCCCATACATTGGAACTGATAATAGACTGTCTCCTTTTTTTGCCAGGTTTCCTGAGATATCCTGTCCTAGGTCTGCTTCATCTTCTCTGATTCCTGTCATGTCAGAGGCGATTTCTTTTATTGATTTTAATTTGTTTGAGCCGTCTGTTACCCTTCTTATTGCCGATCTTAGGAATTGTGGTACTTGGTATCTGTCTTGTGTTCCCGCTATTCCGTAATTTTCCATAGACTGCTGATGGTAGTCTAGAAGAACTTGTCTTGCTTGAAATTCTTGGATGTTTTGCGTTGCGTTTCCTTGCACGTCGATTCCGTATCTTTTATAATACTCTTCGTTTCTTACGCTGTTTTTATACTTTTCCGTGAATTGATCTCTGCCTAAATCTCTGTTTTCAAGCCACTTTGGGTTTACATTGGACATTGCATCATAATAGCTCCAGCTTGGCCTTACTTGCACCACGCCACTGTTTATAAAGTCTAGAACAGCTCCTTGCTTGTTATCTGCTACATTTCTTTTGAATTCTTCATAGGCTTCTGTAAATCCTTGCGGTTCTGTCCTTTTGTAATATGGGAGTAGTTTTTTTCTCGCGAATTCTGCTAGTACGTTATCATAGTCTGAACGCCCTTCCGTCAAGTTTTGTAAAAAAGAAGTCATAATGACAGGCTCTCCTTTCTCCAATCTTCTAAGATTACCTCTCAACTGCTCTATGCTATTACTCACCTTTAAAGTAACGTGTTTCAAAATGAAATCGATTTCTTGTGGAGAATTTTCTTGAATGCCTTCGCTTTGCAAGTCTTTTCTATAGCTTTCATTCACAGTGGATACCGCCTGACTATCTGTAGATTCTTGCTCTTCTAATAAATTTCTGGCTTCTGACGCTTGAATTTCTAAGATAGACTGTGCTTCTCGGATAGAATTTATTTCTATCTCATTCATATCATAAACATCTACTTCCGAAGGATTATTAAGATTTTTATTTCCTTTTATTATGGAGCTTATGATAGATTGCTGTTCTCTTATTGTTTCGGCGAAATTTAAGGCCTCCGCGCTTCCTTGCTCCAAAAGCCTTGCCACAAGGGAGTTATTAGGATCAAAACTGTCCCAAAACTCTTGAGGGAAGCTTATGTTGGCATTATTGTTAAGGAAGTCAAACTTTTCTTGTTCTGTCAAAAATGAGTCTAGTTCATCTAGGAATTTCTGAGGTACTTCTTGGCTGTCTTTACTCTCAGATTTATAAAATTCAGAATTCAGGAGCATGAGATTCTGCAAGGCTACCACTTTTTCTGCCTCTACTAAATCTACAGCCGATAAGTCCTCTGAGTTAAGTTCTAGAGAATATGCAAATTTTTTAAGTTCCCTGTCATACGTTTCAACTACGCCTTTTTTTAATTTTCCATCAGAATATCTCGGATTGGCTTCCTGCATTTTCTGCTTGGTGATATTTTTTATTTCCGCTATGTCTGACAAGGTTAATTCCCCCATCTTTCGTATCTCTCCGATTTGGGCGCGATACATTTTGTCTAGAGTCAGGACGCTTTCGGGAATTGAAGTTCTATCTATTGTAATTCCTGCCACCTTTATTGAGAAATTATTCATTCTCTCTAGGTAGGCGGGGTCAAAATAAGATTCGAATCTTTGGCTTACTGCTTTTCTGAATTCTTTTTCTAAGCTAGATAATTGTGCTGAAATTTCATCTCTTTCAGAAGAAAGCTTATCAATATCTTCTTGATTGGTTTCTTTATTGGCTGTCAGTTCTCTCTGTATTGCCAAAATCCTGTCCTGCATTTCTGCAATTTTAGCTTCAACAGCTTCTGGCGTAATATCTTTTGTCAATATTGTAGATAATATCTTGGATTTTTCTGTATTGTCCTGTTCTAAGACTTTTTGCGGATCTGTCTCGTTTATAATACTGCCCTTAAAAAGCAACTTCTTGAATACCGCTGGAACTTGATTTTCCCTTAGCCCCAAAGCTTCTAAAGCATTCAAAAAAGGCTTGGTTTGATTTTGATGAGTCGTGCGTTCTTGATATTGTGTTCTTTCTATAACTTCTCCTGCAAGATTTAATAAACCATCTCTTGAATTGATAAGCCCTCCCAAGTGCGCATGAAGCCATCCCGTATCGCCTTCTGTTTTACGACATATGTTATCAATATATTCTCTGTATTTATTAGCTTGTCCAGGTGTCATGTTGTTTTTGCGAATTACTCGCTCTACAATCAAATCTCTTGCCTTGTTGTTGGTTGCGGGTACGCGTCCTTCAATCGCAGAAATTTTTTGCAAGACATCATCAACTTGCTTTGCTATATTTTTGTCTTCTATGCTTTCTCTAATCTGTCTGAGCATTGGGGCAAGTCTTGAAACTGTTGACTGAAACACCCCATTTTCTTCGGCCGTAAAATGCCTTGAATTTTTATCTGCCACTTCTAGAGATTTCAAGAGTGAATTTGATTGCGAATTAGCAACTGCTACTAGCTGTAAGATAGATTGGTTCAAGGATGCTTGGTCAGCTAATTGTATCGTCTCTCTTAATTTATTTAAAGTGTTTTTGCTGGCGGGCGAACTTTTCAAAAGATACTGCTGGTTAAGCAAGGTCTCGTAAGTTTTTTGTACTGTCTGGCTCAAGGCTGTTCTGCCTGTTGCGTTGTATAATGTGTATCTTTTGTTTTCTTTGTTCCTTACATCGACATTTAGGGAATCGTTCATCAGGTCTCTATAGACTTGTTCTGTGAAGGTTTCCAAGTCTGTCTGGAAGCTTGGCTGGAAGAAATTATTTATGCGCGTAAAAAAATCTTGAAAGAATCTTTTTAAGTTGGCTACTATGCCTCCTTCCAAAGTACTTTCATTTTCTCTTGCGAAATTATCTTTTAATGAATTGGCTAAGACCTTGCCTAGAATTTCTTCCCTTACCCTGCTATCTAATTCTTCTCCTTGCAGGGTTTCCCCATAAATTTCAAAGTATTGTTCGGCATATTGAGCCCATTCTTGTGTACGGTGAATATTCCTCTTTTGGTTTGCTATTTCTTCTTGCGGGAGTGTTGCTATGATAAAATGACTTACTTCCTCTAAAAGTTCAGGTTCTGTTATAATCCCGTCTTTAAAAGCTACAATATTATTTGATAAATCTGCTAAAGCCTGTGCCGATGGCTCATATCCGTTTTTCTGTGCATACTTTTCTGCCCATTTTTCTATGGAAACAGCCTTTACGCCCATTTTATTTAAAAGGTTGAAAAGTTTTTCCTGTAATTCGTTTTCAGGAATAGTGCTTAATTCTTCTAAAGCTGAATTTTCTGCATTTTGTTCTAGGCTTAATTCTTCAAGGGTTTTTACAAATACGGCTGTAGGCTCATCAAATTCCCTAACTAAAGAATTAAAATCCCTGCCTTTGGGAACTTCCTGTCTTTCTCTGAAAACTATATTAGAGTCCTGTCCAACGGTAGCTGAAAAACTTCCCTTATATCTTTGAGAAACTGTTTTTGCTACATCTGCATAAACTGCTTTTTCTTGGGGATTGTTTCCTGTAACCTCCAAAACTTTTTGCCCATCTACGTCTAACATAGAATTACCTGTCAAGATGTCTTCTTTGATAAGAGAATTTATAAGACCTGTTCTTGTCTGCGGATTAATTGTAGTATCTATAGACATGAAAGATTTGTCTTGAGAGGTAACTTCAATCGTAGAATTTGTCTTGCTGTTTTTAATTGCATCTGCCAGACTTGTAAAATTCTGATTGTTAGTTTGGAAAACTATAGGTGCCTCTGTTCCCTGCGCCAGTAGATTAGTATATCCTTGCAAAGCCTGATCGAAGCTTTCTATATGCGGAATATTAAGTATTTGATTGAAGACTAAAGAAGGTCTTCCATTAGGTGAAAATACCCCTACAGGCTGTCCCTTCTTGCTGATTATTCTACAGGCCATTATTGTAATTTTAGTTTACTTAGTACTTCAAGAGCTTTAACTTCTTCTTCTCTGGTTGCCTCTTTCCAAACACAACCTTCAAAGACAGTTTTGTTCTTAACCTTACTCATTTGAATCTTTAATGTTTTCATTTTTTTCTTTATTTGCAAAAGTAAAGATTTTTATTGACAATCAAAACTTTCTTGCATTATATTTTTAGCTTTTCTGGAATCTTTAACATTTGTGGTATCAGTTTGACTTCCTCCGAGATTTATGTCAAAACTATTGAATCTTGGTTTTGGATTATTGAAAGTATTAAACTGTGTTTTGTTTACCATCTGTCTTTTATACAAACTTTTCCCATTCTGCATCATAACGTTTTCCCACAAGCTTCCATCGGAACGCTTTACAAATCTTTCTTGGTTATCTGATATCAAAGTAGTAGAATCCACTATAGTAGGATTTTCCATAAGCGGAGCCTCTTGGGGGTTATTTATATAATAGTCTCTTTCTCTCTGAGAGATATCAGGATTTTCATCTAGGATGTTTTGATCTAGTTGTGGCATCTGTCTTGAAATCAGACTATACTGTCTTAGATTTTCATCGGCAAGCTCATTTACATTTGATAAAGTTAAATCATCTGTGTATTTTAATTTAATTCCGTTTTCATTTATCTCAAAATTTGAATAGAAATTAAGCCACATTGGAGAATTTTTTTTCTTTTCCCTTAGCATTTTTATATTGAAATCTGCTATGAAATCATTTGTCAGGTATTCATAGCTTCCTGTAAATACTCCGTCTTTTACAGTACCGCTTAGGGTATCATTTACAGTATCAAATCCTAAAATTGTCTTGAACAAATTTATTTTTTCCGCGATTTCCCTTGAAGGAGATTCTATCTTTAAAGCCTGTCTTTGGTTTTCAAGCTCTGTCAGATTTGGGCTGTATGCTTGTGCAATTGTATAGAGTTCTTCTAGTGTCTTATCATTTACATAGACATAAGTGTTTTGCAGTTTTTTTATTGCGCCGATTTGCTCAAATACCTGTCCTTCACTCAAAGATGTCTCTAAGTAGATATAATCTCTGTCGTTTGTCTGTCTTATAGCTTTTGTGAGCTGTATATTTGAAGGAAACATTTCTTCATAGATACTTGAGAACAAAGATACATTTTCTTGGGTAGGCTCATACATCACTCCACCCAAAGCATTTAGAAGAGGTTTTAGTGCAGGATTGTCTGCTTGGTCTTTTATTCCTATTACGTCTATGCCTATTTTCAAGGCTTCGTTTTCAAGTCGGTTTAATACCTTATAAGTTTCTTGTGGATTTTCAAGAAGCGTCTGTTCAGAAAGGCCTGTAATTTTTATTATCGTGTCTACGGCTTTGGTATTATTTTCAGTTAATACAGATATTGCCAATCGATCTCCTAAATTGGGCGCAGTTATTGTCCCGTCCACATCTGCCAAAACTGTAGCTTTCACAAAACTTTGGGCTTCAGCCAGACTTACCAAAGGACTGAATGTGTAAAGATTTTCTTCAATACCTGCTATCTCTTCTAATAAATCCTGTTTCTGAACATTTGGATTGAGATATATTGCTTTACCAAACTGTCCTATGACATCACTTTTTTCTAATTGTTCCTGTGGAAAGCTGTATTCATTATCTATTTCGTATTCCGTATTTTGAAATGCTTCTACGCTTTCTTTTATTTGGTTTTGCAGGGTCGGAGATTTTAATATCCTGTCAATTTCATATGCCGAATACAAAGAAATCATTTTTGAGGGCACAAAAGTGAAAAAACCTTCTAGATCGTAGAAAACTTTTTGCATCTCTGCTTTCAAGTCTCCTTGGTAACCCAAAGATATATTTTTGAGTTCTATTTTTTCCTCGGTATTTAATTCTCTTTGAGTTCTATTTTGATTTTGTACAAATTCCAAAACGCTTTGCATTGAAGGCTCTCCATTAGAATAAGTATTTTGCAGGATGAATTGATATCTTCCATTTGGTATGACTTCTGCAAGTCCTTCTAAAACTAAAGATTCCCAAACATTGATTGCATCTTGACTGAAATTGGTATCTGACTGTAGCTGGATTCCCGATTGGGCTAAATCTTTTGCTACTTGCTTATATAGCATCTTACCATAACCTTTACCTTTGAAAGCATCATAAATGGTAACGCCGTCTACACTGTTTGCCTTTACTCTGAAGGTTCCTATTCTTCTGTTTCCGATTGTCGGAATATAAGAAATAGAATTGCCTTTTATTTGTTTTGAAAGCTTTACGTCAGTGTTATTTACAGAATACAGCAAAGCATTCCTAGATTTTTCAATTGTCTGGAATGCTGTTGATTTTGAAGCTTTGTATAAATCTAAAGCCTGCTCTTCTGTAAAATTATTTTTTAAGTCTTGAAAAAGCAGAGAAGGTTGTCCTTGATCTGTTAGAACACTTACTTCTCCGTTTAATTCTCTTATGTTACAAGCCATTTTTAGCAGTTTGTGTTATTAGTTCCTGAATCCAAAGTTGATTTATTGGGCATTACCTGTTTTGATAGATTATCTAAAATTCCGAAAAGTATTTTTACCCTTTCTATCTTACCATTACCTATTGCATCTCTCAGGACTTTATTTTTAGAAAAATCTACTTTGAAAGCCTCTCTTAAGATTCTTATGTTATGAAGCTTGTCTAGGTGAGAAGTTCCTTCCAAAAGGCTGTTATCGTCAAATACGTCTGTATAGGTGTTTTCAATTATATCCCCCCGCGAATTTACGTAATTAGTTTGAGCATTCCTAGTAAAATCGTTATAAAGTTCTTTGACTAGGTCATTCAGCTCATTTTCCACTGAAGATTTTACATCAGAAGTGTCAAAAGCCATTTCCTGATTGAAAAGCATATTTGCCAAATCTATCCTTACTTTCGGGCTTGATACTACCTGTTCGAGGTTATCAATATCTACATACATTTGGGCATCTGCTAGAAGATTTGCTTTTTCATATGCAGGGCTTGCTAGTGCGTCTGCTGTGGTAAAAATCAAGTGGTTTCCAAAATCTGTTCTTATTCTTTCTAAAGTTTCAGGACTCACTTCTTGCGGCAATATTTTAGCTGTTCTTACTCCTTCCGTGATTATCAGCTGATTGATGTTCTTAGCTGTTTCTATGGCATTTTCTGCCGTGTTTATAGCTTCGTTCACCATTTCTATTCCGCGCGCTCCTAGAGGCTCTTTATTTAAAGAGATTGGCAGGGCAACATAATTCCCACCTCTCTTGACAATTACTATGGGCATTTTTCTTTGAGGATACTTTCTAGATAGTTTTGATACATACAGTGTATTTACTTTCGGTGTTGTCTGCCCTGTAACTATCTCTCCATTCAATATGTAGCCAACAGTTAAAACTTTACCTATCGCACTTTCAGTGAAAGGTCTTGTTTCCAGTTGTCCCTGTTCATTCACAAAAAACTGAGGGCTTCCTAAATAGGTTGAGGTTACTTGCGTAGTTACTTGTAAATCATTCACAAAACTGTCTTGTATCGCAAGTTCAAATGCTTTTTCTCTCAAAAGCTTGAAGTTGTCTAAAGAAGCCCCTCTTTCTC